>JACADM010000201.1_pt1 | contig 21247 bp, 44 predicted proteins | sample 7512371 | NCBI WGS metagenome assembly JACADM01 (sample SAMN14389041, study PRJNA612141) | algae metagenome | isolation source: non-axenic algae culture | place: India: Navi Mumbai | collected 2017-01
CAAAGCTTGCACCGTTTTCAACAATATCCTGTCGGTATTCATTGAGCCGATCAATAACATCCTGTCTAGCCTCCTCAGTAATTTCGGGTTCTATGATAATTTGAGCCACTTCTACTTCAGCACTAAACATGGGGCGGTCTTCTTCTGGGATGGAGAAGAAGAATTGCCGTATCTTCGGCGTTACCTCAACATCTTCTACTACCTTTTGCTGCATTTGATTCGCTAACATTAAGGTTTTATTGGTATTGAAGAGCTCTTCCCTTAATTCAGAATATTATCTGTAAAACTGCGCCACTTTTTCCTCATCACCTCCAAACTGCTCAATAATGCAGGACAATTGCTGTTCAATTCGCTGGGTTATTTCCGAATCTGAAACTTCCAAACTGTCAATTTTTGCATGATGGGCATACAATTTGTCTTCCATCAATTTTCCTAAAGCTGACATCTTGAAATTTCATCGGTTGAAATTCTTGCTGTTCCAGTTCTAAATAACTTTTGTCAATATCACTATCCAATATTACAAACTCACCAATCACCGCGGAAACCCCTTCAGCTTTAAATCGTTGGAACGGCTTTACGGTATCTTTTAACTTTCACGGGACGATTATTGGTTATTGCGTCTGTGCTATCCACGATAATCTCTCTGGGCCGTCAAAACTGAGACATAAGAATGCCTAAAAGCAGGAATAGGGATTTAATTTTGTTGATATATTTCAAATGTATTATTCTTCGTCGCATCTCGTGATATCCTTTTCTAGTTTTTAATTCTTGCTTTCTTCTATTTAGGATGATTTGCCTAATGGTTGGTTCAACATAACTCGGGGCTATATCATTGGGGTTGAGCACTTCCTCAATTTTAATCAAATATACTCCTAATGAATCTTGTAGCTGCCCAAAATAGCCTTTTTAACACTTCATTCTGATAATTCTGCAAAACGGAAGTGCCGTAGTAAATTATCTTTTTTCACCAAGTAGAATCGTTGAAGCTTGAGGATTTAAATTGAATGCTCATCTCTTCAAGGCTTTCGATCTGATTCATTAAATCGCATTATTTTTCTCCTTCACTGCTTGCACATCGGAGAATTCGGGCGTTAATCCTACAAACCACATTTTAAACAATTCATCGTTCAATCTGAAGTTTTCCTTGTTGCGTTCATAGAAGGTGACCAATTCAGCCTTCGTAATGGAACTGTCCAATTGCCGACTGATTATGTTGCTTTTTGTATGCTTCGGTATAAAGATCATTCCTGTACTGTTCAATCAATCCTTCAAACTCTTCTTGAGTCGTCTGAGGAAGGTTGATTTTGGCTTGATCTATAAGGAGTCGTTGGGTCGCCCATCGGTTGATAAAATTATTCACCAACTGTAGACTATCCTCTTCGGTTAGGGCCTCTCAAAATGCCTTGAATATCCTCTTGGTAGAGATAAGTTTCGTTGACTCTAGCGACAGGGACCTTTGCTTCTTCCTTTTTAAATAATCACAGGAAGTAAGACTGACTAATAGTATGTAAAGTCCCAGTGCTTTTTCATTTATGAACCCAATTCCTTTTCAAGCTGTTTTAGTGTCTTTTTGTTGATGGATACATTATATTTTTCGCGCAAGGTATCTACCCATTGTCTTTCATATTCCCCTTGATAATCACCCATTACCCTACCCTTGACTTCATCATACGTTTTAATAGATGGTGGAAGGAACTCTTCAGCATTTACCAACACGTACATTTCATTTTGATAATAAATCTCTGAAATCCTTGATGCAAATCATAGCCTTTAGGCAATTCTTTCGTCCCAGATTCAAATGTGCCAATAGATACAATCAAATTGATCTTGTCTTCTTTGTTCAAGGTAGACTTGATTTCTTCCACGCTTAATCCTTTTTTATCAATGAAGCAACCTCTTCCAGGGAACTTTTGTTTGGTGAGGGAGTAGATCGTTCCTTTTACCCTTTCCTTCCACATATAATCTTCCTTGTGAGCTTCATAATAGATTTTAACCCAACAGTATCTTTCTTGGCTTTGTTCCAAACGTTTTTACCCATCACATCGAAAATCAATAGCCCTCTTCATATTCTTTACAAGGGCGGCATACTCTGGTTCTGTTTGCACTAAATAATCCCGGTAATACGCTTTTACCATTTCATCTTCGTATGAGCTAAAAGGTCAATGACCATTTCTTCCTTTGAACGATACCGTCGACCCCATTGTTGTTCTGTTTCGTATTCAATGAAATCCTTGTATCGATATTCCTGTTCTCCAATACGGAAAATCAAGTTATTCTGTTTTAGGGAATCAGCATCATAATCCCATAATCTCATCAAATGTCATCTGAAACAATATCCATGAAAACTCTGCATTTCCATCCCCTTTCTCAAATCCAAATTGATTCTTAATCGTTTGATTCACGGCACTGTTAACAATAGATGACCTACTTCCTTCACGTACCCGTTTTTCATAAAACGACTTTTCTTCTTCATAGGTTGGTCTTGGGTGTACTTCATCCAATCGAATTAAATGCCAACCAAAACTCGTCTCCACCGGGGAAGAAACGCCCCAATTTCATTTAAGGAATACGCTGCTTCTTCAAACTCAATGGATCTCAATTCGCCTTTGGTGAAGGGATTCAATTGCCCGCCTTTACCGCTGAATTTTATCATCAGAATATTGTTTTGCCAAACTTTCAAAGATTGACCTTGCTTGAGCATAGCCTCTATTTCTAATGCGCTCTTTGGGGTCCACATTAGTGTTTTCATTTTGTAGAAACCATGATATGGAAACCGTTATTTTTGAGCGGTAGGTCTTTATCATGTACCTTGAGGACATGGTAACCAAATCGGGTTCTAACAATCTCTGAAACTTCCCCTAGAGTGTTAAATGCCATGGTTTCAAAGGATAAACCATATCAAAACTGAAAATATCCCAAATTTCCTTTGGATTTATCAATCCCCGTTCTTCGGAATATTCCATGACCAGTTCTGTAAAATCGGCTCCCTCAATAGCCTTTTCACGAACCATTTTGCTTTATTGTAGGCCAGTCAAGGTGTCTTTGGGGTGGCATCCTCGACACTTAATCAAAATATGGGAAACGTTTACTTGCTCCCCGCTTCGTTCAAATGCCTCTATTGCCAAATCTTCTGCAACTTCATCTTCAGAGAGGTACTTCTTGGAAAGTTGCTTGGCGTATTCTTAAGGTCCCTTCGAAAGTTTGCGCTTTCATTCAGTCCTTGGGAATAGGCTTCCGCTACTTTTAATTTATAATCAATAAATAAGTCCAAATAGCCATTGACCGACTTTTGATCGTCCTCTTGAACCAAATCCAGGTTTTTTGATAGACCCTTTTGAATTCCGAAGCCATTATGGGCTTTCCATCAATTTCAATAAGCACCTTATCCTTATCCTGAGGCGTGTACACCAGCAATGCTAGCACATACCAATAAAACTGCAAAAGTTTTTCATAGTTATAATTTTCAAGCCCCGCAAAAATAATAAAAACATTAAGCCTAACACACCCTCTTAACAGAACGTTAGATTATATATTTTCTTTTAAATTTATCAAGCAATTAACCAGAAAACAATTTCATATGAAATACACTACTGAAATAATCATAAACCTCCCGAGGGAAGAAATGATTACAAAATGGACAACCACGAAAACATGAAACATTGGCAACGCGGATTAATCGGTTATGAGCTCCTTGAAGGGACTCCAGGGCAACCTGGTGCTAAAATGAAATTGGAATACCAAATGGGAAAAAGACATATGGTGATGACAGAAACGATTATTGAAAATAAATTCTGAGGCCTTTCATGCACATTATGACACAAAAGGTACACAATATTCAGAAAAATTATTTTGAGCCCAAGGACGATCAATCTACCAAATGGATAAGTGAGTCTGAGTTCCAGTTTTCGAGTTTGGGCATGAAACTGTTAGGCTGGCTGATGCCGGCGCCTTCAAAAACAGTCCAAAAATATATGGAGGACTTTAAAAGTTTTGCAGAAAACGGTACATCGGTTTCACTGCACAATGAGAAGGGTGAAAATGATATGGGAATTCAGGGCCCAAATTCAAAAGAAACAGCCAAGCATCATATCCTCCATTTGGAAGAATACCTTAACATGGAACAAATTAAAGATGCGGAAGTTGGTGTTGAGGATTACGGGGTTCTGCAATCCAATGCGTATCTTATTGTTGATGAAAATTATATGACTGAATTGCGGAATCGTCTAAAACCCCATCGGGGACAATGGCATAAAGATTGAGAATGTTTTAAAGAAGTCTTAAACCCTTCTTATTGTCCAAAAAATTATATCATTGCCAGAAATACAATGTAGCCATGAAAAATACATACTTTTAATCGCATTAATCTTTGGTTTCAGCCTTTCGCAAGAAACAAAAGTGGGAACCATTGATGTTGATTTCGTTTTAAGCAAAATGCCCGAACTTACCGATATTCAGGAACAAGTTGAAATATTCAGCAGTGGATTGGAAGGTGAACTCACTAAAAGAAGACAAGCGCTTGAAAACGAGATCAAGAAGTATCAAGAAGAGGAAGTAGGCCTTACTATTAACCAGAAGAAGGTAAGACAAGATTCTATTATTGCTATGGAAGGTAATATCAATAAGTTCCAACAAAATGGAAACCAACTCATTTATGCAAAACAAGAAGAGTTGATGCAACCGCTCTATAACAAAATAGGAACTGCGTTGGAAAAATAGCAAAAGCCGGAAATTATACCCAGGTATTATTAGAAATAACGATGTGGTGTACATTGACAATCGTTTTGATTTGACGTTGCAGTACTCAAAGAACTAGGGATCAAGTGAAAGAGGAAGAGGCCTCTGACGAAATTAAGACCCTCAAAAAGCGCTGATTTTTCAGCGCTTTTTTATCTCGAAATAATTGGGAGCTTCTTTGGTAATGGTCACATCGTGAGGATGACTTTCATGAATTCCTGCTGACGTAATTTTTACAAACTGGCATACTCTTTTAAAGCTTCTATGTCTTTTGCACCGCAATATCCCATTCCTGCCCTTAGTCCGCCAATGAATTGAGTCATGCTCTCTACCAGATCGCCTTTATAAGGAACACGCCCAACAATGCCTTCGGGAACAAGTTTCTTGATATCATCCTCAACATCTTGGAAATACCGGTCTTTAGATCCCTTCTTCATAGCCTCAACACTACCCATTCCGCGATAGGATTTAAATTTTCTACCTTCATAAATAATGGTTTCACCAGGCGACTCTTCGTTCCGCCAATAGTGATCCTAGCATTACACGCTATCTGCACCCGGCAGCTAGGGGCCTTGGGAATATCCCCGTATATCGAATACCACCATCGGCAATCACCGGGATTCCAGTACCTTTAATGCATGCGAAACTTCAAGCACTGCGGAAAATTGCGGAAACAACTCCAGCAACCACTCGAGTGGTTCAAATAGAACCAGGTCCAATTCCTACTTTAACCGCATCGGCTCCGGCTTCAACTAGATATTTAGCTGCTTCAGCAGTTGCAATATTACCCACTACAACTTCCAGTTCGGAAACGCTATTTTAACCTCTTTTAAGAACGGTCACAACTCCCTTGTGTGACCATGCGCGTATCAATAATGATTGCATCCACCGAGCATTTACCAAGGCTGAAGCCCTTTCCACGGCATCAGAAGTTACACCAATAGCTGCTGCAACCCTCAAACGGCCATAATTATCTTTATTCGCCATGGGTTTTGGGTCAATTTGGTAATATCCCTAAAGTGATGAGCCCCAATAATGTACCATCATCTGCAACCACGGGTAATTTTTCAATCTTGTTTTCACGATATGATTTCAGCATCTTTGAGGAAGTACCCTTTCCAACGGTGACCAGGTTTTCAGCGGTCATTACATCTTCGAGTTTCCGATTGTAATTATGTTCAAAAGAAGATCACGATTGGTAACAATCCCAATGAGTTTTATTCTCGTCCACAATGGAATTCCCCAATCTTATACTCTTTCATGGTGCTCTGGGCATCTCCTACTGTATGGTCCTTCATCAAAGTCACCGGATCTTGAATCATTCCACTTTCTGCACGCTTCACTTTTCTAACCTGGGCGGCTTGTTGCTCAATCGTCATATTCTTATGAAGAACACCAATACCCCTTCCCTAGCCATGGCAATGGCCATAGCATTTCTGTCACTGTATCCATTGCAGCAGATACGATAGGTACATTCAGCGTTATGTTTTTAGAAAACTTGGTTTTATGGAGACTTCCCTTGGTAAGACTTCGGAAAAAGCTGGCACGAGTAAAACGTCGTCATAGGTTAAGCCTTCTCCAAGGATTTTGTGTTGATGTGCAGTCATGGCAATTAAATTTAATTCACGAATTGGAAATACTTTCCATTTAATTGCGTGCAAATATACTATAATTTCCGAGACTATGCATATAAAAGCGAAACCCGCTATTGTTATCATTTCATTAATTACCCGCTATCCATTTGTAAACAAATTGCTTGGATAACTTAATTTAAAATTAATCTAAATAAGCTTGTATATTATATGAATGGGCTTTAGTTTTGCAATCTATTTTAATTATTCTAAATAAAGATAAAGCAATGAAACAGCTCTTTGTTTGGCCGTTATTCTCTTTAAGTATTTCACTTTCTGCTCAACAAAAAATCCTCAACTCAAGGACAGTATTGATATAAATCATACCAATTGGTTAGAGGAGGTAGTGCTTTCTAAACAAATCCTTGGAAGCAAATTTGAAGCTCAAAATCGAACCGGGTCCGCGTATTACACCAGAAGAACTCGATCAGTTTGGCTACACCGATGTCAACCGTGTACTCCGATCGGTACCTGGGGTTTCCATTTATGAAGAAGATGGCTTTGGCTTAAGGCCAAATATAAGTTTACAGGGTACATCACCAGAAAGAAGTGCAAAGATCACGGTTATGGAAGATAATGTACTCATCGCACCCGCCCTACAGTGCTCCAGCCCTATTATTTCCCTACCATTGGAAGGATGGAATCCATAGAAATTCTAAAGGAAGTAGCCAGATCCAATACGGTCCATATACTACTGGCGGTGCCATAAATATGGTATCAAAATCGGTTCAGACAAGCTCTCTGGACTGGTCAATATTGGAGCTGGAAATTACAGTTTTCAAAATGTTGAAGCTTCTGTGGGCACCTCGGGCGAACAATGGGGATTCCTTACCCAATTTTTCAATTACAGTTCAGATGGATTTAAGTCTCTTGACAATCTGGACAACACCGGGTTTGATAAAAGTGACTTCTTAGGGAAACTTAGGTTTACTTCAAACCAGGAGCAGCCGTTAAACAAGCTCTTAACGTAAAATTTCAATATTCGGAGGAAACATCCATGAAACCTACCTTGGACTTACTGAAAGCGATTTCAATTTGGATCCCTTTAAACGATATGCAGCGTCTCAAGCTGATCAAATGAATACGGAACACGATCAGATTCAAATAGATTATCAGATTACCTTGCCCAGCAATCTTAAAATTGAAACCACTCTTTATCAAAATAACTTCAAACGGAATTGGTACAAGCTTAATGATGTACAAGTAACCGAAACGATATCAATATCCGATATTGTAGCGGAACCTAAATTACCCCAAGAATATCAAGCATTGTTGGGTAATACAGATACGGAAGATGATGCCCTCAGCGTGAAAGCCAATAATCGAGTGTATGAATCGCAAGGTGTGCAATCGGTTCTAAAGTATCAATTTGGAAATAACACCATCCACCAATTGGAATTTGGCCTTAGATATCATCAAGATGAAGAAGATCGATTTCAATGGAAGGACTTATACGGCATGTTAAATGGAGAAATGGTGCGGACAACCGTTGCAGCTCCAGGCTCCGATGCCAACCGTATTTCAAGCGCACGTGCTTGGGCTGCCCATACTTTATACAAAATCAAGAAAGGGAAATTCACCTTTACCCCCGGCCTTCGTTTTGAATCTATTCAACTGGAACACCAATGATTATGGTAAAATGATCCTAACCGTACTGGAATAGATTTGGTAACCAACGAAAATGAAGTTTCCGTATGGATTCCTGGCGTTGGAATTCAGTACAAAATAGACAATCAACTATCGTTTTTCGGCGGGGTTCATAAGGGTTTGCTCCTCCTGGGACCAAAGAAGGAACTGATGCAGAGGAAAGTATCAATTATGAATTGGGAAGTCGATTCAGCCTTAAAGGTATCGATGTAGAAGTAGTTGGGTATTTTAATGATTATTCCAATTTGTTGGGCAGTGATTTGGCAGCCTCGGGCGGAACCGGAACACTCGATCAATTCAATGCAGGTGAAGCCCATGTAGCAGGAATGGAGCTATTGGTTCAATATGATCTTCTGAATGCCTTTTCTGCCCAAAAACTGGAGCCTTCATTGAAATTCTCCTATACTTATACCAATGCAACTTTCCAAAACAACTTTGATAGTGATGATGGTATATTTGGAGCGGTTTCCGACGGTGATCAAATTCCATTTATAGCAGAGCATCAATGGAATGCAACCATAGCGGTTACCCACAATAAATTTCAATTCAGTTTAAACAACCGATACACCGATAATCTTAGAACCAAAGCAGGACAAGGTGCCATCCCTAGTGATGAACGAATAGGTTCCAATTTTATAACCGATGCGTCACTTCAGTACTATCATTCCAAAAATTGGACCTTTTACAGCAACATCAACAACTTATTTGATGTCGCTTATGAAGTTTCCACACTTCCTGCGGGTCTTCGTCCGTGCCCCCTTTATGTTAAGGACGGGAGTGAAGTATACATTTTAGGCCCTGTTAACAACACATAAAAGCCTTCAATATATTATTGAGGCTTTCTTTTACATTCTGGCCATTTCGGCCCATTGGATAAGTAGCTCTTTCTCTTCTTTGGATATATCCCCATGAATCCATGTATAGGAATCCAACGGCATCTCACCTTCTTCAACTTCCTCAACCAATTCTTCCAATTTATGATCTTGTTTTTGCTGAATAGGTATCCCATGCCGAAACATTGAAATGTTCCTTACCGTGTTCTATATGCTCATCCAACCAAAATGAAAAGGGGCAATCTCTGCATACCAGGGATATACCGTTTGATCGCTGTGACAATCATAACAGTTGGTTTTAGTATTTCCTTTACGGCATCACTTGGCTTTGTGGATGCCTCAAATACTACTACACTTTCGTAGCCTCCTTGATTTTTCGGGCCTTATGAATTGTATAATTACAAGGGCAACAAGGGCTACTATAAGAACATAACGGATTATTTTTTCATTTCTTTAGGTTTTGAGATAGGTTATTATCGTTTTTCGAATATCAGAGGCAGGCTCTGAGGGTTTGGGTTCATATACTTTTAGGACACCTTCATGATCTGGGGTTAAAGGGAATATCATACCCTTTAAGCAAAAATCACTCAAGGCGATTTGATAAACACCACTTACTTCAATCAATCTTCCTTCCAAAACCCACTCCCTTTTTATTACGGTCAATATTATAGCGCTGTAAATATGCGCCCTTTCCTCTTTGGAAATGCCAAAGTCCAAAACTTTTTGAGAAGGGCGCCCGTCATATCTACTTTAACGGTATATCCTCCAAATGGTAAAACCTAAATATATCCATACTGGTTACAGGACCCGAAAGCATATCGTCAATACGAATGGATCCTCCATTGACCAACGCTGCTTCAACGGGCTCATCAAATCCTAATGCCATGGCATGAGTAATGATCTGCCCCAAATTGGTCTGAATACCCCTGCTCGCACTATCTGTACCATCCAAGGGTGGATTGGCTAAGAAGATCACCTCGTTAGGATTTGAAACAACCTGTTGGATCTCATCATTTAGAACGGCATTCCACTTATCCACGATGGCCTTTACGCGCGGACTTTCATCAATGGTTTCATCAATCGGAAATAATTCTGAGTCGGTTTTAGCGTTTGATTTGCCTTGTCGTATTGAAAGGTATGTATGTAAATCGTTTTTGCATTGGCATCTGCCTTGGTAATCTTGGTTCTACCTACTTCATGTTCCATGTTGTAATGCTCATACCCCCATAATGAGTGATATCTCTGGAAATCGCATTGCCAATTCCGTGTCCTGTTCGATCGTTAAGTGTGTCAATCCCATGATCAAATCCGATTGCTGCATTTTCAGCCTGTTATAGGCGCTACTAGCCTCCAAAAGACATCGCTGTAATAAACAAAGTCCCGTGGGTTCGAGTCTAAGGTGACACCAAAAAACCAACATCAATAGTAGTGCTATCTTCATCTACCATTCGGATGGTATAGGTTTCCGGACATAAATAGTATCTCCGCCGCGTTCGAAATGAAAACTTCTTGGCCCATCCTCTAATTGCTGAAAGCAATTGGCAGAATCAATAAAACGTTGATTCATTCATCCGTTTTGCAACGCCTCTTCCCTATATCAAACTCATGATTTCCAAAGGTGGCCAATTCAAAACCCATAGCATTCATGACTTCGACCATTTGTTTTCCGTAAATACGCTCTCCATTATACTTTATCGTACCCACCAGGGAAGGATTGAAGTCACCGGCCATGAAGAGATAGGTGTTGGGTTCCAACTCCCGAATAGAATCCACTACATGGGCTACCCATTGCCATCCCACCGTATTTACCTCCGCTTAATGGAGCGATTTCATAAACATCATTTAGCTGAATGAATTTAAAGCTAATCTTCCCGTTGTCTTTCTTCCGGACATCGATATCCTTTGCGGTTTTACAACTGCTAACAACAAAAAGTAGGATTACTATAAAATGCAGGTATTTCATGTCAATGATAATTTAGGAATATTTTTGATGCTTCATTATGAGCACTTTCGAAAGACATGGGACGAATGTGGGTTTCAACATCGGCAGCTGTAAAATAACTCAGCATTTTTTCGGTAGGCATGTTTCCGGTAAGTTCGTCCTTTGCCATCGGGCATCCGCCAAACCCTTGAATAGCACCGTCAAACCTACGACATCCCGAGGAATAAGCAGCATCTACTTTTCATGCCAAGTGTTGGGTGTGGTATGCAAATGAGCCCCAAACTCAATATGGGATAATCTGGGATCAGACTTGAAAAAGATAGTTGATGACTTCCGGTGTAGAAGTCCCAACAGTATCGCTCGGGGATAAGATTTTCACCCCATGGACGATAACTTTTCAGCCCACTCCCACAATACCAACATTCCACGGGTCGCCATATGGATTGCCAAAACCCATGGACAAGTAAGTCACCACTTCTTTGTTTTGGAATTTGCCAGGGTTAGGATTTCCTTTAGTATTTCTATGGATTGATCAATGGTTTTATGCGTATTACGCATTTGGAAGTTTTCTGATATGGAAAATGGATATCCTAAATAATCGATTTCATCAAACTGAATGGCATCCTGTACACCTCACATTTGCAACAATGGCCAACAATTTGCTCCAGTATTGGATAGATCTAATTTTTAAGCACCTGTGCTGAATCCTTCATTTGTGGAATGGCCTTTGGAAACAAAACTTCCGAAGTCAATAGTGTCAAATCCACATCGTAATAAGGCCGAATGTATTGGGCTTTTGTTCCGTTGGAATCAATCTTTGATTCCCTGCATGGCATCCCGTGGACATTCAATTAATTTGACTTCCTCCATGCCATAAAGATAGGAAATAGCAAGTTTCTTATATGGATGAAGCTCGGAAAATTGAATAAAAATGAAGGAAAATTATTTGATGTACATTCCGCTTTCAAGAATTGCACGATTGATCTTTTTTATAAGACCTGGTCCCTCATATATGAACCCGTGTACAATTGAACCAAGCTGGCACCTGCATCTATTTTTTCCAATGCATCTTCTGGGTGTGAATTCCGCCTACACCAATGATCGGAAAGATCCTTTGCTTTTATCTGAAAGAAAACGAATAACTTCGGTGGATCGATCTTTTAAGGGCTTTCCACTTAGTCCGCCAGATTCCGCTTTGTTATGAGAGGTTAGCCCTTCCCTGGAAATGGTCGTATTAGTTGCAATAACTCCGCTTATTTGCGTTTCAGCAACGATCTTGATAATATCCATCAACTGTGAGTCGGTCAAGTCTGGGGCGATTTTCAGCAGTATTGGCTTCCTATTTCCCTTCTCACTGTTCGCTTTGTTTAAGGATTTCAGCAATGCCGTCAAAGGCTCTTTATCTTGCAAGGCCACGAGATTTGGAGTGTTTGGAGAACTTACATTGACCACAAAGTAATCAACAAAGGGATACAAGGCCTCAAAGCATTCAAAATAATCTTGTTCAGCCGCGTCATTGGAGGTTATCTTATTTTTACCAATATTGCCCCAACAATTAGGTTTCCCTTGTTTTTAACCGTTCTACAGCCGCTGCAACACCATCGTTATTGAACCCCATTCTGTTGATGATGCCTTGATCTGATTTTAATCTGAAAAGCCGTTTCTTCGGATTTCCTTTCTGGGCCTTTGGTGTCACGGTGCCAATTTCAATAAAACCATAACCGAAATTGGATAATTCCTTATACAGTTTTGCATCCTTGTCGAAACCAGCCGCCAAACCAACACGATTCGGGAATTTGATGCCCCATAACTCCTTTTCCAAGCGAGGGTCGGTTATGGTATAGGCAGACGAATCCATCCTCTAAGCCTAGGAGATGTAGAATTTTAATCATTTTGAAACTGAAATGATGCACCATTCTGGGTCGAATAGAAATAAAATTGGACGGATTAAATTTTTGTACATAGCATTCAGAATCTGTTGCAAAAATAGTATTAAAAGCCTTATTTATTCGCTGCTTATTCCTTTAATTTGTGTAGAAACTCTTTACATATGATTCCAAAGGACAAACTCATCAAACGATTCATTGGCTACGTAACCGTGGACACGGAGAGCGATCCAGAATCTGAATCAACGCCCAGCACCGAAAAACAATGGATTTGGCACATGCTTTAGTCAAGGAACTAAAGGACATAGGCATGGAAGATGTAACCATTGATGACAATGCCTATATTATGGCTACACTGCCCAGTAATGTAGACCATGAAGTACCTACCATTGGCTTTATTTCCATTTTGACACCTCTCCAGATTTTACAGGTGCAAATGTGAATCCTCAGTCATTGAACGATATGACGGTGGAGACATCCTACTCCATAAAGAGCAAAATATTGTTTTATCGCGATGATTTTGATGACCTATTGCTTTATAAGGGCAAACATTGATAACAACGGATGGCACTACCCTATTGGGAGCGACGACAAAGCTGGAATTGCCGAGATTATTTCCGCAATGGAATATTTAATCGACCATCACGAAATCAAACACGGTCCCATCCGTATTGGCTTCACCCACGATGAGGAAATTGGACGAGGCGCCCATAAGTTTGATGTGGAAAAATTTGGTGCAGCATGGGCCTATACCATGGACGGGAGTCAGATTGAGAATTGGAATATGAAAATTTCAACGCTGCCGGTGCCGTTGTCACGATCAAGGGAAAAATTGTCCACCCGGGCTATGCCAAGGGGAAAATGGTGAATAGTATGTATATCGCCACAGACTTTATCAACTCCTTCCTCGAATGGAAACCCCGGAGCATACGGAAGACCGACAAGGGTTTTTCATCTTTATCAAATGAAAGGAGAGGTGGATGGAACCAAATTACAATATATCATTCGTGATCATGATAGGAAGCACTTTGAGGCGCGAAAGGAAATAATGGCTTCATTGGCCAATGACCTAAACGAGCAATATGGTGAAGACCGTATTTCGGTTGAGATCAAAGATCAATACTTTAATATGCGGGAAAAATTGAGCCCGTGATGCACATAGTTGACGTAGCAGAAAGCCATGTTAGAAGCGGGTATTAAACCCATGATCAAACCTATTCGAGTGGAACCGATGGATCTCAATTAAAGTTATATGGGATTGCCTTGTCCCAATATTTTTGCAGGAGGCCATAATTTTCATGGTCGATTTGAATATGTCCCAGTTGAAAGCATGCAAAAGCTATCGAAGTGATTGTCAATATCGCCAAATTGGTAGCAAAGCAGGAATAAAAACCCACCGTTAATCGATGGGTTTCTTTGAAATCAATAAGATCAATTAAGATTTGGCTTCATTGAGCTTTTGCTCAATTCCATGGATAAGGCAGAGCGTTCGTACTTCATTTTTCCGGCACCAGACTCTAAAATACAGGTGCCATCATCATTAAGCTTCAACACCTTTCCGTGAAGACCACTTTTGTAACAACCTTATCGCCTACTTTAAGATTGGCAGCAAACTGCTTTTCTTGTTTAGACCGCTTCATTTGAGGGCGTATCATAAATAGATACACCACAAGAAACATTAGGATTAATGGTGCAAAACTTTGTAATTGATCCATTTAGCTTTCTTCTAACTATTGTACGTTAATTGGAGAACCAGTAGAAGCACCATCCTTAGGATTTACAAATGCTTTAATACTAACTGTTTCTTTCCTTTCTCCGTGTTTGCTGTAACTGTAACAGTCTTGCTTACGATTTTACCGTTACCGTTGAATTTCACCAACATCTCAGCAGATTCACCTGGTGCAATTGGTGTTCTTAGGAATGGAAGAACAGTACATCCACAGCTGGCCTTCGCATCAACGATAATCAAATCGGCATCACCAGTATTGGTAAATTTAAATACGTGCTCTTGTGGAGTTCCCTGTGTAATGGTTCCGAAGTCAAATACTGTTTCATCGAAAGTCATTACTGGATACTTTCCAGATTCTTCGTCACGTTGCTCAGCAGCAGCAACATTTTCTTCATTTACTTTGTCTGCAGCATTGTCTTTACATGAGGTGAAACCAAATGCAATCAATGCAGCCAATAGAAAAATCGATTTTTCATAGTCTATGTTTTAATTAGTAATCAACTTTAGCGCCGCTAATGTAGGTAATTTTTAATTTTATGTAAGTCCGCGACCAATTTTATTCAATTTCCCAGATTGTTCAAATTCCTTGGCTAGCTTGTCCAAAATACCATTGATAAACACACTGCTTTTCGGGGTAGAATACTCCTTGGCGATCTCCAAATATTCATTCATCGTCACCCGAATGGGAATGGAAGGAAATAAAGAAATTCTGCGATTCCCATTTTAAGAATGATCATATCCAAGTCGGCAATACGCTCTTTATCCCAATTGGGTGTTTTATCATCAATAGCTTCAGAAATGAGTTCGTCATTTAAAATTACCTTCTTTAAAAGTTTAAGCTATATTCCCTATCACCTTCATCCTTAAATACTTGTGATTTAAATATTTGATGGGTTTTTTCTTGTTTTAATTTTGAAGGACTTTGACAATGGAGGTATTTACCAATGGAAAATCATCTAGCCATGTAAGCTGATGGTCTTCCAGGTAATCATATAGCTTATCATTTGGCGCTATGACTTCCCTGTACATTTCAACCAAAAATCTTTTCTCCCTAAAAGATGGATTTGGGTTTTCTAAGTATTCCGCATAAAATTCGGCTGAGCGTAATTCCTTGAACAACATTGCAGGATATTCATCGTCTTTTCCCAATGCTTCATTTTCTTCTTTTAAGGAATTCTGAAAGTTGAGCTGCCTCTCAATCAAGGTAATTGCTTGATTGTGAATAAAGGATTCAAGCTTGGATTGCGGTCTTTTTCAGTTGCCAGAAGCTTATTTTGTGATTTCTCCATATACCTTTCAGCATGATTGCGGATGGCCACCAACAAATGAAGCATTAGCGCCGTGAGATCTTTCATCTGATTGATACTGAAGAGGAGGAATTTTTCCTGCTTATCGAGGTCCTGCTCTTCCGCTTGATAGAAAGCGTAGAGCGACTGCATCACTTTACTCGAATATGTCTTCTCGTAAGCATATGGCAAAAGAACCGTTTAGTTAAAACAACAACGCACAAGAAAATTCCTGTGCGCTGCAAATATACTATTAATCTAAGAATTTATTTTTATGTTCGGTTTTTCTGCTATCAATCCTAGCTTTAGCAATCTCAAACGCTGCTTGATGGGAGGTTATCCCTTGCGAAGAAGCCTTTTCGGGATTTCCAAAGTGGTATTGTAGATATTCTCTGTTTTTCGAATGATCTCCTGTTTCCCATAAGCCTCCAGTTCTGCATATACATTGATAATGCCTCCTGCATTGATTAGAAAATCTGGGGCATAAACAATATCACGCTCCCGGAGCATCTTTCCATGCTTCAGTTCATCGGCCAATTGATTGTTGGCTGCACCAGCAATCACCTTTGCTTTTAGCTGAAATATCGTTTCATCATTGATTGTTGCACCCAGGGCGCATGGAGCGTAGATGTCCATTTCTTCTGCGTAGAGGTTATTTCCTCCATAAATAACGGCTTGGTATTTATTGCGTACATCTTCTAAGCGATCTTGATTGATATCGGAAATGAAAACCTGCGCACCTTCATTGGTTAAGTGTTCCACCAAAGCTTCTCCCACATTGCCAATCCCTGCACAAATACTTTCGATCTTCCAATAAATCTGTCCCGAACGCATATTTTGCTGCAGCCTTCATCCCCATAAACACACCATAAGCGGTAATTGGTGAAGGATTTCCTGCACCTCCTTTTCCTCAGAAATTCCCGTTACATAAGGAGTCACGCTTCTTACCAAATCCATGTCACTGGTTTCCATCCTACATCCTCTGCAGTGATGTATTTTCCTGGGGAATGTACAAATTCCCCAAATCGTAACATTAATTCGGGGTTTTCTGGGATTTGGCATCGCCTATAATGACTGCTTTACCACCTCTAGGTTTAGGCCGGTAATAGCCGATTTGTAGGTCATCCCCTCGAAAGCCGTAGCACATCATTCGGGCATCCCACTCGGTTTGATAGCTCCACATTCGGGTACCACCCAAAGCAGGGCCCAAAACCGTATTATGGATACCGATTATTGCCTTTAAACCTGTATCTTTGTCGTTGCAAAACAATTTGTTCGTGATTGTCAAATGAAAGTTGTCCAAAACAGGGCTGCTTTTTAAGTTCGAAGAGCTTATCACATCTGTCACCATTTTAGCATATTATTAAAAGAACATGCAAAATTACCTTTTAGATAGATATCCCGCAAAATATTATCATAAAATGACAATCTGTTAAAAACTTTATGACCTCTTAAAATGAAGGAGCTCCGTTTCATCAATCAATTTTTTTACAAATACCGTGGCAGATTGCTCGCTGGTTTATTGATTACCGTCGTTGCAACGATCTTTGGGATTGCGGTACCAGCAATGATTGGGGATTCCATGGAAGCTGTTAAGGATTATTTTGAGGATCCATAACAAGGGATGAATTAAAGATTGAACTGCTTTACAGCTTTCTCATTGTAGGTGCCGCTTTGCTGTCTGGGTTTTACCTTTTGATGCGCCAAACCATCATCGTTGTTTCCCGGTTTATTGAATTCGATTTGAAGAATGAGGTTTTAAACAGTATGAACGTCTCTCCTTGAATTTCTATAAAAGAAATCGAACCGGCGACTGATGAACCGTATTAGTGAAGATGTTTCCAAAGTACGTATGTATGGGACCAGCGCTGATGTACAGCACCACAACTGTCACATTATTTGTTGTTGCCATCAGTTATATGGTGTATACGGCTCCACTTCTTACCCTATATGCCGTGATTCCACTACCGATACTTTCCATTAGCATCTATAGGCTCAGCATCGCCATAGGAGCACCATTGTACAGCAATACCTTTCCAACCTACCACCTTCGCTCGGAAAGTTTTAGTGGAATTGCGGTTATAAAGCCTATACCCTGGAAGGTCCTACACAAGTAAAGTTTGCCGAGCTTTCTAACGGGAGCAAAGACAAGAACATTGACCTTACGAAGGTGCAAGCACTCTTCTTCCCCTTAATGGTTCTATTGATAGGTTTTAGCAACATCATTGTAATCTATGTAGGGGGCAACAGTATATTGATGGGGTTATTGAATTTGGTACCATCGTAGAGTTTTTAATCTATGTAAACATGCTAACATGGCCGGTAGCCATCGTTGGGTGGGTTTCCTCCATGGTACAACAGGCTGAGGCTTCACAAAAGAATTAATGAATTTTTGGATGAGGAACCCCAAATCATCAATAGACAAACCAAACCAACCCTATTATGGCAAGATAACTTTCGATCAAGTTAGTTTTACCTATCCAGATACGGGAATAAAAGCCTTGGACAAGGTTTCTTTACCGTACACCCAGGAGAGACCCTTGCTATTGTGGGTAATACGGGTTCAAATCTACCATATTGGAACTTGTTGGAAGACTATATGATGTGACGGAAGGTTCTTATAAGATCGATGTGTGGAAGCCAAGAGTTAAACTGAATAGCATGAGGAATGCTATGGGATATGTTCCACAAGACGCCTTCCTTTTCAGTGATTCCATTAAAAACAACATCAAGTTTGGAAAGGAAAATGCTACAGATGAGGAGGTGATAGAAGCCGCGAAAAATGCTGCTGTCCATAAAAACATCATCGAATTTCAAAAAGGCTATGAAACGGTTTGGGTGAACGCGGGATTACGCTAAGTGGCGGACAAAACAGCGGGTTTCGATTGCTAGGGCCATTATAAAGATCCAAAAATACTGCTGTTCGACGATTGTTTGAGCGCCGTTGATACGGAAACCGAAGAACAAATACTGAACAACTTTACATCGCATTTCAAAAGATAAGACCACCCTCCTTGTAAGTCATCGTATTTCTTCCGTTAAGAATGCCGATAGGGTTCTCGTACTGGAACAAGGGAAAATCATTCAACAAGGATCTCATTCTGAGCTAGTAAACCAAAAGGCTACTATCAAGAGCTATACAATAAGCAACTTTTGGAAAAAGAATTGTAAAGTTTGTTTTGGTTATTTGGTTTTTAGATTTTTGGTGTTAAGAAAAAATTAATTCTAAAAATGAGTCAGCAATATACGATGGAGAAAGAAGAAATTCATTCGAAAGTGATGCGAGCCGGAAGGAGAACCTATTTCTTTGATGTTCGTGAAACCAAAGCTGGGGATTACTACCTAACCATAACGGAAAGCAAGAAATTTACCAATGACGACGGTTCCTTTCATTACAAAAAGCACAAGATTTATCTTTACAAAGAAGATTTTAACGAATTTAAGGATAACCTAGAAGAAATGGTAGATTTCATTTTTTCTGAAAAAGGGGAAGAAGTTATCAGCGAACGGCACCAGAAAGATTACAAAAAGAATCTGATGATTCCAATAACGATTCAAATGAAACCTCTTCTTTTACTGATGTGGATTTTGATGACATTTAAATAGACTTCCTTAATATATTCTTAAACCGCCTCCTTTTGAGGCGGTTTTTATCTTAAAATCAACTTATAATTTATGAAAAATACCATCTTAAGAAGTCTTACCCTCCTCTTATGCACCTTGCATTTTCCCAATCCACCAAACCATCACTTGACTATTATCTTCCGATAATGTCACCTATGACGCTCCATTCCAACACCGAGGAAATCATTGGTCATGAGGTTGGAATGGCATATTACCCATGATAAATTAACCTATTACATGCAGGCCTTGGCAAAAGCAAGTGATCGGATCACGATTGAAAATAGAGGAACCACCTATGAAGGGCGTCCGTTAGTATTACTAACCATTACTTCACCCAACAACCATCAAAACCTCGAAACTATTCGTGCCGCCCATGTGGCCCTAACCAAAGACGGGGCTTCAAGTATCGATGTTTCCGCACAACCCATTGTAGTGTATCAAGGGTTTTCGATTCATGGAAATGAACCCAGTGGATCCAATGCAGCATTAGCGGTTGCCTATTACCTTGCCGCAGCCCAAGGATCTGAAATAAATCAATTGCTGAACGATGTAGTCATACTCTTTGACCCTCATTCAATCCGACGGGCTACAACGCTTTTCGACTTGGGCCAACATGCACAAAGCCCAAACATCAATCCAGATTCCAATGATAGGGAGTATGACGAAGTGTGGCCGGGGACGTACCAACCACTATTGGTTTGACCTCAACAGGATTGGCTACCCGCTCAATTGATAAATCCAGAATCGCTACATTTCATAAATGGTATCCTAATATCTTAACCGATCATCATGAAATGGGAACCAATTCAACGTTCTTCTTCAGCCGGGTATTCATCCAGAACCCATCCGCTCACTCCCAAACGCAACCAGGAACTAACGGCGGCTATTGGTTCTCATCATGCCGAAGCATTTGACCAATTGGGAAGTTTGTACTATTCGGAAGAAGATTATGACGATTTCTACTATGGAAAGGATCAACGTTTCCCGATATCAATGGATCCATTGGTATTTTGTTCGAGCAAGCTTCTTCAAGGGTCACGCGCAGGAAAGCGATCATGGAGTGTTAACCTTTCCTTACCATTCGGAATCAATTCACGGCGGCATTGTCTACCTTAGCTGCTGCGGCTGGTTTACGAACTGAAATTCTAAATTATCAACGGGAATTCTATACCAACGCACGTTCCGAAGCCAGTAAATCCAGAGGGGCGATCGTTTTCGGGATGCGAAAGATGCAGCCAAGACGTATCATTTGGCAGAAATTTTAAAACAACATCAAATAAAGATTCATGCCTTGAAAAATGATGTTTCCATAAACGGAAGTACCTTTAAAAAGGACTTTGCGTACCTCATTCAAGAATCAACGGCAACACCGACTAATCAATGCCATGTTTGAAAAACGGACTCAATTCCAAGATAGTTTGTTTTATGATATCAGCGCATGGACATTGCCCTTGGCTTTCAACCTGGATTATGCAGAAACAAACTTATCAATGCGGGTCCCGAGGTTACAGATTTAACATTACGCAAGCCAAATCCGCCAGCCTCAAAAGCCTATGCTTATTTAATGGAATGGCATGAGTACTACGCCCCAAAAGCGCTACAAATGCTGCAAAAGAAGGCGTACGTGTTAAGTTTTCACTTCAACCTTTTACTCTTGAAGGTCAAGACTTCGATTATGGATCCCCGATGGTTTGTAGTACAGAACCAAATCCCTTCAGAATTAAATGCCTTGATGCAAAAGGTAACCAAGGAAACATCTGTAGAGATCGTGGCAGTAAATTCGTGGCTGGCGCAAGGTATTGACTTAGAGGTAGGGATTGGCACCCATACCAAAACAGAAAATCGCCATTTTGGTTGGAGAAGGAATCAATGCCTATGACGCAGGTGAAATCTGGCATTTGTTGGATACCCGCTATAATATTCCATTGACCAAAT
>JACADM010000183.1_pt1 | contig 21238 bp, 34 predicted proteins | sample 7512371 | NCBI WGS metagenome assembly JACADM01 (sample SAMN14389041, study PRJNA612141) | algae metagenome | isolation source: non-axenic algae culture | place: India: Navi Mumbai | collected 2017-01
TCACTCAGGAAGTCGCGAATCGGGTGTACGACGGATCAAGTTCTTGGCTCAGGGTGTGCGGGCTCGGGTGCGTGGGCTGCTCAGGTTCGTGGGCTGAGGTCACGGCGACGGCCAGCGGCAGGAGCACCAGAAGGGATGAATACAGAGATGACGGGCGAGACGCCCGCGATGAACGCCGTTGCGCCGACCGTGCCGCCGATGAGCGCGACCATCGCCACGGGGCCCCGCGGAGCACTGGCGAACATGTTGCCCGGCATGCACGAGGAAGAAGCATCACCAGAACAAGCGAGATGAGGTTCGTCATCGCCACGGGAGACGCGGCCGTAACGCGTGCGTTGGAGCCGATCGCGGACGCTGCCTTCGCCCTCGCCTGTCTGGCGGAGGAGTTGGCCGAGTTGTCCCCTGACCAGGCTCTGGCTGTAGTTGGGTACTGGCGGACGACGGGGCGATGGGGTCGAGTCGGTCTCGATTCGGACAGGCTGGTCGACTTGTCCGCCGCCGCGACCGCCGTGGTTCGATGGTTGCTTTCTCGCTGACCCGAGGCGTTGCCGTCCCCACTTGGCGAGTACGCCGTGGGTGCGCCGGGTGGCGGGCCTCGTCGCGTTCGATGAACTCGAAGTCGTGGAGCGATTTGTCGTTCGGGTCGAAGAGTCTTGCATACAGGAGCCGGTCCTGCGCGCGGACCATGGAACGTTCGAGAGCCCGCGGTCCGCATGCCGGCCTGCTTGTGCTCGCGGGCGAGCAGTGGCGCGACGCGTGGCGAGTACAGTTCTGGTTGAGCCCGGCGAGCAACGTGAGCCGAGCGACAGCGAGGACCGGGGCGGCCACGCGGCGCGCTCTGTCCCGAGGCGGGACCGCCACCAGGCTCGCGGTGACGCACCATCTGCACACAGGTGAAGCCCATCGCCCCGGCCAGCACGAGCCCGGGCGTGTTGAAGAGCGGAGGAGCTTGGGCCACCAGAAGTCGGCGATCAACAGCACCGTCAGCACGAACTGCCGGACGACGCCCATCTCCCCGGCCGGCGACTGCTTCTCGCCCGCCATGCCAGTGATCGAGGTTCATCGCCACGTCGATCGTCACGACGAACGCGAACAGGATCACGTAGAGCGAGAGGATGTTCGTCAGGTATTGCCGGGCGACGTAGCGGTCGAGGATCTTCATCGCAGCCACCCTTCTGTACGTCAGGTACGCGTACATCAGAAGACCGAGCACCGCGGCCCACATGAGGATCAGCCCGAACGGGCCCGAGTCCTGCGCGAACTGCTCGGCTGTGCTGATCGCCAGCACCGCGCCCGAGGGCCGGGAAGAACGCCAGAGGTAGACCGTCAGCGGGAGGGCCTCGCGGAGACGGATGGCGACCGTCGCACCGACGAGCAGCATCACGAAGCACGCGCTCATCGCGATGCATGTGCGACTGCTCACGATCTCGCTGCAGGAGCCCGTTTCGGCGGAGGCTGTATTTCTGGAGATCCACGAGCGGGGGCACGCCCTCGGTTCCGGTGCCCGTCTGTTCGAGCAATTCGTAGAAGCCGAGCGACGAGAGGGAGGCGGTCTGGTCGTTCTGGGCGAGCAGGCCCGTGATCTGCTGGTCTCTTCGTCGGCCCGCGGCTTCATCGGTGTTGGTCGTCACTTCTGAGCGTGATCTTCGCGAGGACGCGGGTCGCGGCCAGTTCGTCGAGTTGTTTCGTGTCGAAAGTCCCGGCTGCGGCAGTCATGCGTGTGATCTGGCCGCCCTCGCGCGGCGTTCAGCGACGATCTCGCCGCCCTCGCCCGGGAGGATGGGCCTGCTCAGCCAGTCGAGCCGACCAAGCCCCGGGCCCGGATGGTCACGGTCTCGCCCTGTGTGGTGTCGAGCGTCACCGAGCCCGTGTCGCGGAGCAGAGTGGTCGACCTCTGGGCATCGCCAGCGAGGCGGCCCGGAGAGCGAGCAGGTTGTGGTTCGAGTTCAAGACGGGCAGCAACTTCGGGTTATCACGGAGGCCGCCCAGGCTCGTTGAACGAGCGGAACTCGGGTCGTCACGGAACGCGGGGATCGCAAAGTCGTAGACGAGGTCGGTGCTCTCGGCGACGAAGGTGTTGCCCCAGGCTTGTTGTAGTTGCTGGCGACGAGCCGGACGATCGAGCCCGCGCGCGGTTCTCCTCGCCGTCGCGGTAGATCACGATGAACGCGGCTCGGCGGTCCCGCCCGCGTCGAGCTTGGCGTGCTCGTCGGACGGCCAAAGACCGGGGTAGGGAGATGACGTCCTCGGCGGCGGCGGCGTTGCATGGTTGAGGGGTCGATCCGCTGGACCGAGTCCGCGTAGATCAGGTTGCCGTTGAACTGGACTGTTTCGCCGGCGCTCCAGCCGACCGACCATAAGACGCGCCACGTCCTCGGTGATCATCCGCTCCATCGTGCGGAACCTTGGGATGACTGGTCCGAGAGCAGTCCCACGATGACCGCGAGCACGAGGCCGCTGACGGCTGCGGGCACAAAGCAGCTTGGCGTGGCTGATCCCGCCGGCGTGCGATGCGGGGCTCGTTGTCTGGGCCATGCGGTGGAAGACGAGTGGCGGCGAATCCGGCGCCGAAGGGCAGGGCGTAGGAGAGCATGGGGACGGTCGCCGGGATCATGAACCGGATCGCGTCGAACGCCGAGAGCTCGCCGTCGGCGGGGTTTGATCGTGACCGCGAAGGATCCGCCGACCAGAACCGCCGTGGTGAGCAGCAAGGCTTCCACAGCTCGACGGTGGTGTGTTTCCAGATGGTCCGGGCATGCGCGGCATCGCCCGTAGGGTACCTGAACTTCTCCTCTTTCTCCCCGACGGGCACGAAGGTGCTTGGGGGTGGGCGGATGAGGGGACGCGTTCTGCGGGCGGGTCTCTATGTCGCCGAGATCAGCCACGCGACGAGCATGAAGATGGTCGTGTTGTGGATGGCGTGAGCCGTGATGCACCGATGAGCGAGCCCCGCCATTCGCGGATGAACGCGAACGACGCGCCGAGGCCATGACCGGCAGAACATCAGGACGTCGTACTGGTGCAGCGAAAGAGCATCGCAGCTACGATCGCGGAGATCACGAACCCGAATCGGCTCCGCAGGTGGCGGTACAGAGCGCCGCATGATGCCTTCCTCGACGACCGGGGCCCAGATCGTGATGAGCAGGCCGAGCACGAGCATCGTCAGGATGTCGTTCGATTCGAGCATGTCGAAGACGGGGTTGGACATGGGCGGCTCGATCGCGCGTCCCTCCTCGTTTGCCCCGGAGGAGAGGAGAATCTCCCGGAGGTTGATGAGGGACGAACGAGCCCGGGGCCGCCATGAAGTAGATGGGCAGGCTCGCCAGATACACCATGAGCCCGGCCGCGATCTCGCGGATGACGCCCAGGGGCCACAAGCCCCATGTCCTGTCGCCAGCGTTTCAGGCTCACGCCCGCAGAGGCCAGAAGATCGAGAGCAGTACGAGCCACTGGAGGCTGTAGTGCGCTGAGTCGAATACTGCCATCGATGAGGTTGCTGATGACTGGAGCACGAGGAAGGGCGGCGAAAACAGCGAAGGTTTCGAGGTACACGCTGCCGCCGGGTGCCGGGCGCGAAGTGCAGCTTGAGCGAGCCGATGCCGAGCTTGACGATCAGGATGATCAACAGCACGAGCCCCGCCGAGTGCGAGCACGACGAGCAGGCCAAAGGCGAGGCCCGATCATGAGCACCGCCCGCCGCCGACGAGGTCGGCCCGGTCGGGGTCGTCGTTGTCTTGGCCGAAGGTCAGCGCGAGCCAGCCGTGCCAGCCGTGGTGGTCGATCAGTCGGCTGCGGTCCTCGTCACTCAGCGGCTGGTCGCGGTAGATGCGTGCGAGCAGGCGCGTCCTTCTCGATCGCGGCCCGTACTCGGGGTCGGCTCGCCGAAGGTGTCGAACCGATGATGGTCTGGTCGATCTGGTCGAGGGCGGCCTGTTCGCCAGCGATCTCGCCGTGGACGACCGCGGCCTGCAGCATCTCGTGAGGCGAGGCTGCCATCGAGTCCATGGTCTCGAGATAGCCCGCGTTCTCGAGCGCCCTCGGCCTCTTTCTCGTCGATCGAGTTCAGCAGGTGGTGGAACTTCACTGTGAAGCGAGAGCAGGCCGAAGGTCGAGGATCGGCTCGCCGGGACGATCTGCTGGGCGTTGGTCTCGGCTTTCTGTGTGGCCGAGACGACCGAGCACTGCTGGAGCGAGACGACGACCGCGGGGCCGGGATGAGCAGGAGCCACGTGAGCCGCCCCGCCCGTTTGGAGCCCGGATCAGGGTGCTTTCGTTCGGCACCGAGTCGGCCCACCGCGCGGGGCGGCCGGTCCCGGGGCTGGTTCTTTCGGGGCCGGGTGCCTCGGGTGGCTGGTCGGAGCCGTCGTATAGAGAGGTAGGGTCACTCATTTGGTTGCTGCTCGGGTGTCAGGGTGCTTGGGTTGGGCGGATCGCCTTGATATGGGCAGGATTTCCACAGGTTCACCATCGGCCGGGTCGGCCCGGACAATTGACATGGGCGGGGTGAGCGCTGGGCTTTGGACCCGAAACCCCGGTGGTGGCCGGTGTTCTCGGGGAATAGTCACAAACATGGGAGGGTTCGCCTTCCCCGCGCCGCCCGGTAGGCGGCGAGTTCAACGAGCATCGGCCCCTGCGCGTTTTTTTCGCGGGGACCAGCAACAGGAGCGCCCCATGCGGACGCATGAAGCAGCCTCGGCACGACGCCGTGAAACAACCCTCGCCAAGGCCGGCGACGTCCAGCGCCAGTGGAAGATCGTGGACGCCGAGGGCGTTTCGCTCGGCCGTCTGGCCTCTGACATCGCCATCGTGCTGATGGGCAAGCACCGCCCGGAGTACACCCCGCACGTCGACACGGGTGACAACGTCATCGTGATCAACGTCCAAGGTGGGTCTCTCGGGCACGAAGGCCGAGAACAAGCTCAAGTACCACTACGGGCTACCCGGGTGGTCTGAAGGCCGAGACGTTCGGCCAGATCCGCAGCGACAAGCCCGAGCGTCTGATCGAGGACGCGGTCAAGCGGATGCTCCCCAAGAACCGTCTGGGGCGTCACATGCTCAAGAAGATGAAGGTCTTCCCGGGCACGGATCACCCTTACGCGTCGCACCAGCCTGAGAAGATGTAAGACTGATACCGCCCGTTTGGGCGGGGTTCACTGAAGCGAGAACACATGAACGATCAGAACGACAGCCAGAACACGCAGGCCGCCGCGGGCGGCTGAATCTTCCGAGGCCATGCCCGGGGCCGAGCTTGGCGAGTGCTCCTCGGTGGCGGGCCGAGGACGTCAACGTCCGCCGCAGGCGCGCGTCGTCAACGCCGACAAGCACGGCTGGTGGTGGGCCGTTGGCCGCCGCAAGAACGCCATCGCCCGCGTCCGCATGAAGAACGCCGACGGCAGGGGCACCGTCCGCTTCCAGAAGGCGCGGAAGAAGTTCAAGACCGTCGATGAGTACTTCACCGAGACCGAGGACCGCACCGATGTCATGGCCCCGCTCAAGGTGACCGGCATCGAGGGCAAGATGGACATCATCGTCCGCGCGGGCGGCGGGCACACCAGGCAGGCTCAGGCCACGCGGGCGATCGCCCGTGCTCTGCGTGATTACGACCCGAACTCGAGGACGTGCTCCGTGAGCACGGCTACCTCACCGTGGACGACCGTCGCGTCGGCGCAGAAGTACGGCCAGCCCGGTGCTCGCAAGCGCTTCCAGTTCTCGAAGCGATAATCCACACGGACCCCAAGCCGTGGGTCCGACAATCCGTTCTCGCTCCGCCGCCCGGCCCCAAAGCCGGGCGGTCGGCTGCTCGACGCACCCCCGCCCCGCGGTAGACTTCCATTCGCACGCGGAGAGTCCAGCGAGCACCACTGGAGATATTCGATGGAGAGCGATCGCCTCGCCGAGCAGGATCGGCGGACACCCGCGGCTCGTCGGCTGGAGGCTCCTGCGGAGTCGGCACTGCGCCCGGGTGCCCGACCTGTCGATCCATCAGCCGATGGTCGCAGCCGCAGCTCTTCAGCAACACCAGCGCGACGCCGGCCCGATGACAAGCGTGTGGAACGAGGCGATCCCGCAGAACTCGCCCAGCACACGCGGATCCGCGTCGACAAGGGAACGCTCCGCGCGTGAGCGTCGCGGACAGGCTCGTCACGGTTCGCGCTGGACAGACTCCTCCGCGGGCATCAAGGAACAGGCTCATCCGCAAGTCGCCCGTCCCCATCCGAAACGTCAGGCTCGAGGCCACGACTTCGCCGCGATCGCCGGGTGGCGGCCCGCGTTCGACAACCCGCAGCACCGGGGAACAGATCCTCCTGATCCTCAAAGGACCGCCACGGGCTCTGCCCGAAGTGCGGCTTCGATCTCATCGACCGGGAACGCCCCGACTGCCCCGAGTGTGCGTGGGTCATCGACCCCTCAAACTCATCTTCCCCGATGCGCGCCAAAGCCCGGCTACACCGCCCTGCTCGCCTCAGCAACCGGCGCGCGCGATCGCCGTCGGCATCCTCTGCTGGCGCTCAACGTGTTCATCGCGGGTCTTGTGCTGCCGATCGTCTTTGCGGTGCAGCTCTTTGCGACGTGGAAGCTGATCACGCACCTGACGAACCCGGGCTTTTCGAAGCTGAACGCCGAGAAACGCCGCCCCCACTGGCACGCGGCGATCGGCTCGGTGGCGATGGGTGTGATCGGGGCGGTGGGTGCGTTTTGTACTGGACGCTGGTGATTGCGGGCTTACACCCTTGGGTGCGGGTCTAGTCGCGATACCGGACAATTCTCGCGACAAACGCTTTCCTGTTGAGTTTACCGCCATTGCCATCCCGCTGTTATACACATATCCACCTGCACCGGCACGTAGCCCCAATTTCAACTACCACCGCATCACCACCCAACTTCCTTGCCTTGCTCTTTGCTGCGGAAGAACGCTGGACCACGATGCTGCCTCGGCTCCATTGACGGAGACCCGGCCAATGTCGGTTGTGCCGTATGGGAGCCGTCGCATTCCGGAACATCCTTTACCCGAGGGGATCTCGTTCGCAAATATTTCGACCGATGACCCGACGGCCGGGTTCAAATGAGACGCCGGGAATGACAGACGTGGTTGCTTTGACACACCCAAACAGCACGAGTGTTGTGAGAGCGAGATTGTTTTCATATGTTTCCCCGGTGAGTGCAGACTGAAGAACGGACCGTACAAGATTGTAGTTTCCGGAACCTAATTATGCAAACATCACTCGATAATCGATTTCTTGGGTTGTTACTAGTGTTGAGGGTTCGTCAGCATATCGAATTAGTTTGTTAGTGTATTCAAGCCCGACTCCTCAATGGAAAGCGTCATACGCCCATAGGCAGCCATACGATGCGTCATGTATGACTTGCCGAAGCAGCAGCAATGGTACCAGTGGTCTCTGGTGTCACGGCTGTGCGATGGGCCAGCTTATTACTTAGATCACATGGGATGGAAATAGTAATTAGCTAGAGTGGTTGTTACGACCTTGGTCTTCGGCACGACGCTTGAGCGAGTCATAAACAACTATTCCAGTCACATTTCCTATCAGCCAGATCATTAACAGTGCTGCAAGCAACCAACTTGGTCCGCGATGAATTAGTGGTCTACAGAGAAAAACGGTGAGGAGTAGGAGTAGATACCAACCGATCGCGGCATACCCGGCGAGAGACTCGATTCGTTTTACAGCGGTACGGTTTCATAAGGCATTTGTGATCCCGATAGAGTCTACCGGATGGCGATCCAAACCCCTTCCTCACACGTATAGATCCCGGGCCAGATGCCGATATTGCATCTAGCCCAGGGAAAACCATCCCAGCCGCCTCATCCCGCGTTTCGACCGATCTGCCGCCGAACCTTGTCGAGCACATGCTCGCCATCCGCGAAGGCGATCGAGTACGGGCTCGACTTCTACGAGGTCGTTTTCGAGGTCCTCGACTTCGACACGATGAACCAGATCGCCAGCTACGGCGGGTTCCCCGATCCGCTATCCCCACTGGAGGTGGGGCGCCCGAGTACGACAAGATGTCCAGCGCGATGCCTACGGCCTCGGGCATCTACGAGATGGTCATCAACAACGACCCGTGCTACGCGTACCTCCGGGAATCCAACGCCGAGGTCGACCAGAAGCTCGTCATGGCGCGTCTTCCGGGCACGCCGACTTCTTCAAGCACAACTTCTGGTTCAGCAAGACCGACCGCAAGATGATGGACTCGGTCGCCAACCACGCGATGCATCCGAAGGCATCGATCGGCAGGGCCGAGGAAACCGTTGAGCGGTTCATCGACGCGTGTCTCTCGATCGAGCACCTGATCGACCCGCACTCGGTCTTCATCGATCGCGAGGCGGGCGGTGCGGATGAGCCGTATTCACCAAGCAAGCTGCCGGCCAAGGACTACATGGACTCGTTCATCAACCCGGCCCGGTGATGGAGGCCGAGAAACAGGCACTGAGGAGAAGGCGAAGAAGGCCCGTGGGCGCGTGCCGACCAAGCCCACGCGATGTGCTGCTCTTTCTGATGCGCCACGCCGGTTGAGGACTGGCAGGTGGACGTGCTCTCGATCATCCGCGACGAGCTACTACTTCGCTCCCGGCGCAGACGAAAGTCATGAACGAAGGCTGGGCGACCTACTGGCACAGCAAGATGATGACGCGCCCACTTCCTCGAGGCCCGCGAGGTCATCCACTACTGCGATCAGCACGCCGGCGTCGTGCACATGGCCCCGGGCGGGTTCAACCCGTACAAGATCGGGCTCGAGAACTGGAAGGACATCGAGCACCGCTGGGACACGGGCAAGCACGGCCGGCGTGGAATCGCTCGACGACATGGGCGCGAAGGGTTACGACGACAAGAGCCTCAAGGGCCAAGATGTTCGAGATCCGCAAGATCTACAACGACGTCAGCTTCATCGACGAGTTCCTGACACCCGAGTTCGTCGACAAGCACCGCGTACCAGACCGGCGTCGACCCGCACGGGCGAGACCAAGATCGTCAGCCGCGACTTCGAACGCGTGAAGCAGACGCTGCTCTACCGCCTGACCAACATGGGCCAGCCGATGATGTACGTCGCCGACGCGAATTACCTGAACCGGGGCGGCTGTTTCCCGGCGAACAAGTGGAACGGGCTGGAGGTCGACGCCGCCCGCGCTTCCCCGTGCTCCAGAACCTCTGCGCGATCTGGGGCGCCTGGTGCACCAGATGCTGCTGCAGGAGGAGATGCAGCTCATCACCTGCACCAGAGGGCGAGGCCGTGGGTGACCGAGGACGGCCCCATCACAATCAGAAGATCACCGACGACACGCCAGAGCCAGCATGTCGTGATTTAGCGCACGCCGAACCGGTCGCTTTTATAAGCGGGAGTCGGGTTCCGGTCCGCATCGGCGCCCGCGGCCTCTTTGGTGAAGAGAGCCGGGTTGATGGTGTGGTTGAATTTCACCAACCTCGTGCAGCCGACCGGTGATGAATCGGCATTGCACGATCGTGCCCCGGATGATCTGTTTCTCGCCATCGATGGTGGTGAGCACGATGTCGCAGGCGTTGCCCGGGTGCAGAAACCCGCCGTGCAGAAAGCCCATGCCGCCCTTGGAGATGTTCCGGCCGCAGACCGGTACTTCATCAGGCACCCGCCGTAGGTCTCGACGATGATGGGGATATTGGTTTGGCGGAAAGTGACGCGTTTGAACAACCGTTTCTGCTTTGTCGGCGGATTCCGAGAGGGCCTCTCGAGCGCGTTCAGCACTCGCTCTCGCTCGATCCGCCCTAAGCGGACACTGTCAAAGCATCGCTCGCTGTTCATACGTCACAGGTTTCCGTGCAAGCCCGCCACACAATCGTGGGATCATCGGATGTTTCTGAGTGACAGAACCGGATTTCAGGACATACTGATCGAGATTTCTAGATTAATAATAGAGTAATCATTACAGGTAAGGAAGTAGTCCGGTGGACAGTTGGGCTTGGTTGTAATCGAGGGCTCTGGTTGGATTCTTAGGGCGAAGGGCGGGAGTGGTGGAAACGCGGCAAGTGCAGCCGTGACGGGGATTTAGCCCTTCCTGATCCGCCCCACCATCGACGTCGCCTTGACCTCAACGCCCTTGAGTCGGCTTTCGAGCGCTCGCGGTTGGGGGCGTACTCCATCGCGGTGGACTTGTTGACGGCTTCGGTCTCGACGAGTTCGACGAGCGAGTCCGTGAATGAGCATGCCGTCGGCCTTGGAGCCGTTGAGGATCGAGGGCAGGTCCTCGTCGTGCCCCGCGGATCGCCTCGCGGACGGAAGGGTTCATCAGCAGCACCTCGGTCGCTGGGACGGTGCTGCTCTCGAAGTCCTCGGTGCGGGGAGCAGGCGCTGGGCGCAGATCGCACGGAGCGAGTTCGAAAGACTCATGCGGATGAACTGACGCTCCTCTGGAGGGAAGAACTCCAGAATGCGCGAACGACTGCATCGTGTCGGCGGTGTGCAGCGTCGCGAAGACGAGGTGCCCGGTCTCGGCCGCCCGGATCGCGGCCAGCATCGTGTTCTTGTCGCATCTCGCCGATGAAGATCACATCCGGGTCACGGCGCACGGCCGACCGCATCGCCTCGGCGAAGGTGCGTCGATGCCCAGGCTCGCGCTGGCTGACGATGGCCTTCACGGGTGTGAAGCGGAACTCCACCGGGTCCTCGATCGTGATGATGTTCACATCGCGCGCCGTTGACGTGATCGATCATCGCGGCAAGGGTTGTGCTTTGCCCGAACCTGTTACGCCACAGACGATCACGAGCCCCTCGTGCGTCTGGTCGACGATCTTCTCGTAGACCTTTGGCAGGTGGAGCGATTTGTACGTGGGGATCTCGGCCTTGACGCGACGGATGGCGGCGTGGACGTGCCCGCCGGCGAGGAACATGTTCACGCGGAAGCGTTCGCCGTTGTCGAGATGAGCCGCAAAGTCGAGTGAGCCGTGCTCCACAAACCGCTCGCGCTTGCTTCTCGTCGAGCAGGGGGTCGAGCATGTGGTCCGCCTCGTCTTCGGAGAGCGGGTCCGTGTTGACGCGTTTGAGGTGGCCGCCGACGCGGTAAATCGGGGGCATCCCGACCTTGATGTGCAGGTCCGAGGCATCGAGTGAGCCATCGCCGCCAGTAGGCGTTTGATGGAATGCGAGCCCTCGATCATGGCGTGGCCCCACGCGCGCGTGCGTGCGCGAGTTTACCACGGCCCGGCGCGCATCACACTTATCCGGACACGCGGGCGTTCACAGAAGCCGTGATGCGTCACGCTGGGCAAGCCATGCGGATCGTGCGGGCAAGTCACCCCACGATTCCGGTGGGCAAGCTGGGCGATCTGCGGCTAAATGCCATCTTCCCGGTGCGGCGAGCATCCTCGCCAACAACCTTTGCCCCGCCGGGGGCGGCCGCGAGGGCGACAACTCCTTCGCGACCGCCCCTCGCCCTTTTGAGCTACAAGTCCGAAATCGTTTGCTTCCCGAAGATCGCGTCTATCTTGCCAGAAGACGCAAAGCAGCCCATGAGGTCCGAATATGTGTTTTGTCCAACAGCGCCACGCTCGCGGTGTTGTTGACACTGAGTTGCTGCCCCGCATTCGCACAGAAGACGGTGTATGTGGACGCCTCGGCGGGCGGTACGGGCGACGGCTCATCACGGACCAACGCGTTTCGTTCGCTTCAGAGCGCCCATCGACGCGCTCGAGCCGGGCGACACACTCCGTTCTCAGGCACCTTCGCCGAGGCCGTGGACATCCGCACGGAAGACATCCAGTGGTTCGGCGACGACGACCCGGACAGGCCGACGGATCCGTGGCGACAGGTACTCGACGGATTGGGCCCCACCGAGACGCCGGGCGTGTACACGCTGGCGGGCATCGCCGAGGCTCATCGGGACCGAGCACAAACCGGGCTCGATTGTCTACTACAAGCGATGATCTTCAGGGTTCCGTGACGGGCGTTGATCTTCGCCGACACATGGATGAACTCCCGCCAACGGCGCGGGGTGTACTTCGGCCACCTGCAGCCGATGGACACGGTTGAACAAGTCGAGGCCACGCCGAGCAGTTGGTGCTGGGACGAAGCGAACGACGCGGTCACCTGCATGTCCCCGAGGGCGTGACATTCGACCCGGCCAAGGCGGGCGTGTGCATCAACGGCCTGAACGGCGTGAGCGTCTGGGTGGGCGATGTGCATCTCGGGTGTCAACACCATCTGCACACCGGGTGTCATGCACAACAGCGGCTACGGCCTGAAAGGCACGGGCACGTTCTCCGGCGGGGTCTTCGAGAACTGCGACATCGTCGACTCGGGCTGGCACGCTGCGGATTCGAGATCGGCTCGCCCACCAACTGCACGCTCCGCAACATCCGCGCTGGGTCCTCGGGTGTCGACGGCTCAAACGCCAACAACCCGTTCGTCTTCTTTGCCTACGACAACGTCCCGAATGCCAACCATCTGGGCGAAGACCTCACCTTCCACGCCTACCCGCTGCTCGGCACCGACGGCGCGCGATCTACTCCGTCTTCTGCCGAAGCTCGAGGCTCACACCGACCCTATTTCACCGGGAGTCGGCTCGGAGGCGTACTCTGGAGAGGTGCAAGCTCTTCTCCTACGAGGACGAGATCGAGCACAAGCACGGCGTTGAAGTTGTGTATGGCGGCAACAGCATCGTCGCGACGGGCGTGCCCGCATACGACCGGACGACCCACGACTACCGGTCGTCGTCGAAGATTCCTATTTCGAAGGTTCGAGCCCGTTCCGACGGAAACATCCGATTCGAACGGTGTGTCTTCGCACCGGAAATTCGGCGCTGCTCAACGAGTACCGCTCGACGGTCGCGCAGGGCATGTGGATGCGGTCCTGCATGCTCGAGGTCGGCCGGGATAGCGTCGCGTCGTCGTCCGCGTTCTTCAAGCTCGAGGACACCGCCCGTGCACCTCGAGTATTACTGCACCATCCACGCCGAGCACGACGATCCGGTCAAGCACGTCTTCCGCACCGGGTACGCGCGGTCATCGCGAAACAAACGGTCTTCAGCACGCGAGCCGAGCACGATCATGCTGATCTGGCCCGCCGGCTGGGACGACACCGCGGCCGTCCACGAGTTCGATCATGTGTACTACGCGGGCCCGCTTACCACAGCGGCGCATGCGGTCGGCGCCTCGTTCGCAATCGTGGTGGCAGAACACGATGGACCCCGAGGGCGTGTTCGCTGACGCTGCGGAGTTTGTGGACCCGGCCTCGGGCAACCTGAGACCCGTGCCGGGCACGCCCTTGTACCGCGCCCAAGTCCGACGAGGCTGTGACGGAGCTTGTGAGTCTGGTGGACATCGACGGCAACCCGTACAGCCGGAGCTACGGCGCCTGCAGACACCCTGCCCCGCTGACACCAACGGCGACGGCGTCGTGTCGGCTGCGGACTTTTCACGGGTCGCCGCGTTCAACGCCGATCTGCCCGAATGCGACGCGAACGGTGACGGCTCCTGCACCCCGGCTGATTTCTCGGCACGGGTCGCGGCTTAACCGCGGCTGCTGAGGGCGGAATGACCCAGCCTTCACCCAAGCCTCGGCGGCCTGTATCCTCTGTGCTCATCCATGCACGAAGGACACGCCCATGCGCCCTCGCAGTACTGCTTTCGCTCCTGACGAGCCTCTGCTCGCTCGCCGCCTGCGCTGAGCCGGGCCGACAGCTCGCTCCACATCGACGCCACCGACCTCCCGCGACTGCTTTTGAGCGCGGCAGACCATCCCGCTCGATGCGAACCAGCGTGGCACAGACTGGTGCTCTGGTATCCCAAGTGGGTCCCCGGCTCGCACGCCGGGCGGGCCTATCAAGAACATCGCCGGCTTTGCGGTCTCCGATCAGGACCCCCATCAAGTGGTCGCGCACGCCGGGCGAGGTCCTACCGCTTCATCGCGCACGTGCCCGGGGCCGCCACCGAACTCAACATTGATTTCCGCTACATAACCAACCAGTCCGCGGCCAACTCGCACGGCACGGACTCCTTCGGGGCCGCCGACATCGGGCTCATCAGCCCCAACACCGTCCTCGTCTACCCGAGGGCATGCGCGACGGCGAGTGATCGAGACCACGCTCACGCTCCCTGAGGATTGGAAAGCTGCCTGTGCGGTCCGGGTGGAGTCCGAAGCCGAGGCTGATTTCGCATACGCACCGACCTCCATCCGCATGCTGATCGATGCGCGATTATGGTCGGGCGTCATTACAAGATGTTGTGAATGAAGGGCGTGAGCGCCCGCCCCATCGCCTGCACGTCTTCAGCGAGATGGCCTCGGCAGTCGACATCCACCCCGAGGTGCTCAGGCTACAGGCATGGTGACACAGGCTGCCAGACTCTTTGGCCACCCCTTCCCCTCGATGGACATCCTTCTTGGCACCACCAACCGAACCGGTCGCAACGGCCTCGAGCACCTGCACCGATGAACATCATTCCCCAGGCACACTCGATCACCCCGACAACCTGAACGGCTGGGACCAGATGCTCATCCCCACGAATACGTCCACGCTGGTGCGGCAAGTACCGCAGACCAGACGCCATGGCGACCACCGACTTCCACACGCCCAAGGGCACCGGTGCTCTGGGTCACGAGGGGCTCACGCAGTACGGGCGAGCTCGAGATCCCTGCGGACCTGGGCACGCTCGATGAGTACCGATGGAGTCTGCTCACCCGGTACCGCGCGCGGCTCAATCAGGGCGCGACTGGCGACCGCTGGCCGACACGTGCTCGGCCTCGCACCCCTCCGCGGGGCAGCGCAGTGGGGCAGTCTCCGGCGCGGGCAGGACTACTACTACGAGGCGCGTTGATCTGGATGGAGGCCGACGCGATCATCCGCACCGAGTCGGACGGCTCCAAGTCGATCGAAGACTTCGTCCACGCCTTCTTCCGCGCCGACGAGCCCACGGACGACCCGAACCCCTACAGCCGAGACGTGATCGACCATCTGAACGACGTCGTGGACTACGACTGGAGACGTTCATCTCCGAGCAGCGTCGACAACGTCACGGGCAAGCCGCTGGCGGGTGTCGAGAAGCTGGGCTACTCGATCCAGTACACCGAGCCCCACCGGCCCGAACCGCTCGCGCATCGACCCGCTCGACGCGTGACTCGCTCGGCATCTCGCTTCGCGACGGCGACCGCTCGGTCATCCTCGGCTCTCGCCTGCCGATAAAGGCCGGCCTCACCACGCATGAAGATCATGGCGATCGGCGGTACATGATGTCGCGCCCGGCTTGCCGACCTCATGGCGACCAGCGGCAGCGAGGGCTCGATCACCTTCACCATCGTCTCGGGCGATCGGCTGCGGGACGTCACGATTGAATACAACGGCGGGCCCCGGTACATGACCATGACCCGCGATGCCTCAAGGCCCGATATCCTCGCCGAGATCATGCGAGCCCGATAAGAACGGGGAACACGCCGCTCCGACTTGCGAGGTTCTGTGTCGGGCAAGAGAATGAAATAAATCAGGATTTCTCCCGACCCCGTGCTATTTCCACACCGTTGGGTGTCGATGACATCTTGTGATGGGAGAAACCCCGGTTATCACGGCGATCTGTGCGTAAGCCGCTCGGCGGGCAATGGGCTCGTCAGGTGGCGTCCGCTCGCATGGCTCGTGGCGTTCGCGGTTCTAGTCGCGGCCAACGCTTGGGTGCACGCCGATGATGTCCGCTCGCAGAACTGCTCTGCACCGCCGGCAAAGCCGGGGACCATGCGTCGGACAGCCAGACGGTGACCACCCGCTGCACGCGCTCTCGCAGGGCTCGCCTCGGACCCCGATGAGCGCGATGCGGGCCGAGCTCTGGGAGGCGATCCAGTGGGAGCTCTCGCACGCCAAGCTTGGCCGGGCATCGTTTCTGGCCGGCATCCCGACGGACGACAGCTACAACCTCGCACGCGCATACGCCGTGGTGACCGCGATGGCGCGCTCGTCTCGTCGGGCCACCACGCCGACACCGCAGATCTTGCGCGCGTCTGCTGAACCAGTCTGCCACGCGAACGCCAGCGCCTTCGCGGACCGGGTCGTTGCCCAGATGAGCACGCCCGACACCAACTCGAACATCATCCGAGGGGCGAGCATCACGGCGATCTGTCTGCTGCTGTATCACATCGGCGCCGAGTGTGCGGCACATCCCGCAAGAACAAAGCGCTCCGCGAACTCGCAGACCGCTCAAGCCGACACGAGCGGCTTCTGGCCACGATGAGCCACGAACTGCGCACGGCCTCGATCATGGGCAACGCGGAACTCCTGACGGAACGGCCGCGGAAGAGCCCGGCGGCGAGGTGCATCAGAACGATCCGGCAGAACTGCGACCATCTCCTCGGACTTATCGATGGGTTCCTGGTGAGGCCCGCGCCCGACGAACCGTCGCCGGCTGCGCCTTTCCTCCCGTCCGCATCGCCGACGTCGTAGAGGAGTCGGCCGAGATCTGCCGGAACCATGCCGACGCCAAGGGTATCGGTACGCTCGTCGCCATCGACGAGAACGCGCTGAATGGATCATCACCGATGCGCCGGCTCAGACACAGATCCTGCTCAACCTGCTCGGCAACGCCGTGCGCCACACCGACAAGGGCCACGTCCGCATCGCCTTCGAGGGGCGGCTCCGGCTCTGCCGAAGTACGATCCGCGTCGCCGACACGGGTTGCGGCATCGCGGCGGAAGAACTCGAACGCATCTTCCAGCCAACTACCAGTCGGCCAACTCCAAAGTCGTCGGCATGGCGGGGCTGGGCCTTGCGATCTGCCGCGAGCTTGCCGGCTCGCTCGGGAGGCGACATCACCGTGACCAGTCGACTCGGTGTCGGGAGCGAGTTCGTCGTCTCGATCCCGCGACATCTCTCGTTCGTCGTCGACAACTCGCCTGGGCCAGAGCCCGTCGGCTCCAGCACCTACAAGCCCCTCGAAGGCCGAACGATCATCACGGCCGAGGACAGCCTCGATATCCAGCACGTCATCGGCACGCATCTCCAGGCGAGGCAACGGTCATCATCACCGCATCCGGTCGCCCTCATCGATCACTTCAACGACGAGCACAGGCCCGATCTTGTGCTGGTGGACATCCATCTCGGATGTCAACGGCATCCGCCACACGCACCATCCGCAGCCGGGGCGTGCACATCCCCATCCTCGCTCTCTCTGCGAGGCGACACCCCGACGATCGCTCCGCCGCCGCATCGCCGGCTGCGACGCCTACCAAGCCCATCGACGCGGACACGCTCGTGAGCATCTGCCGCACGGTCCGATGCCGCCCGCAGGCGGCGTGGGTGATTAGCTTTCGGCATAGCCGCGTGAACGACGCGACGAAGTGGCGATCACCCAGCCATCGTGATGTGAAACGGTAAGTACATATTCTTGATAAAGCCACCGCCCATTCCCAGACGGCATCCAGTGGTTTTCCTGATGAAGCTCACGAGCGGGATGAGCGTGTCGGCAGAATAAATAAGGGCGTTGTACTTCGGAAGCGAGTCAGCGAGTGTGCTCGATTGACCTCCGCTCCATTCTTTGAGCCCGCTTTCACACCGGCTGCATCCGACCGTCGACCGGGGGCGAAGGACTCGGAGAACATGACGAATCCGAGCAGGATGAACGCGGCCATCCAGAGGTGCTCGCCAGCGGGCGTATCCATGCCCGACATACTTATAAAGCCTTTGGGTAAAAAACCCGTAACCACTCTATGCGGCCGGCAATCTCGGGATGACGCGGTAGAAGCAATAGGGCTACGAGCGGGTATAAGCACCAAGACGCTGACTATCCAAGTACTTATAGTTCCCGCTAAGCCAGATAGCCAAGCACATGTGCCCGCGAAAGCACATATGATTGCAAGAAGGCCGCAGTAAGCGGAAGGGTTGGCTTCAACATCGCGGCACGCGCCTGCCGCCGGCCATGCGGCGTTCGGCACAAGCTCGCAATACAATTCGAGCCTCGTCTTCATAGCCTTTCTTTTCACATAACCTCAGCCAGCCATCGGTAGGGGCGGGGGTCTGGTATGTAATCGGCGGCAGGGATTTTTGACCAAGAGCGAACGGTAGTATCGTGCTTTGATAACCACATCAGTCTGTCATGAGCTTCTAGGACGGCCATGCATATATGTCTTTATACTGCAATCAGAAAGTACTATATCACACTTCGAGTCGGTGCCAGAATCGTTGTAGTCAACAAGATACCTATGCGGGCACCAGTTAGATCTATTGCTCCATAGACGTAGCGGATTCGTCTCAAAATAGAGTGCCGTTTATGTTGATACCACTGGCGCGATAGCAAACCTGCCTGTAGAAACAAAGATGCCATGGTCGCACTCAAGGTTGTCGGCAATATGCGCGCGACAAAACGAACCCCTGTGAACGAATACCCGTAAAAACAATGTCGGCCCTTAAGCCATCTGCACGGATTGCATAAGTATGTCTGGTGCCTTGCATAGAACCACGGCACACAGGGGATCCGCTAAGTCAAATACTGAACAAGTGGCACCCAACATATCTATGCCGGACAGGAGGCTGCATTTCATAAGCCACAGTGGACGCGACGGGTGACACGATCGCAAGTCGAGTAGAGATTCGGGTTTAGCAGATGATATATGAACGCGCGCGAGCTTGCAGGGTGATTGATTCTGTAGTGGTAACCACCGGATCACCGGGTCTGCGACTGCATCTGGAACTGGGCGATTCGTATGGAGATTCTCGTTGTTCTCTATCGCACTATTTTCCCGCCTGTATGGCTCCGTCGTATTTAACGAAATGACGAAGTAGTAAAGTCGACAGGCACCCCAAATGCGGCGCAGCGATGATCTGTCGATTGGTTGAATACGTCCGAATTCGTTTCGTGCTTCCCACAACAACACTGCGGCACGACGCCGATCCCCGGTGTGTTGGATGATGACTCGTTCATGTGGGAAGCATAATGCGGCAATGTGAAAATATGTGGTAGGGGTATGTTTCCTATGATGCGCTCTTCGCAAACACCACACTCTGCCCCTGCGCTTCGACCTCAACCGTATCTCCCGGCCCGAACTCGCCCGCGAGGATCTTGCTCGCAAGCGGGTTCTCGATCCGTTGCTGGATGGTCCGCTTGAGGGGCGGCGCCCGAGGCCAGGGTCCCAGCCCTCGTTGGCGACCGACTCCTTGGCCTCGTCCGTAACAGCAAGCTCCATCTCGCGGTCGGCCAGACGCGCTCCGCAGGTGTTCGGCTGGATGTCCACGATCCGGGTGAGCGCGTCCTTGCCGAGCGGTGGAAGACGACCGTCTCGTCGATCCGGTTGAAGCAGCCGGGCCGCATGAAGCCACGGTGCACGTCGAGGTTCAGGCGTGCGCGGAACTCGTCGCCGTCGGCGCTGTGAGCCGGCAAGGTCGCGCCTGGGCCGCGACGAACAAGGTCTTTTTCGCGGCCTCGATCTCCAGTCCTCTGCGCCCTCGGTCATCTCTTGGATCTTCTGCGAGCCGATGTTGCTCGTCATTACGATGATCGTGTTCTTGATGACGACCCTGCCCATCTGTCAAGCGCCCGTCGTCGAGCAGGCTGCAGCAACGTTGAACACGTCGGGTGCGCTTCTCGATCTCGTCGAGCAGCACCACCGCGTAGGGCCTGCGCCGACGGCCTCGGTCAGCACGCCGCCCTCCTCGTAGCCCACGTAGCCGGGAGGCGCCGATCGAGCGACACCGCGTGCTTCTCCATGAACTCGGACATGTCGATGCGCCATCGCGTCTTCCGTGTCGAACAGAAACTCAGCGAGCGCTTTGCGTCTCGGTCTTGCCCACGGTCGGGCCCGGGAACAGGAAGCTCCCGATCGGACGGTTGGGTCGCCGAGACCCGCGCGGCTGCGACGCACAGCATCCGACACCGCCCGCAACGGCTCGTCCTGCCCAACCACCCGCTCGCAGATGGTCCTCCATCCGCAACGCTTGTCGCAGCTCCGACTCGACCGGGCGCGAGACGGGATGCCCGTCAACGCGAGACGATGTCGGCCACCTGCTCGGCGTCTACTTCTTCCTTGACGAGCGCGTCGCCGGTCGCCGACCGCTCATCGAGCCGGGCCTCGGCCTCGGACCGAGCCTCCAGTTCGCGCATCGCCGTATTGCACCCGTGCCGCCGTCTCGAGGTCTCGGCGGCTGGCCTGTTCGAGTTCGACTCGCTTGGCATCGATCTGCTCCTTGATGCTCTGACCGCGTCCAGTCCTTCTTCTCGACTTCCCACCGGGCCGTCAGCGTCGCGTTCTGCTCGTTGATTTCCCGAGTTCCGTTCAATCCGTTCGAACCGCGGCTATTCGCCTCGCTCGCTGGTTTTCCTGCTCTCGATCCGCAGCGCTCGCAACCATCTCGAGCTGCATGATCTTGCGGCGCGCTCGTCCATGGCTGTCGGCATCGAGTCGTTCTCGATGCGCGATCGGCTCGACGCCCTCGTCGATCGGTCGATCGCCTTGTCCTCGGGCAGGAACCGCTCGGTGATGTACCGGTTGCTGGTGAGCCACCAGCGAGGATCGCGCCGTCACGGATCCGCACGCCGTGGTGCGCCTCGTACCTTTCCTTCAAACCGCAGGATCGCGACGGTTTCTCCACAGTGGGCTGGTCGACGTAGACCTGCTGGAAGCCGCTCGAAGGCCGCGTCCTTCTCGATGTGCTTGCGGTATTCGTCGAGGGTCGTCGCGCGATGCAGCGGAGTTCGCCCGGGCCAGCGCCCGGCGAGCAGGTTCCCCGCGCCACCGCGCCCTCGGCTGCCTGCGCCGATGATCGTGCACTCGTCGATGAACAGGATGACCTGCCCCTCCGACGCCACCTCGCGCAGGACCGCTTTCAGTCGCTCCTCGAACTCGCCCGGAACTTCGCGCCCCAGCAACTGCCCGACATCCAACGCGATGATCCGCTTGTCGCATGCCCTCGGGCAGTCGCCGTTGATGATGCGCTGCGTAAACCCTCGGCAATGGCGGTCTTGCCCACGCCGGGCTCGCCGATGAGGACCGGGTTGTTCTTGGTGCGTCGGCTCAGCACCTGCATGCGCGCCGGATCTCATCGTCGCGTCCGATGACGGGGTCGAGCTTGCCCTGCTGCGCCCGTTCGGTCAGATCGATGCCGTACTTCTTGAGCGCTCGAAGCTCCCCTCCGCGTTCTGGTCGTTGATGTTCGGCCGCCCGAGGCCTCGCGGATCTGGCTGACCGCCGCGCTTTGCCAGGCGTCGCGGCATTGACATCCAGAATCTCCTGAGCCGGGCCTTTGACCTCGGCCAGTGCGATCAGGAGGTGCTCGCCGCGTGATGTA
>JACADM010000119.1_pt1 | contig 21220 bp, 27 predicted proteins | sample 7512371 | NCBI WGS metagenome assembly JACADM01 (sample SAMN14389041, study PRJNA612141) | algae metagenome | isolation source: non-axenic algae culture | place: India: Navi Mumbai | collected 2017-01
AAGGGATAGCGCGCGATGACGCTTTCTCGCACGGCGCAATAATCGATGCCCATCAAGCTTAGCTGCTTTTTCAACCCGTGATACTGGCGCGGCGGGCACAGGGGGCGCATGCCGAAAAGGCGGCGGTAGAAAGCCTGATGCTCTACCCGCACCGAGGCAAGGCCCAGATTGGCGCCGTAATACTCGGAAGCCAGAAAGCCCAGTCTTGCCGTGATATAGGCAGTTCAGGATGCTGGCCACTGACCGAGGGATGCACGGCAAAGCGGGTCGGATCGACGATGACGTGACCCTTGTCGATTTCCGGTCTCAGAGTTTCAGGAAATGCGTCCACGGTAGGGGAATGCGGATTTTCAGGGCTGGCATGATGCACCCTGATGGTGCTGGCCATCTCGCCGTCCATGTAGACGCCGAAAACATGGACATTGTCAGCGTGATCGTAATCGTCGGTCAGGCGCTTTTCGAAACCGATCGGAATCATGCCTTCACGAACATAGGCCGCGTAGCGCAGGCGGAACGCATGTTCGAGTTCTTCAGCTCTTTCCAGACGACGATTGAATCCTGTCAAGAAATCGATCAGACGCTGGAAAACGAAATCGCCCCAACTGATGATACTGAACTCATGGAACGCCCCCTAAACCACACAGGGAGCTACTTAACAAAATTTTAACTAAGGTCAATGAAGGAATATGTCAGGGCGGTGTCAGCGGGGCGGCGTTGCTGAATCTGCTTCGTCTGTGAAGACAGTAATACTGTGCCTTAACCAAGTATTAACTATGATTCGCGCGATAGATGTGTATTAAGCATCAGGTGCTGCAAAAAGGCTTTGCGGGTTTTAAGAAAAAATGCAGGGCGATCGCGGCTCCTGATCTGCGTAAAATTGTCGAATCCGGAAACGGAGAGGGGAATATTTAAAATTGCCGAGATAGCGTGAGAAAATTTTAAAAGCTTTCAATTTATATCGTATTGGTTCTGCAGGGGTATGGCGAAGCAACCATGGGTACAGTCTCTCCCGAAAACGCGCCCGACCTCCCCGCTGAGGTTTATATTTCCTCGGTGAGCGCTCTTTATAGGGACCGGCGTTCTCTTTTTCCGGCACTGCGAGTGCTATTGCCGCTTCGCTGGTGACGGGCTGGATAAGCGGGATCATCTGGCTTGCCATGTGCGCCATTCCGCTTGCGCTGACCGGCATCTTGCGCTGGATGGACATGAATGCCTATGAGCGCAACGCAGCAAGTCCGCAAACGGTAGAACAGGCGCGTGGCTGGGAGAGGCGCTACATCATAGGCTCGTCCACCTTCGCGGTGCTGCTGAGCCTTTGGTGTTTTCTTGCTTTCGCGCTCTCGTCCGATCCAGCCGTCCATCTGGTGAGTTTTGCGGTCTGCCTTGCCTATATGATCGGAATCACCGGGCGCAATTATTCATCCGACCAGCTGGTTACCTTCACCACGGCTTGTGCGGCGATTCCCATGGTCATGGGACTTCTGCTTCACCTTGAAGCGGCCTATCTGTTTCTTGCGCTGGTGCTCGTGCCGTTCTTCCTGAGCGTGAGAACCATCGCCACGCGGCTGAGATTTACGCTTTTCGACGCGGTGGTCGCCTCACATGATCTCCGTGCGCTCGCCACCCATTTCGACACTGCCGTCAACAACATGCCGCACGGGCTATGCATGTTCGACGCCGACCAGCGGCTCGTTGTTTTCAACGATCGCTTTACGAGCCTGCTCAATCTCGATGGAAGGGCCACCTGGAAGGGGCAGGAAATCGCCTCGCTGCTCGATACGGCACTTGTGGCCAACGGTGTGCCGCGTCATGCGTGCGACACGGTATTTTCCGCATTTCGGAAATGGATGAAGGCCGAGGGGACGGAGGCCCTCGTAATCGACGCCGCCGGGCACAGAATTCTTCAGCTGACCTTCCAGCCCATCAAGGCTGGCGGATTTGTGCTGCTGATCGAAGACATCACCGAAAAGCGCAAGGCAGAGGCGAGGATCGAACATCTGGCCCGTTACGATGCGCTGACCGGCCTGCCCAACCGATCGCATTTTCAGGAACAGTTCGAAGCGCTGATTGCCCGTGGCAATCCTTGTGCGCTGCTCTTTATCGATCTCGATCAGTTCAAGGTGGTCAACGACACGCTGGGCCACCCGTGCGGGGACGCTCTATTGTGCCTTGTGGCCGACCGGCTTCGCAAGGTGATGAAATCGTCCGACATCATTGCTCGGCTAGGTGGAGATGAGTTCGTTGTCCTGCGCGAGCTGAAAGGGTCTTCTGACGAGGCAAGCCTGGTCGCTCAGCGGATTGTAAGGACGTTGAGCGATGTATTTGCTGTCCAGGACCATCAGTTTGTCATTGGCGCGAGCATAGGCATCGCCATGGCGCCGCGTGACGGCACGAGTTTTGAGCAAATGCTTAAATGCGCCGATCTGGCGCTTTACACCGCCAAGTCGGATGGTCGCGGTGTCTGGCGCTTTTTCGAGCCCGAAATGGATGCCCGGGTGCAGGCGCGCCGGGCGCTGGAGATCGATATCCGCACGGCTCTCGACAATGGAAATTTCGAGGTTTTCTTCCAGCCCATCGTCAATCTCAGGTCGGGCAAGAGCACGGTGTGTGAGGCGCTGGCGCGTTGGCGGCACCCCCAAAGGGGGCTGATATCGCCCACCGAGTTCATTCCGGTAGCTGAGGAAACGAACCTGATTATCGAGTTGGGCGATTTCATTTTGCACGAGGCCTGCCGGCGATGCGTGACGTGGCCGGGAAGCGTGCATGTTGCCGTCAACATTTCTCCGGTTCAGTTCCGACGGGGTGACGTCATCGCTTCGGTGATTTCCGCCCTTGAGCATTCGGGCCTGCCGGCCCATCGGCTGGAAGTCGAGATCACGGAATCGCTTCTGCTCGAAAATACGGCAGCCATCGGGGCCATATTGGAAAAATTGCGCGACCTTGGCGTGCGCATCTCACTTGACGACTTCGGCACGGGCTATGCCAGCTTGAGCTATCTGCACCACTTCCCGCTCGACAAGGTCAAGATCGACCGCTCCTTCCTGCAGGACGTGGAGGTGAGCAGCCGCTCCCGTCGCCTGCTGGCGGGCGTGGCGAGTTTGAGTTCGGAACTCGGCATGTCGGTGGTTGTAGAAGGCGTTGAAACCCCAGGCAGCTTGCCTTGCTCAGAGAGCTGCCCGGTGTCGATGAAGTTCAGGGCTTCCTCTTTTCACCGCCTATCCGTGCGACGGAGATCCCCCGCTTTCTCGCGGCGGGCAGCTTCGATTTCGAAAAGGTCGCCTGAGCACGGCTGCGACGGCTTTGGAGAAGCACGATGACCCAAAAGCGGGCGATGGTCAGGACCCTGACCACAATAGATGAGTTCGACAGAGGGAACGGCGTCGTTACGCGGCTGTTTTTCAATGCAGACATATGCGGCGCTCAGGTTACCACTGGAACCACCTCGCTTCCCGTTGGAAAGAGCGTGGCACTGCACCACCACAATTGCGACGAGCAGATTGTCATTCTGAGCGGAAATGCCGAAACCGAGTTCGACGGAGCGCGACGCCCCGTTGGTCCCATGGAAGTGGTCTATATTCCTGCCGGTCAGAACCATTGCTTCCACAATGTGGGCACGACCCCGGTTGAAATGCTGTTCATCTATGATGCCGGCGAGGTTACCCGCACCTTTGCGGCCACGGGCGAAACGGTCGTCCATCTCGGCTCGGGCGACCGGGCACAGCCTGGCCGATAACGGCAGCAGCTGCTCGTTTGCAATGGCGTAAACGGGGCCAGGGCCTGGGGGTGTCAGCATGAGCCGGTATCGGACGGACACAGAATGTCTGCGTCCAGATCGTAGCCATCGGCCAGACGGGCCAATGTTCCGTCGGCGCGGATGTTGGCGATCGTGGATTGCACAGCGCGCTTGAGCGTCAGATCTCCTTTCCAGAACCCCATGCCCAGCGGAATGCGTTCGAGGGGGGGGGCGAGGACGGAGATGACGAGGTTGGTGTTGGAAAAAATGGTGCTGGCCAGCAGGGCTTCGGTGATCGCCGCTTCGTAATCGCCGGCCTCCAGGCGGGCGCGCAGGGTGGCGGCGTCGTTGACGATGGTCGCGGTGATGGCGCGCTGGCGCAGATACTGGCCCAGCCCGATCCGGTCGAGACCCGTGAGGCCGGCCAGAAAGCCCACCGGGCTTTGCACGGTCTCGATGGTGGTGCCGGGCGGTGCGATCAGGGCCCACCCGGTCACGAGATGCGGGTCGGTGGTGTCGAGGAACGAACGCGTCGTCGAATTGACCGCGATGCCTCCGGCCAGGACCTGGCACTGGGCACGGGTGATGCGCCAGCTGCGTGGATTGAAATCGCGCCCCATCGACGCGTTGGAGACGATGTTGAGCCGCCAGCCAAGCCGTTCGGTGATTTCCTGGAGCAATTCGACCTCAAAGCCGGGCCTGTCCGCTTTGCCGGTCACAAGCGGCGGGTAGAGGGGCGGCATGCACACATTGAGCCGACCGAGCCTGTCGACCTCGTAGCGCGCGCTGTCGGGCGGCAAGAAGCTCACGGCAAACAGCAGCGCAAAGCAGAGCGCCAGAGGGGCCATGTCGAACAGCCAATGGCTCTTGCGTGGCCTTTTGTGAGCGGGAGCCGACATCAGACTTTCCGGAACTCCCACATGGCCAGAAGGAACAGGCCGACGGCCATGATGCCAACCACCTGAAAACCGAGCGCTGGATCGAACTGATTGAACTTGATCAGGATGCCGCGCATCGCATCGACGGCATAGGTCAGGGGGTTGTGCTCGACGATGATGACCAGCCATTCGGGGTAGGTCACCAGCGTCTGGGCGCGGGTCAGGGCCGGATCGAGCGGGAAGACGGAACTGGCGGTGAAATAGAGCGGCAGGATCACGGCATTGGAGAATACCCCGAAGCTCTCGAACCCGCGCACGTAATTGGCAATGACGATGCCGAAGGCGGTCAACCCGAACGCCAGGGCGAACATCAGCCCGATAGCTGCAAAGATCGTCTCCCAGGTCAGGGTGACGCCGACGAAGCGCGCGACGACCAGCACCATGCAGCCATGGATGACGGCGGTCGTGGCGCCGCCCAGGACCTTGCCCAGAAGGATCATGTTGCGCGACATGGGTGAGACCAGAACCTCGCGCAAAAACCCGAACTCGCGGTCCCAGATCAGCGAGACCGCAGACTGGATGGAGGTGTAAAGAATGTTGAGGACGATGACGGCGGGGAAGATGAACTGGAGATAGGTGTAGGGCACCACGAACCGCACTTCGCCATACACTTCGCCCCGGAAATAGGGGTTGAGACCGATGCCCAGGATCAGCACCCACAGCAGGGGCCGACTGACGCCGCCGATCAGTTGTCCCTTGTCGCGCAGCGAGCGTTTGACCTCGCGCAGCCAGATGGCATAGACGCCGACCAATTGTCCCCACATGGCGGTCATCGGGAGCTCCTATTCGTTGAGATTACGGCCGAAGAATTCGGAGGCAGGGTCGGTGAGCACGAGGTCGCGGATACGGTTCCACAAATAGGACCTCTGTTCGAGGAACCGCGGATCAGCGCGCATTTCGACGGTGAGCCGTGGTCGCGGCAGATCGACCCTGATGGTTTCGAGCACCGTTCCGGCGCCCATCACCACGATGGTATCGGCCAGCACGAGCGCCTCATCGACGCTGTGGGTGACAAAAACGACGGTGGGGGTGAGCCGCCGCCAGATGGAGAGCAACTCGCCCTGCATCAGTTCGCGCGTCTGGGCGTCGAGGCTTGCGAAGGGTTCGTCCATCAGCAGCACGCGCGGTTCTCCCGCCAGCGCGCGCGCCAGGGCCACGCGCTGCTTCATGCCGCCCGAAAGCTGGGCCGGGTAGGCCTTGGCCGAGCGCGACAACCCGACGAGATCGAGATAGTGCCGGGCCCGTTCGGCGCGCTCGGCCCTGGAGAGGTCGAGGCTTTCCAAAGCGAATTCGATATTGGCCTGCGCATTGGCCCAGGGGATCAGGCGGAAGGCCTGAAAGACAAACCCCATATCGGGCCCAGGTTCGGGCGGCCGGCCATCGATCCTGATCGATCCGGCATCGGGAACGATCAGGCCGTTGGCCAGCCGCAGGATTGTGGTCTTTCCGCATCCCGAGGGGCCGATCAGGGCAACAAATTCGCGTTCGGCGATGTCGAGCGAAACGCCATCGATCGCCGTGTTGACCGACCCGTCCGGCTGGACGAAGCGTTTGTGGACATCTGCGAATGTGAGCAGGGTCTTTGACGCCTGCGGCTTTGGTGCCACGCGGTCACCTCCCGGGAAATGGACGACGCTCATCGATCGGCGGGGTCCATGGTATCGTCAGTGCCCAATTCGGCCAGAACGGCATCGACGGGCCCGAAATCGACCCAGTCTTCGAGCGCCAGAGGCTCGAAATCGGTGAAGTCTTCGGTCTCATACAGCCAGTCGCTGGTAAAGCTCAGTTCCTCAACGCTCATGCCGCCATTGACGCTCCAGCTGCCAACAAAGGACTGCGCAAGCATCTCAAGCACTTCGGGGCTGACGTCGGGGCGAACCTCCATCATCGCGTCGACCCACATCTGGGGGTTTTCTGCGAAGTCGCGCGAGAGCCTGATCAGGGCCCGGATCACAGCTTCAACGTCCTCGCGCCGCTCGGTCAGAACCTCGCCAGTGACGGCATTGACCTTGTTGATCACAGGCGCGCCCTCATAATAGGCGTCCTGATCGATCAGCACATGCAGACCCTGGGTGTCGGGCAGTTCGCTCCACACGCCGATCGACATGGTCGTGGCATCGACCTGCCCGGCCAGAAGCGCCTGGGCGCGGATATCGGGCTGGCCGAGCGAGACGATTTCGGAATCATCGATCGAAACGCCCTGGCTCGACAGCACCAATGTCGAAAGCGAATGGTCGAGACTTCCCACCCGTCCAACACCAAAGCTGCGGCCGGCAAGATCGGCAGGCGTTGCGATATCGTCCTTGGAGGCGATGAGGAACGGCAGCGATTTGTTCGGTGAGGTCACCGCGCGGAAATCGGTAGCGCCATTGTGGATCACCTGCAAAAGCGCATCGACACCGATATTGGCCATTTCACCCTCGCCCGATTGCAGCGCGGCGATGGCCGAGGGGGTCTGCTGAACGCGAACGAGTTCGACATCGACGCCTTCGGCTTCGAAATAGCCCAGCTCTGCGGCCAGATCCATTACGGAATTGGGAACAAGCGGCGGCTCGAGATGGGTCAGGATCAGGCGGAAGGGCTCGCTCGATTGCGCCAGCCCGGCGCCGGTCATCAGGGCCAGGCTCGCGACCGATCCGGCCAGAGCCAGCATCATTGATTTGGTGGTCATTTACTCTCTCCCTTGGATGTTTAGCGCCGCCATCTGGCTAGGCGCATTTCGACAAAACGCAGCCCCTCGGTCACGATGACCCCGATGGCTGCGAGCGAAAGGACGATGACGAAGTACTCCGCCATCCTGAATGTGTTTCCATAGATGGCCAGAAGCCCGCCCAGACCACGCACGGCGGTATAAAGCTCGGCGACCACGGTATTGATGAGACCGATCGTAGCGCCAAGGCGCAGGCCGACAATGACATAAGGCACGGCGCCGGGTAGCACGATACGGGTAAAGATCCGAAGTCGCCCAGCGCCGACCGAGCGGGCCATTTCGACAAGCTCGGGATCGGACTGGCGCACGCCGGCATAGGTGTTGATCAGAATGGGCATTACGGCGCCAAGAAAGACGATGAACACCTTGGCTTCCGAGCCCAGTCCGAGCAGCACGATGATAAGGGGAATGAACGCGACGCGGGGGGTGGCCGAAAGCGCATAGACATAGATCTCGAGCGTCCGGCCAAGCAGGTTGAACGCGCCCATGGCGACCCCGAGCGGGATGGCACACAGGATCGCAAGGCCATAGCCCGAAAGATAGACCGACAGGGAATCGACAAAAGCGGTCTGCAGGCGCCCCTCCTGCAGCAGCCCGCCTGCCGCCTGCAGCGTTGCCCAGGGCGAGGGGATGATGTTGCGCGCCACATTGACCGACGCGATCCACCACAGAACGATCAGCATGGCGAGAAACCCGATCCGGGTTGCCGCAACCAGCCATGGGCCCGGGTCTTCGCCCGGTTGAATGGCCATGTCTTTGGGCGGGGGCTGGCTCATGGGTGCCCCCGCGTCTTGCCGACGGCAGGCGGCGCCTCGCGCAGGTCGCGACCGGTGAGTGACAGGAACACGCTTTCAAGGCTTGGCTGATCGACCGAGACCTGGCGCAATCGGGTTCCGAATTCGGCCAGCAGAGCATCGGCGCTGCCGGCGTCTTCTGCCCTGATCAGCAACTGACCTTCGGCCCCTTCCACGGTGCCGGGATAGCGCGCGACAAGAGCTGCATGGGCGTCAGGCGTGCGGGGCGTCACGCGAAACAGGCTCGTGCCATGCGCTGCCTTGAGCGTTTCCGGCGTGCCGGTCACCAAAATCCTGCCATGATCGATGATGCAGATCGTATCGCAGGTATCGACCTCCTCGATATAGTGAGTTGTCACGATGATGGTGAGATTCTGGCTGGCCCGCAGCTGTTCGAGATAGGACCAGATCTTGGCACGCGAGTGTGTGTCGAGACCGATGGTGGGCTCGTCGAGAAACAATATTCTGGGCTCGTGCATCAGGCCGCGTGCGATCTCGAGGCGCCGCCGCATACCCGAAGAGAGGGTTCTCACCACCGCATCGCGCCAGTCGGAAAGTTCCACCAGGGCAAGCATCTCATCGATGCGCCGGCGCCGGTCAGCCCGGTTCATCTGATAGACCATGCCGTGGAAATTAAGGTTCTCATAAACCGAAAGGCGCGTATCCAGGGTTGCCTCCTGGAACACAACACCCAACCGCTTGCGGGCCTGCAAGGGGTGCCTGACGACATCGATACCGGTAATCTCGGCCCGTCCGCCATCGGGCCGGCTGATCGTGCACAAAATATCGATCAGGCTCGACTTTCCCGCACCATTGGGGCCAAGCAAGGCAAATGTCTCGCCCTGCCGCACCGACAAAGACACATCGTCAAGCGCCAGAACACGACCAAAGCGCTTGGATACGCCTTCAACCAAAATCGCGGTGTGCCGGCGGAGCCATCGTTCATCAAAGATCTCCCTGTGCACGAGGCGTAAGCGTGCAAAACGCAAAGACCTCATCTTCGGTCGGAACCTCCACGAAACGCCGGTCTATCGAACTGAAAAGCCGCTGCATTTGCATGACTTATGGCCCCCCAAGAAAATTGACCAATGCACCGAAAGGCGTTTCGGAAAGGCTACGATGGGTCGCGACGATGAGAGCGGCCAGCGCGATGGACACATAGAGGTGGCGCTTTACGAGCCATTTATGAGTGCGCGGGGTGAGCGAAAGCAGCAGGTAGCCCCCCAGCAATGGCGGAACGGGAACAAGGTTTATGACCAATGTCCAGACCGCCATGCTGGACGTCATCCTGATTGTTGCGTCGGCCAACGCGGCACTGCTGATCGGCCAGTAGACCGCCACCAACGGCAGCGTCAACAATACAACGCGACTGAAGACAAACAGCGCCGCAACGGTCAGCAGCGCCACCACGACCGGGGTGGCACGTCCCATCCTGTTTTCGACTGGATCAATGGCAATCGGTCGCACCCAACACACCCTTCCGACAATTCCGGCCAACAGACCGAAGAGATCGCAGTGAACGAAAGGATTGAGCGTGAGCTTGCCGTCATAGACTACGCCCGGTCACCCAGAACGCGCGCAAAACCGTAGCGCAAAAACCCATAAAGGTCATGACAATGATGGCTGCAATGGCGCGCGTCAGAATCTGCAGAAAACTCAGATCGAACACCGGCGATCCTCCACGGCGATGCTGTCCATGGACCAGAATAACACTTTTGCTCAATCCTTGCTTGGATTGGTCGGTCCGTCCTGCAGGGCACGCCATGCATTTGGACGACGCTGTTGTTTACGACAGATCGATTTTGCTTGCGGGCAATCTGGTGGCGGCATAGGCACGAGCATGGTTTCAATTCTTTATGCCATGGCTGCCGATCCCGAATTTGGCCCGCATTTGCGAGCCCGGATCGAACCCGTGATGACGGGCGTCGGTCCGGTCGAGGCGGCTGTTGCCGTCACGCGCGCTCTTGCGGATGTGAAAATCGGCCATGGCCTGCCCGATCTTGTGGTGTCTCTGGGTTCAGCCGGCTCGGCAACGCTGGAGCACACAGGGGTCTACCAAGCCATCTCGGTTTCTTATCGCGACATGGATGCGACGGCGCTGGGATTTGGGCGTGGGGTGACCCCTTTTCTCGACCTCCCGGCCGTTTTGCCGCTCGAACCGCAGATCCCGGGCATCGCGCGGGCGCGGCTCTCGACCGGGGCCAATGTGGTATCGGGAGTAGGCTACGAAGCGATCGATGCCGATATGGTCGATATGGAATCCTTTGCCGTGCTGCGGGCCTGTCAGTCATTTGGCGTTCCGCTGGTCGCACTGCGAGGCATTTCCGATGGGTGAGCGAACTCACGGGAATTGCCGACTGGACGCGCGACCTTGCCATTATCGATGAAAAACTGGCCCGTGCCGTCGACCTTGTCGAAGCCCATGCAAACACCATTTTCTAGCAACCAAGTTCGGCCGGCTTCATTGACCTGCCACATCGGTATGGCAATTATGGAAAAATGATTTCTGTTGCTTCCTACAACATCCGCAAAAGTGTGGGCACTGACTGGCGGCGCGATCCGGGCCGCATTCTCGATATCATTTCCGAAATCGGTGCCGATATCATTGCCCTTCAGGAAGTCGACAGGCGGTTCGGAAGCCGCGCCGCGTCGCTTTCGCCGGAAATGGTTGCCGATCGGACCGACTATTTCGCCATCAGTTTCGGGGTGCGCGAGCAGAGCCTTGGCTGGCACGGCAATACAATCCTCTATCGTCAGGGCATCGAGGTGCTCGACACCAAAACCCTGACCTTGCCCGCGCTCGAGCCGCGCGGAGCGGTGCTTGGCGATTTCCAGGTCGGCAAAGAGCGATTGCGTGTCATCGGGTTGCATCTGGGACTTGTTGATCTCTGGCGACGCCGGCAGGCGCAATCGGTGCTCAACCAGCTCGATATTCTCGATGAGACACTGCCGACGGTCATCATGGTGATCTCAATCATGGACGACGGAAGGTGGGTGCCTCGCCCATTTTGCCGAAAATCATCAGGTGGTCGCGCCGGGTCCGAGCTTTCATTCGTCACGCCCTGTGCTCAATTTCGACCGCATCATCACGACGATGGACATCGATGTGGCCGCTTCGGGTGTTCACATGTCTGATCTGGCCCGCAAGGGATCGGACCATCTTCCGGTCTGGGCGCGGATCAGGATAAATGCCGAGGCGCGCGAGATTGCGCAATCGGCCTGACGACGGGGCTTGCATTGGCCAGTGATATTGGCCATCTGTCACCCACGACGGACTTCCCCGAAATAACCTGAGTTTTTTATGGCCGCGCCACTTCTCGCCCTGCAATCGATCCGCCTCGTCATGGGGTCGACGCCCCTGCTGGAAGGGGCCGACCTCTCGGTTGCGCCCGGGGAAAAGATTGCGTTGGTCGGCCGCAATGGATCGGGCAAGTCGACCCTGCTCAAGATTGCCGCTGGCACCATCGAACCAGACGGCGGCGAGCGGTTTTTCCAGCCCGGTGCCACCGTGCGCTATCTCCCTCAGGAACCTGATTTATCAGGCTTTGAAACCACACTTGCCTATGTCGAAGGTGGTTTGGAAGGAGCTGACGACAATTACAGGGCGCAGTACCTGCTTGAACAGCTGGGGCTGACGGGCAAGGAGAATCCCACCTCGCTTTCAGGCGGCGAGGCGCGCCGCGCGGCGCTGGCTCGCGTATTGGCGCCTGAACCCGACATCCTGCTTTTGGACGAGCCGACGAACCATCTGGACCTGCCGGTCATCGAATGGCTCGAAGATGAGCTCAAATCGCTGCGGTCCGCCCTCGTCCTCATTAGCCACGATCGCCGATTTCTGTCCGATCTGACGCGCAGCACGGTGTGGATCGACAGGGGCCAGACCCGCCGCATCGATCAGGGGTTTGGAGCATTTGAGGCCTGGCGCGACGATTTTTCTCGAGCAGGAAGAAAAGGAACAGCACAAGCTGGCGCGCAAGATAGCGGCCGAAGAGCACTGGGTGCGCTACGGCGTTACCGCGCGCCGCAAGCGCAATGTGCGGCGTATGGACCTGCTGGGGGGATTGCGCCAGCAGGTCAAGGATTATCGGGGCCCGCAGGGCACGGTAAAAATGACGGTGGCCGAGGGCCGCAGTTCGGGTGCAATGGTCGTCGAAGCCGAGAATATCCACAAGACGTTTGGCGAGCGTGTGGTTGTCGATGATTTTTCGACGCGCGTCATGCGCGGCAGCCGGGTCGGCATCGTCGGCCCCAATGGCGCGGGCAAGACCACGTTGATCCGTATGTTGACGGGCGAACTCGAACCCGACAGCGGCACCGTGCGGCTCGGAACGCGACTCGAACTGGCGGTGCTCGACCAGCGCCGCGCTTCGCTCGATCCCGACGCCACGCTCAAGGATGTGCTGACCGGCGGCGGCAGTGATACGCTCACCATCAATGGCCAGCCCAAGCACGTGATCGGCTATATGAAGGAATTCCTGTTCACCCCCGAGCAGGCTCGAACAGTGGTGGGCAAACTCTCGGGCGGGGAGCGCAACCGGGTCACTTTGGCGCGGGCTTTGGCGCTCCCATCGAACGTTCTGGTGCTCGACGAGCCGACCAACGATCTCGATCTCGAAACCCTCGACCTGCTCGAGGAAATGATTGCCGACTATCAAGGCACCGTCATCGTCGTCAGCCACGACCGAGACTTTCTGGACAAGGTCGCGACTTCGATCATCGTCGCTGAAGGCGACGGAGAGCTGGAACGAATACGCCGGCGGCTACGCGGATATGGTCGTCCAGCGCGGGGCAGGGGTTTCGGCACGCAAGGTTGAAAAGCCAGCGTCTGCTCCAAAGGGCAAATCGGCTCCCGCAGCACCGCCGCCCCAGCAAAAGCGCAAACTGTCATTCAAGGACAAGCACGCCCTCGAGACGCTGCCAAAAGAAATGGACGGCGTGCGTGCCAAAATGGCCTCGCTCCAGACCACGCTTGACGATCCCGGCCTTTACAATCGCGACCCGAGCGCCTTCGATAAAGTCACCGCCGACCTCGCCATCGCGCAGCAAAAACTGGCCTGAGATGGAAGATCGGTGGCTGGAGCTGGAAATGCTTCGCGAGGAGATCGAAGGCTGACCGTTCCTCTCACAAATCTGCGATCACATTTATCCTTTCCCGATTGTAAACCAATATCCTGCTAGGTGAGCGCCGGAACTCACGCGCACAGAATATGCCGGGTTCCGGGCCAATTGACCGCTTTTCAAGGATGTGCGGTGATCCGCGGGGGACCATCCGGATGCAAAGGGGCGTGGTGCCGAAAGGCAACACCGAGCCCTGCTGCGTCGAGGAGGGCGGAACAATGTCGCGCCTGCCATATTTCACATCGCGCCGTGCAAGCCACCCGGACAACAAAAAGCAGACAAGATGACCTCATTGACCACTCCACTCCCCCGTCGCCGATTCCTAGCCGGAGCTGCCAGTCTTTCGGCCCTGACTCTCGCCGGTTGTTCGAGCATGAGCACGCCCGCGCCAGAGCTGCCCGCTACTCCGCAATTCGACCCGTTTTACGCCAATATGTATCGCGGCGTGCAGGATGGCGAGTTCTACGTGCCGGCCGTCGATCTGCGCTTTGTCGATTCTGCCTATTACCGCCGGGTCGTTCCAGACCCCACGGGTGAACGCCCGGGTACGATTTACGTCGATACGGCCAATTATTACCTCTATCTGGTGCAGGAAGACGGGCAGGCGATGCGTTATGGCGTCGGTTTGGGCCGGGAAGGGTTCGGCTGGTCGGGCCGCGGGACGATCGAGTTCAAGCGCCGGTGGCCGACCTGGACGCCGCCCGCCGCGATGATCGAGCGCCAGCCCGAACTCGAGGAGTGGCGCAACGGTCAGCCAGGCGGCCTCGACAACCCGCTTGGCGCGCGTGCCCTCTACATTTTCCAGAATGGCCGCGACACCCTTTATCGCATTCACGGCACCCCGGAGCCCTGGACCATCGGGACCAACGTCTCCTCGGGCTGCGTACGCCTGATGAACCAGGATATCATGGATCTCTATTCACGCGTTTCGACAGGCAACACGCTTATCGTTGCCTGATCGCGTTCAGCGTTTGCGCCGAACCCGCCCGTCCGGTACCAACCGGCGGGTGTTTCTTTGTAGCAGGGTATCATGCGTTCATTCGACGTCGTTGTGATCGGAGCGGGGGCCGCGGGCATGATGTGCGCCGCAACGGCCGGGCAACGCGGACGGTCGGTCCTGATTGTCGATCACGCCGAGGCGCCGGGCAAAAAGATACGCATTTCGGGCGGTGGGCGGTGCAATTTCACCAACATCCACACGACGCCGCAGTCGTTCCTTTCGCAAAACCCCAAATTCGCCATCTCGGCTTTGAAGCGCTACCGCCCGGCCGATTTCATCGGGCTGGTCGAACGCTACGGCATCGCCTATCACGAAAAAACGCTGGCCAGCTCTTCTGTGACGGATCGGCCCAGCAGATCATCGACATGCTGCTCGATGAAATGAAGGCCGGCGGGGTGACATTGGAACTCGGTGTCGGCGCCGAAGAGATCGAGCGAACCGACAAAGGCTACATCCTGCGGTTGCCGGACGGTCCGGTCACCTCCCCAGCACTGGTCATTGCCACGGCGGTAAATCCATTCCCAAGATGGGCGCCACCGGTTTTGCCTATCAGGTTGCCACCCAGTTCAACGTTCCAATCGTTACGCCGCGCCCTGGCCTTGTGCCGCTTACTTTCGAGCCGGGCATGCTCGAACGCCTGCGAGGGCTGGCCGGTGTGTCGGTGGATGCACGGGTCAGCTACGGCAAGACGGTGTTCCGTGAGGGCCTGCTGTTTACCCATCGTGGACTAAGCGGGCCGTCGATCCTGCAGATCTCGTCCTATTGGCGGGAGGGGAATCCGGTGAGCGTCGATCTCGCGCCGCAAACCGATATCGGCCAGTGGTTGGCCGATGTGCGTACGCGCAACGGCAAGCAATCAGTACTGAACGCACTTGCCGAATTGCTGCCCCGCCGCGTGGCCGAGCTTGTGATTGCTGAAACCGGCATTGCGGGCAATCTCGCCGATCTTGGGCGCAAGGGCATGGATGCGATTATCTCCGCCGTATCGGGCTGGCGGATCAAGCCGGTTGGCACAGAAGGCTATCGCACGGCCGAAGTCACGCTCGGCGGCATCGATACCGCCGCTCTGAGCTCAACAGACATGCAGGTCAAAGCCGTACCCGGTCTCTACTTTATCGGTGAGGCTGTAGACGTCACCGGATGGCTCGGAGGCTATAACTTCCAATGGGCCTGGGCATCGGGCAAAGCCGCCGGACTGGCAATTTAGCCCGGACTGAGCACCGTATGAACGGTTCCCGCGACGTTGGCGAGGCGCAGATGCGCGCTCGATGGCGACAGCTGGCTCGAGGCGAGCATGTAGCCGACCACGGCCAAGACGATGATCGCGAACCAACCGATGACAAACCCTCGGCGGTTGTAGCCCTTGATCGGGGCCGATGATCTCGAGCGGTCAGAGGCGCGGGCAAGGCCTGGGAAACTCATAAGTCACAAATCCGAGAGGGTGGACGGTAGCCTTGGTTATCGCTGGTCATTGTGCTGGGCCAATGGCGCAAACATGCCCAGATCAAGGCATTAGCGACACAATCGGGCCCGGTGCGAATATGGGTGATTCAAAAGAAACGAGCGGGCGTCCAATTGTGTTCCCAAGCCCGGAATCGTTGTGGATTCTTGTTCCATTGGGGAACCAAGCGGGGGAGGCGACGTTCAAATCCCATGACGGCTGGAACACCGATCGGAGCATGAGTTGAGCCCCGCGGTCCCAGCCCGAGAACTTGAAACAAGCGATTTCAGGAGAAAACTAATGTATCGCAAGCTTCTTGCCTCGACCCGCGCTCGCTCTGGTTGTTACCCGCGGCGCCTACGCTCAGGAAATGGCCCCGGCCGACCCGGCCATGCCCCTGCGGACCCCGCGATGGAGGCGCCCGCAGAACCCGAAACTCCGCAGGAGCCTCTTGTCAGCGCTGCTGACACCGGCATCAATGCCGATGGCTGGCTGGCCACCGAAATCATCGGTGAAACCATCTACAATTCTACAGGTGACGATGCCGAAGCTATCGGCGACGTGAACGACTTCGTGCTTGATCAGAATGGCGAAATCGGCGCCGTCGTCGTCGGTGTAGGCGGGTTCCTTGGCATCGGCCAGAAGAGCGTCGCTATCAACTGGGCCGATCTTGAACTTGCCCAGGATATGGATGGCAACAATCGCCTGATCGCCAACATGACTCGTGAACAGCTGGAAAAATGCTGCCGAGTTCGATCGTCAGGAATGGCTGGCCAGCGAGGCCGAGACAGCCGCCGAAATGGACGCTGGGGCTGGCGATGCAATGGCTCCCGCTCCTGCTGGCGACGCAATGGCACCCGCCGACCCGGCCGCGGACGCGATCGCGCCTGAGGAAGCACCGGCCGAAGACGCTGCTGTGACTGAAGAGGTTGCTCCGGCCGAGGACGCTATGGCCAGCGAGGAAGCAGCCCCGGCTGACGATGCGATGGCGAGCGAGGAAGCGGCGCCTGCTGATGATGCGATGGCCGTTGGGGAAGAAGCGCCGGCTGATGATGCCATGGCGAGTGAAGAAGCCGCTCCTGCAGAAGATGCCATGGCCAGCGAGGAAGCACCGGCTGAAGCCGACGCTGCGGCTGCCAGTGATTTCGACAGCATGGAGGCGGTCGCAACCGCAGATATTTCGGCCGACGAGCTGACTGGTACGGCAGTTTACGGTGCGGGTGACGAGGAAATCGGCTCGATTGGCGACATCCTGCTTTCGGAAGATGGCACTGTAGATGCGGTCATCATCGACTTTGGTGGTTTCCTGGGCATCGGCACCAAGCCGGTTGCCGTGGCCTTCGATAACCTGACCTTTGTCCGCGATGAGAATGGCGGCCTGCTCTTGCGCACGCCGCTCACTGCGGAGGAGCTGGAAGCCGCTCCCGAGTATGACGAGGAAGCCTATCTTTCGGCGCCCGAGGACAACGCGCTGATCGTCGAATAGCACCCCATCACACGTGAGGGTTGAAAGGGCCGGCTGATAGCCGGCCCTTTTGCTATGGCGCAAGGAGGAAACCGCCGCTTCCAACGGCATGGTCTTTGAGATGCCATGAGCGAAAAGAATACCCTTGTTTGTCTCGATGCCGGGGCGGTGGCCGTGCCGCCGCCGAAATCGCCGGAGACCTGGCTCGCCCAACGCTGCCAAGACAGAGCTGCTCGAGAGCCTCGGCAATTCCATCCAGCCCGACAAAGGGATTCGCAGAGATGCCGATCTGACGCGCGACAAGCTGTCCAAGCCCAATGCCTTGCCAATGATCGTTGAAGGGTAAAGATACAAAAAAGGCCGGTCGCTGAGACGGCCTTTCTCCTTGATGCAATATGCTCTAATCGTCGTCGTGATCGCCGCCCGATGTCCCGAAATACCAGCCAATAGCGATAGCGGCCACCGCTGGCCAGAACAGGGGCCCCTTGGCGCGCGACGCGATCCGCAATCCGGCCGATGCGAGCGAAACACTAGAGGCCATCATTGCGGTATTGGCTGCGTCACGGCGGCGTTCCTCCTTCTTTCGGTTGTTGCGCGCCACCACGATAGCCAGCGAAATGCCGGCGATTGCGATAAAGCCTGCGCCCATAAGCAGGGCAGCGCCCAGCGGGTGGTTTCTTGGGCCAGCCAGATGTAGAGCGCCGAAATGAGAAAGCCGATGCCAACAAGGCCGATCAGTGCGATTACAGCATACACTGCAACCGACTGACCCATGGATCGGGCAGTCGAACTACGCGGCCGGTTACCGCGGCGAAAGGTGCGGTCAGCGCCATGGCGCCGCTCCTTAAAGAATTTGGAAAGAACGTAGCCGATGCCGGCCGCGATCAGCACCGACGAGATCGGCTTTCGCGGATCATCGTCTTTAGTTCGCCCTCCGCGGCCTCGAAACTGTCCTGGACCTGCTCCAGCGTTTCTTCGCCCTTGCGTTCAGCGGATTTGCGGAGCCGGCGGCTTCGGTCTTGGCTTCACCGGTGCGGTATTTGACGACATCGCCAAGGGTCGCGGTAATCGCGGCCACGTCTTCGCGCAGGGCTGCGATTTCAGCGTCCAGATCTTTTGCAGGATCGTCACTATCGGTCTTTGCTGTGCGGGCGGTTGTTGCGGCTCGGGCCATGATCGGCCTCCCATGTTGGAGTTGCACTCGCAACCCTAACGCGGGAACAAAAAGAGGTTCCGGGCTCATCGCCCGGAACCCCCCGAATTTAGGCGGTTTGCGCCGTTTTCAGGCTGCGTTGGGAGAGGTGAGGTTCATTACCCCGACCGCGACGGCGTCGGGACCGAACTCTCCATCACCCTCGAGCTTGAGAATGGCTGCCAATTGTGTGCGGGGCGCGGCTGACGCGGCTTTTGATTGTGCCTACGGCGCAATCGCAGATTTCGGCAGCTTCTTCGTAGGAAAAGCCCGACGCGCCAACCAGGATCAGGGCTTCGCGCTGATCTTCGGGAGTTGGTTCACGGCCTTTTTGAAATCTTCCATATCGAGCCGGCCAACCTGTTCGGGATGGCTCGACAGCTTTTCGGCCATTGCGCCTTCTGGATCGGATACTTCGCGCTTGCGCTTGCGCATCTGGCTGTAGAATTCGTTGCGCAGAATTGTAAAGAGCCAGCCCTTGAGATTGGTGCCGGGCGTGAACGAGGATCGCTTGTCCCAGGCGCGCACCAGAGTCTCCTGCACCAGATCGTCGGCCTTGTCGGCTGCGCCGACAAGCGACATGGCAAAGGCACGCAAATTGGGAATTACGGCGAGAAGTTCGGCGCGGAAATCGTATGTATCTGACATGGCCGCCTCCTATTCGGACTTGGGCTTATCATCGTCTCCGAGCTTGCCAAGTAGCTCAAGCAGACGATCGGGAACCGGCTCTGCGACGACATCGTCGTAGAGTTCGCGTAGCTTGAGCCCATGAAGGCCTGGGAATCGGCCCCAGGCTCGGCTTGTCTTCGCCCTCACGGACCTTTTCGTCCTGATCTTCACTGGTCATGTTCTTACTGCTGAGTTGCGTCACGTTTACCCCACAAAGCGACTTCTTGTTGGCTCCGGAAACGCCAGGAGTCAAAAAAGTTCCATCGTTGCGGAACTTTTTGTCAAAGGCCCCGTTATCGGTCCATTGTCGCTGCTTGCGCGTCAAGCGAGACGACTATGCGAGGGAGCTATATTTATGAATCTTGCTGAGTTGATTGCGCCGCACATTCCGTATCTGAGGCGTTTTGCGCGGTCGTTGACCGGTAGCCAGTCGAGCGGCGACGCCTATGTGTCGGCCACGCTAGAGGCTCTAGTTGCCGACAGGTCGATTTTTCCGTCTGACCTGGACTCAAAGGTCGCTCTGTACAAAGTCTTTTCCCAGCTCTGGAAATCGGTCGATATCAATCTTGCTGACCTGCCGCCAGCCGCTCATGCATGGGAAGAGCAGGCGCGCAGGAGCCTACGCGCAATCGCGCCCTTGCCGCGCCAGGCGTTCCTTCTGATGGCGGTCGAGCGGTTTTCAAATGCAGAAGGCGCGGAAATTCTCGGTGTGACCGAGGTTGAGTTTGCCGACCTCATCGAGACGGCTTCGACGGAAATGGCTCGCCAGGTGGCGACGACCGTCCTCATCATTGAAGATGAACCGCTGATTGCTATGGATATCGAGCAAATGGTCCGAAGCGCTGGGCCATTCGGTGACTGGCGTCGCGCGGACCCACAAGGAAGCCTTGGAGCTTTTCAATCAGCGCCGTCCCGGCCTGGTCCTTGCCGATATTCAGTTGGCCGATGGAAGCTCGGGCATTGATGCCGTCAACGATATGCTGCGCTCGGCCAGCGTGCCGGTCATCTTCATTACGGCGTTTCCAGAACGGCTCCTGACGGGTGAACGTCCGAACCGGCTTTCCTGGTCACCAAACCCTTCCAGCCCGACATGGTCAAAGCACTGGTCAGCCAGTGCTGTTCTTTTCCGAACAAATGGAACAGGCGGCATAAATCGGAGAGGCGCCGGAACCACCCGGCGCCCCGGTTCGTTCTCCCAAAAGTTCAGTATTTATGGGAGTACGGTCCATGCTCGGTTGGGCACTTGCATTTCTTGTAATAGCTATCATTGCCGGCGTTCTCGGATTTGGCGGGATCGCTGGGGCAGCATCTTCGATCGCGCAGATTCTGTTCTTTGTATTTCTCATCGCATGGTTATTGGTCTCGTCATAGGTTGGGGTCGGCGAGCACGTTAGCCGCCCCGTGCCGGGGCAAAGATCGGGCCCCCGCCGGGGTGGTTTAAGTGGGGCTTGTGGAACACTCGGACAAACATGCATCGTCTATGAAGGGCCAGGACAACGGAAAGTCAGGAGAGGGCACCTATGAAAGCTCTCGCCGCTTCGCGTTCGCCATGCGCGCCCTCAGTCGAACGCCGGTGTCGCTAAGTTATCAGAACCGCGATCTGCGCTATGAGTGGGCGGAAAACCTTCCCGCCGCATCGAGTTGAACGATGTGCTGGGATATACCGATGCCGATTTTCTGCCCCGGTTGGCCGCCGAGCGTCTGCGTGTCACCAAACTTCATGTTATCGAGACCCGGGAGCCGCAACGCTTCGAATTGCCCGTGAATATTGGCGGCGAGGTGCGCTGGTTCGACATCTGGATCGATCCTGACCTCGACCCTTCCGGCCTGGCCATGGGGGTCTATTCCACAATCATAGACGTCAGCGCCCAAAAGCGCCGCGAGGTCCAGCTCAGAACCTGTTGCGCGAGGTCAGCCATCGCTCACGCAATCTGCTGGCGATTGTCTTGTGTCGCTCGCCTCCCAGACAGCCCGCAGCGCGACCAGCGTTCCCGCTTTCGTTACAGCGTTTTCCGGTCGGCTCCAGGCGATCGCCCGAGCCCAGGATCTCATTACTGATCGGGACTGGCAGGGGCGCTGCTGAGCGATCTGATATCGCGCCAGATCGCGCTGTTTCATCGCGACAATGCGCTTCCGGTGGAGCTCAAGGGTGATGACCTG
>JACADM010000057.1_pt1 | contig 21213 bp, 17 predicted proteins | sample 7512371 | NCBI WGS metagenome assembly JACADM01 (sample SAMN14389041, study PRJNA612141) | algae metagenome | isolation source: non-axenic algae culture | place: India: Navi Mumbai | collected 2017-01
GTGCCCTTCTCGTATCCGTCGAGCGCCTGGCGCATCGCCGCAAGGTGAGCGTAGGAGGTGCCGCAGCAACCGCCGATGATGCGGGCGCCGGCATCGACCGCCAGCCGCGCATAGTCGGCCATCAGTTCCGGGGTGCCGGTATAGACCACCTCGTCGCCGCGAATGACCGGGATGCCGCAATTCGCCTTGGCGATGACGATGGCGTCCGGATGATCGCGGGTGATTTCCAGCACGGCGGCGAGAAGGTCGGAGGCGCCGACGCCGCAATTCGAGCCATAGGCGACGGGCGCGCAGGCGAACTCGCCGGCAAGATCGCCCAGGCCGCTCGGCGGCAGGCCCATCATCGTGCGCCCCGCCGTGTCGAAGCTCGCCGTCACCACGAAGGGCATGCCGACCTTCGCGGCGGCTTCCGCGGCCGCGCGCATTTCCTCCGGCGCCGACATGGTCTCGATCCAGGCGACATCGGCGCCGCCCGCCTTCAGTCCTTCCGCCTGCTCGGCGAAGGCCTCGACCGCCTCCTCGTAAGTGAGCGCGCCGAGCGGGGCGAACAGCTCGCCCGTCGGGCCGATGGAGCCGCCGACGATCACCTCGCGTCCGGCCTCCGCCGCCACCTCGCGGGCCAGCTCCGCCGCGCCTTGTTCAGCTCGTGCACGCGCCCTTCCAGCTTGTGCAGCTTCAGCCGGTGGCGGTTGGCGCCGAACGTGTTGGTCAGGATGATATCGGCGCCGGCTTCCACGAACTTGCGGTGCAGGGTGCGGATCTTCTCCGGCTGGGTGACGTTCCACTCCTCCGGCGGATCGCCGGAGGTCAGCCCCATGTCGAAGAGGTTGGTGCCCGTCGCGCCGTCGGCAAGCAGCGTGCCCTTTTTCGCGAGGAGTTCGTCAAGCTTGCTCATGGTTCTGCCCTGTTGCCGTCATGGCGTGTTGCTTTTGCGCAAAGTGTACCGCGCTGCGTCTGTTTTCGGCCTCGCATCAACGTACCTCTGCGGCGCGCCCCGGCGACTGTTTTCGTCATCCCGGGCAAGGCGGAGCCGCGACCCGGGATGACGCCCGATAGGCCGGAGCGCGGACCCGCGCGTCCTCAACTCCGCGGCTTGAGGTTCTGCGGATCGTAGAGCGGCGCGTAGCCGACGCCTGCGACCTCCACCGGATAGCTTTCGGAAAAATACTCCACGCTGAGCTTCTGACCCAGCCTGGCATAGTCGTGCGGCAGGTAGGCGAGCGCGATGTTCTTGCCCACCGTCGGGCCAAAGGCGATCGAGGTCGTGTAGGAGAGCCGGCCCAGCGCATCGACCAGGGTCTTGCCGGTCGCCGGGTCGATCACCGGCAGCGTGCCGACCGGATAGCGCGGCGTGCCGCTTGCATCCACATTGTCGGTCATCACCAGCGTGCACAGCATCGCCGGCTGGTGCTCCCGCGCCCGGTATTCCAGGTGCTTCGCCTTGCCGCGGAAGTCGGCCTCCTTGACCTTGGGCCGGGCGAGATCCGCCTCGTAGAGGTTGTACTGGGTCAGCAGGTCGGCGTTCTGCAGGCGCAGCGACTTCTCCATCCGCCGCGAGTTGGCGTAGGTCTCCACGCCCGCCGCCATGATGCCGAGCGCCCGCAGCGCGTCCCAGACGGCCAGCCCGTCCTCGTAACGCATATGCAGCTCCCAGCCCTGCTCGCCGACATAGGAGAGGCGCAGCGCGGTCACCTTGCGCCCGGCGATCTCGATCTCGCGGATCGCCGCGAAGGGGAAGGCCTCCGGCTCCAGGCCTGCCGGATCGGCCACCGCCTGCTTCAGCTTTTCGCGCGCATTCGGGCCCCAGATGCCGATGGTGGTGTAGCGCTCGCTGACATCGGTGACGGTGACGTCGAGCCCGCGGTCCTGCGCCGTCCTTCGGACATAGTGGAGGTCGCGCGGGCCGGCATCGGCGCCGTCGATGATGCGACAGCGGTCGGCCAGGCGGATCACGGTCAGGTCCGCCCGCACCATGCCCTCGTCGTCGAGGAAGTGGGTGTAGATGCCCTTGCCGATATTGCCGTCGCCGCCGATCTTCGCCGCGCACAGCCATTCCAGCAGCTCCACATGGTCCGGGCCCTCGACCTCGAACATGTAGAAATGCGAGAGGTTGATCAGCGCGCAGTCCTCGCTCATGGCGAGGTGCTCGGCATTCGACACCCGCCAGAAGTGCCTGTTGTCCCACTCGTTCTGCCGCTCGGGCACGCGGTCGCCGTATTTCTCGAGCAGGTGCTCGTTGGCCGCGTAGCCATGGGCGCGCTCCCAGCCGCCGAGCTCCATGAAGTGGCCGCCGAGCTCCACCTCGCGCTCATGGAACGGCGAGCGCTTGACGTTTCGCCCGGTCGCATAGGGCTCGCGCGGATGGATCGCGGGAAAGTAGATCTTCTGCGCCGCCTCATAGCAACGTCCCTCGATGAACTCCTCGGTCAGCTGATGCCCGTAGAAGCGGGAATAGTCGATGGAGGCGTGGTCGATGCCGGTGCGCCCGTCGGTGATCCAGTCGGCGATCAGCTTGCCGTAGCCCGGCCCGTCCTTGACCCAGATCGCGACGCAGTACCACAGGCCGCGCACCTTCTGGCTCTCGCCGCAGGACGGCCCGCCGGCGGCGGAGACCTGCAGCAGCCCGTTGAACGAGTGGCTCTCGTTGTAGCCGAGCTCGCCGAGGATCGGCGTCAGCTCCATCGCCCGCTCCAGCGGGCCGATCACCTGCTCCATCTCCAGGTCGCGCTGCGAGGGCGACAGGCGCGCCTCGTGCTTTTCCAGCAGCTGGCGCGGGTGGCACAGGCGCGGCTCGTCGGTCTCGTAATAGCCCCACTCGATCTGGCCGCCCTCGGTGGTCTTCGGGTCGCCGGTGTCGCGCATATAGGCGGAGTTGCCCTGGTCGCGCAGCAGCGGGTAGCCGATCTCCTTGCCGGTGCCTTCGAACTCGGTATAGGGCCCGAAGAAGGTCAGCGGATGATCGACCGGCATGACGGGAAGGTCCTCGCCGACCATCTCGGCGATCAGCCGGCCCCACAGACCCGCGCAGACGATGACGTGGTCGGCGCGGATCGTGCCGCGATGGGTGACGACGCCGGCGATCCGCCCGTCCTCGACGATCAGCGATTGCGCCGGCGTGTTGGCGAAGGCCCGCAGCCGGCCGGTCTTCTCGCCCTCGTCGACCAGCTTGCCGGCGACCGTCTGCGAGCGCGGCACGACAAGGCCGGCGTCCGGGTCGAACAGCCCGCCCTGGACCATGTCCTCCTCGATCAGGGGGAACTTGTCCTTGATCTCGGCGGGCGTCACCAGATGGGCGCGGGTGCCGAAGGCCTTGGCGGAGCTCGCCTTGCGCCGGATTTCCTCCATCCAGATGTCGTCGCCGGTGCGCGCCACTTCCAGCCCGCCAATGCGCGCGTAGTGGCCCATCTTCTCGAAGAAATCGATGGAATACTGCGTCGTCCAGACCGACAGATAGTCGTGGCTGGTCGTGTAGCAGAAGTCGGAGGCGTGGGCCGTCGAGCCGATATCGGTGGGGATGCCGGACTTGTCGATGCCCACGACATCGGTCCAGCCGCGCTCCAGCAGATGATGGGCCACCGACGCACCGACGATGCCGCCGAGGCCGACGATGACGATTTGTGCCTTGTCCGGGAACGCCGACATTGTCCACCCTTTTCGCAATCGGATCCGCAAGCTGCCGGCCGGCCGGCGCGCCATTTGCGGGCAGTATCGCCACGATTTGCGGCCCCCGATGGCCTGATTGCGTCATGCCACCATCCCCGCGACGACACGCGGGCGCAAAGATGGGCCGCCTCCCCCTCCCCGGTTGCATGACGCTTTTAGAGAAACCGACGACGCTTTCGCGCCGCAGACGCGTGCCCCCTCAGCGCACAGTGGCAGTCGGAAATCGGCCAACAGCAGTTATGCACAAAGGGCTTGCAGCGCATGAGTGACCAGGAAGCGCGCGCCGGACGGCGCGGCCGGGCGGCGAGAACGGAAAAGCGGCGCGGATCGCAGGCGGCCGGCGCCCTGCCCTACATTTCCCGCAACCTGCCGGTCTACGACATCCTCAGCGACGAGGGCGCCGAGCTGATCGAGGCCAATGCCGACCGGCTGCTGGCCGAGATCGGCCTCGAATTCCGCGACGATCCCGAGACCATCGCGATCTGGAAGAACGCCGGCGCCGACGTTTCCGGCGAGCGCGTGCGCTTTCCCAAGGGAATGCTGCGCGAGCTCATCAAGACCGCGCCCTCGCAATTCGTCCAGCACGCCCGCAACCCGGAGCGCAACGTCGTCATCGGCGGCAACAACACCGTGTTCGCGCCGGTCTACGGCCCGCCCTTCGTCACCGACCTCGACAATGGGCGGCGCTACGGCACCATCGAGGACTTCCGCAATTTCGTGAAGCTGTCCTACGCCTCGCCCTGGCTGCACCATTCGGGCGGCACCGTGTGCGAGCCCGTCGACCTGCCGGTCAACAAGCGGCATTTCGACATGGTCTACGCGCACCTGAAATACTCCGACAAGCCGTTCATGGGCTCGGTCACCGCGCCGGAGCGGGCGCGCGATTCCGTCGCCATGGCGGAGCTGGTCTTCGGCAAGGAGTTTGTCGACCAGAACTGCGTGATGATCCAGCTGATCAACGCCAACTCGCCGCTGGTCTACGACGCGACCATGCTCGGCGCGCTGAAGGTCTATGCGGCGGCCAACCAGGCCTGCATCGTCTCGCCGTTCATCCTGGCCGGCGCCATGAGCCCGGTCACGGTCGCCGGCACCCTGGCGCAGGTGTTGGCCGAGGCGCTGGCCGGCTGCGCGCTGACCCAGCTGGTGCGCCCCGGTGCGCCCGTCGTCTTCGGCGCCTTCGTCTCGTCGATCTCGATGCAGTCCGGCGCCCCCACCTTCGGCTCGCCGGAGGGCAGCCTGCTGCTCAACGGCGCGGCAAAGCTGGCGCGCCGCGCCGGCCTGCCCTTCCGCTCCGGCGGCTCGTTCACCTCGTCGAAGACCCCGGACGCCCAGTCGGCGCAGGAGTCCGCGCAGACCATCCTGGCAACGCTGGTGTCGGGGGTGAACTTCTGCCTGCACGCGGCCGGCTGGCTGGAGGGCGGCCTGTGCTCCTCCTACGAGAAGTTCGTGATGGATGCCGACCAGCTCGGCATGATGCACGTGCTGGCCAAGGGCATCGACCTGTCGGAAGAGGGGCAGGCGATGGACGCGCTCGCCGAGGTCGGCCCCGGCGGCCACTTCCTCGGCGCCATGCACACGCAGCGCAACTTCGAGACCGCCTTCTACCGTTCGGAGATCGCCGACAACAACTCCTACGAACAGTGGAGCGCCGACGGCGGGCTGGACGCTGCCTGGCGGGCGAACCGCAAATGGAAGCAGATGCTCGCCGCCTACGAGGCACCGCAGCTCGATCCCGCCATCGACGAGGCGCTGATCAGCTTCATGGCGAACAGGAAAGCCGAATTCCCGGACAGCAACGTCTAGTCGCCCGAATCCGAAGGTCGTCGCATTTCGCAGCAGGATCTGCACGACCTTCGGATTCGACCAGACGATCAGCAGATTTATGCTTCATGCGTGGTTTTCGAATTTGAATTAGGCTCTCTAGACGTTGCAAGATCGAGACGTGCTTCACATTTCGCACGTTCATCACAGTCTATCTTTCGATTCCGATACGAGGTCTGGCTATTTCCTCCAGACCCCTCGAAAATAGCGCAAATCTCCGACTTTTCCGGGCGCTCTTCGGCACGGCATTCTTCGCTGCGCTGCAAGAGCGCTTTGTTTTTTCACTCGGATTTTAATATTTTTTCCACAGATGCCCTTCCCATCCCTGTCATTTTTTGCTTATGTACGGCCACCAACAAGGCAAATGAGCGGACCGGAAGAGTTCGCGAGAGGGGAACAGGAGCGAACGCGCCGTTAATTCGGCGCGAATGCATTCCCCTTGCCTGCATTTTGCTTAGGGGCAACAATGACAGAATCAAGGGGCGCTGCAGTCCGCTACGAAAATGTTCAAAAGAGCTATGATGGCGAGACGCTCGTCGTAAAGAATCTCAATCTCGACATTCCACCCGGTGAGTTCCTCACCATGCTCGGGCCGTCCGGCTCGGGAAAGACCACTTGCCTGATGATGCTGGCGGGCTTCGAGCCGGCCACCCATGGCGAGATCTTCCTGAACGACGATCCGATCAACAACGTGCCGCCGCACAAGCGCGGCATCGGCATGGTGTTTCAGAACTACGCCCTGTTCCCGCACATGAGCGTTGCGGAGAACCTCGCCTTTCCGCTGCAGGTGCGCGGCATGAACAAGGCGGAGCAGGAAGAGAAGGTGAAGCGCGCGCTCGACATGGTCGAGCTCGGCGATTTCGGCTCGCGCCGTCCGGCGCAGCTCTCCGGCGGCCAGCAGCAGCGCGTCGCCGTCGCCCGCGCCCTCGTCTTCGAGCCCTCGCTTGTCCTGATGGATGAGCCGCTGGGCGCGCTCGACAAGCAGCTGCGCGAGCAGATGCAGTACGAGATCAAGCACATCCACGAGAACATCGGCGTGTCCATCGTCTACGTGACGCACGACCAGACCGAGGCGCTGACCATGTCGGACCGGGTCGCCGTGTTCAACGACGGGGTGATCCAGCAGCTCTCGACGCCGGATGAGCTCTACGAGAACCCGCACAATTCGTTCGTGGCGCAGTTCATCGGCGAGAACAACAAGCTGTCGGGCACGGTGACCGAGGTTTCCGGCACCGATTGCAAGGTTCAGCTCGACGACGGCACGGTGCTGGCTGCCGAGGCGGTCAATATCGACGGCGTCGGCTCGCGCACCACCATCTCCCTGCGCCCCGAGCGCGTCGAATTCGACACCGACCAGTCGATGGACAACCTCGTGAAAGGCAGCATCGAGGAGATGATCTATCTCGGCGACCACATCCGCGTGCGGATGAACGTCGCCGGCAACAAGGAATTCATTGTCAAGGTTCGCAACCGCGGCCAGAGGCGCGACCTGCGGACCGGCCAGACAGTGGAGATCGGCTGGGCAGCGTCCGACTGCAAGGCGCTCGACGCCGTCGCCTGACGCAGCCCACCCGATCGACCAGCTGTGGCGCCCCTCCGGGCCGCCGCAACCAAAGCCGGGACCCCGGTCCCGCACCACGTCAACAAAGGGGACTTACATGACCTTCAAGACGCTTCTTCTCGCAAGCGCCGCAACGGCAATGATGACGACCGGCGCAAACGCCATCGACCTGACCATCGTGTCCTGGGGCGGGGCCTATTCGAACTCCCAGAACGAGGCCTATCACAAGCCGTACATGGCCGAGAATCCGGACGTCACGATCATCAACGACGAGAGCTCGAACGAGGCGGTCGCCAAGCTGCGCGCCATGAACGAGGCCGGCAACGTGACCTGGGACCTCGTCGACGTGCTCGCCTCCGATGCCATCCGTCTGTGCGACGAGGGCCTCGCCATGGAGATCGACCACGACGAGATGCTGGCCCCGGCGCCGGACGGTACCCCGGCTTCCAAGGACTTCGGCGACCTGATCGTCTCCGACTGCTACATCCCGCAGATCGTCTACTCGACGACCTTCGGCTACCGCACCGACGTCGAGGCGTGGAACGGCAAGGAGCCGGACGACATCTGCGACGTCTTCGATCTGGAGGCCTTCCCGGGCAAGCGCGCGCTGGAGAAGCGCCCGATCAACAACATGGAATGGGCTCTCCTGTGCGACGGTGTCGCCAAGGAAGATGTCTATGACGTGCTGGAGACCGAGGAAGGCGTGAACCGCGCCCTCGCCAAGCTTGGCACGATCAAGGACCAGACCGTGTGGTGGTCGGCCGGCGCCGAGACGCCGCAGCTGCTCGCCGATGGCGAGGTCGTGATGGGCTCCACCTACAACGGCCGCCTGTTCTCGCTGATCGAGGAGCAGGACCAGCCGGTGAAGATGCTCTGGGACGCGCAGGTCTTCGACCTCGACGGCTGGATCGTGCCGGCCGGCCTGCCGAAGGAGCGCCTCGACGCGGTGATGAAGTATCTGCGCTTCGCCACCGACACCCAGCGTCTCGCCGACCAGGCCAAGTACATCTCCTACGGCCCGGCCCGCGACTCCTCGGCGCCGCTCGTCGGCAAGCATGCCGAGCTCGGCATCGAGATGGCTCCGCACATGCCGACCGACCCGGCCAACGCCAAGAACACCTTCCTGTTCAATTACGAGTGGTGGGCCGACTACCGTGACGACCTGGACGCCAAGTTCCAGGCCTGGCTCGCCAGCTAAGGCGGCTTGAGACGGGCGGCGGGCCTTCGGGGCCGCCGCCTGTCGACGCGATCTGCCGCGGCGGGGTCTCCGCCGCGGCGCCCGCAGGGGCGGTCCGCCGCCCCGCCTGCCTCCCGACAAGCCTGCAGGCACGCGCTCGCGTGGTCCCTTGCGTGCTTGTCCGGACACAGGCCGTCTCATTCGGCTTGCCGCAGGATCCCTGGCAGCTCGACGCGCCGCCGATCCGCACCATGGCCGCATGACCCAACACGGACGTCCCGATACGGCGACACGTCCCAACCGGACAGCGAGAATGACGACAACCGACACAGTCTCCGCGGCCGCCCCGCCGGCCGATCCCCCGCCGCAGCCGCAGGTCCTCACGACCCGCGACGGCACCCCGCTCAAGGTCAGCCTGGCGCGGGCGCTGCGGCGGGAGAAGATGCGGGCGCTGCTGCTGATCGCGCCGCTTCTCCTGTTCATCGTTCTCACCTTCGCCGCGCCGATCGCCGACATGCTGTTCCGCTCGGTCGAGAACGGCATCGTCGCCAACACCCTGCCGAAGACCGTCGAGGCTCTGGCCGACTGGGACGAGACCTCGGGCGAGGCGCCCGGCGAGCCGGTGTTCCAGGCCCTGCATGCCGACCTTCTGATCGCAGCGGAAGAGAAGACCCACACCCGGCTCGGCTCGCGGCTCAACTACGAATCCTCCGGCATGTCGAGCCTGTTCCGCAAGACCGGTCGGCGCGCCGACCGGATGGACGATGCCGAGCCTTACAAGGCCCAGTTCATCGACATCGACAAGGACTGGGGCGATGTCGCCACCTGGCGGGTGCTCAAGCGCTTCTCGCCCGAGCTGACCTCCGGCTACTTCCTCAACGCGGTCGACATGCAGATGACGACCGACGGCGTCGAGCTGAAGCCTGAGAACGAGCGGATCTACCTGTTCCTGTTCGCCCGCACGCTGTTCCTGTCGCTGACCATCATGGCCTGCTGCCTGCTGCTCGGCTATCCGATCGCCTATCTGTTGGCGGCGCTGCCGGCGCGCACCTCGAACCTCCTGATGATCCTGGTGCTGCTGCCGTTCTGGACCTCGTTGCTGGTGCGCACCTCCGCCTGGAAGGTGCTGCTGCAGCAGCAGGGTGTCATCAACGACTTCCTGGTCTGGACCGGCCTTGTCAGCGATGCCGGCCGCCTCGTCATGATCAACAACCAGACGGGCACCATCATCGCGATGACGCACATCCTGCTGCCCTTCATGATCCTGCCGCTCTATTCGGTGATGAAGACCATCTCGCCGTCCTATGTGCGCGCGGCCAAGAGCCTCGGCGCGACGGACTGGACCGCGTTCTGGCGGGTCTACTTCCCGCAGACCGTGCCGGGCATCGGCGCCGGGTCGATCCTCGTCTTCATCCTGTCGATCGGCTACTACATCACGCCGGAGCTTGTCGGCGGTACCAGCGGCATCTTCATTTCCAACCGCATCGCCTACCACATCTCGTCGTCGCTCAACTGGGGCCTGGCGGCCGCGCTCGGCGTGCTTCTGCTCGCTGCGGTCCTGCTGCTCTTCTACGTCTACGACAAGATCGTCGGCATCGACAACGTGAAGCTCGGATAAGGAGAAGAACACCAATGTCCGCCCTTCCCTCCTATGCTTCCACCGGCCAGCGCGCCTGGTACTACGGCTTTCGCGCGATCTGCGGGATGATCTTCTTCTTTCTGATCTTCCCGATCCTGATCATCGTGCCGCTGTCGTTCAACGCCGAGAATTTCTTCACCTTCACGCCGGAAATGCTGGCACTCGATCCGGCCGGCTATTCGCTGAAGCACTACGAAGACTTCTTCACCAACCCGGACTGGCAGCAGGCGTTGCGCAATTCCTTCGCCATCGCGCCGGTGGCGACGTTGCTCGCCACCGTGCTCGGCACGCTCGCCGCCATCGGCCTGTCCCAGAGCCATGTGCCCTGGCGCTCGGCGATCATGGCGGTACTGATCTCGCCGATGATCGTGCCGCTGATCATCTCGGCCGCCGGCATGTACTTCTTCTACTCGCGCATCGGCCTGCAGGGCACGTATCTCGGCGTCGTGCTCGCCCATGCCGCCCTCGGCACGCCCTTCGTCATCATCACGGTGACGGCGACGCTGGTCGGCTTCGACCGCAGCCTCGTTCGCGCGGCGGCGAGCCTCGGCGCAAATCCGGTGACAACTTTTTTCAAGGTGCAGATGCCGCTGATCGTGCCCGGCGTCGTCTCCGGCGCGCTCTTCGCCTTCATCACCTCCTTCGACGAGGTGGTCGTGGTCCTGTTCCTCGGCTCGGCCGGCCAGAAGACCCTGCCCTGGCAGATGTTCACCGGCCTGCGCGAACAGATCTCGCCGACCATCCTCGCCGTCGCCTCCCTGATGGTCGCGATCTCCATCGCCCTGCTGACCGTTCTGGAGCTCCTGAGGCGGCGTTCGGAGCGCTTGCGCGGGCTGACGCCCTCCTGATGCGATTTCGAGACGGCATTCTCGAAAATCCGCGAAATTGAGACGGAATTTTGCAAAATCCGTCTCGAAACGGAAAACCCCGCACCTTCAACAGGTTGCGGGGTTTTTTGTGCGTTTCGGCCAGGTTTCTCCGCGATTTCAGAGGATCGTGCCGGGCTCCCCGACCCGGTAGCCGTACTCCAGCGCCGCGTCCGTCATCCAGTCGATCAGCGCATCGGCCAGGCTCGACGGTGCCAGCACGTCGAACGCCGTTTCGCTCCGCCGCAGGATCACCACCGGGATCTGGTGGATCACCGACTGGGCCAGCGCTCCGGCCGGAAACGACGTCGGGTCGAAGTCGATGGCGACCGCCTTGTTGAGCACTTCGCGCGCCGTCTCGCCCTCGATCCGCACGATCCGGCGGGCGCCGGCAAGGTCGACCACGGCGGCGTCTTCCGTGTCGAGCGCGGTGTCGACGCGGCCGGTGTCCTCCGTTGCCGCACCGACATAAATGAACCGGCCGAAGGCGATCCAGCAGACCAGCGCGGAGGCGCTTTCGGTGAACCGGCCGGGGCGGCCCGGCAGCGTCACGCCGGCCAGCTCGCCGAGGCGATTCGCGACGTTTTCCAGACGGTTAGGCCACGCGCCGACTTCCAGAATCGCGCCTGCGGAGAGCTCCCTCAACGTCAGCGACGGGTCGTCCGCGCCCGCCGCCTCGCCCGGAACCAGCCGGCCGACCACCGGCCGGGCAACGGCCGCTTCCGGCTTCGTTGCATCGGTCCTTGCGGTGGCGTTGGACGACTCGTTGCTGGCGTCAGACATGCATTCGGCTCCCGTCAGGGTCATAGAAGCAGGGATCGGTGACCGTTACCGCCACCCGCTCGTTCTTCAGCGGGAAGGCCGCTTCCAGTGGCTCGCCGTGCCGTTCACGGCCACTGGCCAGGAAGGCGAGCGCTATGTTGGCCCCTAGGGCCGGCGACCATGTCACGGCGGTGACATGCCCCAGACTCGCCCCTCCACCGGGCAGGGTCAAGTGGCTCCCGGAGCGGATCGCCTGCCCGTCCCGCGATATCAGCCCCACCAGAACCGGCCTTTCCGGATCGACGAAAGCGGGACGCTGCGTCATCGTCGACCCGATATACGGCTTCTTCCGCGACGCCATGCCGCCAAGCCCGACATCGGCCAGCGTGGTCCGCCCGTCCATTTCGGCACCCGTTATATGCCCCTTTTCGATGCGTAGCGTTCCGAGCGCCTCCATGCCGTAGGGCATGATTCCATTGGGTTTTCCGGCCTCGATCAGGGCTTCCCAGACGGCAAGGCCGGCCGGCCAGTCGCAATAGACCTCGTAGGCCAGCTCGCCCGAGAAGGAGAGCCGCGCGATCATCACCGGCTCGCCGGCGATGCGTCCGCGAACGATTCCCATATGCGGGCAGGCCTCGGTCGAGACGTCGCCCTCCTCCAGCGCGGCCTGCAGCACCTTGCGCGCGTCCGGCCCCGCCACCGCCATGCCGGCATGGCGGTCGGTCACCGAGGTGACGTGCACCCGCAGGTCCGGCCAGACCACCTCCAGATAGTGCTCCATATGGGCCAGCACCGCGCCGGCATTGGCCGTCGTAGTGGTCACGAGGAAGCGGTTCGGCGCCAGCCGCCAGGCGGTTCCGTCGTCGAACATGATGCCGTCCTCGCGCAGCATGACGCCGTAACGCGCCTTGCCGACCGGCAGCCTGGCAAAGCCGCCGGTGTAGAGCCGGTTGAGGAATTCGGCCGCGTCCGGGCCCTGCACGTCGATCTTGCCGAGCGTCGAAACGTCAACAATGCCAACGCGGTGGCGCACGGCCGTCGCCTCGCGGATATAGGCGTCTCGCAAGCTTTCGCCCGGCCCGATATAGGCGCGCGGGCGCATCCACAGGCCCGCCGCCATCATCTCGGCGCCCTTGGCCACATGCCAGTCATGCATCGGCGTGCGCCGCACCGGCGCGAAGTGGTGACCGGTCTCGCGGCCGGCCAGCGCGCCGATGGTCACCGCCGTCCAGGGCATGCGGAAGCGGGTCGTGCCGACCTGCGGCGCGGTCAGGCCTCGCGCCCGGGCCATCAACGAGATCGCATTGACGTTGGAGGTCTTGCCCTGGTCGGCAGCCATGCCGAGCGTCGTGTAGCGCTTCAGGTGCTCGACCGAGCGGAAGCCCTCGCGATTGGCAAGCTCCACGTCATCCGCCGTGACGTCGTGCTGGAAGTCGACGAAGCGCTTGGCCCGGCCGGTTGCCGGAACATCGAAGAGCGGGAACGGCAGGTCGGTACCCGCCAGCGTCCCCGACAGGTCGGGCAGCGGAATTCCGCCGTTTTCCGCCGTTTTTCCGCAAGCCTCGGCTGCCTTCTGTCCGGCCTCAAGGCCTGCGGCAAGGCAGCCGACAAGGTCCAGCGTACCCGCGCAGGCACCTGCCGCCGTCCAGGCCTCGCGGGCGGTGCCCGGCACGAAGGAGTGCAGTGCATCGTCGAAGACCGGCGCGCTACCCGCCTGGCTCGCCAGATGCACGCTCGGCGTCCAGCCGCCGGAGACGAGAAGCGCGTCGCAGCCGGGCTGCATCACATTGGCGCCGAGCACGCCGGAAACAGGGTCGAAGCCGCGAATGTCGACGCCGGCCAAGGCCTTGCGCCCTCTGGTGGCAGCGACGACCGCCCCGGTTTCGAGGCGGATGCCCCGCTCACCGAGCGCCGCGGCCAGGGCCGGATCGATCTCGCGGCGCGGGTCGACCACCGCCTTGATCGACACGCCGAGATCGGCAAGCCGGATCGCCGTGCGCGCGCCGCCGTCATTGTTGGCGAAGACGACGACCGAGGAGCCGACGGCCACGCCGTAGCGCGTCGCATGGGCAAGGCCCGCGGAGGCCAGCATGACGCCGGGCGCATCGTTGCCGGAGAAGACCAACGGCCGCTCGATGGCGCCGGTCGCCAGCACCACATGGCGGGCGTGGATGGTCCAGTGACGCTGGCGCGGCTCGAACGGAGCCGGCTTGCGCTTGTGGTCGGCGACCCGCTCGACCGCGCCGAGCACGTTGCCGTCGAAATAGCCGTAGACGCTGGTGCGCGGCAGGATGCGCCCGCCGCCTGCCTCGATCTCGCGCAAGGCGCCGTCGATCCAGTCGGCCGGCGCCAGCCCGTCGAGTTGCACGCCGTCGTCGAAGAGGCGGCCGCCGGGCCTTGCATTCTCGTCCGCCAGAATGACGCGCAGGCCGGCGGCAACCGCCGCGCGCGCCGCCATCAGGCCGGCCGGACCGGCACCGACCACCAGCACGTCGCAGAAGGCGTTGGTCTTCTCGTAGCGGTCGGGATCGGCAAGATGGGTGCCGCGGCCGAGGCCCGCCGCCTTGCGGATGAAGCGCTCGCAGAAATGCCAAGTCGCCTGCCCCGTCCCCATGAAGGTCTTGTAGTAGAAACCGGCGGAAAACAGCGGCGAAAGCAGGTCGTTGACCGCCATCATATCGAAGGAGAGCGACGGCCAGCGGTTCTGGCTGGCGGCTTCCAGCCCGCCATAGAGTTCCGTCATCGTGGCGCGGGTGTTGGGCTCCTGACGGGCACCGTCGCGCAGTTCGACCAGCGCGTTCGCCTCCTCCGGGCCGGCACCCATCACGCCGCGCGGGCGATGGTACTTGAAGCTGCGGCCGACCAGCACCCGGCCGGAGGCAAGCAGCGCGGAGGCCAGCGTGTCGCCGGCAAAGCCCTGCATCGGCTCGCCGTCGAAGCGGTAGGCGAGCGGCCGCGAGCGGTCGAGATGGCTGCCGCCGCGAGGAAGCCTGTAGCCGCTCATGCGCCTGCTCCCGGCATGCGCGCAGCCTCGCCTGCGAAGCGACCGGCCATCTCGACGCTGCTGATCTCGTGGGTCAGCGTGTCGCGCGTCACCCGCAGCCAGTGGCGGCAGCCGCCGATATGGTGCCAGAGCTCGACATGGGGCCCTCGCGGGTTTTCCCGCTCATAGACATAGGCGGCATGGGCGTCGGTGTCGGTATCGGCAAGATCCGGCCGGCGAATGGTGCCGTCGCCGCCATAGGAGAACTCGGCGACGCCGCGCGGCCCGCAGCAGGGACAATGGATGCGCATGGGCGGGCGTCCTCTCAGTGCATCTTCGGATAGGGGCCGGCGCCGCGCTCGTCGAGGACGTAGCCGCGCTGGAACCGGTCGAGCGTGAAGGGGGCGTTGAGCGGGTGCGGCTCGTCCCTGGCCATGGTCCAGGCGAAGCACCAGCCGGAGGCCGGCGTCGCCTTGAAGCCGCCATAGCACCAGCCGGCATTGAGGTAGAGGCCGGGCAGCGGGCCGGTGGTGATGATCGGACTGCCGTCCATGCTCATGTCCATGATGCCGCCCCAGTTGCGCAGCAGCCGCAGGCGCGAGACGAAGGGCAGCATCACGCTCACCTCCGACATGACATGCTCGACCACCGGCAGATTGCCCCGCTGGGCGTAGGAATTGTACTTGTCGATGTCGCCGCCGAAGACCAGCCCGCCCTTGTCGGACTGAGAGATGTAGAGATGGCCGGCGCCGAACGTAACGACGCAGTCGAGGATCGGCTTGACCGGCTCGGAGACGAAGGCCTGCAGCACGTGGCTTTCGATCGGCAGGCGCTCGATGCCGGCGAGGCGCAGCACCTGCGAGGTGCTGCCGGCCACGGCAACGCCGACCTTGGGCGCGCGGATCTCGCCGCGCGTCGTCTCGACGCCGACGATCCGCCCGCCCTCGCGCAGGAAACCCGTGACCTCGCAGTTCTCGATGATGTCGACGCCGCGCGCATCGGCTGCGCGTGCGTAGCCCCAGGCGACGGCATCGTGGCGGGCGGTGCCGGCCCGCGGCTGCAGCAACCCGCCGAGCACCGGGAAGCGCGCGGTCGGCGACATGTCGAGGCCCGGCACCATGCGCGCGACCTCCTCGCGGCCGAGCAGTTCCGCGTCGATGCCCTCCAGCCGCATGGAGTTTCCGCGCCGGGCGTAGTCGTCCAGCTGAGACGGCGTATGCGCCAGATTGAGAACGCCGCGCTGGGAGAACATCACGTTGTAGTTGAGATCGAGCGACAGGCCCTCCCACAGCTTCATCGACCATTCGTAGAAGCGGTTGTTGCCCGGCAGCATGTAGTTGGAGCGCACGATGGTGGTGTTGCGGCCGATATTGCCGGAGCCGAGCCAGCCCTTTTCCAGCACGGCGATATTGGTGAGCCCATGCTCCTTGGCGAGATAATAGGCGGTCGAAAGACCATGGCCGCCGCCACCGACGATGATGGCATCGTAGGCGGGCTTGGGATCGGGCTTGCGCCAGGCGGGCTGCCAATCGCGGTGTCCGGACAGGGCGTTGCGCAGCAGCGAGAGGGCCGAATATTTCTGCAAGGGCAAGACGTCCTTCCTGGTGGGCAGGCCGGTTAAAAAAACGGAGGGCAGACCAGCCTAACCCGCCGACAAGAAAGGCCCAATGGCCGATATCCGTCCCGTCGCTGTCGCATATGCGACCCGCACGACAACCGGCGCTCAGGCTGCCCCTTGCGCCCGCTCGCTTCCCGCCGGCAGGCGCTCCAGCGAGGGCGCGAACTCGGTCAGCATGCGGCGGCGGAAGATCTGCACCGCCTCGCGCTGCAGGTCGTCCGGGCGAAACAGCATGAAATAGCCGAATCCGGAGGCCGCCGTGACGGAAAGCGGGGCGGCAAGACGCCCTTCGGCGATGTCGCGCGCGGCAAGCCGGCGGTCGGCGACGACCAGCCCGCCTTCGCGGGCCGCGAAGTCCAGCGCCATGTAGGCAGTGTCGAAGACTATGCCCTGAGGCAGGGTGGCGGCAACGCCGGCGGCGCGCAGCAGCTCCACCCAGGCGGTGTGGCGGCCCGCCTCATTGCGGATGTGAATGACGGTTTCGCGGGCCAGCGCTGCGGCGATCCCCTCCTCCCGCACGCGCGGCGCCATGTCCGGCCGGCACAAAAGGTCAACTCCTCCATCCACAACAGGTCCATCACCTGGTCGGTAACACGCGGACGGGAGAAGACGACGGCCGCGTCGTGCACCGTGCTGTCGAGGCTTTCGAGCACGTAGGGCGTGTCGATCTCGATGGCGACGCCGCCTTGCGCCCGGCAGGTCTCGATGATCGGCGCGGCCATGCGGATGGCGAAGGACGGCGGCAGGGCAAGGCGCAGCGTGCCGCCGCGGTCGATCTCGCAGATGGCGTTGAGCCCGGCCTGCAGCCGGTCGAGCGCCGGGGTCACGTTGCCGATGAGGTCCTGCCCGGCGGCGGTCAGCGCCAGCGAGGAGCCGCGCCGCTCGAACAGCTGGGCGCCGATCACCTCCTCGAGGTTGAGGACATGGCGGCTGACGGCGCTCTGGGTGACACCAAGGCTCTCGGCCGCGCGGGTGAAGCTCATCTGCCGCGCGGCGGCCTCGAAGGCGCGCAGCGAGTTGAGCGGCAGACGGCGGCGGTCGATCGGGCTTGCGGTCATGCTCACGGGTTCCGGGCGGCGCGTCTCGTCCCGCCGCTCGGTGAAGGCTACGACGGCAGCGCCCGGCTGCAAAGGGTCCATCGGCAGCCCTTTCCTGTCGTCAACCGAAGCCGAGCGCGCGCTCGGCGAGCAGCAGCAGGTCCTCGTCGGTGACGAGGCGACGGCTGGCGTTGCGCATCGGCGCGTTCTCCGGAGCGGCCATGCGCGCGGCAAGGCGCTCCGGGCTCAGCCGGTTGATATCTGCTGCCAGCGACAGGCGGATGCCGAGACGGCGGACAAGACCGGAAAACGCCATCGGCAACTCGCCGTAATGGGCGCAGCCGAAGGCGCGGGCGACCTCCGTATAGGCCTCCTCCTCGCCCTCCATCGACCAACCGAGCGAGGCGGCCATGCCGATGGCGACAGCCCGGCCGTGATGGATCGGCACAAGGCTTGCCAGCGCATGGGCGATGTTGTGGGCCATGCCCGTTCCGGCATTGTCGATGCCGATGCCGGCCCAGGTTGCGGCAAGCAGCATCGCCCCGCGCGCTTCCAGGTCGTTCGGCTCCGCGACGGCGCGATCGATATGGGAGGTGGCGAGGCGGATCGCCTCGTTACAGATGCGGGAGTTCTCAGTGAAGGCGGCCCGGCCCGTCGCCGCCTCCATGGCGTGGACGATGGCGTCGACCCCGCAGGCTGCCGTCAGCTGGGGTGGCAGGCCGGTGGTGAGCCGCGCATCGAGCAGGGCGACATCGGGCTTCAAGGCCGGCGCCCAGTACCAGTACTTGGTGCCGCCGGCATCGGAAATGACGGAAACGGCAGTCGCCTCGGAGCCGGTGCCGGCAGTGGTGGGCACGCAGACCAGCGGCACGCGCGCCACGGGCAGCGCGGCAGCCGCAAGGCGGTAGTCCTCAAGGTCTCCGCGCGCGCCGATCATCGCGGCAACCAGCTTGCCGGCATCGAGCGCCGAGCCGCCCCCGAGACAGACGACGGCGCCGACGCCCTCCTGGCGGGCGATGCGCACCGCCTCGGCCACGGCCGGCTCCTTCGGATCGCTGACGATCGCGTCATGGGTGACGACCCGGTGGCCGCCGTCCTTGAGCACGCCGGCAATGCGCGGCGTCAGCCCGATGCCGGTCAGGCCGTTGTCGGCGACCAGCAGGACGCAGGCGCCGGCCCCGGCGAGCTCGGCGACGATGGCGCCGATCTCGCTGCTGCGCCCCGGGCCCGCAACGATGCGCGGGACCTGGTTGGTGGTGAAAGGCTGCATTTCCCCTCCCCGCAAAGGGTGCGAAGCCGGCCGGGACGCTGCCCGCAGGGGCTGCGGCGAAAGCCGGATGAAGGAGAAAATGCTAGAGCCGCAACGCCCTTGCACGGAAATGCAAAAAAACCATCGGCCAATGACATTATGTCGGGACGCGGAACGGCCGGCGGGCCTCGACACCACCTGCCCGACACGCCTAGAGTGGGGCTGCATGCAATTCTTGCCCCCCGGTTGTCCGTCCGGATACAGCGGAGGGCAACATGGGTTCGTGACGTGACTTGAGCGGCGACGCCGCGAACGGGGCTTTTTCGACGAAATGGACGACGCTCACTCCGACCAGCGGCAGGCCGGCGCGCTCGAACGGTTCTCCAAGCACCCGATCTGGGCTCCCATCGGCGCGCTGGGTACGGTCGCGGGCGTCGGCATTGCCATTTACACCTATGTCGCCACCCAGCAGCAGCAGCCCACTACGCCTATAGTAACACAGGTGGCAACGCCAGTAACGCCCCAGCCGGCGGAAACGAAGGCCGCACCGCTCGCAGCACCTCCGGCTGAGCAGCCGCCGAAGACGCCCGCGCCCACGCCCGCGCCGGCACAGGTCGCACAGGCTGCCCCTCCTGCCACCGCCAAGATCACGCAGAGCCCGGCCGAGCCACCGCAGGCCGAAGCCGCAAAGGCCGAAACCCGGAAGACAGAACCTCCGCCGGCCGCCAAACCGGAGCCGCTGCCGGAGCCAAGGACGGCCGTACAAGAGCCCGCCCACGACATGCCGCTAAGGCCGCTGGAAACGCCCACACCGAAGACCGACGAACAAAACGCCCCTCAGGACATCGAGCTCGCCTCGCGCAGCGATCCGGGCGTCGCCGTACCGATGCACCGGACACCGCAGCGCGAGGTGCAGGCGGCCGCGCCGGCGACGCCGCGCAGCATCAACGTACTGGCATCGGAGACGTTCAGCCTGTGCGGCCATGGCGCGTTTCAGGCGAAGCCGAGCGCGCTCGGCATCCTGCTGGAAAACCAGGATCGCACCTTCCCCTTCAGGCGGCAGGGAACGCTGGCGCCTTGGACCTACCGCGTGACCTCGGCCGCGCCGACACAGGTGTTTCCCGGCTGCATCGCCACCTTCAATGTGCAGACTTCGCATGGCGTGCAATACGTTGCGATCACCGAACAACCGAACCAGACGGGGCAACAGGGCAGATGAAAAAACTCCTGACACTCGCCATTCCGGCCTTGCTGGCCATGACGACGTCCGGATGGGCCTGCGACGAGTACAAGACGATGTCGCAGGACGAACTGAAGCAGTATCGCGACGTGCTGTCGGATGCGAATGCGGACCCGATCGACCGCTTCTTCGCCTATCAGGGGCTGGCCTGCTCCGACCAGCCGGTGATGCGCGCCTACGCAACGCGCGCGGGGCTGGCGAGCGCCCGCGACCCGATCCTGCGCCAGCAAATCGCCTTCGACGCGCTGATGGCGCTGCCGCGGATCGACTTGGAGCTGGCGCCGAACGGCGCCAACGAGCGGGTTCAGAGGTTCCTCAAGGAGAACGGCACGGTGTTCTCCTACGAGGTGCGCTACCGCAGCCGGCAACAGGGCTGTATCGAATTCTACAACAGAAACTCCTGCCAGGAAGGCAGGTCGCTGACGCTGAAGGGCGAGACGATGCTGTTCAATGTCGGCGATCTCGTCGGCACGCTGACCTTGACCGATGCGGGCGAGTATATCGGCGCGGTCCGATTCAAGGGCAATCCGATCCCGGCGCGCATCCGCGTCTACTGAGAACGCGCAGACCGCAAGAAAACGGGCCGGCGTGCGAAAGCGCGCCGGCCCGTTCGTTCATGTCGGATCCGGGGTAACGGACCTTACGCGAGACCGGCCTTGGTCAGCGGCAGGACCGCCGGCAGCTCGCCGGTGGCGGCAAGGATCGCGTTCGCCACGGCCGGACCGACCGGCGGAGTGCCCGGCTCGCCGGCGCCCGACGGGGCCTCGGCGGAGGCCAGAACCTCGACCTCGACCTTCGGCATCTCCTCGATGCGCAGCGGACGGTAGGTGTCGAAGTTCAGCTGATCCACGTGACCGTCGGTCAGGGTGATCTCGCTGAACAGCACCGCCGCAAGGCCGTAGCCGATGCCGCCTTCCATCTGGGCCTTGACGTTGTCCGGTTGACCGCAACGCCGCAGTCGACCGCACACCACACGTTCTCGATCTTGAAGGTCCCGTCCTCGCGGCGGCTGACCTCCGCGACCTCGGCCACATAGGTGCCGAACGACTTGTGCACGGCAATGCCGCGGAACCGCTCGCCGTTCTGCGAACCCGACCAGCCGGACATCTGCGCGACCTTGTCCAGCACACCGAGCTTGCGGGCATTGTCCTTGTCGCGCTCGGCAATGCCCGAGGGCTGCGACAGGTGCCGGCGGCGGAACTCGAGCGGATCGACGCCGGCAGCGCGTGCCGCCTTGTCCATCATCGCTTCCACCACATAGCCCGTCTGGGTGTGGCCGACCGAGCGCCACCACAGCACCGGCACGCCGACCTTCGGCGAGTGCAGCTCGGCATGGAAGGCCGGGATCGCGTAGCTGGCATCCTTGACGCCCTCGACCGAGGTCTCGTCGATGCCGTCATGGACCATGAACTGTTCCATGAACGTGCCGGACATCAGCGACTGCTGGACGATGCGGTGATGCCAGCCGACGAGATTGCCGTCGGCATCGAGCCCCGCACGCACCTTGTGGACGCCCATCGGCCGGTAGTAGCCGGCGCGGGTGTCGTCCCGCGGGTGTAGACCAGCTTGATCGGCTGCGACTTGCCCCAGATCTTGG
>JACADM010000008.1_pt1 | contig 21190 bp, 22 predicted proteins | sample 7512371 | NCBI WGS metagenome assembly JACADM01 (sample SAMN14389041, study PRJNA612141) | algae metagenome | isolation source: non-axenic algae culture | place: India: Navi Mumbai | collected 2017-01
ACGTTACCGTCAACCTTTACAACAGGCGACATTGTATAAAGTAGAAGGCGGAATGTATGTGGATTTCGCAGAAGCACAGAGTGCTATTACCGAAGGCCAGTTTGTAGCCTGGTATATCAAGGACGAACTGGTGGGCTCAGGAGTGATATCCTGAGATCTATGTATACGAATAAAGGCCACCGCGGCCCCGAACCTATAAGATATGGAAAACAGGATTACGGATTTGTTCCGGATAAAATACCCCATAATCCAGGCCGGAATGATATGGGCAAGCGGCTGGCGACTGGCATCTGCTGCCAGTAACTCCGGAATCCTCGGACTGCTGGGGGCAGGCTCCATGTATCCGGAAGTATTGCGTGAGCACATACGTAAATGCAAACAGGCGACGCAAGCGCCTTTCGGGGTTAATGTTCCTATGTTGTATCCGGATATCGATAAGGTCATGAAGATTATTGTGAAGAAGGAGTGAAAATCGTCTTTACCTCGGCCGGAAACCCGAAAACCTGGACTTCCTATCTTAAAAATCATGGAATTACGGTAGTCCACGTGGTAAGTAGTGTGAAATTTGCCATCAAAGCGCAGGAAGCAGGGGTAGATGCCGTAGTAGCGGAAGGATTTGAAGCCGGTGGGGCACAACGGGCGTGAAGAAACCACAACGTTTTACCCTGATTCCTATGGTCAGGGAAAAACTTTCCATACCTCTCATCGCAGCAGGAGGAATTGCGACAGGAAGAGGAATGCTTGCGGCTATGGTACTGGGAGCAGACGGCGTACAGATCGGCAGTCGTTTTGTAGCAAGTGAAGAAGCGTCTTCACACCTGCTTTTCAAACAAAAGGTGGTGGAAGCACAGGAAGGAGATACTCAACTGACACTAAAGGAACTGGCTCCCGTGCGGCTGTTGAAAAATAAATTCTTTGATCAGGTACAGGAACTCTATAAGCAATCCCCGTCTTCCGAAGCACTCAGAAATCTGCTGGGTAGGGGAAGAGCAAAAAAGGGATGTTCGAAGGTAATATGGATGAAGGGGAACTGGAAATCGGTCAGATCTCCGGACTGATTCACGATATCAGACCCGTATCGGAAATTGTAGATAACATTATAAGTGAATACTCTGAAGTAAGTAAGTATGTATCCCGTATGATCTGATGTTTATTGTAAGTATTACAGCGTAAAAATAAAAAAAGCGATCCCGGGACGGATCGCTTTTTTTATACCCTGACTCCCTTCATTTTTTATTTCGAAGCACATTGTATCCAATTATTTCAATATATTTTGATAAATATTGGTTTTCTTATATATAACTTTTCTCTTAAAGTTGTCGTGCACATATAGTATTTTGATAAATATTTAGCTGTTTTATTATCTATTAATGCGTAGAAATCGATTGTGTGGATGAATTATTATGTATATTTACATCATATATTCATGTTGACTATAAGCAAAAGTGTGTTAAAGGAGTCTTCATGATATATGCTTTTTCTAAACTCAATCATTTATTATGTACTTACAAAATTCAGAAAATCAGCGTAAAGTGCGACAGGTGATGCTCGGTCTTGTATTACTCCTTTTCGGGAGTTTTTCATACGGACAGCATATCACGGTGTCAGGAATGGTTTCTGATGCTAATGGTCCTTTGCCGGGAGCAAGTATCATAGTTCAGGGAACCTCAAACGGAACTACTACAGATTTTGACGGGAAGTATTCGCTTGGCGATGTTCCCTCGGATGCTGTCCTGGAAATTAGTTATATCGGATATAAGAAAGTCAGGGTGCCTGTCGATGGCCGTGCTACGGTCAACGCTACACTCGAAGAAGACCTGGCACAACTCGATGAAGTGGTCGTCGTGGGTTACGGTACACAGTCCAGGAGAGTGGTTACCGGAGCTATTGAGTCTATAGATTCGGAGGCCATGGCCAGTATACCTGTTACCACATCGGAGCAGGCCCTGCAGGGAAGGACTTCGGGGTGTCTGTGATTAACAGCGGTTCTCCGGGACAGCCACCTGTTGTCCGGATACGCGGATTGGGAACCATGAACAACAACGACCCGTTGTATGTCATCGATGGAGTGATCGGAGGTAGGCTTGCAGACATCGATCCGCAGGATATAGCGTCTATCGAAGTGCTTAAGGATGCATCGACCACGGCCATTTACGGGTCGAAAGGATCGAACGGGGTGGTTATGGTTACGACGAAAAAGGAAGACAGGGCAAATTATCGCTCTCCATAGACAGTTATGTGGGAACCCAGTTTGTAACCAAGAGACTGGGCCTGATGAATACCAATCAGTACACTCAGTTTGCAGAAGCATTCGGGCTTCCCCAGCGCCTTACCGATCCGCAATATGCCGATATGCTCAACAGGAATACCGATTGGCAGGATGCTATCTTCCAGTCGGGATTAATGCAGAAACACAATTTTGCAATTTCCGGCGGAGATGAAAACAGCGATTTCAGAATTTCGGCAGGACTTATCGATCAGGACGGGATTCTGAGGAATACCGGCTTTAAAAGACATAATTTTCGTGCGAACAGCAATTTTACTTTCGGTAAGCTGAAAATAGGAGAAACAGCCCAAATCGTTTTCAATAATCAGAATCCCGAAAGTGATAGCGGCGGACGTTCTGTGATCCGGCATGCCATACGAATGGCTCCTTATCTGCCCATTTACAACCCGAATAATCCGGGAGGATTTCAAGGACCCAATTCTTCTGTAGACGGGCAGGATGCGGAGAACCCGGTAAGAGTACTCGAGTTACCACAACGGGAAAACCGTTCCGTTAATATTATCGGAGGTTTGTATGCCCAGTACGAAATACTCGATGGGCTGGTCTTTAAAACGCAAGCCGGACTGGATTACCGGACTTTTAATAACAATACATTGTGCCTTCCTTTAACGATGACAGTATGGAGCCACACATACCCAGATCTTTGCCTCCATAGAAAAAAATTCAGGAACGTTTAAGTCCCTGGTTTATACCAACAGTCTGAATTATACGGCAACCTTTGCAGATAAGCACAATCTGGAAGTGTTGGTACTGGCGGAAAAGCAAAAGATGAGATCTACCAATACCAATGCATACAGCAGAAATTATATCAGTAATGATGTGAATGAACTGACTAATACCGAATCCAACCTGAGATCTAATTCTCTGGAATATACCCGGATCGGTTATCTCGGACGTGTTAACTACAATTACGACGAAAAATATATCCTTGCAGCTTCCATCCGTCGCGATGGTTCTTCCCGTTTCGGTCCGAATAACCGATGGGGTAATTTCTACTCGCTTGCGGGGGGATGGCTGATCAGTGAAGAAAGTTTCTTTAACGTCCCGGCTATTAACAACCTTAAGCTCCGGGGGAGTTGGGGGACCACCGGAAATGACAATATTGCCGATTATGTCTACATTACACCATTATAGACAATTTTATTTATCCGATAAACGGATCGGCCGGTATAGGGGCTTCTCCTTCCGGGGTAGGCAACCCCGATGTGAAATGGGAGGAAACCACTATGACAAATATCGGTATCGACCTGGGGCTGTGGGATAATAAAGTGACATTGTCTGCAGAGTACTACAAGAATAAAAGTGATGACCTCCTCATGGACCGCCTTTACCGCCTTCATTCGGAACCCACTCCGGGATTGTTACCGAAAACGTCGGTTCTGTAGAGACCAAAGGTTTTGAATTCAACCTGGGGTATAATGATTACGAAGGAGATTTTACATGGTCTGCCAATCTCAACCTCGGGACAAACACAAACAAAGCACTTTCCCTGGGAACCGTGGGAGAAATTACAGGAGCCAGCTTTGTGGCAGGAGTAAATGACAACCTTACCCGTGTAGCACCCGGAGAATCCCTGTTCCATTTTTTTGGTTTTCAGACCGATGGATCTTTCAGAATCAGGCAGAAGTGGATGCCCATGCTACACAGGCAGGGGCACAACCCGGAGATATACGTATGGTCGATCAGAACGGAGACGGGATTATTAACGATGAAGACCGTGTGAAAATCGGGAATCCGTTCCCGGATCTCACTTTTGGTCTTAACCTCAATGCGGCATACAAGAATTTCGACTTTAACGTATTTGTAAGCGGAACCGCCGGGAATGATGTGTTTAACACCTGCTTTTCGACACGGAAGGGATGCAACGTTTATTTAATGCCAGTACCCGCGTACTCGACCGGTGGACCGGAGAGGGAACATCGAACAGTATTCCGAGAGCACAGGGAGCAACACTCAATACCCGGGCTTCCGATAGGTTTGTCGAAGACGGGTCTTATGCCCGGCTAAGAAATATTACGATCGGTTATACCCTTCCCGAAGAAGTGTTTAACGGTACGTTCTCCAGGTTCAGGGTTTATCTGAGCGGACAAAACCTGATAACACTGGCCGGTTATTCCGGTTACGATCCGGAAGTAGGAGCCTATACGGTAAATGATGCAACTTCAAATTTTGAAGTAGGGATAGACCGTGGAAACTATCCGCAACCAAGTCTCTGTTCCTTGGATTGCAAGTATCTTTTTAATGCCAAAAGAACAATATCATGGAAATTATAAGAAAATATAAAAACACTACGACAGTCCTTTTCTGTGCCTTGCTCATCGCTGTGGCTATGGGAGGGTGTAATACGGACGATCTTGAACTCACCGATCCCAATGGTGCCAATTCGCAGACCTTTCTGGAAAGTGAAACCCAGGTGATATCGGCAGTAAATGCTATTTATGCCAATTTGCAAACCCAGGGACTATGGGGAAGGCATATGTTTTTTATGATGGATAATCTCTCTCATGAAAATAGCGGAAACCCACAATTGGAGGCAGATAAGCAACAGTATCTCGCCTTTAGTTTTGATGCGAGTCACGGGGGTATCCGGGCCTATTGGGAAAGCTGTTTCCGGGGATAAACAAGGCAAATTATATCATCTCCAATGAGCAGAAAATACGGGATATCTTTGGGATGTCCGACGAAGCCAAAAACAAGTTTATAGGGGAAGCCAGGTTCCTGCGTGGACTGTATTACTTTCTTTTGGTAACGAGATTCGGTGATGTCCCCATGATAACCGATGTTATTGTAGAGGACCAGGAAGGTTTCCCGAGAACGTCTTCCGAACAGATTTATGAAGAAGTCATCATTCCGGATCTGGAATTTGCCGCAGAAAACCTTTACAGCAATTTCAGTGAAAGACACGAATGGGGAAGGGCAACTTATGAAGCGGCTTATGCCCTCCTGGGAAAAGTACATCTGTACAGGGAAGATTACGGTCCGGCACGGGATGCGTTTAATGAAATCATCGGCGACTTTACACTGGCAGCAAATTTCGGAGATAACTTCCTCGAAGAGACCGAGCACAACGACGAATCGATCTTTGAGATCGAATATGATGAAAGTCTCGGGGCAGGGAACCTTTGGGATTCCGATGTCACCGGAGCAGGGCAGAATGAAGCAACGCTCCGCGGACAGGAATACGGATGGAACGACTGGTTTAACGTGTATCCTTCCGATGATCTTCTGGATGAGTTCGAAGATGGAGATCCGCGCTATACCGCAAGTTTCTATTTCAACGGAGATTCTTTTAATAACGGAGAAGGAGAAGTGAATATTCCCCTGGAGCGAAGAGCCGCCTGGAGAAAGTATCAGAATTATTACAAGAGGGCTAATGAGAATATCAACTCCAGTATCAATTTCCGAGTGATACGCTATGCCGATGTCTTGCTGATGATGGCCGAGGCCGAAAATGCACTGGGCAATTCGGATGTGGCGATCGACTACCTCAATGAGGTGCGTGACCGGTGAACATGCCCAACTACGGTACTCCGGCTATGGATAGTATATACCCGGTTTCCACCCCGGAAGAAGTATTTGCAGCTATCGTACACGAACGGAAAGTAGAACTTGCCGGGGAGCAGGTGCGTTTTCCTGACCTGGTACGATGGGGTATGGGAAATACCATTCCCAATTTTGTGGTCGGAAAGAGTGAAGTATATCCTATTCCGCTGGCAGAAATAGCGGCTAATAATAACATTTCCCAGTCCGATCAGAACAACGGGTACTAAACCCGCAGATCTCATACGGTACGCAATACCCCGAAATTAGCGCAGGCTGTTTTCGGGTATTTTTTTTTTGAATCTTACTTCCGGATGTTGCGGTATTGTCTTAAAACTACAGGGAATTTTGAAGATGAAAAAATATACCCTTAAAAATTATAGGTTCGATAGATTTTTTAACAGAAAAGAAAACGCAACCGATTGCAAACATGGAATATTTGTGTATATTTACATCATATATTCTTTTTGACTATAAGTTTGAAGCCAAGAAGCTATGAACACATTATATCCATATTTTATCGCGCTGCTGTTCTTTGTAAAGATCCCTGTTTTTACCCAGGAATCTCCGGAATTGACCGCACGGGGAGAACGAAAAATACTGGTAGTTAAAGACCAGCCTTTTCTGATGCTGGGCGGCGAACTGGGAAACTCCGGTGCCTCCGATATGTCCGGTCCGGAAAACATCTGGTCACCCGAAGCCAGGCAGAAGAACGAATGGAGACCAAAGCCATCAGGGCAGACATCTGCGTATACCTGCCGGCCGTTACGATATACAGCAAGTGGAACTGTACAGCTATAAATCATCGGAATTATAACGTATCTCATAATAACCAAACCTTAACACCATGTCTGAGATCAACTTTAGAATATACGTATATATGCTTCCCGTAATAGTCCTGTGTTTTTTTACAGGGATATTACGTGGGCATCTCTGGTGTCTGCAGAAGACAACGGAGATAAATTTCCCCTGGTCGGAGAGAAAGCCCTGCCTGTTTATATCGGTGCCCATGAAGATCCTGGAGTGGTCAGGGCCGTGAAAAACTTCGGAGAAGATGTATTTCGTGTTACCGGAAAATCACCTGAGATCTCCGAGACAACAGACAAATTGCCCTCACGTGTTGTTCTTGTGGGAACTTTAGGGAATAATGCCTGGATCGATCGACTCGTAGTGGAAGGTAAACTCCGGTCAATGATATTGCGGGACAATGGGAAACCTTTTTAATTCAGGTTGTAGACCACCCTTTCGAGGGAGTCGACCAGGCCCTGGTTATCACAGGGAGCGATAAGAGAGGTACGATCTTCGGGTTGTACGACCTCTCGGAGCAGATCGGTGTTTCGCCCTGGTATTGGTGGGCCGATGTACCCGTTCGTAAAAAACAGCATATTTATTTAGGGAAGGAACGGTACAGCCATGGAACTCCTGCAGTAAAGTATCGGGGTATATTTATTAATGATGAAGCTCCCGCGCTATCCGGTTGGGCCCATGAGAAATTCGGAGGGTTTAACCATAAGTTTTATGAAAAAGTCTTTGAGCTTATCCTAAGGCTCAAGGGGAATTTCCTGTGGCCTGCCATGTGGGGAAGAGCGTTTTATGATGACGATCCCCTGAATGCGACCCTGGCCGATGAATATGGTATCGTGGTGAGTACTTCTCATCATGAGCCTCTCATGCGTGCTCATGCAGAATGGAGCCGATACGGGAAAGGAGCCTGGAATTACGAGACCAACAAGGCTGCGCTACAGGACTTCTGGAAAGAAGGTATTGCAAGGATGGGTGCTAACGAAAGCATTGTAACCCTCGGGATGCGTGGAGATGGCGATGAGCCCATGAGCGAAGAAAATAATATAGCACTCCTGGAGAAAATCATTGAAGATCAGCGAAAGATCATCAGTGATGTTACCGGAAAACCTGCGGAGGAAACCCTGCAGGTATGGACCTTATACAAGGAAGTTCAGGAGTATTATGACAAAGGTATGCGTGTGCCGGATGATGTCACCCTGTTTTTATGCGATGATAACTGGGGGAATGTCAGGAAACTGCCCGATCCTTATGCAGCCCCGCGCAAGGGCGGATACGGAATGTACTATCATTTTGATTATGTAGGTGGCCCCCGGAATTACAAATGGCTCAACACCAATCCGATCCCGAGAATATGGGAACAGATGAACCTGACCTATCGGCATGGTGTCGACAGGATATGGGTGGTCAACGTAGGGGACATCAAACCGATGGAACTTCCTGTGTCATTTTTTCTCGACTATGCCTGGTCGCCCGATAATTGGCCGGCCGAACGCATTGGAGAATATGTGGAATCCTGGAGCGAAAGGCAGTTTGGCCCCGAATACGCTGCAGAAATATCGGAATTGCTCTCCCTGTATACCAAATATAACAGCAGGAGAAAACCCGAACTACTGGACGCAGATACGTACAGCCTGGTTGATTACCGGGAGGCCGAAAGGGTTGTGGAAGATTACAACAGGCTGGCCGAAAAGGCAGACCGTATTCATGAAGCACTGTCCGAATCATATAAAGATGCGTTTTATCAGTTGGTCGCATTTCCGGTGAAAGCCTGTGCCAATCTCAACGAACTATATGTGACGGTCGCAAAAAACAGGTGGTATGCAAAACAGGGCCGCGCGACGACCAATGCGATGGCGAAGCGCGCGAAAGCATTATATCGCAAAGATGAGGAGCTTACCGAGGCGTACCATACCATGGGAGATGGTAAGTGGAACCATATGATGAGCCAGACCCATATAGGATATACCTATTGGCAGCAACCCGAAAAGCAGTCCATGCCGAAGGTCGAAGAAATAAAACTGTCCCGGAAATCCGGACTCGGTGTCGCTGTCGAAGGTTCCTCTTCCTGGTGGCCGGAAGCCCGGAAAAAAGCGGTATTGCCGGAGATAACACCATACCAGACAGGAAGGCGCTATCTGGATATATTCAATCGCGGACAAAAGAAACTGAAATACAGCATTACAAGCAATGCCGCATGGTTAACGCTTTCCTCCACTGAAGGAGAAACTGAAGGTGAAGAAAGAATATGGCTGACCGTAGACTGGGATAAGATCCCTGCTGATGCCACCGGAACTTCCGTTGTCATCCGTTCCGGAAAGGAAAAGGTTGAGGTCGCTGTACCGGTTCGTACCTATTCCGGGCAAAACATAAACGGATTCATAGAACAAAACGGGTATATAGCTATGGAGGCTGCGCATTTCACAGCCAAAAAAGAACTGGCCGGGACTCAATACGGTATTATCCCCGATCTGGGGCGTACCGGTTCTGCCGTGACACTTTACCCGGTGATTCTCGATGGAGAAGTACTGAACAACGAAGGGCATGGGCTTGAATACAGGATTTACGTAAATACGCCGGGTACCATTAAAATCCATACTCTGGTTTCTCCTACACTCAATTATCAGAATTCCGAAACCGAAAACGTCTGGCGGTTTCTCTGGATGATGACCCTCCCGAGATTGTTTCTATGCATTCCGAAAATGATGGCAGGCAATGGGGAAAATGGGTTGCGGATAATATCAATACACTGGTCAGCGAACACCAGATAAAACGCCAGGGGAGCATATACTGCGTGTTCGTATGCTCGATACGGGAATCGTATTGCAGAAGATTATCATTGATACCGGTGGACTAAAACCCAGTTATCTCGGTCCGGAAGAAAGCAGGTTTGTCATCGAAGAGCAGGAGGGCATACATGTAAAATAGTATAAACCATATCCATAAATAAAACCAATATGAAAAAAAGCATATTATAAAGGCGACATCAGTCTTATTTGCCGGGATGCTCATCGTGTCCTGCGGAGAGGCACCGCAAAAAAAGCAGAAAACGGAAGATAAGCAGGTAGAGGAAACGCAACAGAAAAAGGAGTCTGAATTCCGGAATAAACCTCTGGTTACCGACATATACACAGCAGACCCCTCGGCTCATGTTTTTGAGAACAGGTTATATGTCTATCCTTCCCATGATGTTGACGCCGGGGTGAAAGAAGATGATTTCGGAGGGCATTTCGATATGAGGGATTATCACGTATTCTCCATGGATTCCGTCGGTGGAAAAGTAACGGACCATGGAGTAGCTTTAAGTGTAGATGACGTGCCGTGGGCGGCCAGGCAGTTATGGGCGCCGGATGCGGCGAAAAAAGGTGACTCGTATTACTTGTATTTCCCTGCCAAGGATAAAGATGGAGTGTTCCATATCGGGGTGGCTGTTGCCTCAAGGCCGGAAGGACCTTTTAAAGCAGAGAAATTGCCTATCAAAGGTAGCCTGAGTATCGATCCGGCAGTGTTTAAGGATGACGACGGAGCGTATTATATGTATCTTGGCGGAATATGGGGAGGGCAGTTGCAAAACTGGAGAACAGGTGAATACGATCACCATACCAAAACCCCGTATGACAACGAACCTGCGGATGACGAACCTGCTATCGGGCCAAGGGTGGCTCGTATGAGCGATGATATGTTGCAGTTCGATGAAAAGCTCAAAGAGATCCGTATACTGGATAAGGAGGGAAACCCTATCCTTGCGGGAGATCATGACCGGCGCTTTTTTGAAGCGGCCTGGGTACATAAATATAAAGGGAAGTATTATTTTTCATATTCTACGGGAGATACACATTACATAGCGTATGCCACAGGAGATAGCCCTTACGGACCTTTTACCTACCAGGGGAATATTCTGAACCCGGTTGAGGGATGGACCAATCACCACTCTATTGTGGAGTTTAACGGGCAGTGGTACATCTTTTACCACGATACCGAATTATCCGGTAAAACACACCTGAGGAATATCAAAGTGAGTCCCCTGAAACATCGCGAAGACGGAACTATCGAAACGATCAGTACGGTGACAGAATAACCGGGATCAGGATTTTTCGGGTATTAAAAAGCCCCGGTACCGTTTTTTGAACATGGTACCGGGGCTTTGTATTTGATGTTATAAAAATTATACGTGCTGTTCCAGGGCATACACGATGCCTTGTTCCAGCCCCCGGATCTCAGCAAGTCCTTTGAGTCGTCCGATCAGGGAATAGCCGGAATAGTGTTCTCTTCCCTCTTCCAGCGTGAAAAGAGCACCGTGGTCCGGCCTCATAGGGAGCGCCGTATTTCTGCTGTTCATCAACTGTAGTATCTTGTGGACTATGGTAGCCATAGGAGCATCACCGCCAAGGTGTTCTGCTTCCTTGAACACACCTTTGCGTTCTTTCTCCACACTCCTCAGGTGAAGGAAGTGAATACGGTCGCCATGTTTTTCCAGGATACGGACAAGGTTGTTATCCGGATTGGCTCCGAGAGACCCCGTACAGAAACAAAGTCCGTTGGCATTCACCGGAACCGCTTCGAAGATCTTATCGATGTCTTGTTCAGAGCACACGATACGGGGTAATCCCAATACGGAAAAAGGCGGGTCATCGGGATGAATGGCCAGTTTCAGGCCCAACTCTTGCGCAACGGGCGCTACTTCACTCAAAAAGAGTTGCAGGTTTTCCCGTAGCCTGGTGTCGTCTATACCCTCATATTCTTTTAAGAGGCTCAGGACTCTCTCCGGAGTGAAGTTTTCCTTGCTTCCGGGAAGACCCAGCAGTACCGTATTGAATAACGATTGTTTCTCTTCTTCCGAGAGTTTGTCGCCATAAGCGAGGGCATTTGCCATTTCCTCCTCGGTATAATCATTTTCTGCCCCGGGTCTTTTCAAAAGAGACAGGTCAAAGAACACAAATGCGTCTTTTTCAAAGCGTAGTGTTTTGGTGCCGTCTTCATTGACAAACATGGTGTTTGTTCTTACCCAGTCCAGAACAGGCATAAAGTTATAAGTGATAACCCGGAGTCCGCAGGAGGCGATATTTTTCAGGCTTTCCTTATAATTTTTTATATACAGTTCGTAGTTGCCGTTGCGGCGTTTGATGTCTTCATGGACGGGAAGACTTTCGATAACGGTCCAGTCGAGTCCTGCTTCCCGTATCTCAGCCAGTCTTTTACCGATTTCCGCGGCGGTCCATACCTCTCCTACCGGAATTTCATGCAGGGCTGTGACCACACCGCTTGCCCCCGACTGTCTTATCTCCTTCAGGCTTACGCCATCATGCGGTCCGTACCATCGCATGGTTTGCTGCATTCGTATCATGTTGTAATATATTTGGTATCTGCCGGAACCTTTCTTTTTTCTGCCGTTATTTCATGCACAGCAATTGATCCTTTTGAAAAGTTTCCGGTTAGTTATCGTTTTTGTTTAAAAACCTATGCTGTTTCCTCCGTCTACCGGAAGTATGGTGCCCGTTGTAAACTTGGATTCGGAAGTGGCGTAATAAAATACCGCATCACCGATATCCGAAGGGTCACCCAGTTTTCCCATCGGTGTTCTGGAGAGTACTTTGTTTTTACGTTCCGGATCATTGTCGAGTGCTTTTGAAGACATTTTGGTTTTGATAAAGCCCGGAGCTACGCAGTTAACGCGGATACCATACTGGGCGAGTTCTACCGCCATAGCCCTTGTCATCCCCTCGATAGCCGATTTACTGGCAGAATATGCAATTACTTTCGGAATGCCGTATTGGGAAGTCATGGAACTGATATTGACGATACTTCCGCCTCCGTTTTCCTTCATTATTTTTACCACTTCACGGCTTACGGAAAATACGCTGAATACGTTAGTGTGGATAATAGACTCAAAATCCGCATCGGTAACATCGATAAATTCCTTTTTCATATTGATCCCCGCATTGTTGACGAGGATATCTATAGGGCCGTTTTTAGCGATATCTTTGATCATGCCCGGAATGCCCTCCAGGTTGTTGAGGTCAAAGATAACGGGAAACGCCAGTTCCCCGATCTCTTTACAGGCAGCTTCGGTTTTTTCGGGGGTTCTGCCTATGATATATGTTTTGATACCGTTGTCACATAATTTTTTGGCCGTAGCATAGCCAAGGCCGGAGTTTCCCCCGGTTACAATCGCTGTTTTAGTCATAATGTATATTTTTAGTTTTCAGCTGTTTCTCCTAACGGAAATAAGGTCGGAAAAACTCCCGTAAAGACCATATATAAGTCTGAAGGGGTGTTCTGAATGTAAAATAAATGAAAAAAAGTACCTTTTCAAAATATTTGATGCAATCGGTTGCGTTTTTATACTGAACTATAGTGATAATAACAAATGCGGTGAAAATAGGGAGAGGTACAACACGAAGTTTGTCCCGGAATACGGATTATATTATTTGTTTTTCAGGGACGAATTACGGATGCAAAGCTCCGTCGGAAGGATGGAGGTTTCGAAAAGGACCTCTTCGTCTTTTTCAACGGCGTGTTGCAATATGCGCTTTGCAGAGAGTTGCCCCATTTTTATGGCGGGGTGTATGACGGTGGAGAGAGCGGGTTCTACGATAGAGGCTATGGGGTCGTCATTAAAGCCGATGACAGCGAGTTCATCCGGAATCTTTATACCTCTTTTCTTGGCATACATAATTGCACTTACGGCTGTGGTGTCATTGGCAGCAAAAATACCGTCGGGGGGTATCGGAAGATCGAGTAATTTTTTAGTAGCTTTTTCGCCTTCTTCAAAACTCAAGCTCTCAAAGGTAATGATGAAGTCCTTATCTGCCTTGAGGTTGTGATCTTTAAGAGCATCCATATACCCCTTTTTACGTTCGCTGTAAACATTGCGGTGTTGTGCTCCGGCAAAGTGGGCAATCCGCGTACATCCCTGCTCAATAAGATGTTCTGCAGCCCGGTAACCCGCGGTATAATTGTCTATGATAACTTTATGGGCATCGGCCATATCCGGAACCCTGTCTACAAAGACGATAGGAATTCCCTGGTTTATGAAAGGACGTAGATGATCGAGTTTTCGGGTTTCCATGGAGAGCGAAACAATAAGTCCGCTGATCCGGCTGTTGTATAAGGTCTGGGCATTGATGACCTCATTTTCGTACTTGTCATTGGATTGACTGATAATAACATTATACCCCGATTTTCGGGCGGTTTCTTCGACACCACTAATCAGGGAAGAGACAAAAGGACGATTGATGCGGGATATCATGATACCTATGGTCTTGCTCCTGTTGTTTCTCAGGCTTGCCGCAAGCGAATTGGGGCGGTACCCCATTTCCTTCGCTACCTTCTTGATCAGTAGTGTGGTGTTTTTACTGATGCTTGGATGATCATTGAGTGCCCGGGAGATCGTGGACGGAGCGTATTTTAATTTTTCCGCTATATCGTAGATGGTGATTTCCTTGTTTGCTTTCATGTCTGCTGTTTAGTCTGTTTTGCGGCATCATTTTGGCGGTTTTGCCCGAAGCCTGCCCGGATCACCTCAAAAGCATAGTATTGAAGTCATCAAATATACACAATTGCCTGTAACCGGCATCGGGCTTGTGCTTTTGCAAGGACTTACCGGGAAACGGACTTCCTGTTCTCCGGGGAAGGTCGCTGAGGTAGCCATTAATATATGTTTAATTTTTTAGCGATAAAAATGTATATTTGGCTCCGGGTCCGTGATCAGTTCGATTTTATGGTAAAAAATTTGTCAGATCGAAAGATATGGTTAATTTTACCATATCTTATAGTGAAAATAACTATAAGGTGTTTTTCTGAAGTCCCGGATTACAGCAAACAAGTGTGCAATAAAATAGTAAAGACATCTTAATATATGTATTGGATAGGATATGACGTGGGAAGCTCTTCGGTAAAAGCTTCTCTTGTCGAAGCGGGGAGTGGAAAAGTGATCGGCATTACACAACAACCCGATAACGAAATGCCTATTACCTCCATAGAGCCCGGATGGGGAGAACAAAACCCTGAAATGTGGTGGGAGAACCTCATTAAGGCAACGGGAAAACTTATCCGGGAAACCGGGGTAGATCCGTATCAAGTAGCCGGAATGGGAGTATCCTACCAGATGCACGGTCTTGTCATTGTCGATAAAGAACTGAACGTGCTTCGGGATTCCATTATATGGTGCGACAGCCGGGCGGTAGCCGTAGGAAATGAGCTTTGTGCGAAGGCGGGAGAGACGAAGTGCCTGGAACGGCTCCTTAATGCTCCGGGGAATTTTACATTGTCCAAATTAAAATGGGTAAAGGATAATGAGCCGGGGATATTTGAAAAATCCATAAGTTTCTGCTGCCCGGCGATTACATAGCCTTAAAGCTTACCGGGCGGTGTACTACAACCCCTTCGGGATTATCGGAAGGTATTACCTGGGACTTTAAGGACGACAAACCTGCGTTGTGGCTGCTCGAACAAGCCGGCATCGATACGGAGCTTCTTCCGGAGGTGGTGGCCACTTTTTCGGAGCAGGGCAAACTGACCGGGCAGGCTTCAAAAGTATTGGGGCTCAAGGCAGGTATTCCGCTGCTCTACAGGGCAGGAGACCAGCCAAACAATGCGCTGTCCCTGAATGTTTTTAATCCGGAGAAATTGCGGCTACAGGAGGTACATCCGGAGTGGTGTATGCGGTTAGCGATGTTAGCAGAACCAGTGAAGGCACCCGGATCAATAATTTTGCTCACGTCAACCACAAACCGGAAAATCCGCGGATCGGAAAACTGTTGAATATCAATGGAGCGGGGATACTGTATCGCTGGATGAAAGATCAGATCTCGGGTGGTACACTAAGTTACAACGATATGAACCGGATGGCTGCAGTCGTTCCTGTCGGATCGGAAGGTCTGCGGATACTTCCTTTCGGCAACGGTTCGGAACGGATGCTTTACAATGCCAATATCGGGGCAGCCGTAAAGGATCTGAATTTCAATATCCATGGACAGGGACATCTTTTCAGAGCCGCACTCGAAGGTATAGCGTTTTCTTTTGTGTACGGTATCGGGATACTTGAAAACGATGGGGTACAATTGACCACCATAAAAGCGGGAGGAGATAACCTGTTCCGCTCGGAGTTGTTTTCAAGGACCATAGCTACATTGGTAGACCGTGAGATCCGGATAGTGGACACTACAGGTGCTGTCGGAGCCGCACGTGCAGCAGGTTACAGTTATGGCGATTTCGATACGTTCGGAGATGCGTTTTCCGGTGACGAATACATAGCGACCTATAGCCCGCTGAAGGAAGCCGGTGCATACCGGGAGGCTTACCTTGCCTGGAAAGAGGCGCTTGCCACTACCCAATATTAAAAAAACAACATCATAAAGCATATATAAATACCTGACACCGAAGTATAACAATAAATTAATGTAAGCAAAAATGATAACATTAGGAGAGAAAGAGTATTTCAAAGGGATAGGGAAAATTGCGTTTGAAGGCGCTTCTTCCAAAAATCCTCTCGCATTTAAGTATTACGATGAGAACAAAGTCATAGGAGGCAAAACCATGAAAGAACATTTCCGGTTTGCTGTGGCCTACTGGCATACATTTACCGGTACGGGAGGAGATCCGTTCGGAGTACCAACCAAAAAATTTCCATGGCTCGAAGCAAGCGATGCAAAACAGCAGGCTAAAGACAAGATGGATGCCGCTTTCGAATTCATTACCAAACTGGGGGTTCCTTACTATTGTTTTCACGATTTCGATCTGATCGATGAAGGAAAGAACCTGGCCGAATCCGAGAAGAGGTTACAGTTTATATCGGACTATGCTCTGGAGAAACAAAAGTCATCCGGTGTAAAACTGTTGTGGGGAACAGCAAATTGTTTCAGTCATCCCCGTTATATGAACGGAGCCATTACCAATCCCGATTTTGACGTATTGGCACAAGCCGGGGCACAGGTGAAAAACGCATTGGACATTACCATTAAACTCGGAGGAGAGAATTATGTGTTCTGGGGTGGTAGAGAAGGCTATATGTCTCTTCTGAATACCGATATGAAGCGCGAACAGGAACACTTTGCCACCTTCCTGCACATGGCCAGGGACTATGCCCGTAAACAGGGATTCAAAGGTAAATTTTTTATAGAGCCCAAGCCTATGGAGCCCACCAAACATCAATATGATTTTGATTCGGCTACGGTGCTCGGCTTTCTTACCAAATACGACCTTTTGGACGATTTTAAGCTGAACATCGAAGTAAACCATGCCACGCTCGCTCAACACACTTTTGAACACGAACTCCAGGTGGCGGCAGACAATAACCTGTTGGGAAGTATAGATGCCAACCGGGGTGATTATCAGAACGGATGGGATACGGATCAGTTTCCTGTAGATGTTTACGAACTTACCCAGGCCATGCTTGTTATTCTTCAGGCAGGAGGATTCCAGGGCGGAGGTGTCAATTTCGATGCTAAAACCCGCAGAAATTCTACGGATCTCGAAGATATTTTCTACGCACATATCGGGGGAATGGATGCTTTTGCACGTGCCCTGATCGCTGCACAGCGTATCCTCGACGATTCCGAGTACCTCGCCTTACGTAAAGAACGTTACAGCTCTTTTGACTCTGGAGACGGAAAAGTGTTTGCCGATGGTATGACTTCCCTGGAAGAACTTTACCGTTATGCAGAAGGACATCAGGAGATCAAACAGCGAAGCGGAAAACAGGAACACTTCGAAAACCTGATTAATCAATATATTTAAGTTACTGTTTCCGATGCGGGAGATCCTGGCCTCCCGTATTCGGAATAGCTGACCAAAAACCGGAATTATGGAACAACTGGACTGGATTGTCATAGCAATGTACTTTGTACTTCTCCTCGGTATTGCTGCCTGGGTGATGAGCAAAAAACAAAAAGATACACAAGATTACTTTCTCGCGGGACGGAATGTAGGATGGTTTGTGGTAGGAGCCTCTATTTTTGCGTCGAATATCGGATCGGAACACCTCGTAGGGCTTGCCGGAGCGGGTGCGGATAGCGGAATGCCCATGGCACATTACGAACTCCATGCATGGATCGTACTGTTACTCGGATGGGTGTTTCTTCCTTTCTACGCACGCAGCGGGGTATTCACCATGCCCGAATTTCTGGAAAGGAGATACAGCCCCAAAGCAAGATGGTTTTTATCCATATTATCCCTCGTAGGATATATTCTGACCAAGGTATCCGTATCGATTTATGCCGGAGGGATCGTCTTTCAGTCTCTTCTGGAATAGATTTCTGGACCGGAGCGATTCTTACGCTTGTGATTACCGGGGTTTATACGGTAGTTGGCGGAATGAGCGCAGTGGTATATACAGAAACCCTTCAGACGTTTATACTCATCGGGGGGGCACTCGCGGTAACATTTATCGGGCTGAACCATGAAGCTATAGGAGGATGGTCCGGGCTCAAAGAAATTGTGGGGAGTGAACATTTTAATATGTGGCGCCCCGCCGATGATCCGAGATATCCGTGGACGGGGATGGTGTTTGGTGGAGCAATTGTGGGGATATGGTACTGGTGTACCGACCAGTATATCGTACAACGTGTCCTGACCGCCAAAAATGTTAAAGAGGGACGAAGAGGAGCTATCTGGGGCGGATTCCTGAAAATACTGCCCGTATTCCTTTTCCTCGTACCGGGAATGGTGGCTTTTGCACTCAGTAAGCAAGGAGTGCTTCAGTACAACGATGCCAATGAGGTATTGCCGACTATGGTGAAAACCCTGCTTCCTGCCGGTATTCGGGGATTGGTGGCTGCCGGACTGCTCGCAGCACTTATGAGTTCGTTGGCTTCGGTATTTAACTCCTGTTCTACCCTGTTTACCATAGATATATACAAAAAACTAAGGCCTCATGACAGCGAGCGTAAGTTGCTTCGTATCGGTAAAATAGCTACAGGGGTAATTGTGATTTTAGGTTTTGCCTGGATACCGGTTATGAAAAATGCCCCGGGTACACTCTATGATTACCTGCAATCGGTACAGTCCTATATTGCACCTCCCATTACGGCGGTTTTCCTGCTTGGGATCCTGTCTAAACGTATCAATGCCACCGGAGCGATGGTGACATTATACACAGGCTTTGGTATAGGGCTCTTCCGGCTTGTGCTGGATACGATCGTAACGTTTAGTCCGGGTCATGAGTTTACGGGTATATTAGGCGATATCATCGCCATACCGTTCTCTCACTTTGCTATTGTTATTTTTGTTATTTCACTCTGTATCCTCGTAGGGGTGAGTTTGTCTACACCCAAACCTTTGCCCGAACAGGTAGAAGGATTGGCCATGGGGACATTGACGCCCGAGCAAAAAGCCGAAGTGAAGAACAGTTACAGCTGGGTGGATATCGCGACTTCCGTACTTATTATAGTTATTATAACTTCCATTATGTTGTACTTTACCGGTTGATCCGGTCGAAGGCTCCCGTGATCGTTATAAAAAAAGCGCGTGATTTTCATTTCGGAAATCACGCGTCTTTTCTATATGGGTTTAATTACTCTATAATTTCTACCTTCATCCGTACCCCTTCATAAGGCCACTCTCTGTCGTCTGTAGGGAGTTCGCTGATTTTGTCGACAACATCCATCCCCTGAACGACACGCCCGAAAGCAGTATAATTTCCGTCAAGGTGATAAGCTCCCGGATCCTGGACCACGATAAAAAACTCGAAAGGCGAAGCCAGTTTATGCGGATTGTCCACATCATCGCTACTCGGCATGGATATTACCCCACGGTGGTGTTTGAATCCCTTTCTCGTGTCGGGAGGAAGAAGGTACCTGCCTATTTTTGTCCGCTTTTCCGCTGTGATACGGCTGTCGGAGTTTCCACCCTGAATAATGAAGTTCTTTACGACCCGGTGAAAATAAGTGCCGTCAAAATATTTTTTTTTGGTCAGGTATATGAAATTGGAACGGTGATAAGGTGTTTCCCTGTAAAGTTCAATAATGATATCCCCGTATTTTGTAGCAATCTTAACCTTGTGTTCCTTGTGCTCTTTGTTGTATTCGAAAAAGAAAGGAATGGCATTGTCATCGTTGAGAACAATGGTGTCCTCGACCTTTATGTTTTTCGGAATACTGTCTTGGGCAACACTATCCTTTTGCTCATCGTGAGCTGATTTTGTTCCCTGAAGTGTTTCTCTCGCCGGTGGAGTGCTCCTGGAGGAGCTTTTTTTAGCGTTTTCTTGGCAACCGGTTAAAAATATAAGTAGTATTATTGTAAAAAGACTCAGTGTATTGCGTAACATGAATTTTGACGAATTTTTAGAGTTAGTTCCAAAAATAAAAAATCTGCCTTTACCGGGGCAGGAATCACAGTACAAAATGGCTTCTATCCGGGCAAAAGAGTTACGCGAGGTAGATCTTTCCCTAAAGAATCCCAGGAAAGCCGGAGTTATGGCCTTGTTCTATCCGGATAACGCTCGCCGGACCAGTATTATTCTGTTGCTCCGCAGAAAATATGAAGGTATTCACTCCAATCAGGTTGGTTTTCCCGGTGGAAAAATGGAAAAGGAAGATGCGGATATTCGTATTACAGCATTGCGGGAAACTCAGGAGGAGGTAGGTGTTTCCCCGGAAAAAATCAATGTGGTACGGGCTCTTACCACGCTTTATGTGCCCCCGAGCAACTTTCTGGTACATCCTTTTTTTGGAATATCGGAAGAGACGCCCCTGTTTATTCCACAGGAAAAAGAAGTGGCCAAACTCATTGAGGTTCCCCTGGAGAATATCCTCGATGACAAGCTGGTTGCCCGCAAAACTATTGTCACTTCTTATGCCACCAATGTGGACGTACCTATTTTGATTTTCACGGATATACGGTCTGGGGTGCCACCGCAGCTATGCTCAGTGAAGTAAAAGACCTGCTGGCGATGGCTATGGACTGACGAATCAGCAGGAATAATAATTTAAATATATATTTTTGTAAGGCCTGGTCTACACCGGCATCACAGCCTTAAAATTTAATAGTATATACATGGGATTATTCAAGAAGAATCCTTTCGGACACATCTTGTTCCTGAAAAAATGGTTGATCAGGATATTCGGAGTACTCACACACAGACGCTACCGCGGCTTCAACGAACTGCAGATCGAAGGGTCCGAGATCATCAAGGAATTACCAGAAACGGGAGTGTTATTCGTATCCAATCATCAAACTTATTTTGCAGATGTAGTCGCTATGTTCCACGTTTTTAATGCCAGTCTGACCCATAGGGTCGACTCCATAAAAAATGTCGGTTATATATGGCAGCCAAAACTCAATATTTATTATGTCGCAGCCAGAGAAACCATGCGAGCCGGTCTTTTGGCCAGGATTATGTCCTACGCCGGGGCCATTACCGTAGAGCGCACGTGGCGGGAGAAAGGAAAGAAATACAACGCGGCGTGAATCCTAAGGATACGGAAAATATAGGAATCGCATTGGAGGACGGTTGGGTGATTACCTTCCCGCAGGGAACGACAAAACCTTGGAAACCCATACGTAAAGGACGGCCCATATCATCAAACAGTATAGGCCTTTGGTTATCCCGGTAGTCATAGATGG
>JACADM010000001.1_pt1 | contig 21143 bp, 35 predicted proteins | sample 7512371 | NCBI WGS metagenome assembly JACADM01 (sample SAMN14389041, study PRJNA612141) | algae metagenome | isolation source: non-axenic algae culture | place: India: Navi Mumbai | collected 2017-01
GCTTGGGGCACCCATCGAAGGGGAAGCCGGGATCGGCTATATGCTGCGCCCTGGGTTTTTTCTGCCACCGCTGATGTTTTCGGCCGATGAGCTCGAGGCGCTCGTCCTTGGGGCGCGCTGGGTAGGGGCGCAGCCCGATACCGAGCTTTCGGCCGCCGCGCGCAACGCATTGGGAAAATCGCCAACGCCAGCCCCGAAGACCTGCGCGACGGATTTCCGACACCGGTCTGTGGCCGGTTCAGGTCCGGGAGGCCCGCGACCCACTGCCGCTTCTGGCGCTGGTGCGCAAAGCAATGCGCGCCGAACGCGCACTGCGCATCGATTATGAGGATGAAAAGGGCAATGCGTCGGCGCGTGAAATCTGGCCGGTGCAGATCGCTTTTTTACGAGAACAAGCAGATCATCGCGGCCTGGTGTACGCTACGCGAGGCCTTTCGGCACTTTCGCACCGAACGGATCGTGGGAGCACAACTGACCGAAGTGCGCTATGGCCGCCGCCGGGTTGCTCTGGCCGATGACTGGCATGCCCAATGGCAGGAGGCGCAGAGGCACGGCGGTAGCACGGTCGTCAGGCACCAAGCCTCCAAGAGGCCAGATCGTTACTGGCCGAGCCACCCAGCCGGGCGAGAACGAAATCGCCTGCCTCCCATTCAACAGGTGTCTCCAGGACGCTTTCGGGCGTTTGCGCGGTCTGGCGGATTATTCGTCAGATGCGGAGCGCCTTCGCCGCCGGGAACGGTCAATCCGGCTGCGGTCAGACGGCGATGCAGCGCTGTGGCAAGGCGGTCGAGACCGGTGCATACCAAGTCGGAACGCAAGATCAGGCAGTGGCCACCCCTGCCCCGCACCGATGCTGTCTTGTCGAAGCGCACAGTAAAGCGCTCGGCAGCAATTTCAGCGGCGACCTCGATTGCCCGCTCTGACCTCGCCCCGTTTGAGCCATGCAAGCCGATGGGGCACAAGGACAGATGCAGGCGATCGGCAGGATAGACACGGCCGCCGATTTCGTCGCGCTTCTGGAATTGCGCGCCAGCGTACGGATTCTGGCGGCCGTTTCAACATCCGGGCGCAGGGCAAAATAGAACGGCGGGCGGGCCGCCAGAGGGAGTTGAGGAAACAAAAGAGGCGCGTCCATGCGCCGCCCTGGTTATTGTTCCTGTTTATGTTCTCATTAAGATATACTGATGTTCAACCGTTTGATTCTGCAAAATTTCGGCTTCGCCAACAACCATCGCGAAAGGCCCGGATCTTGGGTAGCGTTTCGGCGGGCGTGAGGATAAACGAGCCAATAGCTCAAGGCGTCGACACCGACAATGTCGAACGGTTGGATAAGGCGCCCGTCCCTCAACTCCTCACGATAAAAGGCAGGGTCAGCATGGCGATGCCGCCACCCGAAATGGCCGCTGCCGCGTCAAGATACTGGCTGCCAGACCTAGATTGGGGCCCCTGAGCACCTCAGTCGGGGTAGTCCGGCGAGCTCGAGCCATTGGGCGTTCCAGGTGTCACCGTCGTTGACAAAGGCAGCTTGAGCAGGTCGGCAGGTGTTTTGACGCCACCAATGCTCGCCGCAAGCGCCGGACTGAGCATGGGGGTGTATTCGGCACGCAACAACAGATGGGAGACAAGCCCTGGATAATTGCCCATTCCTCCACGTATCCCCACATCGATATTATCATTGTCGAAATCGACAAGCGTGGTCGAGGTGTCCAGACGCACCGCGAATTCAGGATGGAGGACCTGAAATGCTCCCAGCGGCGCGCCAACCACTGGGCGACAGGGTGGGCAGGGCCGAAATGAACAGAGTGCTGCCGACGTTCGATTTCGCGGCATCAAATGCGTTGGCAATCGAGCGAAAGGCACCACTCAAAGCCGGGGCCGCGTACTGCCGACATCGGTCAGATCGATCTTGCGGCCGTGACGCACGAACAGCGTCGCGCCGATCCGTTCTTCGAGCAGTTTGATATGATAGCTGACCGCCGCCTGGGTCATGCCCAGTTCCTCACCCGCCCGCGTGAAATTGAGATGGCGTGCCGCGGCTTCGAACACGCGCAGGGTCGGCAGTGGAGGCAAGTTCTCGCTCATCATAAGCCCTCTTTATCCATCGTCATGATGTTCGATTGGTCTTTCGAACCATTTCCAGCCATGCTGTCTGCACGATACTGGAAGGATAAATCCCATGACGCGGTTTTTCCAATCTCATAAAGCAGCGTTCGAACGCCGGCACAACCAACCGGAATACCTGGATGTATCTGCGATCAACGAGCGGACGCGAGTCGATCTGGGGCTGTTGCCCATGAGGGATGTGGAACGACGGGAGGCTGGACGAAACGCAGTCGCCTTCCCGCGTGAGCGGGTTGGACGTGACTGGCTTTCGATAAGCTCAGCCCGGCGTGGACTGATCTAGGCGTTGGCGTGACCAGCGACCGCAACGGCCTGCCCGGACGAATGCATCCAGTGCCGGCCGGTCGATTTTTTCGGCATGCAGACCCAGTTTGGAGCGGCGACAGAGATGTCATCGGCACTGCGCGCCCATTCCCGCTCGATGAGATAACGCACTTCGGCGCCCGAAAGGCCACAACCGAAATCGGGGCCGATCTGGTCCGCGCTCCGCGCATCGCCCAGAATAGTGCGCGCCACGTGCCATAGGCCCGCACAAGCCTGCGCGCGTCACCCGGGGACAAAAAGGGGTAGCGCTTGTGCAGACTATCGACCTCGGCCTCGAAACCATCGACTGGAAAATCTCCGCCGGGCAGAGTTGAATGGGCCGTCCATCGAGATTTGCGACGACCAAGGGCAGTTTCGATATGCTCGAGCGCGGATTCGGCGAGGCGGCGGTAGGTGGTCAACTTGCCGCCGAACACGTTGAGAAGGGCTGGCGTGTCCTTGCCGCCGGTATGTTTGAGGACATAATCGCGCGTTGCCTCCTGCGCCTGGACGCGCCGTCATTATAGAGCGGGCGCACGCCGGAATAGGTCCAGACGATATCGTCCCTGCCGATGGCGTTGCGGAAATAGCCGTTTGCCGCTTCCAGCAAATAATCGATTCGGCCGAGAAATCGAAACGGAGGCCGGGTCGGCATCAAAATCCTGGTCGGTAGTGCCGATCAGGGTGAAGTCCTGCTGATAGGGAATGGAAAAGAAGATGCGGCCGTCGGCGTTCTGGAAGAAAAAGCAGCGCGGATCGTCGTAGAGCTTGCGCACCACGATATGGCTGCCCTTGACTAGCCGCACATCATGGCTCTCATTGCCGCCGATCAGTCTGAAGCACCTCGGACACCATGGTCCGGCCGCGTTGACCAGCATGCGGGCGCGCACGGTTCGGGTGTGGCCCGCTTCGTTTTCGGTAGCAATCTCCCAATGGTCGCCAGCCCGGTGGGCGGATGTCAGCCGCGTGCGTGTATGGATCTCGGCGCCGCGGTCGGCTGCGTCGCGGGCGGTCAGAACGACGAGACGCGCGTCATCGACCCAGCAGTCGGAGTATTCGAAAGCCTTGCCGTGACCGGGCTTGAGCGCTTCCCCGAGGGGGTCTTTTTCGCAGGTCGCGAACGGCGGTGGCTGGCAGGCGCTTGCGGCCGCCGATGTGATCATAAAGAAACAGGCCAAGCCGCAGGAGCCATGCGGGGCGCAGCCCCTTGTGGTGGGGCAGAACGAAGCGGAGCGGCCAGATGATGTGCGGCGCCATGGCCCAGAGCACTTCGCGCTCCTGGAGGGATTCGCGCACCAGCCGGAATTCGTAGTGCTCGAGATAACGCAGACCACCATGAATGAGTTTGGTAGAGGCAGAAGAAGTCCCCGAGGCCAGATCATTCATCTCGGCAAGGCAGACCGAATAGCCCCGTCCCGCCGCGTCACGCGCTATACCGCAGCCATTGATGCCGCCGCCGACGATGAAAATATCGAATATCTGGTCGCTCACCCGCGCCCCCGAGATTTCAAATCATATCAAAGGCTCTCATACACCGGTAAATGCGCCGTTGGTTTAACAAAGATATCGAACCCCGATAATGAACTTCGGGCGACGCTAATTGGACGGCCGCCCTGCAGGGCTCCAGCATGGCGGCGCGATAGAACCAGCCGCCATGCCCGGGTTCGCCGCAAATCAACGGCGTCCGTCGCGCAGCCAGACGATATCGTCCGGCGTCAAGGTGATGTCCAGTGCCTCGAGGCTATCGTCGAGCTCGGCCAGGGTGCGCGGGCCGATGAGCGGATCAGCGGGAATGGCTGATAGAGGCAATAGGCGAGGGCAACATGGATGGGCTTCTTGCCCAGCTTGTTCGCCAGTTCTACGGCGCGATCGCGGCGGGCGAAATGGCCTCGGTGTACCAGGTCTCGACCAGCTCTGTGTTTTCCGTCTTGTCGCGTCCGGCCCGGTCGGTGAAAAAGCCCCGGCCCTGGCTCGACCAGGCAAAGTTTGTGACCTGACGGTCTGAAAGCCATATGCGCCAGTCATCATCGGACGAAGCGACGCAGCCGGGCCAAAGGGGCTTTTGCATTTCCGCCAGTGAGAAATTGTTCGATAGCGCGCTCGGCGCTGTCTTGCCGGTACGATTGGCGTAGGCGACGGCCTCGTCGAAGCGCTCACGGGTCCAGTTGGAACCGCCGAACGGGCCCGAATGCGGCCCCGCCGAACCTCGGCGTCCATGGCATCGACGAATTCATCGACAGGCACGTCGGTATTGTCGCGGTGCATGAAATAGACGTCAACGTGGTCGGTTTTGAGCTTATTGAGGCTGACGTCGAGTTGTTTGGCGATCACGTCGGGATAGGTCAAAGGCGAGTGGGCGCCCTTGCCGATCACCACCACATCGTCACGCACTCCGCGCGATGCTTGCCAGTCGCCGAACAGGGTTTCGGTGATGCCGTTGCCGTAGATGAACGCCGTGTCAAAGGCGTTACCGCCCTTTTCGTAAAAGGCATCGAGCAGGATCGCAACGCTTGAAAATGACCGGAAATCCTCGAATCCAAGGGCAAGTTGGGAGACGGGCTTGTCGAGACCAGGAATGGAGACGCGGCCGATGCGGTCGCTGCGCTTTTCAAGGATTTCTCCCTTTAGCGTTCTGGTGCGCAGTGCCGGTTTTTCGATCTCGAATTCCAACCCTGCGGTCTGGCGCCATTTGTCGAGTGCGCGCAGATTGCCCAGGGTGTCGTCCCAACTCATGCCGGGAGCATCGAACTGGGTCTTTCCGGCAAGGATGGCCAGGCTGGCCGCTTCGGCTTCGAAAGAATAGAGCCAACCGGCCTCGGCGATTTCGACGGGCTCGTGCTTGCCGTCGGGGCGAATGATGTCGATGATCGCGGTTCCACCTTTATGGCCGGTGGCGAACCAGAAATCGCGTACCTCGATGCGGCCCTCGGCACCCAGGATGCGCAAGACATTGTCCTGCGCGAGCGAGACCGAACAGGAAACTTCGGCGAGAATGCCACCAGGGAATTTAAGCACCGCGGCGGCCCATTCATCGACGCCGGATTGGCCCAGATGGGCGACACCGGAGACGGTTTCGGGTTCGAGAAACGGCTTTCCGTTTGCCGCGCCGGCGATCAGGCGGGCCATGGAAACGGATAACAGCGACATCGAGGATGCCGCCGCCGGCGAGCTTGTTGGCGTAGAGGCGATGTTCGGGATCAAAGCGCGGCATGGCAAAGCCGAAGCTCGACTTGATGGCGCGGACCTCGCCGATCTCGCCGGCTGAGATGAGATCAATCAGTTTTTGCGTCATGGGGTGGACGCGGTACATGAAGGCCTCGCCCATGAAGGTCTTTGCCTTGCGCGCCGCGTGGAACATGGCATCGGCTTCGAACGCGGTCAGCCCTATGGGCTTTTCGCACAGCACGTGCTTGCCCGCTTCGGCGGCCTTGATGGCCCATTGGGCGTGCTGGGGATGCGGGGTGGCGATATAGACGGCATCGACATCAGGGTCGGCGAGCAGGGCGTCGTAGCCATTCAACACGCGCGCGCCCGGAAGTGCTCGGCGTAGCCGGGCTTATCGGGATTGCGCGCGCCGAGGGCCACCAGTTCACCGGACTGGGCGTGGGCGAGGCCAGCGGCAAAGGCACGGGCGATCGACCCCGGTCCGAGGATGCCCCAGCGGACTTTTTGCTGTTGCGACATAGGAAGTGTCTCTTTCTAAGATGAGAGGTATTGGTTGTTAGCGGATGCGATCGCCCCGGCTATCGAAAAGATAGGCCCTGGCGGGAGGGATGGTGACGGTCAACTCGGTGCGGCCCATTTCAGATCGCGATTGTTCGCGCTCGATGATCAGCTGCTCACCGGTCTGCATATTGGCGTAAACGAAACTGGTTGCGCCCAGATGTTCGGCGACATCGACCTTGACAGTCAATGGGGTGCCCTCCCCGTCGCTACCACCGAAATGCTCGGGGCGGATACCGAGGGTGACAGCATCACCACTCGCGAGCGCCTGATTGACCGCAAGGTGAGCCTAGGCGAGCCGTGTTTTACGGTTTCGATGGTTACGCTGCCCGGGGTGGTTTCGACCACTTTGGCGGCCATGAAATTCATGCGCGGGGAACCGACAAATCCCGCTACGAAGCGGTTGGCCGGATCGTCATAGAGATCGAGCGGCGCTCCGACCTGTTCGACACGGCCATCGCGCAGGACAACGATCTTGTCGGCCAGGGTCATGGCCTCTGTCTGGTCGTGGGTGACGTAGATCATCGTCGTGCCCAACTCCTTGTGCAGACGGGCGATCTCCACCCGCATCTGGACGCGCAGTTCGGCGTCGAGATTGGAGAGCGGTTCGTCAAACAAGAAGACATCGGGTTCACGCACAATGGCCCGTCCGATCGCAACGCGCTGGCGCTGGCCGCCCGAGAGTTGCCTGGGCGCCGGGCAAGGAGCGGTTCGATCTGGAGAATAAGGCAGCGTTGGAGACGCGGCGGGCGATGTCATCCCTGGGGCGGCCATTCATGCGCAGGCCGAAGGAGAGGTTCTGTTCGACGGTCATGTGAGGATAAAGCGCATAGGACTGGAACACCATGGCGATGCCCCGATCGGCGGGCTCGACGTCGTTGACGGTGGTCCCGCCGATGCAATTTCCCATCGGATATATCCTCAAGCCCGGCGATCATGCGCAAAAGCGTTGACTTCCCACAGCCCGAAGGACGACGAAGACGACGAACTCGCCATCGTCGACGGTGAGGTCGACGCCATGGATGACTTCGACGGCGCCGAAGCGCTTCTTGACGGAATTGAGTGTCACACCAGCCATGGCTTTTCCTACTTAATTGCGCCGGCGGCAATGCCGGCGACGAAATGGCGTTGAAGCACGACGAAGACGACGAGCATGGGGATGGTCAAAACGACGGCGCCGTCATGATGCCGCCCCAGGAGACGCGGGTGAGCCCGATCAGCGATCCCAATGCCACCGGCGCGGTCATCATGTCGGGGCGGTTGTTGATGAGCAGCGGCCAGAGGTAGTTGTTCCAACTCGCAAGGAACAGGATGATGCACAGCGCCGCAATGGTCGGGCGGGCCATCGGCAGGGCCACGCGCAGGAAGATCTGCCACTCCTTGACGCCTTCCACGCGGGCGGCATCGAAAAGCTCGGCCGGCATCATGGAAAACGATTGGCGCATGAAGAGAACGCCAAGCGAATTGAACAGCGGCGGGACGATCAGCGCGAACCACGTGTTGGCCAGACCGAAATCGCGGGCCACCATGATGAACTGGGGGATGACGACGACGAAATATGGCAAGGTCAACGTGCCGAGAATAATGGCCAGAACCAGCCCCTTGCCGGCAAAATTGTACCGCGCCAGCGCCCAGCCTGCCATGGAGGTCAACATGACCGACAGGACCGTATAGACCAGCGCCACCACAACCGAGACGAAGACCGTGCGCAGGAAGCCGGTATCGGCTTGAAGGCGGGAGAAGTTCTCGGCGAACTGATCTGACGGCAGCATAACGAGATTGGCCGAAAAGATCGCGTTTTCCGGTTGGGTCGAAAACACGACCATCATCCAGATGGGAAACAGCCAGACGAGAGCCAGGGGAACCAGGACGGCGTGAAGCCCCACGGTTCGCAGCAACGTGGTTTGCGATTTCGATCTCATTTGCGTCCCTCCCCAGCCAGAAATTGAGCGCCGAGATAACAATGGCGATGGCCGCGATGGTGTAGGCTATTGCCGAGGCGTAGCCGAAATTGAGAACCGTAAAAGCCCTGCCGATAGAGAAACAGGCCGAGCGTTTCGGTGGCTCCGCCGGGGCCGCCGCGATTGGTGATGAGGAAGGGTTCGGCGAACAGTTGCATAGTGCCGATGACCGAAAGGACCACGCAAACCAGAATGATGGGGCGCAGCAACGGCAGGGTGATGAAGAAGAACTGTTTTGTCTTTGAGACCTTGTCGAGCGTTGCAGCCTCATAGACGTCCTCGGGGATCGATTGCAGGCCCGAGAGGATGATGATGGCGTTGTAGCCGACCCAGCGCCAGGTGACGGCCATGATGATGAGCGCCATGGCGGCAGTGGGGTTTGAGCTCCATGAGATCGGAGCGATGCCGACAAGGCCGAGCAATTTGTTGATGACGCCGAAATCGGCCTGGAACATAAGGCGGAAGACGGCGGCGTAGGCAACCTCGCCAACCACCACCGGCGCGAAAAAGGCAACCGCATTATGCCGCGCGCCTTGAGCAGTTGGGAATTGAGCAGCACAGAAAGCAGCGTCGCCAGCGCAATCATCACGGGAACCTGGATGACGAGGATAAGCAGAGTGTTCTTGAGCGCGTTGGCGAAAGCGGGGTCGATGATCAACCGTCCCCAGTTGAAGGTGGGGTTGAAGGTCCAGGGCTGAACGCGTGTGGACATGAAGGAGAGGTAGAACGAATAGATGATCGGCCAGACCCAGAAGGCGGCAAAGATCAACAGATAGGGCGTCAGAAATCCGTACGCCGTTCGCGTCGTTGCGCGCATGGCCTTGCTCCTCCTCCTTGATTGGCGCGCGGGCCAAAGGTCCACGCGCCGATTTGTCCCTTGGGGAGATTATTCCGCGATCGGAAGGCCGGTGACCAGCGCGATCTGGCTGGCTGCATCATCGAGCGCGGCCTGAGCGTTTTCGTAACCGCCGTTGAGGTATTGGGTCTGGACCGCCTGGACGACGCCCTGTGCATCGCCGAAGAAGGGTGTGCCACGGCTGGGAACGACGCGATCGAGCGTTCCGAGAATATCGACCCAGATGGCTGATCACCCCAGAAGGGCTGGCCCTCCTCGACATAGGGATCGTCGAGTGCTGAAAGCAGCGAGGGCACGAGGCCGTATTCGCGCAGCATGGTCACCTGGCCCTCGTTTGTGCCGAGGGTATAGTTGACATATGCCCAGGCGGCTTCCTTGTTGTCCGAGGCGTTGGTGATCGCGAGAGCCGAACCGCCAAGATTGGCGGCACGCGGCCCATCATCGGTCACCGATGGCATTTCGTAAACGCCCCAGAGGCCTTCCTGTTCGGGCGCGTTGGAGCGGATGGTGCCTTCATACCAACCGCCGAAGAGCTGGCTGGCGACGGTTTCGGCGCGGATGGCCTGAATGCGTTCGTCCCAGTTGCCAGCGACGAGGATGCCGGCGTCAGCCATGTCTTTTACAGCTTCGAGGGCGGCGACGCAGCCGGGCTGGTTGACCGCGATGGCATCGCCTTCGCCGGTAAAGAAGCCGCAGCCTTGCTCATTGGCGAGCATGCGGAACCATTCGGTATCGCCGTTGAAATCGGCCTGGCCCATGACCACGCCGGGTTGGCTTCGGCAACGGCCTGTCCGGCTTCGATGAAATCAGCCCATGTGGTGATCGACGCAGGATCAACGCCGGCGTTCTCATAAAAATCGCGGCGATAGAACATCGCCACGGGACCGGAATCCCAAGGCATGGCGTAAGCGACGTCGCCGACTTCAAGCTCAGTGCGTTTGAAGTCCGGGAAACCGGCGGCCACTTCCTCGGTGTAGCCCAGGTCGCGCAAATTGGCGAAGCAATCGGGGAACTGGTTCCAGAAAATTTCCGCTTCGCCGTTCTCGATGGAAATGACGTCGGGCAAGCCCGATCCGCCGGCGGCGCAGCCGGCCAGCGTGCGGTCGAACACCTGCTGGTTGCCAAGGTCTTCGACAGTGACCGTCACATCAGGATATTGGGCATTGAAACCCTCGACTGTCGATTGTAGCGACGCGGCCGCAACATCCCAGCTCCAGACCGTAATTTCGCCCGATTGAGCCAGGGCGCCGCCGGTCATGCCGAGGACAAGCGCAAGGGTTGCGCATCCTGTGGTAAGACGCATTGATATTCCTCCCATTTGTGTTGCCCGATGCACGGGCTGGTTTTACACTATCGTGTTCGGAGCCGGCGTCTCACGAAAAGGGAAGAGGGAGTCGTTGGAAAGTAAGATCGGTCAAAAACGCTATTGGAACCCGCTCAAGAGCACGGTCGAGAGCGTGCCCAACCAGCTTGTGATCAGCCATGAGCAACCCGGCATCATGCCCACTGCCCATTGGCATGCTCAGGTCGAAATTAATTACGTCTTTGCCGGATCGGTCGATTACCAGATGCAAGGCCATAGCGTGCACCTCGAAGCCGGCGATCTGTGCCTGTTCTGGGGCGGCCTGCCCCATCAGGTGTTCGATACGAGCGAGGACGCGATGTTCATCGCCATCCATTTGCCGCTGGTGCACTTTTTCAGGCTCCGGCTGCCGGCCGATATCCAGCAAAGGCTGATGCGCGGGGCCACCCTGCTTGCCGCCGAGCACGACGAGGGCGACGACAGGTCCTTTGCGCGCTGGTCCGATTATCTGCGCTCGGACGACCCGGTAAAGGTCAACCACGCCATCGACGAATTGCTGCTGAGGATCGAGCGCATCCAGTTTGATAGCTATAAGCTGCTCGATGCGGCGACGACCGATACGGCGCCGTCCGAGGCGCCCGACCGGCAGAGTTTTCAGAATATCGGTGAGATCTGCTTTTATATTGCCGAGAATTTCCGGCACGATATCGACTCGAGCGCAATTGCGTCCTCGGTCGATATCCACCCCAAATATGCCATGAGCGTTTTCAAGAAATCGACCGGCATGACACTCAATGAGTATGTGAGCCTTTTGCGTCTCTCCTATGCGCAGGCCCTGTTGTTGCGCGGCGATGTCAACGTGCTCCAGGTCGCCATGGATTCAGGCTTCGGCTCGCTCTCGGCATTCAATACGAGCTTCCGCAAACTCGCCGGCATGAGCCCATCTGACTATCGTCGTTCCATACGGGATCGGCAGGGCACACAATGCTGAGGCCCGTCTCGGACGGGCCCCAGGGCAATCGACACCTCAGATCGGCACGACGGCTTCGCTGATCGCAGCAAGATGCCGGTGATCGGTTCCGCAACATCCTCCCAGAACGCGCATCGACGGGAAATTGCGAGTCAGCGACTTGTAGTGCCCGCTGAGCCCCGCGATATCGCCGATATCGAGCGTATCGGAATCATCGAGTTCGGCGTGGCTCTTTGCGGACGCGTTGGCGCGGACCCCGCGTATGCGTTTGACCCAATCCTCGTCTCGGGCGAGGGCTTGTTCGAAATGGGTCGGGTGAGCGCAATTGACCATGTAGTAGGCCGGTGAGGCGCCAGTTGCCTCCTCTGTCGCTTCAATGGCCGCACGAAGCGAGGTGCCGTCGACAAGCTTGCCGTCGGTCTCGACGGTAAAGGACACCACACACGGCATGTCTGCCGCCCTGGCGGCCAAGGCGATGCCAACTGCCTCATTCACCGTGTTCATGGTGATGGCCGAGATCATATCGGCTTGTGTGCCGGCGAATATTTCGACCTGGAAGGCATGATAGTCCTGTGCCTCGGCAACATCCATGCGACCGGCTTTGTAGCCGTCGCCGCGCGGGCCGATGGCACCATTGAGCACGATCGGCGTCTCGGGCGTCTCACCGGTCGCGCAGTCCGGCGACGAGGTCGATCGCAGCAACGTTGACCGCAGTCAGCCGGTCGGCATCGAACCCAAGTACTTCTCCCCAGTCGAGGCTCGCCCGCCATGTGGCGGTGTCGAGCACGAACCCGACATTCTTGCTGCGCGCGATTGGCAAGAACTTCTCGTAGTATTTGACCAGTTCGGCGCGCCCGTTCTCACTTTCGAGCAGAACAAACGAGGCAAACTGGGGCAAGTCGACCCCCTGCAGGAATATCAGCGCGGTTTCCATTCCACCGTCACTCAGGAAGAGCTGCCACCAGCTTGTGGCAATGCTTGGCGGTATTTCGACATGGTAATTTCTCCTCGATCAACAATGGGCGGCAACACCGTCCCTCTGAGGGTGGCTTGTCCCAGATCGCATGCGGAAAAACTAGAAAACGCGTGGTACTGCGCACGACAGGCGCGATATTTCCCCATAACTCCAACAGGTTACTTATTGTCTGGTGAAGTGCGAGCGAATTCGCCTATAATATTGTCTTCACGTTTCCGTACCGCAAGTACAGTTTTCGGGAGGCCGACCATGCGCAAGGGTGAGGCAACACGCGAACGCATTCTGGAAGTGGCGGAGGCATCGGTGCTGGCCAAGGGGTTCGGCGCGACGTCAATCGAGGAAGTGATTGCCGAAGCCGGCATTACCAAGAGTGGATTTTATCATTTCAGGGACAAGAACGAACTCGCCCACCACTTGCTGCGTCGCTATGTGGCCGAAGACCAGCGCATCCTCGATGAGGTTTTCGGTCGCGCTGCCGAACTATCCGAAGATCCGCTGCAATCGTTCCTGATCGGTCTCAAGCTGCTGGCTGAGGTGATGTCTGATCTTCCGGGCGGTCATCCCGGCTGCATGATCGCCTCGATCTGCTATCAGGAGCGTCTGTTTGACCGCCGGTCGTGGCACTCAACCGCGAAGCAATCGAAAGCGTCAATGAGCGTATCCGCGGTCATCTCGAGGCAATTGCCGCCATTTACCAGCCGCGCGAACCGTCGCCATCGGTCATGGCGGAGATGCTTTCGTGCATCATCGATGGGGTATCATCATGGCAAAGTTACAGGAGATTCGCAGCGTCTGGTCCAGCAGATCCTGGCCTACAGGGCCTTTATCAAGATGCAGTTCTCAGACTTGAACGGCGCCGTCTCGTCGGGTCAGCATTCAACTGAAGCCGCGTAAGCCATCGGTGACCCGATGGGTAGAGCGGGAATATGTCGTCAGCCTTCGGGAGGCACCCTGATAGCGTTGCCTGGCGCGCTCGCGGGCCTGGCCGCCACGACCTCCCGGTCCTTGGGCGGAGCCTTGGTTTCCAGAGCATGCAGGAGCTTTCGGACAGATCGCTCGATCTCCTCCACCGCCTCATGAAACGCGGCCTGGTTGGCTTGAGAAGGCCGGGTGGTTCCCGAAATCTTGCGCACAAACTGAAGCGCCGCGTCGTGCATCTCGTTTTTGCTGGCGGGCGGCTCGAAGTTGAACAGCGGTTTGATGTTGCGGCACATGGCATCCTCGCTTGCTGACGATGCAGGGTTGCATCGCGCCAAGGGGCGATGCAACCCTGCATTCAAGCTGCGGCGTCCATGGCTCCCGTCATGATGGCCACGGCATCCGACATCGAATAGTCCGAGGGGTTGATGAGCGCCGCCCGTCTGCCGAGCCGGTGGATATGGATGCGGTCGGCAACCTCGAAGACGTGCGGCATGTTGTGGCTGATCAGAACCACCGGAAGACCGCGTTCGCGCAGCCCGAGGATCAGATCGAGCACTTTGCGCGACTCCTTGACGCCCAGCGCGGCGGTTGGCTCATCGAGTATGACGACGCGCGACCCGAATGCCGCCGCCCGCGCCACGGCAACGCCCTGCCGCTGGCCACCCGATAGCGTTTCGACCGGCTGGCGGATGTTCTGGATCGTCATGAGGCCGAGCTCGCTCAGCTTGTCGCGCGCCCGGGCATCCATCGCCTTTTTGTCGAGCGATCGGAACACCCGGCCCATGAAGCCGGGCTTGCGCACTTCACGGCCCATGAACATGTGTCGGCGATGGAAAGCGCCGGGGACAACGCGAGGTTCTGATAGACGGTTTCGATACCGGCCGCGCGCGCCGCCATGGGGGATGAAAAATGGATCCGCTCGCCTTCAAGCAGAATTTCGCCTTCATCGGGAATCATCGCGCCGGAGAGCGATTTGATGAGGGTGGATTTGCCCGCACCATTGTCCCCGATGACCGCAAGGATTTCCCCGGCCCTCAGTTCGAAATCGGCGTGGTCCAAAGCCACCACGCGGCCAAACCGTTTGACCAACCCCTTGGCCTCGAGAATGATGTCACCACTCATGTGGAAATCCTCCTGATCCACTGGTCAAGCGCTACAGCTGCGATGATGAGACACCGATCAACAGGTAGGTCCATTGGGGATCTGTCCCCCATAAGTCTCAGCCCCAGACCAAATACACCAACGATCAGCGCGCCAAACAGCGTGCCCAGAATAGAGCCCCGCCCGCCAAAAAGCGAAATGCCGCCGATCACAACAGCGGTGATCGATTCAATGTTGTGAACTGTCCGGCCGTCGGTGATACCGAACCGATCCGCCCGATCAGGACCCAGCCGGCCAGCGCGCAGATCAGGCCGCTGAGCACGTAAACCGAAATCAGGGTTTTCTTGACGCGCACGCCAGCAAGCTGCGCTGCATCGGCGTCATCGCCTACGGCATAAACGTGCCGGCCCCAGGCCGTATTGTTGAGCACGTAGTTGAGCACGAAAACGAGAACCACCATGGCGATAACGCCAAAGGTGGGACCGCTCCGCCAAACCGGAGGCTTTGGCCGAAAAATTGCAGCAGTGGCGCGGCCGCCTCGATGTCCTGGGAACGAATGGTCTCATTGCGCGAATACAGGAAGTTCGACGCAAGAACGATCTGCCACATCCCCAGAGTGACGATAAAGGGTGGCAATTTGACCAGGCCACGAGGATGCCATTCATGAGACCGCACAACGCACCGACGGCAAATCCGCACAAAATGGCCAGTTCGACGGGAAAGCCGTAGCGGAAGGTAAACTGGCCCATCACGACCGAGCTGAGCACCATGATCGCCCCGACCGAGAGGTCGATGCCCTTGGTCAGGATGACCAATGTCTGCGCCGTCGCCACCACACCCACAATCGCAACCTGCTGCAGGATAAGCGTCAGCGAGAAGGGCGAGAAAAAGCGGTCGCCCAGGATTATTCCAAATCCCGCTACCGACAGCACCAGAATAAAAAGCGGAATGAGCGCCGGATTGACGTGAAGCGCGTGCTGCACAGACTTCAGAAACGACCGGTGCTCATTAGAAAACGTCGCGACCTCGGCACTACTGCCCTGAAGGCCGCTTTCATAGCTGGTAGATGTATTGTCGGTCTTGCTCATCACAGGATCCTCGACCAGAACCTAAGGTTGAGCCGGGAACCCACGTTCCCGGCCCATTTTGCTAAAGGCGCTTTAGCCCCAGCAGAGCTCCAAACCCTCTCCGTCCCGATGGAGGGAACGCCGGAGACAGGCGCATCGGTGACCAGCTGTACGCCGGTGTCGAAGAAATCCTTGCCGGGGTCGTTCGGGAAGTGTGCCATTTTCCGCGTATTCGGCAATGGCTTCGATGCCAAGCGCGGCCATTTGCAGAGGATATTGCTGCGATGTCGCTCCGATAACGCCGTCGATGACGTTCTGGACACCCGGGCACCCGCCATCGACCGAAACGACAAGCACGTCGTTTTCCCGGCCGAGCGCCCTGAGGGCTTCATAGGCACCAGCGGCGGCCGGCTCGTTGATGGTGTGAACAACGTTGATGGTAGGATCCTGCTGAAGCAGGTTCTCCATCGCCGTGCGTCCGCCTTCCTCATTACCGTTGGTGATGTCGTGACCAACGATGCGCGGATCGGATTCATCGCCGATGACGTTGGGGTCGGCAAGGTCGATCCCGAACCCGCTCATGAAGCCTGATTGCGCAAGACGTCGACGGTCGGCTGCGCTGGCGTGAGATTGAGGAAGGCTATACGGGCATCTCCCGCCTCTTCACCCAGAGTTGCCAGGGCCCACTGGCCGATCAACTCGCCCGCCCGGAAGTTATCGGTCGCGAAGGTGGCGTCGGCTGCATCGACGGGATCGAGCGGCGTATCGAGGGCGATGACCAGAATTCCGGCGTCCCGCGCCTGCTGAACCGAGGAAACGATGCTGGACGTGTCCCGATGCGTGATCAGGATACCATCGGCATTGTCGGCGATGCACGATTCTATGGCTTGCACCTGACTTTCGTGGTCTCCATCGATGCGCCCGGCATAGGAGCGAAGCTCAACGCCAAGTTCCTGGGCCTTGGCTTCGGCGCCTTCTTTCATCTTGACGAAAAACGGGTTCGTATCGGTCTTGGTGATCAGGCAGGCAAGAACGTTTTCCTGCGCCTGAACGCTTCCCACAGAAAGCATGCCGACAAGTGCCGCGCCACAAGCGGACGCCATAAGTTTGTTTTCATATCAATTCCTCCCAAGGCGCTCCGATGGCGCCCCTCTCCAAGTGTTCAGGCCACTCTCTCCCGATCGGCCCTGCCCCAAATCAAACACCAAGCTCGGCGGCTGTCAATAAATTAATCCAATGGATTTATTTATTGACGACAGACCGGAAATTCGTTCAGTTGATGAACGGCGCAACCTGGATAGGAGCGCCGGGCCGGATCAGATCCGGCAAGGGAGCGAGACAATGAGCGACGCCGAAACACGGCCGGACCGAACTGGCCGGACCGCAGGCGAATTCACCGACCTCAGCCGCGGCACCAATCAGGCTGGCCTGCGCCTATATAATGAGCGACTTGTACTGTCGCTCATCCGGCGTAACGGTCGCTGTCCAAAGCAGCCATAGCAAGGCAGACGGGCCTGTCCCCGCAAACCATTTCAACAATTACCAATGGCCTTGAACGCGATGGCCTGCTCATACGGCAGGCGCCCCAGCGCGGCCGGGTTGGGCAGCCTTCGGTGCCTTATGCCCTGGCGCCCGATGGAGCTCTCGCCTTTGGCCTCAAGATCGGCCGCCGCAGTGTGGATCTGCTCGTCATGGATTTGCTGGGCACCGTGCGCGGCAAGCTTCACCACCCCTACCCTTACCCCGATCCCGCGCAATTGTTCACTTTTCTCGAGGACGGCATCGGCAAGCTTTCGCGCGAGCTCACGCCGAGCAGCGCCAGCGAATTGTCGGGATCGGTATTGCCTCCCCGTTTGAGCTCTGGAACTGGGAACATCAGGTCGGCGCACCAAGGAGGTGCTGACCGCATGGGAGACTTTGGATATTCGCGCCGAGGTTGAAAATATCAGCACCTGGCCCGTCTATTTTTACAATGACGCCACCGCCGCCTGCGCCGCCGAGCTTTTGCTTGGCAATCCCCGCCAGCACCTCGATTTCCTCTATATTTTTATCGGGTCGTTCATCGGCGGCGGCGTGGTGCTCAACGGATCGCTTTTCCCCGGACGCAGCGGTTATGCCGGTGCCATCGCCCCGCTTCCCGTCCGGCGAGAAGATGGCCAGGGATATGAGCAGGTACTTAGGCGCACGTCCCTTTATGCGTTGGCGGAAAAAATGCGCGAGGCGGGACTGGATCCCGAAATGCTCTGGCGTGAGGACGGCGACTGGAAAACGATAGGCCGATCCTGGACGATTGGCTCGAGTTCTGTGTGAAAGCCTCGCGGTGATCATCCTTTCGGCGACCGCCATAATCGATTTCGAGGCCATTGTCATCGACGGCGGCTTCCCCCCCGAGATGCGGGAGGTCGTCGTTGCGCGAGTCATAGAAGAGCTCGAAAATTTCGACCGGCAGGGCTCACCGCACCCGCCATCGTTCAGGGCCAGTTCGGCGCCGATGCGCGCGCGATGGGTGGGGCGTGCCTGCCCTGATCTCCAACTTCACGCTCGATCGCGAAGTTCTGTTCAAAGACGCCTAAAGCGTTTACGCTAGTCTTCGATGGTCAAATCGGCCGCCAGGCTGCGGGTGACCACAAGCTCGGCATTGAGAAGATCGTTGCCGGCGACCTTTTCCTCGGCCTCATCGGCACTGTAGTGGTGGTTGAGCCACCTCTGGACCAGCCGGCGCTGGAGTTCCGCCAAAGGCGCCGTCACCATTATCGTATGGTCGAACAGAGCGGCGATGTCGCGCCAGACCGGCTCGTCCAGCAGCAGGTAATTGCCTTCAACGATTACCACGCGATGCTCAGGGCCAACCTTATCGGCGGCCGCACGCGAACTCTCCGTCGCGCGGTCGAAAACCGGATAGAACACATCCGAGGCGGTTTCAGAGCGGAGCCGTTCGAGCAGAACCTTCAAGCCCGCGACATCATAGGTTTTCGGAGCGCCCTTGCGGGGCCGCAAGCCACGCTCGACAAGTATTGCATCGTCGAGATGGAAACCGTCCATCGGAACGACCTGGGTCTGTATATTCTCGGCGCTCAATGCCTTTTTCAGCGAATCGGCCAATGTCGACTTGCCGGCCCCCGGCGGACCGGCAAGGGCTACCAGTATCCGCCGCTCACGCGCATGATGTTTAATGAGTTCGGACAATCTCTGGATTGAGGCGTCCATCTCCCCGGTCCCCCGATATGTACTGCATCGCTCATGCCCCTGTTTGGCATGTTCGGCGCATGGCGCACAGTCCTGTTTTTTCCGACATAGGCTGCCGGCTACATAACCGCGCCAACTTGCCAGGGGCAAACTCGTTGTCGCCGTAACCCAGATCTTCAGATTTTGTGGTCCTGCCCGACGCGACATCGAGAATGTGCTGGAAAATCTCGGCGCCCTTTTGTTCGAGCGTCACGCCTTCGAGAATGTCCCCGCAATGATGTCCATATCCTCAGTCATCGGGCGTAGAGATCGGAGTTGGTCGCCAGCTTGATTGATGGGACGGGCTTGCAGCCGAACGCCGAGCCCCGGCCGGTGGTGAAACACAAGACGTTTGCGCCGCCCGCGACCTGGCCGGTGGCTGATACCGGGTCGAAGCCGGGCGTATCCATGAAGACAAAGCCGCGCTCGGTTACCGGTTCGGCATATTCATAAACCGCCATGAGCGGGGTGGTGCCCCCCTTGGCCGCGGCGCCCAAGGATTTCTCAAGGATCGTGGTCAGTCCACCCGCCTTGTTGCCCGGCGAGGGATTGTTGTTCATCTCGCCGCCATTGCGATCGCAGTAGTCTTCCCACCAATGGATGCGCTCGATGAGCTTTTCGCCTATGGCACGATCGGCGGCGCGGCGGGTGAGCAGATGCTCGGCGCCATAGATTCCGAGGTTTCCGAAAGTATGGCCGTTCCGCCCTGCCGCACCAGCATATCGACGGCCACGCCGAGGGCCGGGTTGGCTGTGATGCCCGAATAGCCATCCGACCCGCCGCATTGGAGGGCCAAGATCAATTCGGAGGCCGGGATCGTTTCGCGCTCTGCGCGGGCGGCAATCGGGAGCATGGCGCGCACACGCTCGACCCCCTGCTCTATCGCCTTGCGGGTACCCCCCCTCCCCTGGATCGTCAGCGTCTGGAAGGTCTCATCCTCGGCGACGCCGTACTTCTGCTTCATGCGCCCGATTGGAAGACTTCGCAACCCAGGCCAACCATCAGGGCAGCGCCGAGGTGGGATTGGCTGCATAACCCCATTGGGTGCGCGAAAGAATATCGAAGCCCTCGCCCTTTCCCGACATGCCGCAGCCTGTGGAGTGGACGAAGGATACAATGCCATCGATCGTGGGGGATAGTCGTCGAGCATGCCCGAACGCTCCACCGCTTCGGCTATGTAGCGGGCGACGGTCGCCGAGCAGTTCACTGAGGTGAGGATGCCGATATAGTTGCGGGTACCGACCTTGCCGTTAGAGCGACGGAAGCCCTGGAAGGTCGCGCGCTCGGGTTCGGGCACGAATTCGACCGGCTCGACACCGGCGCCGAATTGGTAGTCGCGGGCGAACGCTCCCCTTCGGCACCCATTCCACAATTGTGCTCGTGCACCCATTCGCCGCCCGAAATCGGCTTACTTGCAAAGCCGATGATCTGGCCGAATTTGCGAACCGGTTCGCCCTCGGCCATTGGCGCAATTGCGATCTTGTGCCCGCGCGAGATTCGCTGGGTGGAAAAGAGGCCCGGTTGCCACCTCGGCCCTGGCCGGCACGTTTTCGAGCAGCACCGCGACGTTGTCGGTGGGGTTGAGGACAAGGGCGGGAAATGTGTTGGAGCTGTTTCATTATCGATCGCGATCGGTTGCGGATGCCGCGGGCACGGGAACATCCGCGCCGATGATACCTTCATCGGCCAGGGCCTGCCAGAACGCTGCGGGAATGGGTTCTTTGAGATAGGCCAGCGTCTGCTCGACATTCTGCGGACGAGTCATGCCAAACACCACCGAAGCGATGGCCGGATGGCCGAGTGAAAACTGAGCTGCGGCGGCCGGCATGGTGATGCCGAATGAGCCGCAGACCCGTTCGACCGACCTGACCTTTTCGATCACCGCTTGCGGTACGGCGCCATAATCATAGGTAGCGCTCGATACGCCCTTGGCAAGAACGCCGGAATTGAAAACCCCGACATTAACGATCCCGACGCCCTTTTTCTCTGCCATCGGCAGGCAATCCGCCAGCGCGGGCTGTTCGATCAGCGTGTAGCGGCCAGCCAGCATGACCAGATCGAGATCGGTTTCGGCCATGAAGTCCGCGGCCACGTCGGATTCATTGATCCCGATGCCGATCGCCTTGACGAAACCCTGGCTGCGAAGCTCGTCGAGCGCACGATAAGCACCCTCGATCGCGGCGCGGTAATGGCGGTCGAAATCGGCCTCCGGATTGCGGCGGTCGACGTCGTGGATATAGACGATATCGATGTCGGCCAGACCGAGCCGGGCGTGGGACTGTTCGAGCGAGCGCATGGTCGCATCGTAGGAATAATCGTGAACCGGCATCAGATCGAGAGGGGCCGTCCACATGCCGCGGTCATAGGAACGTCGCGCGGCGGGACCATGTACCGTCCCACTTTCGTGGAAAGCACGTACTCGGCACGCGGTTGGCGACGCAGAAAACTGCCGACGCGCAATTCGCTCAGGCCAAAGCCATAGAGCGGGGAGGTATCGAAATAGCGCAGGCCGCCGTCCCATGCCGCCTGGAGCGTCCGATGAGCTTCGTCGTCGCTGACCTCCCGCGAAAGATTGCCCAGACCGGCACCACCGAATCCGAAGCGCGGGATATCGAT
>JACADM010000116.1_pt1 | contig 21138 bp, 24 predicted proteins | sample 7512371 | NCBI WGS metagenome assembly JACADM01 (sample SAMN14389041, study PRJNA612141) | algae metagenome | isolation source: non-axenic algae culture | place: India: Navi Mumbai | collected 2017-01
GCAGGAGATCCTGGATGACGAACCGGATGCGGCGCTTGGCAATGGTGGTCTGGGCCGATTGGCCGCTTGCTTCATGGAATCGCTGTCGTCGCTGAGATGCCGGCATTCGGCTATGGCATCCGCTACGAACAATGGGCTGTTCCGCCAGCGGTTCGAGGCCGGCCAGCAGGTCGAGACCCCCGAGGACTGGCTGAACCAGCCACATCCATGGGAATTCGTGCGGCTGGACTACAGCTTTACCATCGGCTTCAAGGGCCATGTCGAACAGGTCGATGGTCGCGTCGTCTGGCATCCCAGCGAAAGCGTGATCGCGCGGGCCTATGATACGCCCGTTGTCGGCTGGAAGGGCGAATGGGCCAACACGCTGCGGCTGTGGGGCGCGCATCCGACGACGCTGTTCGATCTGCACCGCTTCAACGCGGGTGACTATGCGGCCGCCGCAGAGCCCGAGGCGCTGGCCCGCACGATCAGCCGCGTGCTGTATCCAGATGACGGCACCGAATCCGGCAAGGAACTGCGGCTGAAGCAGAATATTTCCTGACCGCTGCTGCGCTGCAGGACATCCTGCGTCGGTTCCTGGCCGAACATGACGATCTGCGCATGCTGCCTGACAAGGTAGCGATCCAGCTGAATGACACCCATCCGGCCATCGCCGGGCCGGAGTTGATGCGCATTCTGATGGATGATCACGGCATGGGCTTCGCCGAGGCGCGTGATATCGCCAAGGGTACCATGAACTACACCAATCATACGCTTCTGCCCGAGGCGCTGGAACGCTGGTCCACCTGGCTGATGGGACGTGTGCTGCCGCGTCACATGCAGATCATCCAGATGATCGACGAAGATCACCGCAAGACAAGCGGACGTCCCGACCATGTCGGTATCATCCAGCACGATCAGGTGCAGATGGGTGAAACTGGCCTCATCATGGCAGGCAGGGTCAACGGTGTGTCGGCATTGCATACCGATCTTGTGAAATCGACGGTCTTCGCCGACCTGCACAAGCTGCACCCCGACCGGATCGTGAACGAAACCAACGGCGTCACGCCGCGCCGCTGGCTGCGCATGTCGAACCCGGCGCTGGCCGGGCTGCTGGATCCGACCATCGTCGAGGGTTGGACCGGCGATCTGGATCAGTTGAAACAGCTCGAGTCTCATGCGGACGATCCGGCCTTTCGGAAAGGCTGCGGGGGGCAAAGCGCGCCAACAAGGTCTGGTTGTCGAACGGTGTGCTTGCCGGGCTGGGCATGAAGGTCGATCCCGACGCCCTCTTCGATGTCCAGATCAAGCGGATCCACGAATACAAGCGCCAGTTGCTGAACATCCTCGAGGCGATCGCATTGTGGCGTCGCATCCATGACGACCCGAATGGCGACTGGACCCCGCGTGAAGATCTTCGGTGGCAAGGCCCGCGCCGGGATATTGGCTGGCAAAGACGGTGATCCACCTGATCAACGACGTTGCCGCGAAGATCAACACCGATCCGGTGACACGCGACCTGCTGCAGATCGCCTATCCGCCAAACTACAACGTCTCGATGGCGGAAGACCTGATCCCGGCCGCCGATCTGTCCGAGCAGATCTCGACCGCCGGCAAGGAGGCGTCGGGGACCGGCAACATGAAATTCACCATGAACGGCGCCTTGACCATCGAACGCTGGACGGTGCGAATGTCGAGATCCGAGAGCTTGTCGGGCCCGAGAATTTCTTCCTGTTCGGATTAACCACGGACGAGGCCGACAAGGCCCGCGCAAAGCCGGCCATGCGCGCGCCGCGATCGAGGCAAGCGATGATCTGAAGCCGCGCTGCATCTGATCGCCGAAGGCAGGTCGGTCGTCCGGATCCCTACTATGCTCTGCTGGATCGCACATGGAACGACGATCCGTTCCTTGTCGCCTCGGATTTCGACGACTATTTCGCGACGCAACGCAAGGTCGATGCCGCCTATCGCGATCAGGCCAGGTGGGACCGGATGGCGACGTTGAACATCGCACGATCCGGGTTCTTTTCCTCTGACCGCACGATCAGGGGCTATATGAGCGATATCTGGCACGTTCAGCCGATGGGGCTTTGACTTGGCGCGTCCGCCGCGCCATTCTTCAGGAAACCGCGAAACAGTATTGCCCAGCCAAAGGAATGGCGCCGTTCAGCCCGGATTTAACCGGGTGCGCTGATCGTATACAGTGGTATGCGAGCACAGTGACGCGCCAGTGACCACAGCGAGAGCCAAGATGCCCCAACCGACGGAAACCAGCTATGTCGTTCGCCACGATCTGCAGGTCGCGGATCGATTGGCAGATTTCATCGAGACCGAGGCGCTTGCCGGGCTGGACATCGACGCCGACAGGTTCTGGGGCGGGCTGTCGCGACTGGTCCACGAATTCGGTCCCCGCAACCGTGAACTGCTGGCGACGCGCGAAAAGCTTCAGCGCCTGATCGATGACTGGCACTTGGCGCGGCGCGACAAGGCGCATGATGGCGCCGCTTACAAGAAGTTCCTGTACGCGATCGGCTACCTGCTGCCCGAAGGCGAGGATTTCCGCATCGGCACGGAAAATGTCGATCCCGAGATCGCCAGCGTCGCGGGGCCGCAGCTTGTGGTTCCGATCACCAATGCCAGATTTGTGCTGAATGCGGCGAATGCCCGTTGGGGCAGCCTTTACGACGGTCTTTATGGCACAGATGCGATGGGGCCGCCCCCAGCCGAGGCCGGTTTCGACAAGGGTCGGGGCGCGCGTGTCGTGATGCGTTCGGCCGTATTTCTGGACGAGGCGTTCCCGTTGGCCGGCACCAGCCACGGACGGGCCGAGGAATACCGGGTCGAGGATGGCCGGTTGCTGGTTGACGGCTCGCCGTTGAAGCAGCCGGAAAAGTTCGCGGGCTATCGCGGCGATCCTCAGCAGCCAGACAGCATCCTGTTGCGCAACAACGGGCTGCATGTGGAACTGGTCTTCGATCGCAGCCATCCGATCGGCAAGACGGCCGCATCGGGGCTTGCGGACGTGATCATCGAATCCGCGATGTCGGCGATCATCGATTGCGAGGATTCGGTCGCCTGCGTGGATGCCGAGGACAAGGTTCTGGCCTATCGGCACTGGCTGGGGCTGATGAAGGGCGATCTGTCCGAAAGCTTCGTGAAGAACGGCAAGCAGGTCGATCGTAGTCTTGCAGGCGACCGCAACTATATCGGACCCGACGGTGATGCGCTGTCCTTGAAGGGGCGGGCACTGCTGCTGGTCCGCAATGTCGGCCATCTGATGAGCAATCCGTCGATTCTGGATCGCGACGGATACGAGATCCAGGAAGGCCTGATGGACGCGATGGTCACGACGCTGATCGCGATGCATGATCTGCGCAAGACCCAGGGACCGCGCAATTCGGTCAAGGGGTCGATCTATGTCGTGAAGCCGAAGATGCACGGCCCCGAAGAGGTCGCCTTCGCCGACGCTACCTTCACGCTGGTCGAGGACGTGCTGGGCCTTCCGCGCAATACCGTCAAGCTTGGCATCATGGACGAAGAACGGCGCACCAGCGTCAACCTGAAGGAATGCATCCGCGCCGCGCGGGACAGGGTCTGCTTCATCAATACCGGGTTCCTCGACCGGACCGGCGACGAAATTCACACCTCTATGCAGGCGGGGCCGTTCAGCCGCAAGGATTTCATCAAGCGCAAAGGCTGGATCACCGCCTACGAAAACCAGAACGTTGATATCGGGCTGGAATGCGGACTGTCGGGCAAGGCGCAGATCGGCAAGGGTATGTGGGCCGTTCCCGACAAGATGGCCGCGATGCTGGAGGCCAAGATCGAACATCCGAAGGCCGGTGCGAACACAGCCTGGGTGCCCAGCCCCACGGCCGCGACGCTGCATGCGCTGCACTATCACAAGATCGATGTCTTCGCCGTGCAAGCTGAACTGGCCAAGGGCGGACGCCGCGCCTATGTCGAGGCGCTGCTGGATATCCCGGTTGCCAGCTATCGGATGTGGACGCGCGATCAGATCCGGCGCGAGGTGGAAAACAACGCCCAGGGCATCCTTGGCTATGTCGTGCGCTGGGTCGATCAGGGTATTGGCTGTTCCAAGGTGCCGGACATCAACGATGTCGGCCTGATGGAAGATCGCGCGACCTGCCGCATCTCGGCCCAGCATATCGCGAACTGGCTGCATCACGACGTCGTTTCAGGCGATGAGGTCGATGAAATCATGCAGCGAATGGCCGAAATCGTCGATCGACAGAACGCCGATGATCCGTCCTATCGGCCGATGGCGCCGGATTTTGACGGCATCGCCTTCCATGCGGCGCGCGATCTCGTGTTCAAGGGAACCGAGCAACCGTCGGGCTATACCGAACCGGTTCTGCACGCCGCACGGCTGGCATTGAAGCGGGCTGGCGGCTGACCTTCTGCGGGCGCTGATCGCAGCGATCTTGACCCTGCGCGGGCCGGGGGCTAACCCCTCTGGCGTGCCAGAAGGAGATCCCGCATGCCCGACAGCTATTCGCTTCTTATCCTGCCCGGCGACGGGATCGGCCCCGAGGTGATGGCCGAAGTCGTCAAGGTCATCGACTGGTTCCAGGACAATCGCGGCATGTCCTTCGATGTCTCGCATGATCTGGTGGGCGGATCGGCCTATGACGAATATGGCACGCCTTGCGCCGACCAGACCCTGGCTCGCGCGCAATCGGTCGACGCGGTTCTTCTGGGCGCGGTCGGCGGGCCGAAATACGACAGCCTTGATTTCAGCGTCAAGCCCGAGCGGGGCCTGCTGCGCCTGCGCAAGGAGATGGACCTGTTCGCCAATCTGCGCCCCGCGCAATGCTTCGACGCGTTGGCCGATTTTTCGTCGCTGAAGCGCGAGGTCGTGGCCGGGCTGGACATCCTGATCGTGCGGGAACTGACCTCGGGCGTCTATTTCGGTGAACCACGCGGCATTCATGACGACAACAACAACCCCGAAAACGAGGGAGGTCGGGTCGGCATCAATACTCAGCGATACACAAGTGGAGAGATCCGCCGGGTCGCCCGGTCGGCCTTCGACTTGGCCCGGCAGCGCGGCAACAAGGTCTGCTCGATGGAGAAGGCCAATGTGATGGAATCCGGGATCCTGTGGCGCGAAGAGGTGCAGTGGGTCCACGACAACGAATATCCCGATGTCGAATTGTCGCATATGTATGCCGACAACGGCGCGATGCAGCTGGTGCGCAATCCCCGCCAATTCGACGTGATCGTGACCGACAACCTGTTCGGCGACGTGCTGTCGGACGCGGCGGCGATGCTGACCGGCAGCCTTGGCATGCTGCCCTCGGCCAGCCTTGGCGCGAAGATGTCGAATGGTCGGCCCAAGGCGCTGTATGAGCCCGTTCACGGCAGCGCCCCCGATATTGCCGGTCAGGGCAAGGCGAATCCCATTGCCTGTATCCTCAGCTTTGCGATGGCGCTGCGCTATTCCTTCGATCAGGGTGACGCCGCTGCCGAACTGGAACGTGCGGTCGAACGCGTGCTGGCGGATGGTGTGCGCACCGCCGATCTGATGGGACCACAGGGCGGAACGGCTGTATCGACCAGCCAGATGGGCGATCGCATCATCGCCGCGCTTGCCGCAGGCTAGGCGGGCGCGACACGCATCGGATCAACAAAAAGGCGGCCCCGCAGGGCCGCCTTTTCCTTGATCCGAGGGCTGCGCCGCGGCATCTAGCGCCGCAACTGACCCAGCAGGATCGAGGTCGGATACCCGTCCGGCGTCACACCGATCGACCGCTGATAGGCCACGACCGCCTCGGTCGTGCCAGAGCCGAACAGCCCGTCGATCTCGTCGTCGTAGAAGCCCTTGGCCTTCAGTCGCTGCTGGATCTCTTTCCGTTCAGCGGTGCTGAGCGGCCGGTCGTTGCGCGGCCATGCGCCCTGGATCCCCGACCGTCCGGCGATGCGTTCGCCCAGGAACGCCACGCCAAGCGCATAGTTGTCAGAGTTGTTGTAGCGCAGGATCGACCGGAAATTGTCCAGGATCAGGAAGGCCGGGCCACGCGCGCCGGCGGGCATGATGATCGATCCGGTGCCGCCCGGCAGACCGCCGCCGCCCATCCGCGTGACGCCCTGTGCGGCCCACGCGCTGCTGGACTTGCGATTTCCCTTGCCGACCTGGCCCATGTTGAAATTCGACGGCAACTGGACCTCGGCACCCCAGGCCTGGCCACGCTGCCAGCCGTTCCGGGCAAGATAATTCGCGGTCGAGGCCAGTGAATCGGTCGGATCTTCGGACCAGATGTCGCGACGACCGTCGCCGGTGAAATCGACCGCGTAATCAAGATAGGATGTCGGCATGAACTGGGTGTGCCCCATCGCCCCGCCCAGCTTCCAAGCATGTGCTCGGGGTCGGTGTCGCCGGCCTGCAGGATGCGCAGCGCCGCGATCAGCTGGTTCTGGAACATCTCGCCGCGGCGACCGTCATAAGCCAGTGTGGCCAGCGACGGGATGATCTGCATCTTGCCGCGATTGGCCCCGAAATTCGACTCCATCCCCAGACGGCCAGCACGATCTCGCGCGGGACGCCATAGCGCGCTTCGATCGACGACAGCGTGCTGGAAAGCTGGGCGTTCTTTTCGCGTCCCGTGCCGATCCGTGCGTCCGAAACCGCGCTGTCAAGATACAGCCAGACCGGGCGCGAGAACTCGGCCTGCTTGCGGTCCAGACGGATCACGTCGGGGTTATAGCGGGCGATCCGCATGGCGCGGTCATAGGTGCCAGCCGAGATCCCTGCCGACAATGCGCGAGGCCGGAATGACTGCACGAAGTTCTGCAGCCCTGCCGCATCCCCGGGCGAGGCGGCGGGAATGCTGGCCGGCGTCACCGGCGCCCCGTACGAGGCTGGCGTGCGGTTGACCGAGCCGGCGCAGGACGCCAACGCGCCGATCAGCGCCGTGGACATGAAAAAACGGGAAAATGTCATGTGGATCGCCTGTTATTGACTGCTGCTGTTCTTGTTGTGAACGAATGTAGCAGTCACAGTTCGGCTTGGATAGATCGGCCGCGACATTCACTGTCGGCAGATTTGCAGGCTACTGCTCAGGCCGGATCGTCGAAGAACGGTTCCAGACTGGCGATGATGACGGCGTTTTCGTCCAGCGCCTCTGCATCAGGGCGCGTTCGTCGGCGTCGATCTGGTGGCCGTCGGCGATCCGTTCGTCCAGGGTTCCGTGGCCGGTCACGTCCAGCGGGGCCATGTCGGCCTGTTTCAGGATTGCGACCGTTTCTCGAACCGCTTCGGCCTCGTCATGGCCCGAGGCATAGCAGATCAGGGCGGCGCCGGTGGCGCCCTTGGGCAGGCCGTCGCCGGTCTTGCGTCCAAGTTGGATCAGCAGCGTATAGACTTCCATCGGGCGGGGCCTCGTCGCGATGATGCATGGCGGACGACAGGGCCGCCGCGACCGCAACAGCATGTCTCGGCCCACTGTGCAAGCCCGCAAAGGGGAAATGCGTGCGCCCGATACCCGTAGGCCGGGACGGGTTGCGGTCCGGCGCGTGCGGGATAGTGTTCGGACGGTCAGTGCCGGAGGCGGGTGATGAGCAAAAGTCTGAAACGGGTCAGGGCGGCGCTGGAAGAGGCGGGCGAGACGGTCGAGGTGATGGAAATGGCCGGATCGACGCGGACGGCGGCCGAGGCAGCCGCCGCCGCTGATTGCGATGTCGATCAGATCGCCAAGTCGATCATCTTTCGCGGGTTGGACGATGGCCATGTCACGCTGTTCCTGACGGCAGGCGGCAATCGCGTCGATCCGCTGAAGGCCGCTGCCGTCGCCGGTCAGGAACTGGGCAAGGCCGATGCCGATCTGATCCGCCGCGAGACCGGTTTCGCGATCGGTGGGGTCGCGCCGGTCGGGCATCTGCGCCCGGTCGTGGCGTTCTTTGACCGCCGCCTGTCGGATTTTGACATCGTGTGGGCTGCGGCAGGAACGCCGCGACATATCTTTGCCATCGCGCCATCGCGTCTTCTGGCAATCACCGGCGCGACGGTCGCGGAATTCACCGTCTGAGGCAACCGACCGCGGACGCATGCGTTCGTTGGTTGTGATCTGACCAACAAGAGGTGCCGCCGTGACCCAACCGATGCTGACGCTGAACGACGGACGAAAGATGCCGCAACTGGGACTGGGGGTGTGGCAGATGCCCGCTGAAGGCACCGCCGACGCCGTAGCTACGGCGCTGCGCATCGGATATCGCCTGATCGACGGTGCGGCGATGTATGGCAACGAAGCCGGGATGGGGCAGGCGGTGCGCGATGGCGATGTGCCGCGCGACGAGGTGTTCGTGACCTCCAAGCTGTGGAACGATCAGCACGGGCGCGACAGGACATTGCGGGCCTTTGATGCCACAATGCAGCGGATCGGATTGGACTGGCTGGATTTGTTTCTGATCCATTGGCCCGCTCCGCAGCAGGATCTGTATGTCGAGACATGGAAGACGCTGATCGAACTGCGCGATCAGGGCAGAATCAAGTCGGTCGGTGTCGCGAATTTTCAGGAACCGCATCTGCATCGGCTGATCGACGAAACCGGCGTCGCGCCCGCTGTCAACCAGATCGAGTTGCATCCCAGCTTCAACCAGCCCGCGATGCGGGCGGTCAATCGACGGCTGGGGATCGTCACGCAAAGCTGGGCGCCCTTGGGCCGGACCGCCGATTTCGACGCGGCGCCGGTCGCGCAGGCCGCCGCGCGCCATGGGATAAGCCCCGCCCAGGTCATCATCGCATGGCATCTCGCGCGTGGATTGTCCGCGATCCCCAAATCACGGGATTCCCGGCGGCTTCAGCAGAACTTCGATGCGCTCAAGCTGCGTCTGACCGACGCCGAGCTGGACGAGATCGACGCCCTGGACAGCGACGCGCGGACCGGGCCTGACCCCGATGTCTTCAGCGGCTGATCAGGGCGCGCGTCAAGGCGCTGTCGGGGTAGGACAGCGAGTCGATCACGTCGAAATGCTGGCGGCCGGGATCGATCACATGGCATGTCGCGGCGCCCAGCCCCGCCCACATGTCGGCGATCAGGCGCGACTGGCGAATGAATTCCGGCCGCTCTGACCCGCCGACCCAAGCGGTCAGGGGTATGCCTGCACGCGGCGTCAGCAGGGCGGGGCTTTCGGTTTCCGCCTCGGCTGTATCCATGCTAAGCGTGTCGTTCAGCGCGGTGCGCATCAGCGGGCGCAGGTCGAACAGCCCCGATATCGGCAGGCAGCATATGATCCGCGATGCGATGTCGTCGGGAAGCGTGCCGTCATCACAGACCATCCGCGCGGCAAGGTGCCCGCCCGCCGAATGTCCGGTCAGCGCGATGGGCCGTCGACACGGGTTGCCGCCTCGCAGATGGCGGTGGCGATTTCCCGGGTCATCTGGCCGATCCGTACAGCTGGCGCCAGCGTGTAGGCGGGCATCGCCACGGCCCAGCCTGCGCCAAGCGGACCCGCCGCCAGATGCGACCAGACCGAGGGGTCGAATTTCATCCAGTATCCGCCATGCACGAACACCACCAGGCCGCGTGCGGCGCCAGCAGGCCGAAACAGATGCCCACGCCCAAGGGATTCGGGCGGGTGCGCGGCCCGGAACTCCGCCGCACGCAGCGACCAGAGGGGCGGATAATCCTCGGCCCGCGCGATATGCGCGCCGTTGGCATAGGCGTCGTCCCAGTCGATGATCCGATACAGCATCTTGGCCTCCTTCCGCCTAGCAGATCGGGCTGCTAGCATCCGGTCAAGTAGGGAGAGAGACCATGACCGATTTCGCCAGCACCCGCGCCGCGTTTCACCTGCCTGAGGGAGTCACTTATCTTGACGGCAATTCACTGGGGCCGATGCCCCACGCCGCCAAGGCTCGGGTCGCGGCGATGATGCAGGACGAATGGTCCGAGATGCTGATCACCGGCTGGAACAAGGCCGGATGGTACACCCAGCCGCGCCGGGTCGGGGATCGGATCGCGCGGCTGATCGGGGCGGGGCCGGGCCAGGTGGTGATGGGCGACACGTTGTCGATCAAGGTCTTTCAGGCGGTCAGCGCCGCGCGCGCATTGCGGCCGGATCGACGGTGATTCTGTCCGACAGCGGCAATTTCCCCTCGGATCTGTATGTCGCCGAGGGGCTGGCGCGCGCCGTCGGCGCGGAATTGCGAGTCGTCGCCCCCCGAAGAGGTCGAGGCAGCGATAGACGATCATCTGGCCGTTCTGATGATCACCGAGGTCGATTACCGCTCTGGCAGGCGTCACGATATGCGGTCTTTGACCGCCAGGGCGCATGATGCCGGGGCGCTTACCGTGTGGGATCTGGCGCATTCGGCGGGCGCCGTGGATGTCGATCTGACCGGAGCCGATGCTGATTTTGCCGTCGGCTGCACCTATAAATACCTGAACGGCGGGCCGGGCGCGCCGGCCTTCATCTGGGTTCATCCCCGGCATGGAGATGCCGCGCAGCCGATCCTTCAGGGCTGGATGGGCCACAAATCGCCTTTCGCCTTCGATCTGGGCTATGCACCGGCGCCGGGGATCGAACGCATGCGCGTCGGCACGCCGCCGGTGATCGCGATGACGGCGCTGGACGCGGCGCTGGATGTCTGGGACGATGTGAACCTGTCGGACCTGCGTGCCAGGTCCGTCGAACTGACCGAAGCGTTCATCGCAAGGGTCGAGGCCGCGTGTCCCGACCTGACCCTGCATTCGCCGCGCGATCCGGAGCGGCGCGGTTCCAGGTCGGCTTTCGCCATCCGCAGGGCTATGCGGTGATGCAGGCGCTGATCGCGAACGGCGTGATCGGGGATTTCCGTGCCCCAGATGTTCTGCGATTCGGATTTGCACCGCTGTATAACGATCTTGACGACGTGGACGTGCGGTGGACACGCTGTCGCGCATCCTGCGTGACGAAAGCTGGAATAATGAACAATTTCATGAACAAGCCGCGGTAACGTAGGGGCAGGGGGCTTCCCAAATTGCTTGTTCTGTTGCACAACGCCCGCATTTGAAAGCTCATTCCATGCACGTCCCGGACGTCCTGAAATTGCTGATCGCAGGTTTGGTCGCGTGCGGATTGCCGGCGCAGGCCGCCGATCTGCGCGTCGAGTACGTGGTGGCGCGCGAAGAGGCGTTGCAGATGGACATACAGCTGACCGGCACGATCGAGGCGCTGGACAGTATTGCGCTGGGGTTTCGCCAAAGCGGCGCGTTGTCGAGGTCCTGGCCGAGGAAGGCGATCATTTTCAGACCGGAGAGCCGTTGGCGCGTCTGGATTCGGTCCAGCAGGATCAGGCGCTGAAGGTTGCGCAGGCCAATCTTGCCGCAACCCGGGCAGCGCAGGCGCAGGCAAGGCAGGCCGATGAGCGCGCGCGGGCCATGTTGGAACGCGGGGTGGGCACCCGCGCCGCGCGCGATGCGGCCGCTCAGGCTCTGTCCGAGGCGGACGGTTCGGTCAGGCGCGCGGAAAGCGCCGTCGACCAGGCAAGCCGCGCCGTGGATGAGACCGTGCTGCGCGCTCCGCAGCCCGTTGTGGTCACCAGCCGCGACATTGCCCCGGGCCAGGTCGTGGGCGCCGCGCAGCCGGCATTTACGCTGGCTACTTTGAACGGTCTGGAAGCCGTGTTTCAGGCCGCCGATCACCCGCTGTTGCGCGAGGCGATGGGATTGACCGTCGACCTGACGACGATCGATTTCAACCGCCAGCAGATGTCCGGCACCATTACCGAGATCGCCCCGCTTGTCGATCCGCAGACCGGAACGGTCACGGTTCGCGCCCTGATTGGCGAGGTGGGCAGCGATGTGTCGTTGCTGGGTGCAGCGGTGCGCGGACATCTGAAGATGTCGGCAGAGCCGGGGGTTGCGCTGCCATGGACGGCGCTGATGAGGCATGGGAATACCAGTGCGGTCTGGGTGGTCGATGATGACGACCGGGTGCATCTGAGGCCGGTCCGGATCGACCGTTTCGCAGACGGAATCGTCTACGTAGCGGACGGCGTGGCGGCGGGTCAGACCGTGGTCGGGGCGGGTCTCAGTTGCTTTATCCGGATCGCAAGGTTCAACCCGCCGGGGTGTCGCCGTGATTGCCCGGCATTCCATGGCGCGGATCCTGTGCTTGGGCGGCGCATTGTTGTGGACCATGCCCGCGGTCGCACTTGATCTGCCTGCCTGGCTGAATTTCGGAAGCCAGGCGCAGGAACAATCGGCGCCGCGCCCGGTCGTTACCGAAATCGTCGAGGATCGCGGCGAGGCGGCGCGCTGGGTTCCGGGCGTCGTGCAGTCCCGCACGCAGGTGACGATGGCGTTTCAGACATTGGGTCGCATGGTCGTCCGCAATGCCGAATTGGGCGACAGGGTCCGCACCGGGCAGGTTCTGGCCGAACTTGCGACCGAGGATATGGCCGCGACGACCCGGGCCGCTCAGGCCGCCGTCGATGCGGCCGAGGTCCAGCTCAGCACCGCGCGCACCACTTTGCAACGAACCGAGGCGCTGGCGGCCCGAATGTCGCCTCGGACGCGCAGCTTGAACAGGCCCAACAGGCGGCGGCTGCCGCCGCCGCTGCCGCCGAACAGGCCCGGTCAGAACTGGTCCGGGCGCAGGATTCGCAAAACAACGCCACGATGATCGCACCGTTCTCGGGCGTGGTCAGCGATGTCTTCGAGGCGCCGGGCGCGGTGGTCAGTGCTGGCGCGCCGATCCTGCAGCTGTCTGCCGAGGATCGTCGCGAAGCCGTGGTGGATCTGCCCGAATCCGCGATCGTCGGACTGCCGTCGGACGCGACGTTCACGGTCTGGCAGCGCACCGACCCGGACAAGCAGGTGACCGCCGTTCTGGACCGCATCGACCCGATGGCCGATACCGCAACGCGCACAAGGCGGCTGTATCTGACATTGCCATCCGAGACGCCGTTCCGCTTGGGCGCGCTGGTGCGGGCCCGCCTTGGTTCGGCAGGAGAACCTGTCCTGACATTGCCGGCTGCGGCGATCCATGTTGTGGACGGCCGGGACATCGTCTGGCGCGTGACCCGCGAGGACGAAGCCGCGGATGCGGCAGGCCGCGTCGAGGCCGTGGAGGTCGAGACCAGCCCCGCCCTGCAGGACAGAATCATGGTCATGTCGGGATTGGTCGAGGGTGACGAGGTGGTGATACGCGGTGTCCATTCCCTGCAGGATGGTCAGGCGGTAGGTCGGAGAGTGGTGCCATGACCCGGTTCAACCTGTCCGACTGGGCGCTTCAGCATCGCAGCTTCGTGTGGTTCCTGCTGGTCGTGTCGATGGTGGCCGGTGTGCTGGCCTATGGAAATCTGGGGCGCGAAGAGGATCCGAATTTCACCATCAAGACCATGATCATTGGCGCGGCATTGCCCGGTGCCAGTATCGAGGAGACGCTGAAGCAGGTCACGACGCGGATCGAGACCAAGCTGGAGGAACTGGACGAGCTTGACTTCACCCGATCCGTCACGACGCCGGGTCAGGCGGTGGTCTATGTCGAATTGCTGCCGACCACACGCGGGCCTGCCGTTCCTGAGATCTGGAATCGTGTCCGACAGATGATGGGCGATATTCGCGCCGATTTTCCGCAGGAATTCGCTGGATTCCAGTTCAACGACAACTTTGGCGACGTGTTCGGGAATATCTATGCCTTCACCTCTGACGGGTTCACCCAACGCGAGATGCGGGACCGGGTCGAGGATATTCGCCGGCAGGTGGCTGCGCTTCCCGCGGCGGGCAAGACCGAACTTCTGGGCCAGCAGGATGAAGTGATCCACCTGGAATTCTCGACCCAGCGGCTGGCGGCGCTGGGGTTGAACGAACAGCAGGTCCTGTCCACCCTTGCGTCACAAAACGCCATCGCCCGTCGGGTGTGATCCAGGCCGGGCAAGAACGGGTGCTTGTCAGGGTCGATGGCGAATTCGACGATGTGTCCGCGATCGCCGCCGTCAATCTGCGGGTTGGAGAAAGGTTCTTCAACCTGGCGGACGTGGCGACCGTCACCCGCGGCTACAAGGATCCTCCTGACACGCTGTTCCGCTATCGCGGCCAGCCCGCGATCGGCTTGCAGATCGGGATGCGCGAGGGCGAGAACATCCTCGAGTTTGGTAGCCAACTGGACGATCTGATGCAGCGCGTCGCCGCGGATCTGCCCATCGGAATCGAGATGGCAAAGGTCGCCGATCAGCCGCATGTGGTCGATCATGCGGTCGGCCATTTTGTCCGCGCGCTGGCCGAGGCGGTCATCATCGTGCTGGTCGTCAGCTTCATCAGCCTTGGGTTCCGGGCGGGGTTCGTGGTCACGCTGACCATTCCGCTGGTCCTGGCGATCACTTTCGTGATCCTCGATCTTTATGGAATCACGCTGCAACGCATTTCACTGGGCGCCTTGATCATCGCGCTGGGGCTGCTGGTCGATGACGCCATGATCGCCATCGAAACGATGATCTCGCGGCTGGAGGTCGGCGAATCGCTGACCGCCGCTGCCAGCTATGCTTGGACCTCGATCGCCTTTCCGATGCTTACCGGCACGCTGGTCACGGTCGCAGGCTTCATTCCGATCGGACTGAACAATTCTGCGGCGGGTGAATTCACCTTCTCGCTGTTCGTGGTGATCGCGGTGTCCTGGTGATCTCGTGGATCGTGGCGGTTCTGTTCGCGCCGCTTCTGGGGGTGACCTTCCTGACAACCGCCGTCGCGCGTCATGAAGGGCAGCGCCCCGGACTGCTGCGCCGCAACTTCCACGGGCTGCTGCTGGTGGCGATGCGGCTGAAATGGCTGACGATCGCGGTGACGCTGGCGGTCTTCGCGCTGTCCGTGTTCGGGATGCGCTTTGTAGAGCAGCAGTTCTTTCCGACCTCGGACCGGACCGAGGTTCTGGTGGACATTACCGAACGCCAGAACGCTTCGATCGCCAAGACTCGTGCCGACATGGATCGGCTTGAGGCTACATTCGCTGATGATCCGGATGTGCTGTTCTGGACATCCTATGTCGGCCGCAGCGCGCCCCGGTTCGTGCTGTCGATGGACGTGCCGACGCCTGGCCCGCATATGGGCCAGATCGTGATCCAGACGCCGGATCTTGCCGCGCGCGATCGCGTCAAGGCGCGGATCAATCAACTGGCCGCGGAGGATTTTCGGGGGTCGAGATCTATGTGAAGAACCTGGAAATCGGCCCGCCGGTCGGCAAGCCGGTCCAGTACCGCGTCAGCGCGCCGGATATCGACATGGCCCGCGATGTGGCGCGCGACCTTGCAGCCGTCCTGGCGACGGACGACCGGTTGCGCGACATCGCGCTTGACTGGAACGAGCCCGCGCGTGTCGTGCGGCTGAGGGTCGATCAGGATCAGCCCGCCAGTTGGGCGTCACCAGTCAGGATATCTCGGATTCCCTGTCGGCGCTGTTCTCGGGCGTTGTCGCGACGCAGCTTCGCGACGATATCTACCTGATCGACGTCGTGGCGCGCGGCGATGCTTCGGATCGCGAGACTCTGGGGTCGATCAGAAACCTACAGTTGACCACATCCAGCGGTCAGCGGATCCCGCTGACGACCCTTGTCAGCCTGGAATACGGCACCGAACAGCCATTGATCCTGCAACGCGACGGTCGGCCGACGGCGACGGTCAAGGCGGCGATCGACGGCAAGGACCAGCCCGCGACGCTGGTGCAGGCGCTGGCCCCAAAGGTTGCCGAATTCACGGCGGGACTGCCCGCGTCTGTCACGGTCGAAATCGGCGGTACGGTCGAAAGCTCGGGCGACAGTCAGGCGCCCATCGCTGCGGTGGTGCCCGTCATGTTGCTGATCATGGCGGTACTGGTGATGGCGCAGATGCAAAGCCTGCGCCTGTCCCTGATCGTCTTCGCCGCGGCGCCCATGGGCCTGATCGGTGTCGTCGCGGTTCTGGTTCCCTTCGGGTGCCGATGGGATTCGTCGCGATACTGGGGATCCTGGCGCTGGTGGGGATCCTGATCCGCAACTCGGTCATCCTGGTGCACGAAATCCAGGAGCTTCTGGGCAAGGGCCGTTCCAGATGGCAGGCCGTGTTCGAAGCCTCCGACAGCCGCGCCCGGCCGATCCTGCTGACCGCGGCCGCCGCCTCGCTGGCGCTGATTCCGATTTCGCGGCAGGTATTCTGGGGGCCGATGGCCTTCGCGATGATGGGCGGGATCATCGCCGGCACGCTGATCACGCTGATCTTCGTGCCGGCGCTGTATTGTGCTGTCTTCGGTGTTTCACCGCCGGGTGATGAAGGGAACGACCGACCCGCTTGATCCCGCGACTGCATCGCTGCGGTCCGGACCTGCGCCGCCGTGTGCGCCATTCGCCGCAGGTGCCGCGTTTGACGGCGGCGCCATCGCGGGACGCAGGAAAAGCCGCGAAGCTTGCTTCGCGGCGCCTTGGTCTTCTGATCCGGATGAAGCGACCCTGCGGGTCGTTGCCCCCTTCAGGTCGCGCCGCCTATTCGGCGGCACTCCGTCTGGGTAGCACCCAGTTCGGGCGCGGGAAGTGGCAGGTATAGCCGTTCGGAAACCGTTCCAGATAGTTCTGATGTTCGGGCTCGGCTTCCAGAAGTCGCCCATCGGGTCCAGTTCGGTCACCACCCGGCCGGGCCAAAGTCCCGAAGCTTCGACATCCTCGATCGTATCGCGCGCCACCTGCCGCTGCCGGTCATCGAGGTAATAGATCGCGGACCGGTAGCTTGGCCCGATATCATTCCCCTGCCGGTTCGGCGTGGTCGGGTCGTGGATTTGGAAGAACAATTCCAACAGCTGGCGATAGCTGATGATCGACGGGTCGAAGACGATCTCGATCCCCTCGGCGTGGGTGCCGTGGTTGCGATAGGTGGCATTGGAAACATCGCCGCCGGTGTAACCCACCCGGGTCGAGATCACGCCGGGCATGCGCCGGATCAGATCCTGCATGCCCCAGAAACAGCCCCCCGCCAGAACAGCGCGTTCGGTCATGTCAAGCCTCCTCGATCTGAGCCAGATAGTCGCCATAGCCTTCCGCCGCCATCCGATCCTTCGGAACGAAGCGCAGCGAGGCCGAGTTGATGCAATAGCGCAGCCCGCCCTGTTCGGCGGGTCCGTCCGGGAACACATGGCCCAGATGGCTGTCGCCGTGGCGAGACCGCACCTCGGTCCGCACCATCCCGAACGAGACGTCTCGATGTTCGGTGACGTTATCGTCGATCGGCTTGGTGAAGGCGGGCCAGCCGCAGCCCGAATTGTATTTGGCCGCGCTGATGAACAGTGGTTCTCCGGACACCACATCGACATAGATGCCCGGTTCAAAATGATGGTCGTATTCGCCGGTGAAGGCACGTTCGGTGCCATTTTCCTGCGTCACGCGATACTGCTCCGGCGTGAGCCGGTCGATCGCGTCCTTCGTCTTCTGATAAGCCAAGTCGCCCTCCACGGATCGGGTCCTGTCGCAGCCCTATATGGGATGCCGGGCCCGCTTCGCAAAGGTCACAATCGCGCCATTTCCGACTTGGCTTCGGCGTATTCGCGGGCCAGCCGGTCGACCAGATCCGCCGCCGGAACGATGTCGTGGATCGCGCCGATGCCCTGGCCAGCACCCCAGATCTGGCTCCAGGCCTTCGCCTTCGACGATCCCTGCCCGAAATTCATCGCGCTTGCATCAGCCTGATCCAGGTTGTTCGGGTCCAATCCCGCATTGCGGATCGACGGCGCGAGGTAGTTCCCGGACACGCCCGTGAACAGCGACGAGGTCACGATATCCATCGCGCCGCTGTCGCAGATCATCTGCTTGTAGTCTGGCTGCGCGTTCGCCTCGGTCGTGGCAATGAAGGGGCTGCCGATATAGGCCAGATCCGCGCCCATCGCGCGCGCGGCCAGCACCGCCCGGCCTGTCGCGATCGATCCGGACAGCAGCAAGGGACCGTCGAACCATTCGCGGATCTCCTGGATCAGCGCGAAGGGCGATTGCGGCCCCGCATGGCCGCCGGCACCGGCGGCAACCGCAATCAGGCCGTCGGCGCCCTTGTCGATGGCTTTTCTGGCGAAGACGTTGTTGATGATGTCGTGCAGCGCGATGCCGCCGCAATCATGCGCCGCCGCGTTCACCTCGGGGCGGGCCCCCAGCGAAGTGATCCAGATCGGCACCTTGTGGCGGTGACAGATCTCGATGTCGCGTTCCAGCCTTGCATTGCTGCGATGCACGATCTGATTGACGGCGAAGGGCGCTGCAGGGCGGTCCGGGTTCGCCTGGTTGTGCTGGTCCAGTTCTTCGGAAATCCGGGTCAGCCACGCATCCAGCAGCGGTGGTTCGCCGTCCTTCTCGCGGGCGTTCAGCGCCGGAAAGCTTCCCACGATCCCCGCCTTGCATTGGGCGATGACCAGTTCCGGCCCCGAGACGATGAACATCGGCGAGCCGACAACGGGAATCCGCAGATCTTGCAGGATCGGTGGCAGCATGGACTCTCTCCCCGGATTGCGTTTCTCGGAACTTGCAGGTGGTGCCGCCGCGGCACAAGCCGTGACGCGGGGGAACGCCACCGGACTGCGATCTGCGATTGGCGATGTCCTATCATCAGGCGCATCCCGATATGCGATCCTCGGCTCCACACCTCTTGTCAACACGCCGCGCCTCACCTGTCGCCTTGCCCGTGACCGGCGGACCGGGCTATGGCTGGGCAGAACACGACAACCGGTGCAGGAAGGTCCGCGCAGCCCGTGATCCAGTCCGTCCCGACAACTTCCCTGTTTCGCCGGCTTTGGGCGGATTATCTGCGTCCGCATCGCTGGCTGATGGCATTGGCCTTTCTGCTGATGACGCTGGAGGGATCGACGCTTGCGCTGATCTCGTGGATGCTTAAGCCGCTGTTCGACCTGGTCTTCGTCGGCAAAGAACCCGGCGCGATCTGGTGGGTCGGCGGATCGATCTTCGGCATCTTCCTGCTGCGCGCGGTGACGCTGGTCGCGAGCAAGTCGCTGCTGACGCGGATTTCGCTGGATATCTCGACCAGGATGCAGACCGATCTGCTGGCCCATATCCTGACGCTTGACGGGAGGTTCTTTCGCGACAATGCGCCGGGTGCGCTGATCGAGCGGATCCAGGGCGACACGATGGCCGTTCAGGGTGTCTGGTCCACGTTGCTGACCGGGGCCACGCGGGACGCGATCTCGCTGGTGATGCTGTTCGGGGTGGCGTTGACGGTGGATCCGGTCTGGACGCTGGGGGCGATGGTTGGCGCGCCGCTGCTGATCGCCCCGGCTGCACTTGTGCAACGCTATATCCGGCGCAAGATGCGTCAGAACCGCGCCACCGCCAGCGCCCGCGCCACCCGGCTGGATGAGATCATGCACGGCATCACCTCGATCCGGCTGAACCGGGCCGAGGCCGATCAGACGCTTCGCTTCCAGCGCATCGTCGAACGATTCCGCAACTCGCAGGTCAAGGTCGCGGCGACCAGCAGCGTGATCCCGGCAATGACCGATATCGTCACCGGCATCGGCTTTGTCGCCGTGCTGGCCCTTGGCGCCGAGAGGTGATGCAAGGCGAACGCAGTGTCGGGGACTTCATGTCGTTCTTCACCGCCCTGGCGCTGGCGTTTCAGCCGATGCGCCGGCTTGGCGGACTGGCCGGCACGTGGCAGACCGCCGCCGCCAGCCTTGAACGGATCTACGAGGTGTTCGACACCCGTTCAGCCATCGTGTCGGGGGGCGGCGCGAGCCGCCGCCCGACATGTCAGTGGCACTGCGCGACGTATGGCTGTCCTATGACGGGCAGCCGGTGCTGCGCGGTCTGGACTTCACGGCCGAGGCCGGGCGCACCACCGCGCTGGTCGGGCCGTCGGGGGCGGGCAAGTCCACCGTCTTCAACCTTCTGACCGGATGGTCGATCCCGACAGCGGCAGCGTGTCTCTGGGGGGGATACCGGTGTCGGACTATGATCTGGGCGTGCTGCGCGACCAGTTTTCGACCGTGGCGCAGGAATCGGCGCTGTTCGACGAATCCCTGCGCGACAATATCCTGATGGGCCGACCAGGCGCGGATGACCAGGCCCTGACCGCGGCGCTGCAGGCGGCGCACGTCACCGATTTCGTCGATCCCATGGGGCGCGGTTGGACAGTCCCGCCGGCCCGCGCGGTTCATCGTTGTCGGGTGGTCAGCGCCAGCGCATCGCGATTGCCCGGGCGGTTCTGCGCGATGCGCCGATCCTGCTGCTGGACGAGGCGACCAGCGCGCTGGACACCGCCAGCGAGCGGCTGGTTCAGGACGCGCTGGACAGGTTGTCGGCGGGACGGACCACGCTGGTCATCGCGCACCGGCTGTCGACCATCCGAAATGCGGACAAGATCGTGGTGATCGAGGCGGGACGGTTGTCGAGCAGGGCAGCCATGACCAGTTGATGGCAAAGGCCGGGCCTATGCCCGGCTTGTGGCACTGCAATTCGGAGACGAGCTATGAACCGCAAGATCATTCGCGTTACGGGTGAGGATCGCGTTGAATTCCTGCAGGGGCTGGTCACGAACGACGTGACGCGGGCGCCGTGCTGGGCCGCGATGCTGACACCGCAGGGCAAGTATCTGGCGGATTTCCTGATCGTCCCGGACGACGATGCGCTGCTGCTGGATGTCGATGCGGGGCTGGCTGACGACCTGATCCGTCGTTTGTCGATGTACAAACTGAGATCCAAGGTGGACTTGCAACCTACGGACATGACCGTCGCCCGCGGGACCGGTCCGGTGCCTGACGGCGCCATCGCCGATCCGCGGCACGATGTCCTTGGCTGGCGACATTATGGCCAGACGGGCGATGACGGCAGCGACTGGGATGCGATTCGGGTCGAGCACTGCATCCCCGAGACGCTGATCGAACTGATCCCGAACGAGACGTTCATCCTGGAGGTCGGTTTCGAGCGTCTTCACGGCGTCGATTTCCGCAAGGGGTGCTATGTCGGGCAGGAAGTCACCGCGCGGATGAAGCACAAGGCCGAGCTGCGCAAGGGTCTGACCACGCTGCGGGTCGAGGGCGAGGCACCGGTCGGCACCCAGATCACCCGCGAAGGGCGTGCGGTCGGCACCTTGTTCACCAGTCGGGCGGGCGGGGCCTTGCCCATGTCCGCTTTGACCGGCTGGATGACGGCATGGAGGCTGGCCCGGCCCGCGTCTTCGCCGCATGAGCCGTGGGGCCGACA
>JACADM010000121.1_pt1 | contig 21115 bp, 23 predicted proteins | sample 7512371 | NCBI WGS metagenome assembly JACADM01 (sample SAMN14389041, study PRJNA612141) | algae metagenome | isolation source: non-axenic algae culture | place: India: Navi Mumbai | collected 2017-01
CGGGTTGCGCCCCACTTCGTCCTTGCCGGCCTTGACGGGCTTGCGCACCGGCGCCCAGCACGCCTCGATCGGCGCCGAATACGGCAGGTGCCGCGACTGGGGCGCCGCGGTCTTGGTCTGGTCAAAGAACCGTTTGACGATCCGGTCCTCGAGCGAATGGAATGTCACGACCGCAAGCCGCCCGCCTTCGGGAAGGATGCGCTCGGCGGCAAACAGCGCAGCGACCAGTTGATCGAACTCGCCATTGACCGCAATCCGCAATCCCTGGAACGTCCGCGTCGCCGGATGCGGCGCACCCGGCTTGCGCCCCACGGTCTTTTCGATCAACTGTGCCAGCGCCAGCGTATCGGTGATTGGGGCATTTTTACGCGCTTCGACGATTGCCTTGGCGATGCGGCGCGAAGCCCGCTCCTCGCCAAACGCAAAGATCAAATTGCCAAGATCGGTTTCGCTCAAGGTGTTGACGAGATCGGCCGCCGTTTCGCCTTCCCGACCCATCCGCATGTCCAGAGGTCCAGACCGCATGAACGAAAAGCCGCGCTCGGCCTGATCGAGTTGCATGGAGCTCACTCCGATATCGAGCACGACGCCATCGACCTGCTGTTCGCCAACCAGAGAGTCGAGTTCGGAAAACGGCCCGGCAACAAATACGAAGCGGTCGGGAAACTCACTCGTGAGCGCGTCTGCGAACGGCGCCACCGTTGGATCGCGATCGATCCCGGTCACATGCGCACCCTCTTCAAGCAGCGCCCGGGAATACCCACCTGCTCCGAATGTGCCATCCACCACGCGCGCGCCATCGAGCGGCGCAAGCGCTGTCAGCACCTCGCTCAGCAACACCGATTCATGAGAGGATTGTGGCTCGCCCATCTGGTCAGATACTCGCGCCCGGCGCTCCTTGGGCCAGCCGAGGATTTCGGCCGGTACTCAAAACTGAAACAAGTGGCATTGATCCACTTTGAGCAGATTGCATCCCAGTCTTTAAGATTTTGTTTCCCAAACGATTTGGAGGCACAAAGAACGGGCAAAACGGTCACCAGTTGACCTGTAAGCCGGGTTCTGTAGGGCCCGCGCCGAAACGCGGACGTGGCGACCATTCATCTGGGAACTCCATTGCTGGAGCCCTCATGCAACCAACCCGGACGACAAGCCGTGAAAACGCGGCCGAGGCGAGCCTCCATCGTCCCTATTCGGTCTTGCTCCCGGTGGGGTTTACCGTGCGGTCCCTGTTGCCAGGCACCCGGTGCGCTCTTACCGCACCCTTTCACCCTTACCCGGACTTATCCGGGGCGGTTTGCTTTCTGTGGCACTTTCCCTGGGGTCGCCCCCGCCGGGCGTTACCCGGCACCGTGTTCTCATGGAGCCCGGACTTTCCTCTGCTTGCGCAGCGGCCGCCCGGTCAACTGGTGACCGGCTGATGTAGGGTGCCGGGGGTGACCCGGTCAAGTCGATTGAGTCGAAGTCAGCGCCGGCCGCGTGCCCCGCGCCCGGGTCACATCGCGATAGGCGGTGTTGATCGACGCCATCTTGGCAGAGGCCAGCCCCATCAATTCCTCGGGCACGCCCTTGGCAACCATCCGGTCCGGATGGTGCTCGGCCACCAGCCGCCGATAGGTCCGGCGCAGCTCGTCATCGGTCACGTCGGGCGCGAGCCCGAGCACCGCATATGGGTCCCGATGCCCTGACGGCATCAGCACGTGTTGGGAGGCGATCTGCTCGAAACGCACGGAATCGAACCCGAAAATCTCACTCACCGCTTCGAGATAGGCCATCTCGTCGCCATGCACGAACCCATCGGCCGTCGCGATCTCGAACAACGCGTCCAGCACGTGCTCGAGCGTCGCCGGACTGTCGGCAAACAGCTTGCGCACCTTGCGCGCATAGCTGTCGAACCCGGCCACATCCTGCTGAGCCAGCGCGAAAAACCGGTCCACATGCGCGTCGGCGCCCTCGGAATGTCCACAAGCGTGTGAAACGTGATGACTTCGCGCCGACTCACCACCCCGTCAGCCACGGCCATCTTGGCCGAAAGTGCAATGATCGACATGGTGAACGCCGCCTCGCGGCCGCCGGCGCCCAGTTGTCGGGGTCCAGAATGCTGGCAATACCGCCCGCCAGCCCTGTCCCCTGCGAGAACGAGCCAAGGAGCGCTGCGATTTGCTGCCAGATCGACATGACAATGTCCCGTGCGAACTTTTGCGGAGGGGTTGTTTATCGTCCGCAGCAATTGGGCACAAGCAAGACAGGACGCACCCGATGCGTCAATACGCTCGATTGAAGATTACTCGTAAACGAAACCGAAGGGATTGGTCTGCGGAGCCTGCTGCCGGCGCTCGATGACGACGCGGCTGTTCAGTGCAGGAACCTGCTCCTCATAAACCCAGAGGATTTCCCCGTTCGGGCCAACAACGCCGACCAACTCATCCTGCTCGCGATTGCGCGGATCAGATGCGCTGTTTGATCCGCTGAGCGGCGCCAGCGTCTGCGTATCGGGCGGCGTCAGAAAACCCGGAGCCGAGACCTGCGAGTTCTGGCCGGACATGCCGGCGGCGCGCGCAATCGCCTCATAGTCGATGCCGGTCGCATCCTGCTGCTGGGGCACCCCGAGCCCTTCGGGGCGAGGCAGCGGGCGCGGCGGCTCGATTGCCGCCGTTTCGGCAGCGCTGGTTTCGGCCTGCGGGGTCACAGCCGCAACGGGCTCCTCGGCAGGAGCAGTCGCCACCGTCCGATCAGCGGCGGGCCGGTCTTCGCCCAACGGCCGCCCATTGACCGTCACCATCGGACCATGCGTGGCCTCACCGGCCCGGTCGCGCTCGGCCTGCGGCACCGCGGGAAAGCCAGCGCTTTCGACAACCCGATCGGCAGCCGTTGCATCGCGCTCGGTATTTTCCGCTGGCGCATCGGGCAAAGCGACAAAGCCTGCGCCCGGCTCCTGCTGCAAGGCAGCAGCGCCAACCGCACCCATTATCAGTACCAGCATCGCGCCCGATACCACGGATCTTGAGAGCATCATATCTGCGTATCCAATCGGCCCACTGGCCATGTGCCCCGCACAGCCAATCTCTTCGTCCCTGAAAATGGCAGCAGTTTGGTGAATGGAACCTGAAGACCGTTCCCGTGCCGGGCCCCTGGAGTGCGATCGGGAAAAGTTGCAGACTTTTCCGGTTCGATCGCACGACAAAACAATAACTTAGAGCCCCAGTCCGATTCAACCGGGCTCTAGGGCCGAATACCCAGCAATCGCGCCAGCGCCAGCACCAGATTGGAGCGGTTGAGCGTATAGAAATGGAACTCGGTGATCCCAGAATCGAGCAGTTCGGTCACCTGCTCGGCGGCAACGGCCGCCGCGACAAGCGCGTGGGTCTCCGGATCGTCGTCCAGTCCCTCGAAACGGTCCGCCAGCCATTGCGGGATCGACGCCCCACACCGGCCGGCAAAACCCGCGATCTGCCGGAAACTGTGGATCGGCTGCACACCGGGCACGATCGGCGCGGTGATCCCCGCCTTGTGCGCCCGTTCGACGAACCGCCAGTAATCGCCGTTCTCAAAGAACATTTGGGTGATCGCGCGATCCGCACCGGCATCGAGTTTGCGCTTGAGATTGTCGATATCGGCATCCCAGTCCGCGCTTTGCGGATGCTTTTCAGGATAGGCCGCCACCGAAATATCGAAATCACCCAGCTTGCGGATGCCCGCCACCAGATCGGCGGCGCTGTTATATCCATGAGGATGCGGGGTAAAGGCATGCCCGACCCCTTCGGGAGGGTCACCGCGCAAAGCGACGATACGCTTGACGCCCGCCGCAGCGTAACCACGCACCACGTCATCGACCTCGTCGCGAGTCGCCCCGACGCAGGTCAGATGCGCCGCCGCCGGAACGCCGGTCTCATTGGTGATCCGCGAAACCATGCGCAGCGTGCGCTCGCGCGTCGAGCCACCCGCGCCATAAGTCACGGAAACAAACCGCGGCCCAAGCGGCGCCAACCGCGAAAGGCTCGCCCAGAATCTCTCCTCCATGGCGTCGGTCTTGGGCGGGAAGAACTCAAAGCTCACCGCAATGTCGGGACGCCCACTCTCGGGCTGACGGCTCAGCCGGCTCTCGTCTGTCGCAGACACCACGATCAGACTCCTTTTGTATGGTTTGGTTTTATGGTTTCGAGCGCCCAAAGGCACACCGTCAGCCCATCCTCGCGCGAGGGGGGGAAACTCTTGCACGAGGCAACACTGAGCCCAGCCGCATCGGCCCAAAGGGCCATCTGCTCGTGCGACATGCCCAGCCGGCGATGCGCCTGCTCGCTGCGCAGGAACTCGAGATCATGGGGCGCAAAATCGACCACAAGCATCCGCCCCTCGGGCTTGAGGCAGGACGCTGCGTGGGCGATCGCAATCGAAGGGTCGTCGAAATAGTGCAGCACCTGGTGCAGCATCACCAGATCGGACGACCCATGATAGTCGCCCAGCTCGGTTATGTTGCCCAGCCGCACCTGCGCGTTCTCTATGCCTTCGGCATCGAGCTTGGCCCGCGCCACCGAAAGCATTTCCCTGCTCGAATCCAGCCCGATGCCCTGGGTGTATTTCCCCGCGAGGAGCTCGAGCATCCGCCCGGTTCCGGTCCCCAGATCGAGAAACATCTCGACCGGCCCCTGCCCCGCGGCTGCAACGATCGCCGTCTCCAACGCGGATTCGGCAACGTGCAGGCTGCGCAACTTGTCCCAGCTCTGCGCGATGGTGGCAAAAAAGGTGGCAGCGCGTTCCTGCTGTGCTGCCCGCAACCCCGACAGCTTTTCAAGGTCGCGCCGCAGCTCGGAAGCGTCGGTATCCAGATGGTCCATCAGCCATTCGGCCAAAGCGCCACTGGTCCGGTCGCGATTGAGCCGGTAATAGGCCCACGCCCCTTCGGCATGCCGGGTTACAAGTCCGGCGTCGGCCAGCAGCTTGAGATGCCGGGAAATCCGCGGCTGACTCTGGCCCAGAATCTCGGTAAAATCCTTGACGGACAGCTCGCCCTGAACGAGAAGCGCAAGCAGGCGCAGGCGGGTGATTTCACCCGCCGCCTTCAAGAGCAAGACGATGTCCTGCGGTTGCCGCATGCGTGTCCCTGTCTGTCAAAGCAGTTCGGGACATAAAGATATCTTTATATCTTTCCTGTCAAGGCTTGTGCCCTGTCAGGCCACGGCTTCTTCCTGACGTCGGCGGAAGGAATGGGACCGCCACAGCCCGAAAATGCCTGACGCTTCGTCCTCGCTCAGCGCCTCGTAACGCTTGCGCACATTAACGATATCATCGCGGCTCGGCATATCGCGCCACGGCAGGACCGAAACGACCGACTCGAACAGATCGGCATCGAGACCGATGGCACGCGCCGCCACCGTAAAGGCCACATAATCCTGCATCGCCAGCCATTTGACGACGATCTCAGGTCGCACCTCCAGCAGCATGGTCAGGCCCGCCGCCGTGTGATGGCCATACCCGAACCGGGTAAACCGGTGCAGTGCCTTGAGATCGAAGCGACGCCGATCGGCAAGGGCTTTGACCTGGTTCCAGGCCAGCTTCCATTCCTGGGAAGAAAAGCCCGCCTGGTTTTTCATGCGATTGTACACAACCGCTTGCACCCGCGACGCGGTCTTGGGGTTATCCGTGCGGGAAAAAATGCCGATCTGCTCGAGGGCCGCATTCCCATGCTGGAAATTTCGGCTCGCACCTCGGCCCAGTCGATGTCCTTGCGTCCACGAAGCAGTTGCGCGAAAGCTTCGGTTTCGAGCGCCCGTTGAGCAATCTTGTCAACGGTGCGGATTGTGATTTCGGCCCGCGCGTTACCCAGCAGCTGCATGACCGAAGGCTCGGCCCCGAACATCGCGATCGATTCACCTACGCGGCCCGCCAACCCCTTGCGGCTGGCAATGGCCATGCGGTGTGCCTCGGAACGGTGTTCGACGATATCGATAAGATCGTCATCGGATAGCACCTGGGAGAATTCGAGCAGCGGCCCTGCCACCTCGATCTCGTCATTGGCCAGTTTGAGAACCACCGAGCCGGGTGCGCGCTCGAGCGGCGCCAGCATCTTGGCCACATGGGCGCGCGCTTCAACCTCAACGATATCGGCGAGCTGGCACAGCACTTCGTCATACTGTGCAACCTGCTCGTCGTCGCAGCGGTCCGACACATAGGAGAACAATTGCGCCAGATTGCGGATCAGATGGTCGCGTTCACCGGCGTCGGCCTCGCCGTTCAGAACCCTGAAATTTGCGAATGCCCGCACGCTTTCACTTGCTTCGGTCATGATGTTCTCCCCGGCTGGTTGCCGTATATTCGACCTACCTAGCGCTTCCGTCTTTTCGGCCCGCTGAATTCGTCCGGAGAGATTTGAATAAAAGTCTAGGTAATTTCCCTGATCACAACGAAAAGGGCCCGGCTCAAGCGAGCCGGGCCCAAAAAATGGTGCGCAATAACGAGAGCTTATTCAGCGGCCGAGATGGCTGCGGGACGCTCCGTCTTGCCGGCCGCCAAGGCAGCCCGCACGCCTGCGCCATACTCAGGGTGAACCTGGTCGAACAGCTTGCACTGACGTTCCTTGATCTCGTCGGGAGCATCGCCCATCGCTGCGGCGATATTGGAGAACAACCGCTTTTTCTGCCCTTCGTCGAACAGGTTGAACAAGGCCCGCGGCTGGCTGAAATCGTCATTGCCTTCCCGGTGGTTGTACCGGTCGGCATCGCCGAAATCTTGAGCGGCGGCTCCTGGACGGACTTGTCTTCGGCCGGACCATTAAAGCTGTTGGGCTCGTAATAGGCTTCCGGATTGCCCGTCTTGATCCCGCCATAGAAATTCATCTGGCCATCGCGATGATAGTGATGAACCGGGCATTTCGGTGCGTTGACCGGCAGTGCCTCGTAATGAGTGCCCAGACGATAGCGATGTGCGTCGGCATATGAGAACACGCGCGCCTGCAGCATCTTGTCGGGCGAATGCCCGATCCCGGGAACGATGTTGGACGGCGAGAACGCAACCTGCTCGATTTCCGCGAAATAGTTCTCGGCATTGCGGTTAAGCTCGAGCACGCCGATCTCGATCGGCGGATATTCGGCATGCGGCCACACCTTGGTGAGGTCGAACGGATTGTAGGAAGTCTTTCCGCATCGGCCTCGGGCATGATCTGCACCTGCACCGTCCAGCGCGGGAACTCGCCTTTTTCGATCGCACCGAAAAGCTCTTCCTGGTAGCTTTCGCGGGTCGAGCCGATGACCTTTTCGGCCTCTTCATTGGTGTAGTGCTTGTGGCCCTGCTGGGTCTTGAAGTGGAACTTCACCCAGAACCGCTCGCCATTGTCGTTCCAGAACGAATAGGTGTGGCTTCCGTACCCGTTCATGAACATCGGCGCGACAGGCAGGCCGCGGTCGCTCATCAGGATCGTCACCTGATGCAGGCTTTCGGGCGAAAGCGACCAGAAGTCCACATGGCGGTCGCCGAACGCAGATTGGTCTTGGGATGCCGCTTCTGGGTGTGGATGAAGTCGGGGAACTTCAGCGGATCGCGCACGAAGAACACCGGCGTGTTGTTGCCCACCAGGTCCCAATTGCCCTCTTCGGTATAGAACTTGATGGCAAAGCCGCGCACGTCGCGCTCGGCGTCGGCGGCGCCCAATTCGCCCGCAACGGTCGAAAACCGCAGGATAAGCGGCGTTTCCGCACCCGGCTGCAGCGCCTTGGCGCGCGTATATTTCGAAATATCACCGGTGATCTTGAGCGTGCCGTGAGCACCCCAGCCCTTGGCGTGCACCACGCGCTCGGGGATCCGCTCGCGGTTCTGGTGCGCCAGCTTTTCGATCAGCTGGTAGTCCTGCATCAGCACCGGGCCGCGCGGTCCGGCAGTGATCGAATTCTGGTTGTCGGGAACCGGCGCGCCCGCGCTGGTCGTCATTGTCGGTTTGTCGGACATGAGGCCTCCTAGTTTGTATTGATTCTAAAGAGATGGCTCTTCCTAGCCCCAGCGCGGCAATCATGCAAATTGATAAAACTGACAATCATGATAAGATTACCTAATCAAGCCAGATGAGCCACGAATGCAAACCATCACCCTGCGCCAGCTCCACTACGCGCAAGCAATTGCCGAAGAAGGCCATTTCGGTCGCGCCGCCCAGCGTTGCCATGTGACTCAGCCCGCGCTTTCCCAGCAAATCCGGCTGCTCGAGGATCGTTGCCAGACCTCTCTTTTCGACAGGCTTGGCAAGACGGTGACGCTCACCCCCTTCGGCCGTGAGTTTCTTGCCCACGCCAGCCGTGTCCTGAGCGCCGCCGTCGATCTTGAGACCTTCGCCGATATGGCCGCCGGCCAACCGGCCCGCCCCTTGCGTTTCGGTCTTATCCCCACCGTCGCGCCTTATCTCCTGCCTGAAATCCTGCCCTCACTGGGGTCCGATCTTGGCGATATCCGCTTCTCGGTCAGCGAGGGCAAGACCGAACGCTTGCTCGCCGCCCTCCACGACGGCGATCTCGATCTCGCGCTCATCGCCACCGAAACCGACCGCCCCAACCTCACCTCGATTGACCTGTTCGCCGATCCGTTCGTGCTTGCCACACGCAGCGGCACCAACTTGGCTGACCCGGTGAGTCTCGCCAACCTGCCGCGCGACAAGTTCCTGCTGCTCGAAGAGGGCCATTGCCTGCGCGACCAGATGGTCGACGCCTGCGCCCTCAAGCCCGATTTGCAGGGCCGCACCTTCGCCGCCACCTCGTTAACCACCATTCTCGAACTGGTGGCCAATGGCTATGGCGTGACGCTTCTGCCCACCATCAGTTTGCGCCGCGAGGAGCACAACAAGCGCATCGAATTCCACACGCTCGGCGCGCCCGGCGCGGCGCGCGTCCTTCGGCTCGTCTGGCGCGCCAACTCGCCCTACGAGGCGCTCTATCGAAAGATCGGAGACATCGTCACAAAAGTCGGCGAAACAAGCCTGCGGACCGATTTGCGGACCTCGGCCTAACCGGTCCGTTCAGTCCTCGGGCTCTGCCTGTCCCGTCACCATGCTCAGGAACTCGAGCAACAGCGGGTTGAACAGATCGGGACGCTCCAGACTGGGCAGATGCGCCGTCCCCTCGATCACCACCGCAAAGGCGTTTTCCATTTCCTCGGACAGATCGTCGTGACGATTGACGATATGGGGAAAATCGAGGTCCCCGGCCACCAGCAGCGCCGGAGTATCGATTTCGCTTATGCGGTCGATCGCCGCGTCGGGCTTGTCCTCCCGCGTCATCTCGCTCTTGCGCAAAATATTGCCGTTCATCGCCTGAAACAGCGCCCGCACATCGCCTTTCACGCGCCCGCTTTCCGAAAGCGGCCCATCGAGCCAGGCATGAGTATCGACCGCGTTGATCGCATCGACATCCCCGCTTTCCTCCACGGCCTCCATGGCATTGGCGATCTGCATGATCTCGGGTGGCAGGTGCGGCACCCTGGCCCCGCTGATCGAGGTGCCCACCAGCACCAGCCCCGCCGTGCGCTCGGGATTGGCCAGCGCGAAATCGATGGCCAGCGCACCGCCCATCGAGCAGCCGACAAACACCGCGGCATGCACGTCCAGCGCATCAAGCACCGCTTCGAGATCTTCGAGATGGGAAAATCCTTCGTCGGGCGAGGTCGTGTCCCCGAACCCGCGCCGGTCATAGGCAATCCCCCAGAACCCGGCCGCCGCCACCGCCTCGATCTGGTTCTCCCACATGCGCCGGTCACACACCCCCGCATGCAAGAACACCACCGGAATCCCCTCTCCGGCCTCGATGCCGGTGAAGACGGCGTCATCGATTTCAAGCGAGAATGGTTCACTCATAAGACCAGCCTATCGCAAAATCATTGGGCCGGGGAAAAATCCCCGGCCCGCATTCACTGTCGATTTGTATGACCCTACCGCGTCAGCGGCTTGTAGCTCACCCGCTTGGGGTTGACCGAATCCGGGCCCAGACGCCGAACTTTGTCGGCCTCGTAATCCTGGAAATTGCCCTCGAACCATTCCACATGGCTGTCGCCTTCGAACGCCAGGATATGGGTGGCAAGCCGATCGAGGAACATACGATCGTGCGAGATGATGACCGCGCAACGGCGAACTCCTCGAGCGCCTCTTCCAGCGCCGCCAGCGTTTCGGTGTCCAGATCGTTCGTCGGTTCGTCGAGCAGCAGAACGTTGGCGCCCGATTTGAGCATCTTGGCCAGATGCACGCGGTTGCGCTGCCCGCCCGAAAGCGTGCCCACCGGCTGTTGCTGGTCGCCGCCCTTGAAGTTGAAGGACGAGGTGTAGGCCCGTGAATTGACCTCACGCTTGCCCAGCTTGATGATGTCGTTGCCGCCCGAGATTTCCTCCCAGACGCTCTTTTTGGGATCGAGGCTGTCGCGGCTCTGATCCACATAGCCCATGTGCACCGTCTCGCCGACCGTAATCGTGCCCTCGTCAGGCTGCTCCTGCCCGGTCAGCATCTTGAACAGCGTGGTCTTGCCCGCCCCGTTCGGCCCGATCACGCCGACAATGCCGCCCGGCGGCAGCTTGAAGCTCAGCCCGTCGATCAGCAGCCGGTCGCCAAAGCCCTTCTTGACGCCGTCGATGTCGATGACGTTCTGGCCCAGCCGCTCGCCGGGCGGAATGATGATCTGGGCGGTGTTGGACTGGGTCCGCGCCTCATTGATCTTGACCAGTTCGTCATAGGCCCGGATACGTGCCTTCGATTTGGTCTGGCGTGCCTGGGGCGACTGGCCCAGCCATTCCTTTTCGCGCTCCAGCACCTTCGAGCGGGCCTGATCCTCGCTCTTTTCTTGGCTCATGCGCTTGGCCTTGGCCGTCAGATAGGCCGTATAATTGCCCTCATAGGGAATGCCGCGCCCGCGGTCGAGCTCGAGAATCCAGCCCGTCACGTTGTCGAGGAAGTAGCGGTCGTGGGTGATGATCAGCACCGCGCCGGGATATTCGCGCAGATGCTTTTCCAGCCACGCCGTTGTTTCGGCGTCCAGATGGTTGGTCGGTTCGTCGAGCAGCAGCAGGTCGGGCTGGCTCAGCAGCAGCTGGCACAGCGCTACGCGCCGCTTTTCACCGCCCGAAAGATTGGTGACGTTTTCCCCGCCCGGCGGGCAGCGCAACGCGTCCATGGCCATCTCGACCTTGGAGTCGAGGTCCCAGAGGTCTTCCGCGTCGATCTGGTCCTGAAGCTTTGCGGCTTCATCGGCCGTTTCGTCGGAATAATCCATCATCAGTTCGTTATAGCGATCGAGGATGGCCTGCTTTTCCTTCACCCCGATCATCACATTGCCCTTGACGTCGAGCTGCTCGTCGAGCTGGGGCTCCTGGGGCAGATAGCCCACCGTCGCGCCATCGGCGGCCCAGGCTTCGCCGGTAAATTCGGTATCGATCCCGGCCATGATTTTCAGAAGCGTCGATTTACCCGCCCCGTTCGGCCCCAGAATGCCGATCTTGGCATCGGGGTAGAACGAGAGGTTCATGTTGTCGATGACCTTTTTCCCGCCGGAATAGGCCTTGGACATGCCGTGCATATGATAGATGAATTGACGCGCCATAAAGCGGGTGCCTCTTTGGAAATTCGTATCTGAGAAACTTGGGGCCGTATGTAGGACAAGCCGTCAGGCGGTGCAATGGGCGCGCGCCAACCGGAAACCCGGCTCCCGCCCCCAATCAGGTCCGGGGCACGCCTATTCTGGAAGCGCTCCTAGCGGTCGGAGAGTGTCGACACTCATCATGATGGATTCCGGGGACAAGCCCCGGAACGGCAAGGAAGGGGTGGCGGGTATTTCCAGCACCTCCCCGCCCCCTTCGTCATCCTCGGGCTTGACCCGGGGATCCGCTGCCTCGGGAAGCCGATGAAGGGGTTGGGGAACTGTGAGACGCGAGGGGCATCACATCCGCGATGCCCAATAGCGGCGTTGCAGATCCCCGGGTCAAGCCCGAGGATGACGCGGGAGGCTAGTGAGGAACGACCGCCCGCCCGCGTTCAGCGCTCTATCCACACCGGGACCGATTTGAAGGCCGGAGTCTTCGAGCGCGGATCGATGGCCGTCCCCACCAGCACATTGGCTTCCGGATAATAGGCCAGCGCCGAACCACGGGGGATATCGAAGCTCAGGGCCTTGAGCCTGCTCATCTTTCCCGTTCGGACGCCAGATCGATCAGATCGCCTTCGGCAATGCCCATCTCCTCCATGTCCTTGCCATTGAGCAGCACCGACCAGCGCGGCGCCTTGTTGCGATAGCTGTCGGTCTCTTCGTAAACGATGGTGTTGAACTGCCCCTCAGACCGGATCGTCGCCAGCGTCAGCGCCTTGCGGCCCTCCGGCACCTCAGGGGTTTGCGGCAGAGCGATCACCTGAAAATGCCCCTTGCCGTCGGCCGTCGAAAAGCGCGGCTCGTGCATGACGCGATTGGCGATATGGAACTCACGCTTTGCCACATCGATCTCGGCCAGGTCTTTCAGACCAGGCACGATTTCCGAAATGGCCCGTCGCACCTCAGCGTGCTTCTTGAACGCCTGAAAGTCGATGGGACTGTCGGGCAGGATGCGGGTGGCGAGATCGGTGAGGATGACGCTTTCGGGGCGCACATTGGCCAGCCGGTCGATGCCGCCATCCGATAGTCGGATGAAATTGAACATCGATTCCTGCGTGGTGGGCTCCCATTCCTCATCGCGCGCCGTCACCGGCACGATGAGACTCTCGGAATCATCGTGCCCATGGACATGCCCCAGATTGAGCGTCGTGGTCAAAAACAGCTTGAACCCTATGGAGTTGAGAGCCTTTTCGGCCCAAGCCGTATCCGGCGACGCGCCATAGAGATTGCCGCCCATGATGACTGCCGCATCCATTTCCCCGCCATGGGCCGCGTGCAGGCAGGCCATGGTGTCCAGGCCCTTTGAGCGGCTGAGAGAAATCGAAAACTGCCGCTCCATTTCGGCCATCACGTCCTCGGCCAGCAGTGGTTTGACCCCGATCGTCCCGATACCCTGCACATTGGAGTGCCCTCGCAACGGCAACAGCCCGGCATTTGGCCGCCCGATCATGCCGCGCAGCAGGGCCAGATTGGCGATTGATTCAACGTTTTCAACGCCATGGACGTGATGGGTCATCCCCATGCCCCAGGCGAAAACCACGTTCTTTGCCCGGCCGTAGCGGTGCGCCACGCGCTCGATTTCGGCCCGCGCGAGCCCTGTCGACGCTTCGATAGCGTCCCATGACATTGCATGGACTTGCGCTCTGTAGGCCGCAGCATTGCCGGTATGGTTTTCAATGAACTCGGCGTCCTCCATCCCCGCCTCGATCACCGCCTTGGCGATGCCCAGCATCAAGGCGATATCGGACCCGATACGCGGCTGGAGATAGTCAGAAGCGATCTCGTCGCCCCCCTTGAGCATAGAGGACGGCGATTTGGGCACGGCGAACTTGACCAGCCCCGGCTCGCGCGCCGGATTGATGATAATCACCTCTCCGCCCCGGTCGCGGCAGTGCTTGAGCATGTGAATGAAGCGCGGATGATTGGACGAGGGATTGGCCCCGATCACAAAGATCATGTCCGCGCCAGTAAGGTCCGCCAGTTCCACCGTCGCCGTGCCCTTGCCGATGGTCGTGGCCAGCCCCTCGCTGGTCGCCTGGTGGCAGAAATAGGAACAGTTGTTGACGTTGTTGGTGCCAAAGGCCCGCGCCAGGAGCTGGAAGATGAATCCCGCCTCGTTTGACGACCGCCCCGAGGAATAAAAGAACGTCCGGTCCGGCACCGTGGCCAGCAGCCGCTTGGCGGCGTGATCGAGCGCCCAGTCCCAATCGACCACCTCATAACGGTCGGCATTGGCCGCCTTGTAAACCGGATCGCCCAGCCGGCCCAGATGCTCCATTTCCTTGCCGGTCAGTTCCTTGAGATCGGCAAGCGGGTGGGTGAAGATGGCGTGCGGAATGGCCGGTTGCAGATCGGTCGATTGCGCCTGCACCGACTTGTTGCAGACCGAGGGGAACTCGCCCAATTCGTTGGTCATGCCGCCCATCTGCCCGCCCATGCCATAGGCGCAGGCCTTGCACGTGTTCTTGGCCGTCAGCGCCTTGGCCGCCTTGCCCACGCCCATGCGGGCCACGGTCTGGAGCGTATAGAGAACCTTCTTGGGCCCTCCCCCCACGGTCTGGTGCGAATGCGGCATACGTCAAATCTCCTCGCGGCAAGTATGGCACGGCGGACGGCAGTGACAACAGATCGCTGCGCAACACTGTTTCACGCAATCGCTTACCAGTGCCGGTACACCAGATCGTCGGGATCGGGCCGCGCTGCGTCGGGATCGAGCGCTGCGCCCAGCCGCTCGGCCAACCGTCGCGAGCGGTGATTGTCGTGATCGACATAACTCACCAGCGAGGGCAGAGCCAGCGTCTCGCGCGCCCAGGCCTTGATGCAATTCGCAGCCTCGAGCGCATAACCCTTGCCTTCCTGCCCGGCATAAACCAGCCACCCCAGCTCATGCTCGGGAAACAGCGGCCCCGAATTGATCGCGACCTGCCCAACGGTTTGGTCGCCCGCCTCAACCATCAGCGCCCCATGGCCCATCAAGAGCCATTGAGCCGTGTCATGGCAGAAGGCATACCACGCGCCCTCCCGGTCGAACGGCCCGCCCATATGGATGGCGCGCTCCGATTGCATCAGCGCGGCGTAGTCCTCGAAATCGGCCATCTGCGGCGCCCGCAGAACCAGGCGGTCGGTGGTGAGGATGGGTGGGGTCGCTGTCATGTCCAGACTTTGTCTTTGGGGGCAGATCGAATGCGCTTATAGCCAGTGTACTGCCCACCGGACGATTCGCCATGTCATCCCTCTCCTCATCATCGGCCCTCCGGCCCGCACCCCTCCATCTGCTGCTGGCCTTTGCCAGTGGCGGCCTCTTGACCCTCATGGTCGATTTCAACGGGCTTGTCGGGCTTTTCGGCGGTGCCATGTACTCCTCATGGGTGGCCCATGGCACGGGAACAGTTGCCGCGCTGATCTTTCTGGCGCTGCTGCGCCTCCGCCCTCGATCGGGCGCAACCACCGAAAAGCCCCGCGCCCCTCTCTGGGCCTATCTCGGCGGCGTTTCGGGCGCGCTGACCGTCACGCTCACCTCAACCACGGTCAACACGCCCCTGGCCCTTTCAGGCACCCTCGCGCTGGGCCTTGCCGGACAGGTGCTGTTTTCGCTGGCCGCCGACCGCTGGGGCCTGTTCGGCCTGCCCAAGCGCATCCCCCGGATCAAGGATTTCGCTGCGCTGGCGCTGATCTTTGCCGGCTCGATGATCATCATTTTCGGGCAGGGTTAGGCAGATGACCACAGCCATTCTCTTCGCCCTGCTCGCGGGCATCCTCGTTTCGCTCTCCCGGCAATTGAACGGGCGGTTGGCGCTGTCGACAACCGCACTGATCGCCTCCTACTGGAACCATGTGGTCGGCTTTGCCGTGCTCACGGTTCTGGGCCTGATCCTCGGCGGCCTGTGGCCCGAAGGGGCGTTGAGCGCCCCATGGTACGCCTATCTGGGTGGCACAATCGGGGTGGTTTTCGTTGCCTCGGGCAGTTGGCTCATCGCCCGCATCGGCGCGATCAACACCGCCATGCTGGTCATCGGCGGCCAGATGATCTCGGGCGTCCTGCTCGATCTGGCCCGCGGCAACACCGAAAACCTCGCGGCCAGCGCCATCGGCGTGACCATGATTATCGCCGGCATGGCCCTGACGCAAAAGCGGGATTAGGTCAACCGACGCCTCCCTCTCCACCGCCGTCATCCCGGACTTGATCCGGGATCCAGTAACCGGCAGCGCTGGCGGTTCCGTCGCCGGTGCGGAGTGTACTGAGCCCCGGCTCGGGCCTGTCCCCGCGAAAGCGGGGAGCCGGGGTGACGGAGGGGGTTTTGGAGGAATGGGGCATCAAAGCAAATGCCGCTTCAACGACCACCATGCGACATCGCCACTCTGGCGCAGCGGCATGGATGGGCGTATATCGGCCCCGTCCAACCGGAAAATGCCCGCCATGCTCCAGACCCTGCTTATCCCCGTCGCCGGCCTGATGATCCTTATCGCCGCCATCAAGGGGCTGCTGCCCAGGGCAAAATGGCGTGAGAGGCTGTATTCGGTGTTCGCCGGCGGCTGGTCGGGTTTCGGCGTCGCGATCTATCACCCCGTCTGGCTGGGGCGCTTTGCCCCCATGGGCTGGATCCACAATCCCAACATCGTCATGATCTTCGGCTTCGGCTTATTGGCGCTTGGCGTCTTTGGTGCCTCGATCATGATTGGCGACCGCTAGCTGAGCAGCGAAAGCCCGCTTGTATGCGGGCCGCGCCTCCCCCCGAGCCACATAGGCCGATAGGCTTGGATATTCCTCCAATATCCCCGCCCCCTCCAGCCTGCGCAGTACCAGCACCATGATAAGATCGGCTGCGCTGAACGTGCCGTCGAGCCATTCGGAAGCGCCGAGCCGGTTGGCCAGTTGGTCCAGCCGCACGCGCACGCGATCCTCGAGAATGGGCAACAACTCGCCATACCATGGCCTGTCACCCACCAAATATCGCGACTGTTCGCGCTCGACGATCGGCGGCTCGACGGTGTTGAGCGCCGAGAACATCCAGGTGGTCGCCCGCGCCCGTGCATTTTCATCCTCGGGCAACAGGCCTTTGTGGTGTTGCGCGATGTGAAAGACGATCGCGCCGGTCTCAAACAGCGCAAGATCGCCCTCCTCATAGGTCGGGATCTGCCCGAAGGGATGCAGCGCGAGGTGACTGGGCTCTTTCATCTGCTTGAACGAAACCAGGCGAACCTCATAGGGCAGCCCCACCTCTTCAAGCGCCCAGCGCACCCGCATATCCCGCGCCAGTCCCCTGCCGCCATCGGGCGAATTTTCAAACGCCGTAATCGTGATTGCCATGGCTGTTCTCTCCTGATTGTCGTTACGACGGTCCGCGCCACGGCGTTCCGACAAACAGGTCACACTATTCCACGGTTGGCGGGTGCGCCGGCAACGACCGATGCTTCAGTCGTTGGGCAGCGCGCCCGGAAGGAAAAGGCTCACGCCCAGCCCCCCGAGCGGCGCACGCTCGAGGACCACCCTGCCACCGTTGATTTCGACAATGTCATGCGCGATCGATAGCCCCAACCCCGTTCCGGCCTGGCTCTGGTCGTGACGGACACCGCGTTGCCGCGCTGTTTTCATCTGCTCCTCGGTCATGCCCGGACCGTTGTCGGCGACGATGATGCGCAGGTTTTCGTCCTCCTGACAGACAGCTATTTCAATGGTGTCGCAGGTATGGCGCAGTCCATTGTCGAGCAGGACCCCGATCAGTTCGATAAGATCATGACGGTCCAACTGAACGATGGCTCCGTCCGGGCAGGCAATTTTCCAGGTGACCATCCCGCCCCGCTCGGTTCTCTTGAGAACCGAAACGACCTGCTCGATCGCGGGAGACAGAGGTGTGCTGGCCGTTGCACTGGCGGATCGCAACCGCAACTGGGTGAGGCGCAACTGATATTCGATGCGTTCATTCATCGTCTGCACCAGCCGATCAAGCGCATCGGCTTCCTGATCGTCCCCGAGGTCGCGCAGGCGTGCCTCGGTCGCGCCCAGCGCCGACAGAGGGGTCCGCAGGGCATGGGCCAGGTCGCTGGCGCGGGCACGCGCAAATTCGAGCATCGCCCTTTGCGCGTCGAGCAGCCCGTTGACCTGCTCGACCAGTGGACCGATTTCCAGCGGATAGTCGTCGCGCAGCCGCGCCGCGCGCCCCGTGCGGATGTCCTCGATACCGGTTCTCAGGCTGGCCAATGGAGCAAGGCCGAGATGGACCTGAAGAACCGCCGCAAGCGTCAGCGCGCCCCAGACCAGCGCGAGCGCACTGGTCAGTTGCATCGAAAAGGTGCGCACCGAAAGATCGATCTGCTCGCGATCCCGCGCGACGGTCACCACCAGCCGATTGTCAGGCGGCCCGGAAAACCGGATTGTCTGGCTTAGTCCCAGGATCGGCATGCCGGCCGGCCCCTCCGATACGATCAAAGCCGGCGATGCGTCCTGCCCCAAGTCCAGCGTCACATCGAACAGCGAGGGCGAGCGGGCCAGCACTTCGCCGTCGGGGCCGTCGATCTGCCAGTAGAGCCCGCCATAGGGCAACTCGTAGCGCGGATCGGCCAGCGGCCGGTCCAGATCACCGATTTCGATGCGGTCAACCTGAGCCACCAACCGGTTGAGCGTGGCCCTGAGTTCGGTTTCTGCCGAGGCTTCAAGATGCGCCCGGAACAGGTGTATGAGCAAAAGGCCGACCGCTATCATCGCAAGGCCGATCCACACGCCTGCCCCGATCAGAAGCCGCAGGCGAAGCGAGGTCCCCCTCACGCACCGGTCCTTCCACGTAATATCCAAAACCTCGCCGCGTCTTGATGATCTCGCCCCCGACGCGGCGGCGCACACGCCCCACCAGCACCTCGATGGAATTGGAGTCGCGTTCGAAATCCTGGGCGTAAAGGTGCTCGGTCAGCTCCAGTTGCGAAACCACGCGCCCCCGATTGTGCGCCAGATACGACAGCAGGCTGTATTCTCTCGGCGTCAGCCCCATCGGCACGCCGCCCCGCAAAACCTGTTGCATGCGCGTGTCGATAACCAGGTCCCCCACTTCGATGCGCGGCGAGGCATGACCGGCCGAACGGCGCAGGACGGCCCGGACCCTGGCCACCAGCTCTTCGGGCCGGAACGGCTTGACGATATAGTCGTCGGCACCGGCCTCGATCCCGTCGACCCTCTCGGCCCAGTGCCCCCGTGCCGTTACGATGATGACCGGCCGGGTCATGCCTTCCTGCCGCCACCGCTTGAGCAGGGTCATCCCGTCGAGTTGGGGTAAGCCGAGATCGAGCACGATGACATCGAACGGCTCTGTGCTTCCCAGGAACCAGGCCTCCTCGCCATCCGCCTCGCCCGTGACCGCAAACCCGGCCGCAGCCAATGCCGCCGCCATGGTGGAGGCAATCCGGGGATCGTCTTCGATGACCAATGCACGCATGGTTTCCTATCTGACCGGGTTGCCGGTATGCGCGTAATAGTAAAGCGTATCGAGCGTCCCGTCAGGCAGAAGTATCTTGAGTTCGTAGAGCAAAAACCCCTCGACGGTGAGCAGCCGCGTATCGATAAGGCTGCCTCCGTGCTGTTCCAGGGCCGGCCGCAGCACGCGGTCCAGGGAACCGCCTGCCCTGTCCTCACCGCCTGAGCGGCCCGATCCTGCGCCGACTGTGCCGAACCCGATCCGCCGCCGGCAGCGTTGCCCAACCCATTGCCCGGGATGTCTCCGGCATTGGCTGCGCCATTTCCAGCATCGTCTGGGTCTGGCGTCTCGCCGGCACGCTCTGCATTGTCACTGACATCGGCGCCTGCGGCATTTTCCGCGGCAGTATCAAGGCCGGGATTGTCCGGACGTCCGATATCGGGACGCCCCGAATTGCCCTGAGCGGATGCAAGAGTGGGCGTGAGCGCCACAATCGCGCCGAGAGCAACAAATGACAGGATGCGCATGGCTGGCTCGGGACCTGTTAATTTCGCGCGCACGGCGCGCCATCTCGGGGTGGGACGCAAAGCGCCAACTGGTGCATCGGGAACCTCGAACGCATCGCGATACGCTCGTCATCCCCTGCCGTCCCCTGGGCACTTTGAACCGACCCAACTGACAAAATGCTGACAGAGACCTCAGGCCGGCGTCAGGCTTTGATTGCTAGGCTCGATTCGCAAACCAGACCTCCGGTCATGGTATGGCAGAACGGGTGGCGCCGCTAGCACCAAGACTGTACCCCGCATACGCGGTGTCACTCGCTCTGTTTCATCGTATTGCGCCGGCCACGGCGCGCTTGTCCGCGAGGCGTCCGGGTTGGGCCTTTGATCGCCTGATACGCCTGGCGGACCGAAAAGGGAAATTTCCATGAAACTGTCGCTCATCTCCGTAATCGTCGGTCTCTCGATGGCAGCACCGGGCGCCGCGCTGGCCCAGGAGGTCGTGTCGTGCGACCCCCAGTCCATCGCGCAACTTCTCGGCCTTGAGCCCATTCCCGGCTGCGAGGCCGACGTCAGCGACCCGGACGGCGAAGAGCCCGTCAATGATCGCCTGACCGGTCTGCAGACCGCGCACGAGGCATCCGGCGGACGCTCGACCGAGGCCCTCGAGCATGCCAACGCCATGAGCGGTGGTGCTGTGCTGGCCGCCCATATGAATGGCGATGACGATGATGAGGAAGAAGAAGAGGTCGAACTCGAGGAGGAGGAGGACGACGAGAATGAAGGTCGCGGCCGGCCCGAAGATGCCGGTCGGGGCCGTCCCTGATCCTCGCACGCACAAGGCCCGGATATCGGACGCGGTGAAACGCCGCGTTCGATGCCCCTCCCGCTTCGCAAAAGTGGGAATTGTCCGAAATTGCCGTGGCCGGTGTCCCCGACCCCTGTCATTTTCTGCAGAGCATCGGTAATTGCCAAGATTCGGGATCAAATTTTTGCACGGACCTTTCCACCGCTTTGCGAAGCTCTCATCGCTGGTTGGCCTGTGCATTGCCCTCGCCGGGTGTAGTGGGGGGAGCAATGGCGGCGGCGGATCAGCGGATTCCAATCTTCCTCAGCCCGATTATTCCAATGACTGGGTCAGCGCCTCGGTCGCCCACACCTTCGACACGGTGCAAGCCGCTCAGATACGCAACTCCTCCCGCTTTCAGGGTGTCGATGCCGCTATCAGCGGCGGGGGGTCGAACCAGTCCCATCCTTATGAACTCGCAAGGCTCGACCTTGTGCTCTCGGGCAACTGGACTGGAGCGGGCCAGCGCGTCGCCGTGGTTGACGACGGATTCCGCACGACCCATCAGGAATTTGCGGGCACCGACATCGTTGCAAACGGCAACATTGCGGTCGCCGGAGGTTCCTCGCACGGCACCCACGTCGCGGCCCTGATTGCCGGCAGCGACGATCAGGGGTCCATGATGGGGTTCGCCCCCGATGCCGATTTGCATCTCACAAGCTATCTCGATGACAGCAGCCGCACCGGCATCGATCTCGACAAACTCGCCGCTTGCGACCGCCGAACCGCCCCAGCCTCGATGCCTCGCCCAGAACAATTCCTGGGGTCTGC
>JACADM010000191.1_pt1 | contig 20938 bp, 41 predicted proteins | sample 7512371 | NCBI WGS metagenome assembly JACADM01 (sample SAMN14389041, study PRJNA612141) | algae metagenome | isolation source: non-axenic algae culture | place: India: Navi Mumbai | collected 2017-01
TCGGGATCATAGAAATGAGTGCTATTGCCCACGTCATATGCAACAATGGGTTGATTGTTCCAGACTGCGGGGACCTCCCAATTGAAAGTACCCACTGGGGGCATATCTGGCATTCAGACTTTCCACCTGCTGCCCAGAGAGATGTCGTAGAAATTGACTGTGCCCTTATTGCCACCACCGGTCGGAGTCATGCACCATTTGGGTCACTGACGACCGCCATCCCTATTAACGACACCCTCGCCGAAGGAGGGGTGACGGCCAGTTATCACCCCGTTGGTCTGTGTGTAACGAGCGATCTGATTGCCGGAGGGTACTCAAAGAGGTACGCGGCACCGGCCTTCACCGTCGAATCCGGATCATCCTCGCGGCTGCCGACGAGCAGCATGCCGTCCTGCACCGCAATCGACTGCCCAAACCTCTCCGGCGGAAGATATGGTGGCGATGTCGTCGCGGCAATGTATTTTTCCTGCGAGCGTTTGAACGCAAAGACGTACACACCACCTGTTCCTGAACTTCCTCCGTTCTGAACACCGCCCGCACCGACGTACAATCGCCCATCGTGGACAACCGGCGAGAGCCGAAATCGTTCCCCGCGACAGCGTCCGCTGGCTGAATGATCGCGTACGGGCTGATCTGGGGCTGTGCATGAGCCGGCGAGGGGCTGCAGAGCGCCGAGCACGGCAGAATTCCAAACACAGAAACTGAATGCACGACTCCGCCGACCTTTGTGTATCATGGTCTGATTTTACCGCAAGCTCCCAAGATCCACAACGGTTACAGGTTTTGTGAATTGTTTGGATCTGGCCGATTCTATGGGCTTAGCAACCCGCGTTGTAATTCCCCACCCACGCCGAGAAGTCCGCCGGCGAGCACGTGCCATCCGCGTTCTGGTCGCACTCGGGGCCATCGCGTTGAAGGCCGAGACCGGGCCGAGAAGTCGGCGGGGCTCAGCATGCCGTCGGCGTTGACGTCGGCGACGCACGCGGTCTCGAACAACTCCTCGTAGTACGCGACATACAGATCGTCGGCGAACACCCCGTACACCGCGGGCGTGTAGTGGATCTCATCGACGAACGTCGAGGCCAGGCTGGGCAGGCTCGCGTCGGGGAGTGACGGATCGAATGGGGATGCCCAGCTCCGGCATGCCGTAGTTGATCTGCAAAGCCGTAGTACCCCTCGTACGTGTACCCCGGGATCGTGTCGGCCAGCGTAGAGCCGGCTGTCCAGATCGAGCATCACCTCGTTCACCCGAGCCGGATCGAAGAACAGGATCGGCTGCAGGAAGTCGTACCCGACTGGAACACCTCGACATCCGGACGCACGCTGAGCATGTGCAGAACGATGTCCTCGGTATCATCCACAACGCGCGTGAGCGGGCTGTTGACGATCGCGTCGTTGTTGATGAACGGAATCCCGTCGAAGAGATCGTTCCCGCCGATCGAGAGGTGCACAATCTGTGCATCCGGTTCGCCATCAGCACGTTCTCGATGTACGGCAACCCTATCGACGGATCGCTCGACACCAATTTCATCGGCGCGGGCTCCTCCACACCCTCGTTCAGCAACGCGATCTCCGGGATGCCCTCGTCGATGATCGTCTGACGCAACAGCCCTGCAAGACGGTTCGCCCACGAATCGCCAAACACGATCACCTCGGCCCCTGCATGGACTGAGAATGCTGCGGATGCCATCACCAGCGTGTGCTTCATAGAGCCCTCCCGATGCAGTCTACAGCCTGAGCCCGCATGCGCTGAAAAGCGGGGACCGAAAGCCCCGCTCGCGGCTCTGATTCTCAACGATCACCCGGCCCTGAGACCCATATGCCCTCGGCCGAGCGCCAACTCTCTCGCAGCCGGCGTTGTAGTTGCTGACCCGGGCCGAGAAGTCCGCCGGCGAGCACAGCCCGTCGCCGTTCTGATCACAACCCGTGCAGCGGTGTTGAACGCACTGACCCACGCACTGAAGTCGGCGGGGCTCAGCATACCGTCGCCGTTGACGTCGGCGATGCACTCAAACGGAACCTCCCACTCGAGCGTCAGTTCGACGGAGTCAACCGGCCAGCGGCTCCTGCGTGCTGGCATCACCCACATACGCGGTAAGTCGCGCTGTACGCCAGCTCGGTCGCCGAGTACCAGTTGTGGGTCATCATGCCGCCCACTGCCAGATGTCGGACGAGCTGTCGGTCCCGAGAATCGGCGCGAAGCTGAACGCGTCGTACGCGGCAGGCCTGGCTTGTCCCTAGATTCTCGACGAACACGCCCGAACCCGCCGGCAGATCAAAGAAACCGTCGGCGAGCCACCCGAACCTGCCCGAGTAGTACGTCCCGTTCAGCACGCTCGCCGGGCCCGTGTACACATCGTCGTCGTACAGGAACAACTCCACCGGCCCGCTCACAGGGTCTCATACTCAAGCTCGAGCGTTTGCCCGTTCTGTGACACGAGCAGGTGCAGCATCGTGCCGCCGAGTTGGGGCGTGTCGGCGAAGGCCGCGCCCGCGACCGAGCACGGGCAACAAGTCCGAATGCTGTGCATGTTCATGACGCGGCTCCTTTCTGTGTATGGCTTACCGACGACGACGCGAGGCAACGAGCCCGCCGAGCCGAGCAGTGCCGCCGACGAGGGCGCGGGCACGGTCTGCCAGGCTCAGCGTCACGCTCTCTGAGCCGTAACCCGCCAGCGGTGCGCCGGTGGTCTCGTCACCGATGTATGATTGAGCACCATCGGTACGAGCCCTCGCCCGCGGCTGCGAACCGGGGTGATGCATCGTGCCGCCCCTTCCACGCGGCATCCGAGCCCGCGGTCCCGAACATCGGCGCGTACGTGTGGTTCTCGCGCATCATGCATGCCGCCCTCGTACGCCTCGATGCCCGACGACGCTGGTCATCTCGATCAGATCGCCGCGTCACGGGGCAGCGTGATAAAGCCGTCGGCGAGGAAGCCGTACTGGCTGGATGAACTTCCCGTCCAGCACGTCCGCGGGCGCGGTGTGCATGTCGCCGTAGTTGATCATGTCGAGATTCGCGCCTCGGCATGGGCCGTCAGATCCGTCCCATCGAAAGCGATCAAGACGTGCACCATCGGGTTCTCGAACTGGGGCCGGTCTGTCCACCGGCGGCACAAGCAGTGAAAGCAGCGGCAAGGGCAACGATTGATTTGGTCGTGTTCATGACTGTTCTCTCTATCTTTTCTTCAGCGGCAGATACCGCATATGTGATGGATGTGTGAAGTGAAACAAAATGGTTGACCGAGCCCGGCTTACCAGCCGCGAGGATCCAGAGATCCTTCTTGCAGCTCGGGGTTGAATGTGTCCTCAAACTTTCGGACCTCCGCGTGCCCGTCGAGGAAGTACCCCTCGCCGGGCTCGAACCGATCAAACGCGACGCTCTCGTTCTCGGCACGAAGTTCTTCCAGAAGTGCGCATGTGATGGTCCGGCTCGTCCGCTTCCTCATCGAGATCCGCAAACAGAATAGTCTCGGCGGGCCTCACCGCGCACCGGCAGTACATGTAGGGCTTGCTCTCATCGCCCGTACGGGACGGGTCGATCTCATTCCATTTGAGCTCGAAGTACACGCTCTGCCCGAAGCTGTTGATCGGAGTCTGCGTCACCCTGCGATCACCCGGCAACTGCTCGCGCCTGTCCAGCGGCGAGCGGTAGTACTCGTTCACGATCGAGAGCCACTGCTCCTCATCGGGCGGATCCGTCGGATCGAACGGATCGTCCGCGAAGTATTCGTAAACGCAAAGTTCCGGGCATCCCCTCGGACCAGCCGAAACCGGCCGAGTGCGAGGTGATCTGGATCTTCCCTTGTTGCTGTCCGAGTAGTGCGTGCTCGCCATCCCGAGATCGCGCAGACGCGAGCGCAGCACCCCGGGCCCGCGTGCGGGCCTTGCCCAACGCGGGCAGGAGGATGCCGATGAGCAGCGATAATCGCAATGACAACAAGCAACTCGATGAGCGTGAAAGCAGGCTTTCGGTTCGCACTGTGCGCGCGTGACATGGAAATTCTCCCCAGCGGCCAGCGCACGCATCAAGGCGCACAAACCGCAAGCGTTCTGAAGTCGGTACGGACGCGGAGGTCAGACCGAACGCTTGGGAGGGGACTGGTCACATCGTGAGCGTGAACCGAGCACAGGCTCGGCATGGACGAACAGACGATCGCCGTCATTGTCAGCCAGAACGCGCTGATCGCGTCCGTGCCCGCAACGACCGGGACCGCCGCCGGGAACCACTTCAGGGGCGGCGTGCAGCCGAAGGTCAGCATCTCTGGACCCACGGGCGATTCATCACCCGTCGCCATCGGTTCGGCCGGGTGCGCGGGGCCTGGCGGCACAGCAGCACGACCCGCTGGTCAGCACGCCGACGCCTCGCCGCAGGCGCAGCCGGTTTCGGTCACGCCCGCTGGGCTCAGATCGAACGCGCTCGCCAAAACTTGGCACGGGCACCGCAGCGGGCTCGCGCACGTACAGCCCGATCAGAACCGCGATGACCGATCTGGAACTCGTAAGCTCGCATGACTCCCAACTGCCAGAATCAGAGCACAGAACGTGCCCACACCAACATACGCCCCACCGGGCAAAATAGATCTCCTCGAGGGAGAGAATTACGGGTTCTGTGTCCTAAATGCTTATCAGACAGAAATTCTACGAACGGGCCCCAAGCAGATCCGCCAGCACAGCCATCCGCACCGGGACGCCCGCTGAGACCTGTTTCCGCACGAGCGACCTCGGCCCGTCGGCGACCGAGCCGTCCAACTCCAGCCCCGGTTGATCGGGCCCGGGTGCATGATGACCGACCCGTCCTTCATCGCAGCCGCCCGCGCTCGGTAGCGCGTAGAGCGAGCGGTACTCGCACCGAGCCCACACCCGGGGGCGAGCCGGGCTTGGTCTCCCCACCCGAGCCGTGTCGCTCGAACTGGATCCGCAGCATCTGCACCGCATCGAGCTCGGGCAGCACCTCGTCCAGATCGCTCGACACGCTGCACCCGGGATCTCGAGCGACCTCGGCAGCGGCGGGCCCCCACGCAGATCACCTTCGCGCCCAGCCTTGTCATCACCGCGATATCCGAGCGCGCCACGCGCGTGACGATGTCGCCCACGATCCCCACCGTGACGCCTGAGAGATCAAAGCTCGTCTCGCGTCCGCCTTTGAGCGCGGCAGAGGGCGTACACATCGAGCATGCCACGGGTCGGGTGCTCGTGCGTGCCGTCGCCCGCGTTGATGACGGGCACGCTCACGTGCTGAGCGATGTGGTAGGCCGCCCCGGATGCGCCACTGCACGACCAGCGCGTCGCCGCCCGTCGCCTCGACGGTGCTTGCGGTATCCACCAGCGTCTCGCCCTTGGCGATGCTCGAGCCCGGCGCGGTCAGGTTTGTCACACCCGCGCCCAGCCTGCGCGAGGCGAAAACTCACCCGCGTCCGCGTCGATTCCTCGAAGAACAGGTTGCACACGCTCTTGCCCGCGAGACGCTTGCGCTCCGCGTCCTCGCGGCATGCCCGCCGTCGTCAAACGTGAGCGCCAATTGCAGGAGATCGACCATCCGCTCGCGGGGCATCCCGGCGAGCTCGATGAAGTGCGGCGTGGTCCACTCCGCGACGCATCACCCTCGCCGTCAGCCTCGGTCGGCGACTCACCAGCCAGGGCGTCCTCTGCGGGCTCGCCCGTACCCACCGGGTTCCGCCCGGCGTCGTACGCACGCTGGATGTCCTCGATCGTGAACAGCTCCGGCGGCGTCAGCGTCCCGACCTCGCGGGGCCGATCGTGCTCGATCCGGCGCGTCCCCGTCGAGCCACGCATGTACCTCGACACCCACGTACACCGGCTCGTCCACACCCTGCTCGAGCCCGGTGATCGGTCCGGATCACGTCCACCGGACACGGGTGTGACGAATCGCCACCTCCCCGATGTGGTAGATCGGGAGGCTCGGATCGGTCGTCTCGCTCAGCACCTCGGCCCGTGGGTGGGCGTTGGCAGCGATCCAGCGGTAGCTCGGCGCGATGCCGCCGGGCACGTTGATCGCCAAGAGCGATCCCGAGGCGAGCAGGTCCAGTTTCTTCTGCGAGGCCGGTCCTTCTCGATGACGTACTTGAGGGCCTTGGCCATCGGCTCGCGGATGGAGGCGGTGTCCGTCGCGTTCACAAGTGACGCCCGGCTCGGGCGGGTAGTTGCTGTACGACAGGCACCCGGACATCCCGAAGAGGGCCCCGCACCGCCGATGACGCCGGCTGCCATACAAGATCCGCCGATTCCGTCGATTCATCCCATCGCTCCAGACAGTTGAAGGCGGCCAGTCCCCGAGCCGCAACCACTCTATGCGACCTGCGCGCGTGTGCCCCACCGAGTCGTCTCGCAAATCGAGCGGACAAACGCGTCCACACTGAATCCAGAGCCTCTCCCCGAGCGACCCTACCATCAGCCGTGGATACCCGCCCCAAACGCTTCGTGGTCGGCATCTCCGGCGCTCCGGCGCCGCGTACGCCCTCCGCACGCTCGAACTGCTCCTCCAGTCCGGGGCCGAGGTGCACCTCGTCGTCTCCGAGTACGGCCAGCGCCTCCTCTACGAAGAGCCGGCATCAAGAAGATCGAACCCGAGGCCCTCCTGCCCGGTGATCGAGTCCGACGGCTCGTTCGCCTACAAGCTCACCTGCCACCCCAACAAAGACGTGGGTGCTCTCATCGCCTCGGGCAGCTACCTGCACGACGGCATGGTCGTCGTCCCGTGCAGCTCGACCAGTCTTGGCACGTTCGCCACGGGCTCGGGCAGTAACCTGCTCACCGGGCCGCGATGGTCACGCTCAAGGAACGCCGCAAGCTCATCGTCTGCCACCGCGAGTCGCCCCTGAGTCTCGTGGACATCGAGACATGCACTGACTCTCGCCGGCGCGGTCATCTGCCCGACCAACCCCGGCTTCTACCTCAAGCCCATGACCGTGGGCGACATCGTCGACTTCACCGTGGGCAAGATCCTCGACCTCTTGGGCGTCGAGCACTCGCTGGCGACCCGTTGGGAGGGTAAACACACACCCGCCCGAATAATCCTGTACGCTGCCCGGCGTGAACCAAACCACTCTCATCGACACGTGCACCAGTTGCAGCTACTCCCTTGAAGGACTCCCGAGGCGGAGCCCCTGCCCCGAGTGCGGCAAGACCCAGCAAGCCGACGACTTCGTCGTCTGCAGCCAATGCGGCTACTACGGCGGGACTCAAACTCGACTCCAACTGCCCCGAGTGCGGCAAGGCCATCGGCGAATCGCTCGTCATGCACTCGATCTACCGCGGCGGACGGGCGTACGTCGACCGCCTCGCATCGGGCGCTCGTCTCATCCTGCTGGCGGCGTACGGCCGTCGGCTCGGTCTTTGTCATGTTTGCAGCCATGCTCGCGTCCGGAACGCTCGGCGTCGCGGCCGGCGGCGTCGGGCCGATGGCGGGGATGGTCCTCGGGATCTTGCTCTACGTCGCCATGCTGCTGGCCTCGGCCATCGTCTGGCTCATCGGCTGGATCCGCGCGACCACGCCTGACCCGCTCCTCGGGCACGCCGCCCCACCGACCGCAAACGCGGAGCCACGCGTGGATTGGCTATCGCCATCTTCTGCCTGCAGTTCGGCTCGCTTATCCCGTTCCTCGGCTGGCTTGCCAGCACGTAACATGATCTGCATCATCATCTTTTCTTCATCGCCTCGTCGTACATCCGTCAGGCTCGGCGAGCATGCCTCGGCTAAGCTCGTCCGCACCGTCGGTCGCGTGCGCACCGCGGGCGTCGTGCTCGGCGCGTTTTCATCGTCTCGATCATCATTGTCTTTGTCGGCATAATCTCGGCGCTTTCTGCCCGGGGCAGTCACCGATAGCCGCCACCCTCATGCTCGCCGCGGGTATCGCTCCCGATCTCGGCAGCCGCTCTTGCTCGTTTATCTGCGTCTTGTCGGGACATTCGCCAAGCAGATGAAAGCCTGCCGCGAGCGAGCCCAGAGCCTCCCGACAAACCCGATGCCGCGCGAGCTCGGCACGCCGATTCTGCCGGCAGGGACTGTGTCATGATGGCCGAATCACTTTCGGTCAATCACCACTGCACCGGCTGTGGGTACTGCCTCGGCGGGCTTCTCGAAACCGCTCAATGCCCCGAATGTAACAAGCCATGTGCCGAGTCGATCGCCGAGACCTTGGCCGCAAGCACAAAGCGCCGTCGGCGCCGCCGCGGCGCACGCCTGCAACCATCGGCACGACCGGCACTTGTGTGCAACATCCTCTACATCCTGCTTGCCGAGATTTTCCCCACCTTTCCTCCACCGCCTATCTCGCGATCCTGTGGATCCTGTTTATCTCGTTGATACTCGCGACACTCGGATGGTTTCTGGTTGCCACAAAGTCCCACGAGCCGGAACGTGCCCGCCCTCCACCGCACTCAGATTCTGGATGCATTGCCTGTATCACGATGCTGGTTACATTCGTTGTGCTCAACTTTCTGCCCCCTACACCCTTGCTCTACGCACTGTTCTCCTCGACACTGCTCAGTTGGATCCTTTCCAACATCCCGAGCGCGTTGTATCTTCTGACAACCACCGCCTACGCGGTCGCCCTGCTCAAACACCATTCCGACCAATCCGGACACACCGATTACGTGTGTATTTCTGGGTTCTCGTCGGCTGCCTCATGACGTACAACACGCTGTGGGTGTGCGTGTCTGGGAACAAACTGAGCAACGACATGTTCGGCCCTACGGCCGACTTCACAATCAGTGCTTTCGCGCTCGTCTCACACCTGTTGATGCTGGCCGCCCACGCGCTCGTTGCCTTCAAGCTTCTGCGATCGCTCGGTCATGCGCAGATGCAGCATGACCGAGTCCATCGCCGCCCGGGTTCAACACCGGCCCTCACCGTCGCCCGCGACCCCAGCCGCGCTTTGAGTTGTCCTCGGTCTCGATCGACTTGCCGCCGACGAGTGAGACGCAGCCCGCGCCCGACCATCTGCGCGCCTCGCGCGAACTCCGGCCCGAGTTCGACGCGCAGCATCGGGTCCGGCGACCGTAATCGCGCCCGCCCGTCTCGAACTCCAGCACCACGGGCACGACCTCGCCCGAGGGCTTGGCGCCGCCCGGCTGAATCGCCCGGGTCGTCAGGAAATCGTGGAGCCGATCGACCGTCTGCATCCCCGTGCCGTTGAGCTTCTCGGTCCGCAGTGTCAGGTGCAGCCTGCCCTTCTCGGGGGCTGGCCCTCGATCGGCACCATGCGATCGACGATGATCTGGGGCGAGCCCCGGCTGTAGTCCATCCGACCCATCACGAACTTCGGGCCGTCGTCCTCGAACAGGTGGGAGAACTTCGCGTAGCAGTCGGCGAACATCACGGCGTCGGCGGTCCCCGTCAGATCCTCGAGGGTCACAATGCCCATCTTCTGGCCCGCGCGCCCGTTACGCACCACGATCGCGCGCTCTGCACCAGAGCCGCCACGATCACGCGCCGATCCTGCTGCACGTCTGCGGGTCCGCCATCCGAAGCTGCGCAACACCCCGACCAGTCCTTCCACTGCTCGAGCGGGTGGCTCGACACGTAGAACCCGAGCGTGTCCTTCTCGGCGCAGCGTCTCCGATTCGCCCCACGCCTCGGCCTTCACCAACGGCACAGCCGCGGCCTGCGACTGCTCCTCGGCCGGGTCCGGCACCGAAGAGCGCTGGCCCGCGGCGCGATCCGCAGCCAGCTTCTGCCCGGCGCGCGACCGCCTGCTCGATCGTTGCGACCATGCTCGCCCGCTCGTCGCGGCTGTGCACCTCATCGAACGCGCGCTCTTGATCAGCAGCTCGATCGTCGCCTGTTCACCGTGCCCGGCGGCGCGCTCGCAGAACTCAAAGAGCGACCCATACGCACCGTCCTTGTCACGCTCGGCGATAATCGCGTCGATCGCCTTGGCGCCCGCCTTGATCGCGCGAGACCGAAGCGGATGTGCCCGCTGTCCGGCGTGCGGTCCGTCTTGCTCTCGTAGACCACCGCGAAGTCCGCCTCGGACAGGTTCACGTTGGGCGGCCCACACCAACCTTGATCACCTCGCCCGTCTTCGGGTTGATGAACTTCGTCCGCTTGCAGTCCTCGAGATACGGGATCCAGTCGCTGACCTTCTGCGCTGGCTCTCAAAGCTCAGGAACGCGGCCATGTAATGCGCCCGGGAAGAACGTCTTCAGGTACGCCGTCTGATACGCGACGATCGCGTACCCGTCGAGTGCGACTTGTTGAAGCCGTAACCTGCGAACTTCAGAATCAGCTCGAACAGTTCCTCGGCCTTCTTGGCCTCGAGGCCCTGCTTACCCGCGCGCCCTCGACGAACTTGGGGCGCTCGGCGGCGATGATCTTCTCTTTCTTCTTGCTGATCGCCTTGATGAGCGAGTACGCCGAGCGCAGCGGATGCCGCCCACTCGTGCACGATCTGCATGACCTGTTCTGGTACACCATCACGCCGTACGTCTCTTGCGTGAACCGATCGACGATCGGGTGCACCTTGGGCACGGGCTGGTTGCCGTGCTTGCATGTTGTAGTCCGGGATCAGGTCCATCGGACCGGGCCTGAACAGCGCGTTGGCGGCGATCAGGTCCTCGAGGCGGTCGGGCTTCATCTCGAGCAGCAACCTGCATGCCGCCCGATTCAAACTGGAACACACCCGTCGTGTCGCCCCGCTGGAAAGCCGGAACACGCGCTCGTCCTTGTAGCCCAGACGCTCGAGATCGAGCGGACTCGGCCCGCCGTCGCCGACCTCTCGACCAACCGCTTCGTAGATCTGCGCCTTGCTGAGCGACTTCGTGATGGTTCGCTTGGCGCTCGATCACGCTCAGCGCGCAGGCCCGTGAAGTCCATCTTCAGCAGGCCGACGGATTCGCATGTCGGGCCGTCCCACTGGGTGACGATCTCGTTCTCGCCACCGCCCGACTGCCGATACAGCGGCACGACCTCGTGGAGAGGCCTCGTCGCCACGATCACGCCCGCCGCGTGCACGCTGCTGTGCGGCGGCCCTCAATGACCCGCGTTGTCGATCACGCAGCTGGCGACCTCGTCCGTGTCGTACAGCTTCTTGAGGTCCGGCTCCTGCTTGAGCCTTGTCCAGCGTGATGCCCAGCTCTTCCGGGATCAGCTTGGCCAGCTTGTCCGTGTCCGTCAGCGGGTATTCGAGCACGCGCCCGACGTCACTTACCGCAGCGGGCCTTGAGCGTCGAACGTGATGATCTGCGTGCCCGTACTTCTCGCGCGTAGTTGATCACATCGCCCGCCCGTCACGGCAGAGGTCGATATCGATATCGGGATATTCCGATCGATCGGGGTCGGTGAATCGCTCGAACAACAGACCGTAGTGCACCGGGCAGGCGTTGGAGAGACCGAGCACGAAGCCGGTCATCGTTCCGACACCCGAACCACGCGATCGCCGGGATGCCCCGCTGACGCCCCCAGTTGACGAAGTCCCACGATCAGGAAGTACGCGCTGATCAGCTTGTCCGACAGGATCTTCGAACCGCGGTTGAGCCTCGCCCACTTGCGCCACCCGTCGAGTTCCTCTTCACCAAGCTCAGGCTCTTCGCACGCCTCCACATCCTTGTGCACGGACCTCAGAATCTCCGGCCCGTAACGCCAGACCATCCCCGCCTCGCAGAGTCAGCCTGAGCGTCTTGTCACACTCAACCGTCAGCGAGGCCTGATCACGGTCCGGATCGTTGGCCGGCTCGAGGCTCGAAGTGCGAGCAGAACGCCTTGAACCACGCCGTCAGATCGCCCGCATACTCCGCGTCGTCGTGCGCGGGCAGCTCCTTCTTCGGCGGGGCTTTGACCACCACCACCGGCGCGTGGTTCGCGTCCTCAGGCAGCTCGACGTTGCACCGGTCGGCGATGCGTTGTGTATTGAGCAGCGCTCTCGCCCGCCTTGCCGTAATCCGCGTTGTTGTACTCGGGCGAGCCGAAGAGCTCCCACATCTGCTCCGGGCTCTTGACGTAGAACCGGGCGTAAGCGCATCCGGCCCTCGTCGAACTTGCTCTTGCCCGTGGAGATGATCAGCGTGTCGTGCGTCGTGGTCCTCGGCGTGCAGGAAGTGGCTGTCGTTGTCGCAGACCGGGGCAATTCCAGATCCCGCGCGTCCGGATCAGGTGCGGGTTGATCGAGATCTGCTCCGGGATGTGGTGCTGCATCTCCACATAGAACCGGGGCCCCGTCCCTCGTCGGCGAACACGCGCGTGCCACTGGGCTCTCGACCGCTTTCTCATAGAGCGCCTTGTCGCCGCCCTTGATGCCGCCCGAGGTCTCGTAGTCGAGCAGGTGCTCGCCCATCTCCGACCCGAGGTGCCCGTTGATCGCGATCAGGCCCGAGTTGTGCTGCTCGAGCAGGCTCGCGGTCCATCCGCGGCTTGAAGTAGAACCCGTCAGGTACGCCTCGGAGCACAGGTACAACAGGTTCTGCCAGCCCGTCAGGTTCTCCGCGAGCAGAGGTGGTACCCGCCGTCGGACACGCCCGTGTACGTCTTGTCGAGTCGGCTCTTGGGGGCGACGTACGCCTCAACGCCGGGATGGGCTTGATGCCCTCGGCCACGGCCTTGCGGTAGAAGCTCACCGCCGCGTGCATGTTTCCGTGGTCCGTCACCGCCGGCTGTTCATGCCCAGGCTCGGACCCTTTTCACCAGCTTGTCCAGCCGGTTGCCGCCGTCGAGCAGCGAGTACTCCGAATGCAAATGCAGATGCACGAAGGGCTTACCGCCGGTCTCTTCAGAACCGACAAGTGCACCATCATCTTGGGGTTTCGCCGTCTTCGCCATCGAGGTGCAGTGTATCTGTCGGTTCCGATCAGTCTCCAGACCAAGCCCCGAACCACCGCCATCACCCCACCACCCATTCTGGGAGTGGTGCTACTAATTGACAGTTCATCCCCAGCCGCGTCCACCCTCGCTGGTATCGGCGAGTGCCGAGCGAGACTGTGCAGCGAGGGTCTTGGGCCCAATCCGCAATCGTGACGCCCCACCCCCATAGACTCTGCTGTGGACCCGACACGAACCCAGAACTACGCCGAGCAGGTCGGGCCTTCCGCCTGAAGATGCGCAGATCAACGACCGCCCCGCGGCCCGATCGCCAGCGCCATCCACCTCCTGCTCACCCTCCTCGTTCTCATCGCCCTGCTGATCCTGATCATCCCGGTCATGGCCCTCATCCTCATTTTCGGGATCGGGTTCTTCATCTACCTCAAACTGCGCGCGTCTTCGGCGGGCTCAACAAGCCCAACGCCCACGTCGGCCCCCTCCGCACCGATGGTCGGGAGAACGTGCGTCATCGACCGCGAATAAGTGCCGCCCCACCCTGTTTACCCCACCAAGCTGCGCCGGCGTAGCGCCCAACAATCCCCGTGACCTCAAGCCCATCCTCTAAGAACGGGCCACGACCTCACCTCGCTCATCGAGACGCCCGGATCCGCACCTGCCCGGGTGTGGCAAGAAATTCGACCCGGACTTCGTCTACGAGGGCAACGCCCGCAACAAGCCCGAGCCCAACGGCCCGCTGCCAAAAGCCGCAAACTCGCCGAGGGCGAAGAACATGACCGAGCCCCGCGCCCCTCGAGACCACTTCAACCATGACCGCGCTTCGTCGCGGGACTCTCGACCGCCGGCATCCTCACAGCAACCGCCCATCTCAAGCTCGCCACCTTCGCGGGGGCGTGGACCTTCCCGCTTGCGATCGTGATCCCGGGCGTCATCGGCGGCCGCCAACTCTGGCCAGCCAACCCTCGTGCGGACCTGCATGTTCACACTGGCCGCCATCGGCGTGAACCTAGGGCATCGAAGCCCTCGGCACGGCTGTGCAGGCTCAGCATCCCTGGTGAGAGTTCACCACGCGCGCGAATCAGCCCTCGTGGAGAGTGATTTCTCGATATAGCCTTTAGGAGACCAGTTCTTCGCGCGCTTCTTCGTGATCTCGCCGACTTCGCCGCCAGCGATGTTCTGCGCCTCGACGCACCACGGGCAGAATGCCCCAGGCTCGAGTTCGTCAGCATCAACTCATCGGCCTTCAGCACGTCGTCAATCGTGAGCATTCGGCTCGTCGTCTCGATGCCAAGCCTGCGCGCACAGTCGAGCACCTCCGCCCGCGTGACACCCGGCAGGACCGGGCTCGGCAGCCCGCCCGGCGATTCCTCCCCACGCACGACGGGCGTGAAGATCTGGCCGTCCTTCACGAGAATCGCGCTGGACACACACCGCCCGCGAGGTGGTTGGTCACCTGAAGACCAGTGCCTCGGCAGCGCCTTGGCCGAGCGTTCTGCAGTTCGCCCAGCCTGCCCAGTAGTTCAGCGTCTTGTGCGGTTCTCATCGGGTCGAGCGGGTTGACCTTCATGTCGGCCAGAGCCGCGACCACACCCTGCTCGAACATCTGTTCGGGGTAGACCGTCGCGGGCTGGGCGACGATCAGGATGGTCGGGTCGTGCCTCGGCGTTTCGCCCGACTTTGCCGCCGCGAGCGGTTCAGGTCGCCGCCCGTGATCGTGAGGCGGATCCGCTGACGATCGAGCCCGCACTTCTGCGCTGTGCGTTTGACCGCCTCGGCCAGCGCGGCCGACGAAGCTCGGTCGAGACGAAGCTGCTTGGCCGACTCCCCGATGCGGTCGATGTGATCGAGCAGACGAACGACCTCGATCTCGCCCGCGTCGTTCTTGCGTGCGTCATCGTCTCAAAGAGTCCCACGCCGTGCGTGAACCTGCATCGAACGCCGAGACCGTCGCGGCCTGCGTGTCCTCGATGAACTCACCATTCAGAAAGATCGTGGCCATTCAAACTCCTCCCTCTCCCGCAAGAGAAGGTGCCGGGCGCAGCGACGGGCGAGGGTCGCGGTCTACTTAGTCCACATCCACCAACGGCACACGGAATATCGCCAGGCCTCCGCGAACAGGCCCTCGGCCTGCCGAAGCCGGTCTCGTGGATGCGCGCTGTCGTGAAATACAGCCGCCCGCCCTGAATCGCCGGGCTGTCGGGCTGCCGATCCGCTCGTCCGCGGTGACATTGACCAACTCACCGCTGGGGAGTCTCGCGGTGATCGCGTCGCGCTCGAGCGGTGAAGTACAGCACGCCGTTCTCGTCCATGATCATGCCGTCGGTGATAAACGTCTGGCCCAGCGGCTCGACGTGATCGTTCACGGTCATCGCGGTCGCACCGTGAAGCGTCCCTCCACTCACCATCGGGACGAAGGGCCGCCTTCATCGCGAGCGTCGGCACGCGGTAGATCACGCCCGGTGAGCCCCGGTAGTAAACGTAATCGCCGTCGGCGAGAGCGCGATGCCGTCGCAGTTGACCATCGGCGTCTTGCCGTCGCAGCTCCACGGCTTGCCGCCGATGACTGCCTCGATGCCCGGCACCGCTTTGGTGGAGGGGTGATCCTCAAGGAACCGCATCGCGCCCGGTCGTCAGGGTCGACCCGACGATCGCCCGAGTCGGAGATCCGTGCGAAGCCGTCCTCCGTATCGACGCGCGTCGTTCAGGTACGAGCCGGGGGCGCGATGGTCTCATCGAAGAGATAGGACGCGCCGACCTTGTCGCGATCGGTGAACCGCACGAGCTTAGCGCGCCGGGGCCCACGAAGTTGGGCGCGCGGGGTCGAGCACCAGAGTCGGCCAAGGTCATCGCTGAAGAGCGCCTGCACGCAGACCCACGCCCGCTCAGGACGCACGCCGGGCGACCACGCGTTCCGACGACGGTTCGGGTAGCTCGCCGGCGGCTGCATCTTGCCGGTGAACACCTCCACCACGCTGTTGCCGTGGTTCCCGTGCCACCTCGGACTGGAAAGGAACAGCCTTCCGCTCGGGAAACCGCAAGCCCCACCGCCTGAAAGCCGTCAAACGCGACGACCCGCTCCAACCGCGTCGCCGTCGAGAGGCGTGTAAAGAGAGGAACGAACCCTCCGTGCCCGGATTGGGCCCAGTCGCGTCGTACGTCGTCACCCGCGCGACTGACACCCGGCGCCGAAGGCGACGCTGCCAACACACCCATGCGTTTGTTCATGCCCCAAGCCTACACACCGGCCCCGCCCCCGCGCGGGTACGCTCCTGACATGTCTGGGACGACTCATACGACGCGGACCCCGAATTCGACGAGAGCTCGACCCGAGGCCCCTCGGCGGCCGACATCGCCCGCTTCGACCGGGCCGCCAGCACCTGCCCTCCTGTGGCTCGGAGGTCTACGACGACACCGCCATCTGCCCGGTCTGCGGCGAATACATCCTCAGCCCCAAACAGAGCTCACCTGGCACCTACCTCTGGCCCATCGTCGGAGCCGTCGTCCTGATCCTCTTCGTGCTGACGTGGGTGCTCTAGAAGCGAGCCTGCCACCCCTACTTCACAAACACCGAAGCAAAGGCATTCCACGCCCCGGTCTTGGCGATATTCATGATCACGACTGAGACCCCGAGCACGATGAGCGTGCCGACGGCCAGCCACCTGTCAGAGCGAGCGGATCAACGCACACCGGACGGCAAGCAGCAGGACCGCAAGCAGCATCGTCAGCGCGAACGGCGAACAGGGCTCAACCCGGTGCCCGTAAAGCTTATTGAGCGTGTCGATCCTGCTGACAGCCGCAGACATCGTCACCAGCGTCGCGGCGATGATCATCGAGCGATGGATCGCGGGTCGCTGCGCTTCCAGATCGCGACACCACCAGCACCCCGAACGCAGGACCGAGATCATCGGCACCGCCATGAACTGTTTGGGCGTCATCCCCAGATCAGCAGGCGTCACCGCCGACATGATCGCCAGCCACACACCAAGCACCACGTTGATCGCCGCCAGCCCGCCCGGAACATCCCAAGTCGATGTGCAGCTGACATTCCGAACCGAAACCAGCGTCGCCTGCAGAACCGAGAACACGAGCCAGAGCGAGATAGTCACAGCGTGACTGATGATGAGCAGCTTGATCGGCTCAGGGATCGGACGTCCCGGATACGAACGCCCGTGAAGATAAAACCGGCTGAACCCGACGAACGCGAGTAACGAACACAAGCGACGCCGCAAGATAGAAACGCTTGGCGGCTCGCGAAGCCAGGCGACTCGGCCGGCGCACACGCTCGGACGAAACCGCGGGAGAGATGTCCATGGATTCTTCGACTCCGCCCGGACCCTGCTGGCCCGGGCACGCCCGGTCGGCCGATCTCGGCCGCCCTCAAAGCCGCGGCTGCAGCACCTGCCTCGTCCGGCGGTGAATCGAAGATCGCCTGAATCTGAATTGTCAAGACGCCGGCGGACCGCAATGCGAAATCTTCTGCTGTTTCTGAACCGATTAGGCGAGTACCCTCCCTTTCCGAATCCGCACCGCCGCCAGCCCAAAGCCGAACAGCATCCTTTGGTCTACAACCCGGCCACATAGATTCAGCCGAGGGCCGACGATCAAATCAACCTGTTTCGGGCAGTCTTACCGCTTCCGCCGCACCGCCGGGAACGCCTGAGCCCGGCGAGCGTCACCGCGTCCGGTGCCGGCACGAGCGTAGACCGCGCCGGTGTCCGGCACGCCCACCACCATCTCGCCCGAGGGCATGAACCCGATCTGGGCCACCATCTGATCGGCTGCTCCGCAAGCTCATCAAAGAAACCCGTCGCGAGCACTTCTGATGAGCCGTCGTTCAGGAGCCTCAGCAGCGAGCCCGCGTCCGAGTCGAAGACGTAGCGGTCCTCGCCCCAGAGCGAGCCATCCCCGATGGCGATCTCGCTGAAGCCCTGCGGGGCTCGCCGTTGGTCGAGAGCAGCCCCCACATCGACGGCTTCGACGTGACCTTCCGAATCGATCGCCACGCGGTTGACGCCCGGCTTGTCCAGCATGGGCGTGAAGTTGCCGTGCCTACTCAGCCTGACGACTTTGCCAATCCCGTAGTCGGCGTAGTACAGCGAGCCGTCGTCGCCCATGGTCATGTCTTCGGGGTTGCGGCAAGATGCCCCGCTGTGCGGAACTGGTTCACGCTCCCCGCCGGGCGTAACCGCAAAGAGCCCCTGAAACTGCCGACGAGGATCGAGCCGCGGCCCGAAGTTGCCCTCCATATCCCATCGCACGCCCTGCGTCGGGATCGTGGATCGGGGCCGACCTCCCGCAGGCTCCCGTCCGTGCCGAGCACCTGACCGCACTGCTCAAAGCGTGGCCCGTTCGGCCGAGACTCTGCCCGTCAACGGGTTCACCGCCATCCGCCCCATGTTCTCGAGAGAGTCGCCACGCTCGGATCGTGAGCGAGCCGGAGATCGGCTCGGCGAGCCCTGATGAAACCGAGAGTCCGAGAGCCATCGAAACAAGTGTACGAATCGCGGTGCGTGCAGCCTTTCTGAGCATGTCGGGGCCCCCACCCCAACCTGCGCGCGACCCGCCTTTGCCCACCACGCATGCTCCTGCCTCTGCGCCCTGGCCAATCCGCACAGCAGCACAGGCTGACCCCGATAACCGCTCAGCCGCTCCAGACCCACCGCCCCGAAAACCGGGGTATTGCGGGCCAAACCGGCGCGTATACAGAAGCTCCCTTTGGGTGGGGGAACCGAGTCATGTTGCCAAATTTGAAATCCATCTCACAGCACGACGATCGGGGGACGCTGACGGACCTCAGTGCAACGAGTTGCACCAACATAGATCGTCGACGCCTCGTCCACTGGCTGCGCATCAAGGGCAAGCTGCCCAGCGGCACGCCCGGCTCAACCGTCTCCATCGTCGTCGCGGGCGATGAGGAATCGCTGCCGCTGACCTGCGAGGTCCGCTGGATCAAAGCTGGCCTTCCGCTCGACCACCTTCGGCGTCGCGTTCCCCGGATATCTCCGAGGATCGCGCCGGTTGCTGTGGCAGATGATCCGCTCAGGCAACGCGTCATCACGTTTGCAGCAACATCTCGCTGGCCGCCTGAGGCCATCCGGGACCGCCGGGCGAATCCGAAGCCCCAAACGTAACGAACCGATCCCCGTCTCACCCGCCGGGCTGAGGGCAGAATTCACTCGGCCCGGTGTTGTCGGTATGCTTCGAACGCGGGGAGTCATGATCAGAAAACAAACAGGCCAGAGCGTCGGCTGCGCCTTCACGCTCATCGAGGCGCTCGTCGTCATCGCCATCATCGCGATTCTGATCAGCATCCTCCTGCCCGCCGGCAGGCAGGCCCGCCAGCGCTGCCCAGACCGTCCAGTGCCCGCCAACCCCAAGGGCATGGGCGTCGGGCTGTTCTACTACAACCAGTTCGGTTTCGTCCGGACGTCCTCCCACTCACCGACGCCAACGGCAACACGAACGACCCGGCTCTCCTCGAAGTCCCCGCCGACTTCATGGACGTCCCCTCCCTGCCGAGAAATCCTGGGCGACCCGAACTCCTTCTGGATCGTCAGCGACCCCGGAAGTGCCCCTCCGACAAGGAATTCGACGACGGCGCCCGGCTACCGGCCGTTCTGTTCAGTTCGGCACCAGCTACGGTAATGTCGCCGGAAAGCTCATCTTCGCCTCCGAACTCTTCGTCCTCTTCCCCGCGCCGACCGCACACACGCATCCAGAAAGCCATCACCGTCGGCCTCGAACGCCGCGACTGGCTCCATCCTCGTCGACGCCGACACGTGGTGGTCGACACCAAAGACGGCCGAAACGCCCTCTACTCCATGCAGACACCAACATCGACCCGACCAACGAATTCGAGCGATTCCCGGCGAGATCACCACGCCGGAGCTCCTGCCATGACCGCGCCCGGCGACTTCAAACAACAACATTTCGAGCCGCTCATCACCGACTGGGACAGCGCCCTTCGGGCAAAGAAACCCAAACGCCCCAAGAACGCCCTCAGCAATCCGCATCACAGCGGTGGAAGCATTCTGTCGCCAGACCGACACCCCGGAGCGCGCGCCAAACGCTTCAAAGTCGTCGGCCTCTCCGCCGCCGCCCTGCGTTGTCGCTGTCGGCCTGGCCTTCACACTCCGTCCCTACCCCATGCCCGATTACGAGGACGACCCGCTCGACGACATCTTCAACCACACTCTTCTTCAGGACGAATTCAACAACCTCCCCATCGAGGAACGCGTCCGCCTCGTGGGCTCGCTCATCCAGCGCGTCGAGGGCATGGGATCGTCCGACGGCACACTGCTCGCCGCGTTCGCCGCGGGCATCACGGGCTCGGCCCGCGAACAACTCGAAGAAAAACGCCGCCCATGATGCTCGACTTCATGGACAAGTTCGCCCACGACTACCCGAGCCTCGACGACCCTGAAGCCTGTGAAGAAGCCCTCAGGTCCCGCATCGCCGACATGATCCGCCTCCGCTGAGAATTCGACGTCGACCCACCAACCGCTCCGACGAAGAACTCGAACGCGCCATGCGACGCCAGACGAGACCAGAAGTCATGCGCACCCCGTTCGCGGCCCATCCTCGGCGGCATCAGCCGAATGGCCGACATGATGGAAACCGCATCGGCGAACGCGGCACCCCACCAACGCGCTCCGCATCACCCGCTACATGCGACATGACCCGCTGCCACCTCAGAGGCGAAGACCTCGTCACAGGCAAACCCAAAGGCGGCGGCTAATCCTCAACCCGGGCGAAGGATTCCAGCCTCCGCTTCATTCACTTCCAGTGGCGACGTCCCTCGCCCATTCAAACAGACTCAAACAAGCTCAAACACCGCCTCTTCACACGCCGGGAACCGCTCGGTCTCTTCCGACCACTCATAACCCGTCAGCACAAACCCGCACTTCTCCAGCACACGGATCGACCCGCATTGCCTCGCGCCGCCCGGGCGTGCAGGCCGACGCTCTACAACTCCAAGAAACAGCCGTGCGCCCGCGACGCAATCCCCCTTGCCCCAGCAATGATCGACCCAGTACCCGATGCTCTCGCGCCCATCCATCTCGAAACACGAGATATGCTCCGACAACTTCGCCATCGGCGACAATCACCCTCGCCACGACATTTCGGATCATCCAGCGATTGCTCCCAGTGCGATCGGAAATCATC
>JACADM010000092.1_pt1 | contig 20931 bp, 31 predicted proteins | sample 7512371 | NCBI WGS metagenome assembly JACADM01 (sample SAMN14389041, study PRJNA612141) | algae metagenome | isolation source: non-axenic algae culture | place: India: Navi Mumbai | collected 2017-01
CGCCGTAAACGGCCTCGCTGCCCCGAGCTGCCTTGGCAACTCGTTCAGACGCAAGGTTGATCGCGGCTTCCGCCGCGCGGTCGATGCGCACTGGCAGCTCTTCCCGGTAGATGGCGTTCCAGATCCGCCAGGGTCACGGAGCCCGGTGTCAGGGTAAGGGCGCTCATTCAGAGCCTCCGAAAATGCGTTTGAAGAGGGAAGTGAAGCCGATCCGTAGGAAAGCTCCGCCGGGTGGCTGACGTTCCAGACAGCCAGATCCGCCCGTTTGCCGGGTCCAGCGTGCCCTGATCGTCCACCAAGCGCCTTCGCCGCTTCGCGGGTGACGCCGGCCAGCGCTTCTTCCGGTGTCATGCGGAACAAGGTGCAGCCCATGTTCATGGTCAGGAGCAACGAGGCGAGGGGGGATGAACCCGGATTGCAGTCCGTTGCCAGCGCGACGGGCACATTGTGCTTGCGCAAAAGATCAAGCGGCGGGAACTGCGTTTCGCGCAAGGTGTAGAAGGCGCCCGGCAAAAGCACGGCAACAGACCCGCTTTCGGCCATCGCCTTGACGCCGGCTTCATCCAGGTATTCCAGATGGTCGGCGGAAAGGGCGCCATAGGAAGCAGCCAGGGCCGGCGCCGCTCAGGTTGGACAGCTGCTCTGCATGCAGCTTCACCGGCAGGCCGATCTGCTTGGCCTTGTCGAACACCTTGCCGATCTGTTCCGGCGAAAAGGCGATGCCTTCGCAAAACCGTCCACGGCATCCACCAGTCCTTCGGCATGAGCCGCTTCCAGCGTCGGCAGGCAGACCTTTTCCAGATAGAGGTCGGCCTTGTCCTTGTATTCGGCCGGAATGGCATGGCGCCCAGGAAGCTGGTCTTGCCGGTGATCGGGCGCAGCTTGCCGATCTTGCGGGCGGTGCGCAGCATGCGCAGCTCCGTTTCCCGGTCGAGGCCATAGCCGGACTTGATCTCGATGGCGGTGACACCCTCAGCAATCAGGGCATCGACACGCGGCAGGGCAGCTTCCAGCAGCTGCTTTTCACTGGCTGCGCGCGTCGCCTTGACCGTGGAAACGATGCCGCCACCGGCCCGGGCCACTTCTTCGTACGTTGCACCTTGAAGACGCATTTCGAATTCACGTGCCCGGTCGCCGCCGAAAACAACATGGGTATGACAGTCGATCAAGCCCGGGGTCACCAGCCGTCCGCCGATATCATCCGCGCTGAGCGACGCATAGTGAGACGGCAGGTCTGCGGCCTTGCCGATCCAGGCGATCCGGCCACCTTCGATCACCCAGCGCACCGTCCTCAATCAGGCCGTACGGCTCTCCGTTTGCGGTGAGCGTTGCCAGCTTGGCGTTTGTGAGGAGGCGTTTCAGCACGTCCATCTCCGGCTTGATTAGATTGCGATATAAGATAATATGCATGCACATATTAACGTGTCAACGGAGGAAAAGACGGCATGTCGACAGTTTCTGGCGCGACGGTTTTGCGGAAAAGGCGCTTCTGGCCGACGGCTGGGCGGAAAATGTCGCTGTCTCGATCGGTCCGGACGGCCGGATCGCCTCGGTTGAAAGAGATGCGCAGCCAATCGGCGAACGCGTCGGCATTCTTCTGCCGGCCCCGGTCAACCTGCACAGCCATGCGTTCCAGCGGGCCATGGCGGGCATGAGCGAGCGGCGCGGTAGCGAAAGCCGCGACAGTTTCTGGACCTGGCGCCAGATCATGTTCCGCTTTCTGGACGCCCTGACGCCGGAAGATGTGGAGGCGATTGCCGCCTTCGTGCAGATGGAAATGCTGGAGCGGGTTATGCCGCCGTTGGCGAGTTCCACTATCTGCATCATCAGCCGGGCGGTGCCTCCTACGCCAACCTGGCGGAATGTCGGACCGCATCATGGCGGCTGCTTCCGATACCGGCATCGGTCTTACGCATCTGCCGGTTCATTACCAGTTCGGCGGCTGCGACGGACGCCCATTGGCTGCCGGACAGATCCGCTTTGGCAACGACTTTCGACCGCTTCCAGAAACTGCACGAGCTTGCGTCTGAGGCGCTCAAGTCCCTGCCGGATGATGCGGTCATCGGCGTTGCCCCGCATTCACTGAGGGCAGTGATGCCGACAGTCTGAAGAAGGCGTTGCCCTTGCCGGCGGCAACCCGCTGCACATGCATCTTGCCGAGCAGATCCCGGAAGTGGACGAGGTTCTGGCGGCCACGGGGCAGCGCCCGGTGGAATGGCTGCTTGCCAATCACGCGGTTTCAGAAAACTGGTGCCTGATCCATTGCACGCAGATGACTTCGCAGGAGACCGCCGGTCTTGCTGCGACCGGGGCCGTTGCGGGGCTTTGTCCGATAACGAATCCAGCCTCGGCGACGGATCTTCGATGGTGTCGACTATCTGGCCGCGGGCGGCCGCTCGGCGTCGGCTCGGATTCCAACATCCGCATCGCGCTCTCCGAAGAGCTGCGCACGCTGGAATATTCCCAGCGCCTGCGCGATACCTGCCGGGCTTCTGTTGCAACGAAGGAAAAGTCCACAGGCCGGGTCCTGTTCGAACGGCGTCGTGGCCGGTGGTGCGCAGGCGGCTGGGCGTGCGGCGGGCAGGATATCGGAAGGATCGCTTGCCGATCTCGTCGCACTGGATGGCTCCGCCATCGACCTGGAGGGCCGGGAAGGCGACGAAATTCTGGATGCCTGGATCTTTGCCGGTGACGACCGGATGGTCGCGGAGGTCTGGTCCGCCGGCCGGCATGTTGTTTCCGGCGGAAACCATGTAAAAGGCAACGCCATCCGCGCGAAATACCGGCCACCATGGCCTCGTTGCGCGTCAGACTGTGAAGAACGACTTTGAAGAACGACTTGAACGGGTAAGACGACTTGGCGCTTGCGGACACAAATTCCTGGACTGGTATTCGCGAAGAACTCCTTCGGCGTATCCATGACCGGATCTGGCAGCCGGGGAGCAGATCCCCCATGAGCCGATCTTGCGGAAGAGTTCGGCTGCGCCCGCACCACCGTCAACCGTGCTCTTCGGGACTTGGCCGAAAGCGGGCTTGTGGTGCGCAAGCGCCGGGCGGGAACGCGTGTTGCGCTCAACCCCGCCCCAGCGCGCCACGCTCACCATTCCGATCCTGCGCGAGGAAGTTGAAAGCGCTTGGCCGCACCTACCGGCACAGCCTTCTGGAAAAGGATCTCCGGCCCCTGCCGCCCATGTTGCACGGGCGCATTCCAGGTGACGCTCGGCGCGGATGTCCTGTTTTGAAGACTCTGCACTTTGCCGACGACCGGCCCTATGCCTTCGAGGAACGCTACATCAACCTGGAAGCCGCTCCCGCGGCGCGTGACATGACGTTCGAGGATGTCAGCGCCAACGAGTGGCTGGTGCATAACGCCCCTACAGCCACGGCGATATTTCCTTCTTCGCCGTCAATGCCGACAAGACCCTGTCGCGCAAACTGGATGCTTCCACGGGCGCAGCCCTCTTCGCCATGGAACGCATCACCTGGACGGCAGCCTGCCGATCACCCACGTCCGCCTGATCTTCGCCCCGGGCTACCGGATGCGGACGGAGATCTGAACGGGGAGGGGCGTTTTCCGACGTCTCCAGCAAGGTTGTTCAAATACCGGCCGGGCGTGACCCCGTTCATTGCGATTGCGCCCCTTAGAGTTGTAACTGGGTCGGCAATCAATTAGGGTTAGATTTTGAAATCTTGTTAACTAATTGATTTATTTCAATTTTCGGATTGGGAAACAATTTCTGTCCTGACCAGCCCGAGCAATAGAGGGGTTGAAGAAAAACCATGACCGTTGTTGGCGATGAGGTCATCAAGCTCCTGGAACTGGGAGATGTCTTCCGATGGGTTACCGACGGGGAGCGGGCAAAAGCTCTGGAACTTCTTGAACGTGACTCGAGGTTCGATGCAACAATCACGCAATTGCAGTCCGGCAAAGTTCTGAGGGATTTTTTTACAAGGTACTTCAATCAGCAAAGTGCTCCTTCGCTTTACGACGCCGTAATGCTGATGGCAGCGAAAGCCGGGCCCGTCTCAGTTTCCAGTATCGAAAACAACCTGGCGGGTTTCTTCTTTTTCGACCGGGACGCCGCAATCCTCAACGCGCAATTTGGCAATCCGGCAAAGGTGTTCGGGCTTGCAAACGATCTTGCCGACAGCATGCGCAAGCACGGCTTGCTTTCGATCAGCACCAAGAAACCCATCACCAGTGCGACTATTCCCTCGAGTGCATCCGCGTCTTTCTCAGGCAGCGGTGCAACGGGCGCGACATCTTCAATCACCGCGTTTCTGCGTTTGACCAGGCACGCATCCTTTATGAGCAGAAGACAATCCACAAGGTGATCCCGGCGCATCCGGTCCCGTGTCGCGCAGCTACTCCAATCCGCTCTGGAATGGCCTGACTGTTCCCAGTTCCGCCAGTGAACGTCTTCGGCAGCCGCGCGAATTACGAGTTTGCCGATCTCCACTTTGTTTGAGCCGATTTACCTGAACGGTTGCCCGTCTCGGGGAGCCGTGATGAACGCTGCTGCAAAAACCTATAATCTGACGCGGAAGTCATTGGAGCGATCGTCTTGGCGGAACAGCGTGATCAATCTCAAAACGAAGACATGCTCGACTACACCGCGGCGACGCATTCGGTCTCACGGCGCACAACCTCTGTAGGCCTTGGTCAGGTGCGTGACGACACTGTCGCGCGTACGGATCTGTTCTCCGGGTTGCTGGAACACAAACGGAGGCAAGGTCTCGACGGGGCGCAGATCGCGACGCTTCTGACGTGCGACGAGTTCAACATCTTCGCTGTCGCGAAATACATCAGGTATGTTGCCAATCTCGTCGGCAAAAAGACAAAGACGGACTTGCCCAGAACCGCCGCTGCGTTTCCCGGCATCAATTTTGCCGCCTATGCGCAGCATGCCAGGAACTGGCCTGCGGACAACGTTGCGGCCCTTGGGTCCGAATACACCTCACGGCCGTGGGGACGACAGGGTGACCGGTTGGGGAAGCTTTGTCGGTGACGCTCATTCCGACATGTCAGGCGCCAAGATATCATGGTGAAGTGGCTGAAAATATTTCCCTTTCTGGTTTTGTTTTTTCTGGCGTCCTGCAATGCCGAGCAGCAAAGAGTGATTGAGATGAAGACTGAAGTTGTCGACGGCCTGCAGTTTGGCGTACCCGAAGGACGCAAGGTCGAAACTGGTGCCGATCACATTCTGCTTTTGCCGGAACAGGCTCTGCGCGAAGTCGATGAAATCGCCATTTGGACCACCGCGCCGCAACCGGTCGCCGGCGGGGTCGACACCGAAGGGACCGATCCCGCCCCGCACACCTTTGACGACAGTCGAAGGTGGCATGGGCGGCCCGGAATACACCCTCACCATTCCCAAACAAATTGCAGACCGTCAGGCCTATGTCCGCGCCTATATCCAGTCGGAAGGCGGAACACCGGCGTTCGACGAAGCGTGGCAGGTTTGGGAAAGCCTGGCGGCGCAGGAGTAACCGACAGGGTTTCCTTAAGGAGTGAGGGAGGGGCGCTGCACACCCCTCAACTCGCACGAAATGAATATTTCTGTGCTCGCTTTTTGACCAGCGTCGCCTTCTGCACATCCTGAGCAGTCGCCTAGACCAGCAGTAGCCCGTCTCAGAAGGACGGGATACCGACAGCTTCCTTGGCTTTGTCCGTGAGGGTGTCCCTTACTGCATCCACAATGTCTTCCTTGAGCGGTGTCTCGTGGATATTGCGTTCCAGCAGACGGCTGGAAGACAATTCCCGTGCGAGATAGAACGCAACGGCACGTCCGCCAAAACCCTTCGAGAAGTTGGCTTTCTGCTGATAGATCGGGTTGCCTCCCCGCAGACCGTAACGGCGTGCGCGTTCCATCAGCCCCATCACGAACTGGTAACGTTGCAGACCGCCTCATCTGGCGACCATGCTCGAGACCGGCATTGTAGAAGAACCTCTCTCCCGGGACCTTGTCGTGAAGCGCGTAGTCGTGCCCTGGAAAGAGCGCCGCCGCCACACCGTTCGCGAACCCTTCATAATACTTCTTGCGAAGCTTACGAACCCGCTCGTTTTCCGGATGGAGTTCCTTGAGGGGCTTGAGCAAGGTCTTCAAGAGCGCCTTGTGCGGCGTGAGGAGCCCACCGCCACCGTCAATCGCCTCGCCGACGAGAAATCCCGTCAATTCCTTTTGGAGATCGAAATCCTGCGAGTTCGGGACGTGGTTCTGAACGCGGCGGTAAATCATTTCGCGTGCCTGGACGACGAGTTTTTCACCCTCCGGAATGTCGATATTGCGGTTGTCCCATCGCCGATCGAGGATTGTGCGCGCTGACGGCGCTCCTCCTGCCTGTGTGCGCGTTCCACCACATCGCCGATAAGCGCATCCCGGAACGGAGCCAGGATAAGACCAGGCTTGGCGCCATCGAACGTGAAGTTGAAGCCGCGAGGGCCAGGCTTGTGACAGCCGACATATTCTCTCAGGTACCAGTTGATCTCGGCGGGGTCATAGGTCTCGAAGTTGGCATAGCCACTTCTTCGGCGGGAATGCCGTCGCAGAACTTGCCGATCGTCTCCCAGCTATCGCCGGCGCCGACAGGCATAACGACTCCGCACCTCACCAGACGCCGTCGCGCTTTTGTTCCACACGGTTGTGGGGAAAGTAGTTCCTGGGGATGGGGTTCTTCGGTTTTCTGATTTGAACGTGCATCAGATTTACACCTCTATTTCGGTATCACTTGAGTTCTCGTTTAGAGGCTGGATATCACGCGTCCTGCGGGTCGCACTTGTGCTGCATGTCACTTGACTTGAAGGCGTCGGTTTTGGGCTTGGGGGAGAGGTTTTGGCCGCTTTTGAGGCCTCATGGAGAGGGTATGATGCCCCCTCCACCGGTATTCCGGGCGGCCCGCGGCGTGGCTGCGCGGTAAGATCCGGAACCCGGATATCCTCTTGCCTGGGGCGCGTGGCCGTTTTCAAAAACTCAGACTATTGCGCTCTTGTGAAAGCGCCTTTGCTTGCGCTGCCAGGCTGGATTGCAGATCAGCGCGCAGAAGCCCGCTCTTTCTGGATCCAGTCCAAAAACACCTTGGAGGCAGGCGTTTCCGCGTAAGGTGGCGGGGTCCGGACGAAGTAGGCTTCACTCAGGGCGCCTGATGTTCAAAGGGACGAACAAGGTCACCGCTTCGGAGGAGGTCACCGACGAGTGTGTCGTGTGCGAGGACGAGACCCGCACCGTTCAAGCTGCCGAAATCGCGATCACATAGGTCGACGCCAGATTGACTTCGGCTTCCCTTGCAAAGGACCTGCCTTGCGAGTTCATCCAACCGGACCAGGAGCCGGTGATGCCCGCGCAGTCGAACAGCCTGCCGCTCTCCAGTGAGCGCTCTCTTGAGGCAGGTCGGGTGAGCAGACCGGATAGCATTTTTCCTCTGCAAGCCGAATGGCGGCGGTCGGCATGTCCTCCGGACGGGCAAATCGGATTTCCAGAGAGGCATCGGCCGCGCGCTTCTCGGTGTCCCAGATCGATGTCACGATATTGAGCGTCAGCCAGGGAAATTCTTCGTAAAGCCGGCGAAGGCGCGGGGCCAGCCAATAGACGGAAAAGGCCAGATTGCACTGAAGCGTCAGGTTACGCCCCAGGTCACTGCCGGTGACGAGCTGCGTGCTCCTGGTGATCAGGTCGAAGCTTCACGCAGGCTCGGCAGATAGGTTTCCCCTTCGAGCGTCAGTTCCAGGGCACGCGTCTTGCGCACAAACAGATTGCAACCGAGCAAGGTCTCGAGGCTGCGTACATGCTGGCTGACCGCGGACTGGGTCAGGTTCAATTCCTGCGAGGCGCGGGTGAAGCTGAGATGGCGCGCAGTTGCCTCGAATGCCCGCAACCAGGCCAGCGGAGGCAATCCAACCGTCTTCATGCGTGCACTTCACTCATTCATCAACTGACATAATGCGTATTAATTTTATTAATGCAACGCCATCGAATATATTGTTTGTCAATGTTGAAAGCGCTCCCTAGCGTCGAAGAGAAAGCGAGGGAGACAGTGCATGCTGCGTGTTGCAGAACATTCGAACATCACCCACTGGGCGGAGCGGATCGACCTGGCGGCAGCATTCCGCTGGACCGAGCGTCTTGGAATGCACGAAGCTGTCGCCATCATTTCAGCCTTGCCGTCAATGACGAAGGCACGGCTTTTCTGGTGAACCCCCGCCAGCGGCATTTCAGCCGATCAGGGCATCCGACCTGATTTTGCTGGATGCAAATGACCCGCAAACGCTGGAACATCCAAACGCTCCGGACCCGACTGCCTGGGGATTGCATGGCGCCATCCACCGGCAATGCCCACATGCGCGCTGCGTCATGCATGTGCATTCGGTCCATGCCACGGTTCTGGCCTGCCTTCCGACAGCACTCTGCCGCCGATCGACCAGAACACCGCGACTTTTTATGGACGCTTTGCAATTGACGAGAACTATGGCGGACTTGCTTTCGAGGAAGAAGGCGAACGCTGCGCGATGTTGCTTCGCGACCCGAAGATCAAGGTGCTGATCATGGGCAACCACGGCGTTCTGGTCGTCGCCAACACTGTCGCGGAAGCCTTTGACCGCCTTTATCATTTCGAACGTGCTGCGGAGACCTACATCCGGGCACTGCAGACCGGAAAACCACTGCGCGTTCTCAGCCCTGAGATTGCCGAGAAGACCGCGCAGGAAATTGAAAATTATCCGGGCCTTGGGCACGACCACTTCGCCGAATTGAAAGCCATTCTGGAAGACGAAGGCTCGAACTACGCCAGCTAGGCACCGGCACGGCCGAGGCTGCGGACGCAAGGCAGCGACACTCGAAACAAGATCATGCAAGGCCCGATGGTGACACGCCGGGCCGGGCGGGCGGAATTTGCCGAAATTCCGGTTATCGCGACTGGCCGTCCGCACCGGCCAACAAGTTGAACTGAAACCTATCACGCTCATCAAGGAGAACCATGGAATGGGAGAGGCCTTTACGCCGCAAAACCGACTGGCAGTCTCACGGCGAAGCGTTCTCGGGGGAACTGCTGCGCTTGGCGCCACGGCTCTCGTATCGTCTCTTGGTATCGGGCCGGCCGTTGCCCAGCCCAAAAAGGCGGAACGATCCGCTTCGGGATTGCCTCGGGCAATACCAACGACACGTACGATCCGGCAGTTTGGGACAACACCTATTCGCAGGTCTTCGCCTTTGCCCGCAACGGCTACCTGGTGGAGATCGCCTCGGACGGATCCCTCATCGGGGAAGTGGCGGAAAGCTGGACGTCGTCTCCCGATGCAAAGGTCTGGACGTTCAAGATCCGCAGCGGTGTCGAGTTCCACAGCGGCGGCACCGTGACACCTGATGATGTCGTTGCCTCGATCAACTATCACCGTGGCGCGGACAGCAGTTCGGCTGCCAAGCCCTTCCTTGCACCGGTTACCGACATTGCCAGCGACGGTGATAGCGTTGTTTTCACGCTGGATGCAGGCAACGCCGATTTCCCTTATGTGGTGAGCGACTACCATCTGCCGATCCTGAAGTCTTCGGATGGCAAGATCGATCCCACCAGCGGTGACGGGTGCGGTCCGTACAAAGTCACCAACTTCAAACCCGGCTACATCGCCGAGCTCACGCGCAATCCGAATTACTGGAAATCGGACCGTGCCATTTCGATGCGGTTGTCTGATGGCCATTGTCGATCCGGCAGCGCGGCAGGCTGCCCTGATGACCGGAAATGTTGACGTCGTGGACCAGGTGGATCTGAAGACGGTGCATCTGTTCCAGCGCGCGCCGGGCGTCCAGATCGTTTCGGCGACCGGTGGCCAGCACTATACGTTCGCCATGGACACACGGGCAGCGCCCTTCAACGACAACAATGTCCGCATGGCATTGAAATATGCCATCGACCGGCAGGAACTCGTCGACAAGATCCTCTTTGGCTATGGCTCGGTTGGCAACGACCACCCGATCAGCCCGGCCAACCGCTTCTACGCAGCCGATCTTGAGCAGACCAGTTATGACCCGGACAAGGCGAAATATTATCTGAAACAGGCGGGGCTCAGCTCACTGGATCTGCAACTCTCCGCCTCCGACGCTGCTTTTGGCGGCGCTGTCGATGCAGCGGTGCTCTATTCAAGCAAGGCAGAGGCGGCCGGTATCAACATTCAGCCGGTGCGCGAGCCAATGACGGTTACTGGTCCGATGTCTGGATGAAGAAGCCGTTCTGCGCGGTCTACTGGACCGGACGACCGACTGAGGACGCGACCTTCACGCTCGCCTACGCCGCCGGGGCACCGTGGAACGATACCTATTGGGACAACGAGCGCTTCAACCGCTTCTGAGCGAAGCGCGCTCCGAACTCGACGAAGCAAAACGCGCGGATATGTATCGCGAGATGCAGAATATCGTCAGGACCGACGGCGGCACCATCATCCCCATGTTCGCAAGCTATGTGATGGCGCTCAGCGACAAGGTCAGTCATCCGGAAAAAGTCGCAGCAAACTGGCCGCTCGACGGTCTGCGCGCTACGGAGCGCTGGTGGTTTAGCTGAGTTCGTCTTCTCAAATCTGAAGCATTTTTGACTGGCGCCTTGCGCGTTGGTTTTCAGCTGGGTGCCAGCTTCGCTTCGGACCATCGGAATGACGGTAGTGAGACGTCCGCAAACAAAAAACGCCCTCATCCGGAAGGAGAGGGCGTTTTCGTTTCTTGCGGTGTTGGCAGCGATCAGTCGATGACCGAGCCCTCTTCGTCCTTCTTCATGTGACGCATGCGGCCTTCAGGACCTTGCCGAAGATGATCGGCAGGACGAAGCCGATAATGGCCATGCTCCACAGGGTCAGCGAAAGCGGGCTGTCGATCAGGGAACCAGTCGCCGTTGCTGATGGTAATCGCGCGGCGCAGGTTGTTCTCCATTGCGTTGCCGAGCAGCGTGCCGAGGATGATCGGGACCAACGGTACGTCCAGCTTGCGCAGCACCCAGCCCAGCACACCGAAGCCGACCATGACCAGAAGGTCGAAGGAGGAGCCGGAGATGCCGTAGATGCCGACGAAGCTGACCATGGCCACGATGGGCATGAGGATGCGCGGCGGGATCAACAGGACGCGGGTGAAGAGACCGATCATCGGGATGTTCATGGCCAGCAGCATGAAGTTGGCAATGAACAGGGCCGCAATCAGACCCCAGACCACATCCGGCTGCTGAGTGAACAGCAGCGGGCCCGGGGTGATGTTGAGCGCCAGCAGAACCGCCAGCAGCACGGCCGTGGTGCCGGAGCCGGGAACGCCGAGGGCGAGCATCGGCACCAGCGCGCCGCCCGCTGCGGCGTTGTTGCCGGCTTCAGGCGCGGCGACACCGCGCGGGTCGCCCTTGCCGAAGGTGCCTTCCTTGTCGACGAGTTTCTTCTCGAACGTATACGAGATGAACGAGCCGAGCGACGCGCCGGCACCAGGCAGAACGCCGGCAACGAAGCCGAGCAGACTGGTGCGCAGCATGGTCGGGGTGGCAGGACTTCAGCAGCGAGAAGCTGGGCATCAGCCGGCCGACGGAAATCTTGCTGGAGTTGGCGTCGGCATTGCCGTGGCGGTGTTCCAGGAACAGGAAGACCTCGACAGAGCAAACAGGCCGACGATGGCAACCAGGAAGTCGATCCCGTCGTAGAGGTGCACTTCGCCGAAGGTGAAGCGCGGCACGCCTGTCTGGGTGTCGACGCCGACGGTGGCAAGGCCGATGCCGAGCGCGGCTGCGAAGGCGGTCTTGGCCTGGTTGGTCGAGGCAACGCCGCCCAGGGTGGCGAAGGCCAGGGTGAACAGGGCGAAATATTCCGCCGGACCGAACAGAAGCGCGATCTTGACCAGCTGCGGTGCCAGCAGGATCAGGCCCCAGGTGGCCAGGAAGGCACCAACGAAGGAGGCAACGCCCGATAGCGAGAGGGCCTCGCCTGCGCGGCCCTGCTGGGCCATCGGGTAACCGTCGAGACAGGTCATCATCGCCGGTTCGTCACCGGGAATGTTCAAGAGGATTGACGAGATACGCCCGCCGTACATGGCGCCGTAATAGACCGACGTCAGCAGGATCAGCGATGGCGTGGCACCGAGACCGAGCGTGAACGCAAGCGGGATGAGAATGGCGACGCCGTTGGACGGGCCGAGGCCCGGCAGGGCGCCCATGATGGTGCCGAGAAAGCAGCCGAGCAGGGCCAGCATCAGGTTCTGCCAGGTCAGCGCGATTGCGAAGCCGTCGGCCAGTGAAGAGAGAGTTTCCATGGCGATGCTCCGTTAAAAGCCGAACGGGCCCTTGGCCAGGGACAGGCCAAGAACGAGGTGGAAGACCGCATAGATGCCGAGCGAAGTCAGGCAACCTGTAATGAGCGAGCCGATCGGTGAAGAGCCGAGGCGCCAGGTCAGATAGGCAGCGGCAACGGCTGTCGCGATGATGAAGCCGGCTTCCGGTAGAAGTATCGCGTAGAGGATCATCGCCAGCACTGCCATGGCGACTTCAAGCAGACGCGGCAGCGACGGCCATTCCGGCGCGACGTCGGGTTTCAGGAAAATCGCCAGCGACGACAGACCCAACACGGATGCGATGATCAGGGGGAACGCCTTCGGGCCGACAGCGTCGGACAGAAAGCTTTCTTCGATGACAAGAGCGGCCCAGGCATATCCCAGCGCGAGAAGTAGCCCGACCGCGCCAAAGATGCGGTCGCTCATGGATACCTTCCTAATAGCGGCTCCTCCCCAAGTCCGGCGGCCGCCCTTATGTGTTCTGTTGTTTGTTGGCACCCAAAGTGTGCCACTGTGTCCGCCGACAATCCACTTTGCCCAATCGGGCGACAATGATCAGGCAGACATACCTCCGGCGTTACGCTGTCAGTCTCAAAGCTGCGTGCGGTAAACCGGATATTGCCCGCGTTCGGACGCGTCCTGAAAAAGAAGGGGGCACATGGACTGCGCCCCCTCCAGTCGGACTGACGGCATTCTTATTTGATGATGCCGATTTCTTTGGAGATGTCCTGGATCTGCTGAACCGAGTTGGCAACGAATTCCTGGAACTCGGCACCCTGCAGGTCGAGCGGCGCCAGACCGTTTGCAGCCATGATGCCTTTCCATTCTTCGCTTGCGTACAGATCGGAGATCTTGGACACCCATGCGTTATAGGCGTCGTCGGACATGTTGCCCGGTGCGTAGAAACCGCGCCAGTTTGCGCCGATCGCATCGACACCCTGTTCCTTTGCCGTCGGGAAGTCGGCGAATTCGCCGGACAGACGCTCAGGTGCCAGAACCGCGATCACCTTGATGTCGCCACTGTCGACAAAGCCCTTGGCTTCGGAAATGTCACCGGTGAAAGCCTGGACGGAACCGGCCAGAAGCTGGGTCACGGCTTCCCCACCACCGTCGAAAGCGATGTATTTCACGGTGCGGACGTCTTCGATGCCGTAAGCGTTTGCAGCGATCAGAACCTTCAGGTGATCCCAGCCACCAACAGCGGAACCGCCGGCAACGGAAACGGACGTCGGGTCGGATTTCATCTGGTCGAGAAGTTCCGGCAGGGTGTTGATCGGGCTGTCGGCCGCAACGGCGATCACGCCGTAGTCAGCACCAACCGAAGCCACCCAGCGAACCTGGTCCATGGTGTTGCCCGGGAAGGCGCCCTGGGCAAGGCGGGTTGCGGTTGCCGAGGAAGCTGCAACGATGAGGTCGTTGTCGTCGCCGCGCTTGTTGACGACTTCAGCATAGGCCACACCGCCGCCGCCGCCAGCCAGGTTCACAACCTGCATGGTCTTGTCGAGAAGCTTCAGGTCCTGAAGGGTCTTGCCGACCTGGCGGCAGGTGAAGTCCCAGCCACCACCCGGGTTGGCCGGTGCGATGCACTCCGGGTTTTCCGGCGTGAAATCGGCAGCTGTTGCGCCGAAAGCGGATGCGCCAAGGAATGCGGCCGCCAGAAGAAGGCGGGTCGTTTTGAATGCCATGTTGTGTTTCCTCCACATGTGCAAGGCTTTTGGTGAGCCCCTGGTATCCGTTGTGCCGCGTTAAAGCGGGTCCTCCCAACGGACGTGAGGAGAGCCTAGCGTCAAACCTGTCATCAACCTGTCACCAGGGGCACATTGCTTGCAAGCAGCGAAATTGCGGGGCAAGACTGGAGGCGGGAGGAACGAATCTTTGCGCCTTTTGCTCGTTGAAGACACGTTTGACATGGCGGAGGCGATCATGATCCGGCTGGACCGGTCAGGCATTGCCTGCGATCTGGCAAAGTCGCTGGAAGAGGCGAGGGCCTGCGTCAACGTTCAGCATTACGACGTGATCGTTCTTGATATCAATTTGCCGGATGGCCTGGGCACCGAGCTGCTGAAAGAGATCAGGTCTCGGGGCGAGCGCACGCCGGTGCTTATGCTGACGGCGGAATTTTCCGTCGACGACAGGGTTTCCTCGCTCAATTCCGGGCGGATGATTACCTGGTCAAGCCGTTCGACCACCGCGAACTGGAAGCCCGCATCCGCGCACTCTATCGACGAGAACAGGGCGACAAGGCCGAGGAACTGACGCTCGGCAGCCTCACGTTCAATGCTTCGGCGCGGGTCGTGCGTCAGGGCGACAGCCCGATCAATCTGACCAGGCGCGAATTCTCGTTGCTGGAGATCCTGGTCCGCAATCGCGGCAAGACCGTCAGCAAGGAACGTCTGTTCGAAGGGGTGTTCAGTTTCCAGGACACCGACGTCAGCATGAACGCGCTGGAGCTTTATGTTGCGCGGCTGCGCAAGAAACTCTCGGGCGGATCTGTCAGGATCGAGACCCAGAGAGGGCTTGGTTACAAGCGGAAGTCGATGACTGATCTCATCCGCAGGCTGGCGTCGACCTCGCTCACCGCACGTGTTGCCTTCGGATTGCCTTTCTGCTGATCTTCGGTGGGGTGATCGTTTCCATCGCGGCATTCGCCTATGGCCGGAAGCGGCCAGAAGCGCCTACGACCGGTTGCTCCTGGGCGCGGCGACAGGCATTGCCTCGTCGATCACCGTTCAGATGACAGGCCCGTCATCGAATTGCCGGTGTCGGCGTTCGAGTTGCTGGCACTCGCCCCGACGACAGGATCGGCTATCGCATTATCGGTCCGGAGGGTGTGACGCTGACCGGCTATGATGAAATAACCCTGCCGACAGGCCGGCGCGATTTCCGGAAGGGTTTTTCGACGGTTCGTTCTTTGGAGAGCCAGCCCGTTTTGCCGTGGTCTCCCGCCGGTTTGCCGAGCGTACGCTCAACGGCACGATCAAGGTGGTCGTCGGCCAGACCCTGCGGGCGCGTAACGACATGGCCTATGGACATCACCCGCAAGGCGCTCTAACGTGCTTGCGGCCTCCGGGCTGGCAATGGTGCTGTTGTCGGTCGTCGTCGTCCGCTCGGTGCTTCAGCCGCTGGAACGGATCGCCGGTGGTCTCTCCGCGCGGGATCCCCACGATCTGACACCGCTCGACACCTCGGTGCCACGGGAAAACCGCGGTGATGATCAATGCCCTCAACGGTTTCATGGCCCGGCTCGACCGGCAGATGAATTCCATGCGGCATCTGATCTCCGACACCGCGCATCAGCTCAGGACGCCTGTTGCTGCCCTCAGGGCCCAGGCGGATCTCTTCACCGACGAGCCGGAACTCTCCCGCAAGGAAAAGATCGTCGAGAGGATACAGACCCGAACGGCAAGCCTCGGCCGTCTGCTTGACCAGCTTCTGAGCCAGGCACTGGTGATCCACCGCGTGACAGCGCCAGACGGGAGAAGGTGGACTTGCGCGATATTGCCCTCGACGTTTTCGAGGAAGGCGATCATGCTGTTCTCAATCCGGAATTCGACGTGATCCTGGATATCGGGGAAGACCCTGTCGAAGTGCTGGCGGATGTGCAATCGCTGAAGGAAGCCTTGAAGAACCTCCTGAACAACGCGCTCAAGTACGGCCGTTCGCCCGTGCGGGTCGGGGCTTCACTGCAAGGCGGGCGAGCCAGTATCTGGGTGGAAGATGCGGGCGGTGGACCGGTGGATGGGGTTCTTGCCGAACTGGGGTCCCGTTTCAACAAGGGCGCGCTGTCGCGGCAAAGCAGTTCCGGCCTCGGTCTTGCGATCGCGCATTCCGTCGCCCTTTCCTACGATGGCGAGTTGTGCCTGGAAAAGACGGGTGGGGCGCGTTTTCGCCTGCCCTTGTGTTTGCAGCCGTACCGGAGGGGCGGGCATGAGCGGCTCGCCTATAGGCTGAAGTGCCTGGCTGCAGTCGTGATGCTGCTTGCCACCGGCCGGGCTGTTTCGGCACAGGAGCTGGTGGAGATTTTCGGACCGGAGACCACCAACCGTGTGCTGGTGGTGCGCTCCACGACGGATATTTCGATCTTCGGTCCCGTGGTCGAAGCTTCCTGCGCACCCGGCCAGGCCTGCAGGTGCGCTACGAGCAATGGGGATCGAACGAGCTCTACCGCCTGTCCCGCAGGGACTGCCGCGACGGCGTTCCAGGTGCCGACATCGTCATCAGCTCCGGTGTTCACCAGATGGGGCAGCTGGTCAACGAAGCCTGCGCAGCGTCCTACCGCTCACGGTTGACCGAACAGTTGCCGGAGGCCCTTCGCTGGCGCGACGAATTGTGGGGCATCACCCGCGAGCCCGCGGTGATCGTCTATAACCGCGAGCTGGTGCCCGTGGGGGATATTCCGCAGACCCGCTTCGACCTGCTCGATCTCCTTCGGCCTTCCGCACGCCTTATGCAGAGCGGGTGGCGACCTATGACATCGAGCAGTCGGGGCTTGGGTATCTGTTTGCTTTTGCCGACGCACAGGAAGCAACTACCTTCGGCGCGCTGCAGGAATCCTTCGGCCGCTCACAGGCAATTTCCACCTGTTGCTCGGTCGACATCATCAAGGGTGTTGCCGAGGGGCGCTACCTGATCGCCTACAACGTGCTGGCTCCTACGCTCAGGGCTATCAGCTCAACGACGACCGGATCGGCATCGTGCTGCCGTCCGACTACACACTGGTCCTGTCGCGCACCTTCATGATCCCGAAGCAGGCAAAAACGAAGCCGAGGCCGAGGCGTTCCTCGATTTCCTCTTGTCCTCGGAAGGCACGCTTGCGCTTCGGACCGCATTGCTGATCAGCCCGCTTCTGGAAACGGAGGATGGCAACGAAGGCGAAGTCCTGAGTTCGACAGCCCTGCGGCCGATCGGTCTCTCCCCTGCGCTCATGGTTGCGCTGGATGCCCTGACCCGGAAACCTTTTTGCGCCGATGGCGGTCGACGTTTCCCGGGCCATGAGGCACCGGCAGGCGCGTTGCATGACGCCCGTTTCAGGTCCTCAGGAAACACCCAGGAAGGGATAAGGCCCCGGAAAGGCGCCGACCGGAATGAGGTGGGTCAGGAAACCATCGTCACGCCATTCGTGCAGCAGCATCCCGCCGGGTTCCTTGGTCAGGCTGTTGCCGGCGTTTGCACGCTGGTCCAGCGTGACCGCATGCGAGGTGCCGGGGCAGACCTGACACAGGCTGCCGGAAAAGAGCCCGGCGATGGAGCGGTGGCAGATGGCCGCAGACAAGCCGAACCTGCCCGGAATGAGGGAAAGGGCAGTGCCCAGGCTGTCTGCGTCGTGCAGGTTCTGCGCGTCCATCGCCTTGATCCCACGGCAAAGGGAGGGTGATGAAAACCGACGATCGCGGGTTTGTCGCCAAGACCGGAGAGCGCGTCCGTCAGAAGGACAGGGTTGCCGGTTCAAGCGTGCCATGCGCTGCGCTTTCGGTAGGCTGTCGAGCCGACAACGGCAAAGTCTTCAAAATCGATCTGCCAGTCCAGGGGGCCGGTGCGGGCATCCACTGTGCGTCTGCAAAGCTCTCCCGCATCGGCTCGCGCCGGTCGTGGTTGCCCGGCAGCACCCTGTAGGGCAGGTCGAGGTCCGCCATCAGCATCTTGAACCGGTCGTATTCTCCGGCGTTCCATGTTCGGTCAGGTCACCGGTAACGATCACGAGGTCGACTGGACCGATCTGCGGCAGCAGGCGGTTGATTGTGGCGACCGTTTCGGCAAGGGCCGCGGCCGTGTCGACCTGTCCGTAGGCGAGTGCTCCTTCGGGAACAATGTGGGTGTCTGAAATCTGAATGATCTTGGTCATGAATGAGTCGATGTCTGGTCTGCAAGGAAGATGAGATCGGAGGGATCAATGGTGAGGCGCACGGTGCTGCCGGTTTCAGGGGCTGTCCTGCCGGGTGCTGAAGATAGAGAAGCCGGCATCCGGAAGGACGCCGCCCACGGCGAGACGGAAATGACCGCCGGAGAACGTGACGGTTTCCACCGTTCCGACAAGGATCCTGTCTGGTCCAGCCGGACGTTTTTCCGACCGTATGTAAGCTGTTTTGCCGGCGGCGCTAGCGGGAGCTTCAGCTGTCCACCAGGCAGCTGCAGTACATCGTTTTCCATGTGTCCGGTCAATGGCATGGCGTTGCCGATGAACCGGCGACGAAGGCATTGGCCGGAGTGTGTACAGCTCTTCTGGCCGGCCGACCTGAAGCATGGTTCCGTTCGACATCACCGCGATCCGGTCCGCGATCGCCATCGCCTCGCTCTGGTCGTGGGTGACGAAAACAGCCGTGATCCGGAATTGCCGCAGCATGGCGGCCAGTTCGTCACGCAGGTTGTCGCGCAAGGCGGCGTCCAGCGCGGACAGGGGTTCGTCCAGCAGCAGGATCCTGGGGCGCGGTGCGACGGCGCGGGCCAGGGCCACCCGTTGGCGCTGCCCGCCCGACAGGGCATTTGTCGGCGGTCGGCGTAGTCGGTAAGGCGGCACAGGCTTAGCACCTCGTCCACACTTGCCGGCGTTCTGCCGCCGGCACTTTTCTAACCTTCAGGCCGTAGCCGACATTCGCGGCGCACGCTCATGTTGGGAAAGAGCGCATAGGACTGAAACACCATGCCGACATTGCGATGTTCCACGGCAAGTCCGGTCACGTCGGTCTCGTCGAACCGGATCCGGCTGCCCGCATCGGGGTGCTCCAGTCCGGCAATGATGCGCAGCAGGGTCGTCTTGCCACAGCCGGAGGGACCGAGCAGCGACAGGATTTCACCGGGGCCGACTGTCAGATTGGTGGGCACAGGGCCCGCGTGCCATCGGCAAAGGTCTTGGCGGCGTTTTTCGATTGTCAGGGTCATTGAGCGATCCTTTGCGCTCTGGCGGAGGCCCATTGCATGGCCATCAACAGCGGCACGATCATCGCGAAGAAGACGAGCGTATAGGCGGAGGCGACTTCCAGCCGCATGGAGGCATAGCTGTCGGCAAGACCGACAGGCAGGGTTTTCAGATAAGGCGTGTGCAACATCCAGGTGAGGTTGAATTCGCCGATGGAGAGCGTCACCACGGTCAGGGCACCAGCCAGGATGCCCGGCATGGCATTGGGGATGATCACCGTTCGAAACCGCGTGAAGGCAGACGCGCCAAGTGTTGCCGCGCTTTCTTCAAGGCTGCGGAAATCCATGGCCATCAGAACGGCCAGGACGGATCGCACCATGAACGGCAGCGTGTAGAGAACATGGCCGACGAGGATGAAGGTCCAGGACGTGCGGAACCCGGACAAGGTCCCGTAGAGCTGCAAGAGCGCGAGCGCCAGTGCGAGGCCGGGAATGGCGAGCCGCAACGAGATGAACTCTTCCAGCAGGCGCGACAGGCGTCCGGGATTCCTGGCAAGGGCGTAGGCCGCCGGAACGCCGATCACGAGCGTGACGGCAAGGCAGGCTATCGCGAGCCAGAGCGACAGGAAGATACTGGCGGAATATAACTCCCAGACCCGCCCGATCATTTCAGGGTCAGGCCGAGGAAAGACCGCGGAAGTAGTTGGCTGTTACCCCGGCCAGGATCGACTGGATGGCCGGGACCAGCAGAAAGGCGGCGATAACAAGCGTGACCGCGCATTGCAGCCACCAGGCGAGTGATCTTTTCATGTCAGCCTCCCGCCGCAACCGTCGTTCCCGCTAAACTGCGGGCGATGTAAAGCAGGGCCCAGGTCACAAGACCAAGCAGAACGGACAGGGCTGACGCCATGGCGATGTTCGCCGACAGGGTGAATTCGGTATAGATCACCATCGGCAGGACATCGATATTGGTTGCCAGCGTGAAGGCGGTTCCGAAGGCTCCCATGGCGGTGGCAAAGGCGATTGCACCGGCGGCAATGAGGGACGCGCAAGACCGGGCAGGATCACGTCGATGACAATGCGCCACGGCGATGCGCCCAGGGTACGGGCGGCTTCTTCCAGCGCGGGGTCGAGTTTTTCAACGGCAGCCATCACCGTCAGCAGGACGCGCGGGATGGAAAAATAGAGATAGCCGAGAAAGAGGCCTGTCAGCGAATAGGCGAACACGATGTGCCCGGGCAATAGCTGGTTGAACAGCCCCTGGCGTCCTCCCAGGAGGATGATCAGGAAGCCGATGACGACGCCCGGAAAAGCCAGTGGCAGGGTCAGGACGGAGAGCAGCAGGCCGCGTCCGATAAACCTGTTCCGCGCCAGGAACAGGCCGGCGGTTGTCGCCAGAGCGAGCGCGACAAGCTGACCGCCAGTGACACGAGCACCGTGTTGACCAGCGTTTCAAGATATCGAGGCGTTTGCAGGATCTGCAGGTAGATGTGCCAGCCGATTCCCGATTCAAAGGAAGCCTGAACCAGGCGCACCAGCGGCAGAGCCAGAAAAGCGAGGGCGAATACCGCCAGCGGTACAAGGCAGGCGACACGAATGTTCTGTCGGACATGAAGAATGCCTTCGGGAAAACGGGCCGGAACGCCGATGCGCTCCGGCCCGCAAGGTCAGAATTTTATTTGACTTCGTTCAGGTAACGCTCGCCGAAACCGGCCTGGGCGCGTTCCATGTGGGCATAATCGACGGCAACCGCGCGCTCGTAGTCGCTTGCAGGCAGGAACTTCGCGGCGACTTCGGCCGGCAG
>JACADM010000188.1_pt1 | contig 20498 bp, 38 predicted proteins | sample 7512371 | NCBI WGS metagenome assembly JACADM01 (sample SAMN14389041, study PRJNA612141) | algae metagenome | isolation source: non-axenic algae culture | place: India: Navi Mumbai | collected 2017-01
CGGCGTGACGCATCGGCTCCGCGTCAAGCGACTCATCGCAGATCCGCCTCTTCAAGCGCTCCGCACGGGCCGAGCCATGGTTGATCGATCTCGTTCTGGACTTCGGCGAGTTCATCGGCCAGTTCGTCGCGGTTTGCTCTCGGGGTTCGCGGATCTCGGCGTCGATGCCGCGGATCTGCTCCTCGATGCCGCCGATCGCCTCGCTCGCGTCGGGCCGACCAGAGTGATCGCGAACGCCTTGTTCGAGTTGTACTTCCGAGCGACCGCGTCAGCCCGGGTGAGTCGAAGGCGATCTGAGCCGCGAGAGCGGCTCGCCAGTTCAGATCGATCTCGGCGAGAATTCGCACGAGGCCAGCATGAGTTGTGCCGGAGCCTTCGCGTCACCCTCGACCGCGCATCGCGTTGTTCAACTTCGTGACGACCGCGAAGATCAGCCTGGCGGGTCTCCGAACCCGCGGTGATCACCGTCATCATGTCCCGGCTTCGCTTATCGCCTGCTCGTACTGGCTGTCGGCGCGCTCGCAGAGCCGAGCCCGGCACGCAGCCCGGCGAGAAGCGAACATCGCGGCACGAGAAACGGCGGAACGATGGAAAGCGGTCGAACGGAGCACTGATCATGCGAAAGTCTCGTCTGGCGTTGGTCGAGGCAAGCATCACACCGATGCCGCAGAACGGGCCTACCAGCCCTCAGGCAGGCGGCTGGCAGTGTAGCAGGCCCGGCAGACCCGGCAGAGGCCCAGAAACGGTCAGCCCGAGGGGCAGCACCTTGGCTTCAACGTTCGACCGGCTGTTCGCCGGGATTCGGAGACGCCGGCTGCCCGTCCGACTCCTCGAACGGGTTGTACTCGATCGGATAATCCGGTCGGGGCTGGTACATCATCCGCATCCAAGCCACCGCCGCCCGATATTGAGGCGATCGGTCGTTCACGAACACCGGACGCCACCTTCACATCCGGGTGCGGATAGAGCACGTCTTCGCGAGGCAGGGCCATCTGCAGCAGGAGCGAATCCGTCGGATTGGTGTAGTCGATCATCGGCACCGGGCGTCGCGTGTCGAAACGGTCGAGCAGAAGGAAATTGCTGTAAACCGTGGAAGCGAGTTCGGCGAGCGGTTCAGCAGACGCAACCGCCCGCCTCGTTGCCCCGTGGCACCGGGTCGTGCAATTCCGGTTGAGTGAGCCAGCGGGCGCTTGATGTCGTTGGAACTTCATCGATCCGGCTGTCCGAGCACCCGCACCTCCTTTGAGATCGCGGGCACCCACGCGAACATGATGTCAGGATCTCCACCGGGGTCTTGCGATAAAGCCTCCTTGCCCTCGCGTGATGGGGACGAGCGGGTGCTCGGCGTACCGCTTCAGTATTTCATCCACGGTCGCTGAATGATCAGGCGAGGCTCGGCCTTGAGATCGATCTCATAGACCTTGATCAGGTTGATCTGCTCTTCCGAGAGGGTTTCAAAGTTGTTCCGGTCCGGCATCGACGAGCGATCACGCGGCAGCTTCCGGAGCCTCGATCAGGCCCTCTCCCTCGCCGGCGCGCCGTCGCTGCTCAGGTTCCTGCAGAACGATCAGTTGCTCGACAACCTTCGCAAGTCGCCGGGCCTCCTCGTTGTCCGGGTCTCGGCTGAGGATGCCCTCCAGCTCTCGCATCGCCTCGTCATAAAGGGTGTGCCGCTCGGATAGCGCACCAGCAGAGCAATCTCGGCAGATCGTCGTCGCGGATCGTGGGCCGGATGTCCCGATACCGCTGGGCGGGCGTCGAACGGTCACGGATACGACGCGCTCACGATCGAGTGGGAGCAGCGCCACGAATGCTGAGAATCAGGCGATCCGCTGTCCTGCGCTCAAGGTGCCGTCCGAAGAACACTCCCCATGTCGACGCGACGACGCGGACGTCGTCGCCCGGCTCCGGTACCGCGCCGGGTCCAGCGAAACCTCGTCCTCTTCGGGCTGAGCCGCGGCGTCCTGCACGCTTACCCTTGCTCACCAAGCGCGCGCTGGCAGCACGGACAGCACCATGAGGCCGATGCCAAGCCCGAGCGACATGGCCGCGCGCCATCGCGCCAAACGCGGAGCCCCGGTGCGTCGCGGTCCGGGTTGGCGGCTGCTCAGCATCGATCTCGCTCCTCAGCCCGGCACATCGGAGACCGGGCACCATTCAGACGCCCGGATAGACCGGAAGTTCATCGGCTTACACGCCCATTGACCACAACCAGACCCAGCAGACTCTGGGAATCCGGACCGGTCTCAAACTGCGCCCAGCACCACGTTCTTCGGTCGCTGGGTCGCGAAGAACCCGCCCGCAGATCTCGCCCCGTACCGATTGCGGGCTCGTGCAGATCGATCGGATGGTCTCTCCGACATCGATCCCGTCAACGACATAGGAAAAAGCTCTGGTTGAGCCAGACCTCGTGGTCTCGAATCGCTGGGCGGTGGTGTTCGTCAGGCTGATCGCGTCCGCATCGCGGATCGCCTGGATGTTCAGCACCTCCGACTGGTGCTTCTCGCCCGGATAGGCGGGGAACTCGTTCAAGCCGACCACCCGCTGATCGCCGCGACGCCAAGCCTCCGATCATGGCAACAATCAGTGCCGATGCCAGCCCAATCCTCAGCCCGAGTTGCGTGCTCGATCGCTTCATGCGTTCTCCATTGACTCCGCGCGAACATCTCGCTCGCACCTGACGCATACTGTACCGGAATGGTCGTGAAACCGCCTCACGCAACGCCACACCACCCCGGCCTCCGCCGAGGACCTCGCGCCGCGGCGAGCGATCGATCCGCGCGAATTCGCCGCCTCCTACACGCCCGATCCGCCTCAGCGAAATCATCCACGGCTTCGACGCCTTCTTTCAGGCCGGGCTCGCCGGGTGCTCCGACGCCGCCATGCATCGTCGCACGGCCGCCACGGCTGCCCGATGTGCATCACCGAGGCCCTGCTCGATCGCACGCTCATCGCCGGCGGACGCTTCGCCAAAGCCGACCTCGGCGACATCGCCGACAACATCCCAGCGGCGCTGAGGACACCCTCTCGTCGGTCAGATCATGGGCTCCAACCCCGATGAGATGGCCGCCGCTGCCGTCAAGATGGTCGAACAGGCCAGCGCCCGAACCACGAGTACCGCAAGCTCGCCCAGCGAGGACTCGCCGGTGCTCCCGAGGGCAACAGGTCACCCCAGATGACCACACCCCGGCTTCGCCTCGATCGATGTCAACCTCGCCTGCCCCGTCAGAAGATCTCCGAAGGCCGGGGCGGGCACTGGCTCGAGAACCCGACGGGGCCATCGACATCCTCAAGGCCGTGCGTGAGGCCTTGCCGCCCGAGCAGGTCACCAGCGTCAAGATGCGCGCGGCTTCGATGACTCCCCGACGCCGAGCGGAACTTCTTCCGCATCTTCGACGCCGCCTACGAGATGGGCTACGGCTTCGTCACCGTCCACGGGCACCGTCGAGTAGAAGTACATCGGTCCCAGCCGCTGGCCCTTCCTGAAGTCGCTGGTTGAGGCCCGACCCGACCGGCCGATCTTCGGCTCCGGCGATGTCTGGGACGCCGACGAGATCTTCACATGCTCGCCTACACCGGCGTCCACGCCGTCTCGGTCGCTCGCGGCTGCATCGGCAACCCGTGGATCTTCCGCCAAGCCCGCCAGATGCTCGCCGGCGAACCGGTCACCGGGCCCACCATCGCCGAGCAGCGCGGGTGCTGCTCCAGCACTTCGACCTGTCGGTCGCCGTCAACGGCGAGAACCGAGCCGGTCCGATGATGCAAGTTCGGGATCAGTTCGCCACCGACGCCAGGCCGTCAAGCAGCGATTCTGCCGGGTCAGCAACACTGATGAATGGCGAGCAGTCCTCGACGACTTCTACGCCGGCGAACCTGCCGGCATGCCCACCTGATCGGGCTGTTCTCGGACCCGACTCGCGTTGCCCATTTTCCCTTATGGTATGCCCCTCATTTCCTTCTTTCGGGTGGTCTATCTCGAGCAAAACCGGATCGGCGCATCTTCCATCGAGGCAACAACGAGCCGAACGAGGACCCTCCCGTGCGGCCAACCGGTCGAGCCTTCTATACAGCGACTCCGGCGGCCCCCTTCCGTCCGCAGACTTGTACGCCCCGGCTCGGACCACGTTCGGCAGTACCGCTTCCAGCACGCCTCCGACCCGGCCCCTTCTCGGGCGATCGTCGATTTCATCCCGTCCACGGACGGCCTCGCCACGGTCTGCTTCGGCGACGCGTCGGGCCACGGCTTCCGTGCGGCGATGACCAGTTCGCTGACCCGCACGGTCCTCCGCGAAGGACGCCGACGCCACGCCCTCGGGCTCGTGCGTCGAGCCAACACCCTGCTCACACGACTCCGCAGCCGTCCCCGCTTCGTGTCGCTGTGGATCGGCGACTTTCGGGGCCCAACGGTTCCATCTCGTTCATCGACGCCGGGCATGGCCACTGGTTCATCCTCGACGCCGAGGGCATCCGTGCGATCTCGGCTGTGGGCAACATCCCGATCGGCATCGACCCGGCGATCGATTACGCCCCTGAGCAGATCACGCTTGAGCGGGGCGACCGGCTCGTGCTCTTCTCCGACGGCATCGTCGAGCAGCACGCTTCACACCGGCGAAGAGTTCGGCCTGCGTCGGCTGCTCAGCGCGGTGCCGATGCCGCGTCCGACGCCGCGGAATCGGTCATCCGAGCCGCGTCAGCACAGCGAGACCGCCTCGCTCCGCGACGACGCCAGCATCGCCATCGTCGAACGGGTCTAGCCGGTCGGCTGCACCAGATCGGCATCGTCGTTCCTCGGGCTGTTCACGCGTTGAAACCGGGTGACGCTGCAGCACGCCATCGCTCGCGGGCCGCAGGAGATCCTCTGCCGCGGCTTTGTCGGCGCTCGGGTCACACCAGCGAGCGACATCTTCGGGCTCGGATCACCGGCATGCGATCGTGGATCTCGCCCATAAAGGCGTTCGCCTCGGTCGTCAGCATCGTGAAGGCGCCGTCGGGCGCGTGCTCGTTCGGAGGCTCCCAGAGCCCCGCGAAGAGCAGGATTTCATCGTCGTCTCGCAGAATCCGCCAGGGTTGCTTTCGCTTCTCGCCCTCGATCCCACTCGTAGAGCTCGAAACCGGAACAACGCGCTGGCGGCGAGAACGCCACACGGAACGCGGGCTTGGATGACGCCGTCTCCGATCGGGCATTGATCATGCGGCTGCCCATCGACGCACTCTTCGCCCAATGCGGGATGAGGCCCCACCGTCGCGCGACCAACTCGAGCCCGCCCGAGTCTTCATCGATCGACCCGATCAGGCTCGGCTGCGTCGGCGCGACGTTGTACGACCGGTTCGGGCCGGATCGGACTGCGTGACGACGCCTTCGGGGAACTTGGGTCCAGAAGTCGTGGACCTGTCGCCAGGAGTACTCACGGGAAAAGCGTCCGCACATGTATCTGTCCTCCGCTGCGCATCATTCCGGCTCGGCAGCCATGATCGTCCCCCGATGCTACGATGCCCTCCCCGGTGCGGTGGCCGAGCGGCTGAAGGCGCTCGACTTGAAATCGAGTAAACCCGAAAGGGTTTCGTGGGTTCGAATCCCACCCGCACCTTTTTCGCCCTGTTCCGGCCGAATCCGCAGGCCGCGTCAGGATGCACGCATGGACCCGGCCGAACCCGCCCAGCCGAGACGCCGGATGCCCCGTCGCGGGATTCGCTGCCGCCCCACCCGACGCTGACCGAGTACTTCAGGCGGCTCGGCGGTCGTCGGCATTCTGATCCTGCTCACTCTCGGCCCCGGCGATCTTCGGCACATTCGTGCTGGGGTATGGGCGGTCAGCGCTTCAACGCGAACGCGAACTTCGACGACCCGCGTCCCCGACTACCACCTCGCGGGCGACTGGGCGGGCGAGGGACTCTCGCTGAAGATCCGCGTTGACGACGACCTGGCACCGCCTGTGACCGGCGAGGCGTTCTGGAACGACATCGACCTCGACTTCCAGCTGATCGCGACCTTCCGGTCAGTGCCGAGGCCACGACCGAGCAGGGCGCGACCTACGAGATCGCCATCGACCGGAGCGAACGCGGCGCATCCGTGACGATCGGCTCACCGGGCTGCAAGCCCCGCTTTCGAGCTCACTCGCCAGCGTTCGCTCGTCGGCGAACTCATCGACACCAGGGCATCGCCCTCGCCGCCCGATCATCGCCCTGCTCTTCGCGCTTTCACCGGTTCGGCCCTTCCCGACCACGCCCTCTCCTTCGCCTCCGCGTGTTCTTCGGACCGGTTCAGGCTCACTGGTCGCCATGTTCGGCGTCACCTTCGGGCGCCCTCGTCGGCTACGGCTGGGGCATCCTGCTCGCGCGCAGCTGCGTCATGCGTCGTCGAGGCCAACCCGCGCGTCAAACTCATCCGCTCGGCCATCGTCGATCGCTCGCTCAAGGACAACTCGTCGCCGTCACGCTGATCCGCATCCCGCCGAACTCCCGTTCGCGCTCACGAACCTGATCATGTCGTCGCTGCATGCGTGCTTCGTGCCCTACTTCGTCGGCACCTTCATCGGCATCGCCCTTGCTGCTTATCGCGGTGTTTCTCGGTGTCGGTATCGGCGAGATCGCCGGGCCAAATCCGCCGGCGGGCGCTGCATCGGTATCAGCGTTGCGGTGGGCATCGCGGTCTTCTACTTCATCTACCGTCTGTTCAGTCGCTGGGTGAAGGAACGGCTTGCCCAGACTGCCGCGCGCGACGACGAACCCCGAATTTCGCCCGACTCCCGCGTAAACCGCGAGTGGCACCGCTGGTATCCCACGCTAGGATCGGGCTTTCGCCCATCAATTCCGTCTGAGGAGATACCCATGCCCGATCGATGTCCGTCCTGCCTCGTGCTCTGTGGTCTGCTCGTTCAGGACATCGCCGCCGCTGCTGGCAACCCGTCCTCGCTGCCCTCCTCGTCGCCCGTCCCGCCGGCGAGCAGCCGTTCAACTTCCGGTTCGACGGCATGACCCAACCTGACCTACAGCGACTCGGTGCCCAGCGTAAAGGACTTCCTCGGGTACGCGACGGGCGAGCACTTCACCCGCCACAGCGACACCGTCGCCTACGCCAAGGCCCTCGCCGACGCCTCCGATCGCGTCCTTTACACCCGCTGCGGCCAGACCACCAGCGCCGCAGCTCGGCATCCTGACCATCTCCTCGCCTCGCAACCTCGCGTCTAGACAGCATCCTGGGCAACCGTTCGCTGGCGAACCCCGACGACATCGACTCCGCGCTTGAGATCGCTGGCTCGAACCCGGCTGTCGTCTGGCTGAGTTTCAACGTCCACGGCAGCAGGCCTCCTGCACCGAAGCCGCCCAGGAAGTCGCCACGCCTCGCCGCCTCGACCAACCCCGAGGTCAGGCATGCTCAGCATGGTCGTCGTCATCGACCCGTGCCTGAACCCCGACGGACGCTCACGCTACATCAACTGGTACGACCAGATCGTCGGCGTCTCGCCCGATCCGAACCCCGATGCGCGCGAGCACGATGAGCTCTGGCCCTCCGGTCGCGCGAACCATTACCTCTTCGACCTGAACCGAGACTGGGTCTGGGGCACGCAGCCCGAATCACGCCAGCGGCATTGATGTACCGCCAGTACATGCCTCAGGTGCACATCGACTACCACGAGCAGGGCATGCACTCGCCATACTTCCTCGGTGCGGGCGACACGCCTACAACGTGAACATCCCCGCCGAGTCCAAGGACTGGTTCGATCGCCTCGGGCGCTCAGCTGCCGCGGCCTTCGATCGGCGGCCTGCCCTGCGCGCTACCAAGGAACGCTTCGACTACCTCTACCCCGGCTACGGCAGGTCACGCCGGTGTATCACGGCGCGATCTCCCTGCTCACCGAGCAGGCCGGGCCGGAGCGGGCCGGGCTGACCATCGACGTCGAAGCCGCCAACACCCCCGGCTACAAGCCTCTCCTGCAGGACCGTGCGGAACCACTTCATCACCGCGATGTCCTGCATCGAGCACCGCCAAACCGCCAGGCTAGATCGAGCAGCTCGCCCGCTACTTCCGCGACTCGAACGCCGGTCCCTCCGACACCATCGCCGGCTTCGTCTTCGACGCCGACAACGACCCGCCAGGCCGCCGCCTGGGACCTTTGCTCGCTCCACGGCTTTGAGGTCCATCGCCTGACCCGGCGTCGAGGTGCCGGGCGAGACCGTGCACTTTCTATTACCGCCGTTCTCCACTGAGGAGCAGACCGTCTCCTCGATGCGGACTCATGGTTTATCCCGACCGCGCAGCCGATGGGTCGCTACATCCTTACCACCCTGGGCGAGACCATGGTCGACGACCGCGACACCTACGACATCACCAGGCGGTCCTACCCTGTCATGCTCGGCCTCGACGCGATGGAGCTCACCGAGCCGATCGCCAGCGATTCGCTGGAGCCGTCGAGAACTACGAGCCGCACGCGCATCGCGCGGCCGACCCGGCTGATTTTGCCAGCAGTACGCGTTCTTCATCCGTCCGACGATCACCGGTTCCCGCAGGCCTCGCGGCTCGCCGCCGCGGAGCACAACCTCGTCGCGCGCTGACCGGCGACGCCATCACGCTCGAATCCGGTGAGACCGTGCCGTCTGGCTCGCTTCTCGTTATGCCCAGTCGCAACGATGCTGACAACACCCGCGACTTCGCGAACCGCGCTTCGGCAAGGGCTTCTCCATCCACATGACCAATAGCGGCTACCGCCTCCGGCCCCGCCGTCGGCAACAACGCCAACCGGCAGCTCATGCCACGCGAAGATCGTCCTCGCTTCCGGCTCGCCGCTGAGTTCGCTGAGTTTCGGCCATACCTGGCATATGCTCGACCACGTCTCTCCCACCGACTACACCGCCGTAAACGTCGACAGCCTCGGCTCGGTCGACTGGGAAGACGTCAACGTGCTCGTGCTCCCCAGCGGCTGGCTCGGCTCGACCATCTCGGCTCGACGCTCGACGCCCTGAAGTCCTGGGTCCGCTCCGGCGGCACGGTCGTCGCAACCGACCGCTCGGCCCGCTGGGCCTCCTCCGATCGTCGGCCTCGACTCCGATGAGAACGTCGACGCCGACTCCGATGCCGAACCGCTCCCCTGGGACATTACCGACCAGACCAAATCCGCCGATGTCCACACCCTCACCTACGCCCAGCGAGGCCGGGGAGTGGACCGGCGCCCACCGCGCTGATCGCCGCGACCATCGACACCACCCACCCCTGAGCGCGGCCTCGACGAGCGCGCGTCGGCTTCCACGTGTTTTCCGGCTCCCCGCTGCCAGTGGACTCGGGCGGCTATGTCCTCGCCCGGTTCGGCGAGTTCACTCCCACCGACGACGTCGAGTCGCAGACCTTCGCCCCGCATCGGTGGCAGCATCTCCCCATCAAACCTCCAGCGCCTCTCCGGCCAACCGCCGTCACCCACCACCGCATTGGACGCGGCAACGTCGTCTGCTTTGCCAGCGACCCGACCAACCGGGCATGAACCACGCCGGCATGCGTGCTGCTGAATGCCATCCACCTCGGACCGTCAATGTCCGGAGCCCAGCCGCTTGGCGAGGGATGAGGACGAGCACGGCGAGGGACTGGCCGGTTCTCGGGACGACTGAGCAGAGCGGCTACACTGCCACATGCTAGTCATCATTTACGACGACGCGCAGCCGATCTGCGCCCGCTCACCGACCTCCGTGCCGCCTTCGACATCCGCACCGGTGCCCTGACAACCCGCGAGCGCTCACTGTGCTGCTCGAGCGGGTCGCCGAGTGGCCGGTCGCGGCCCTGATCGCGCCCGCCGACATCGCGCTCGTCGCCGAGCAGCCCTTCTACCGGTCAACCCCGAAGACCTCCGGACCGTCTGCGCGTGACGCCTCGGAAGACGACTCGGTCTTCGTCATCAACGGACGCGCCGTCCTTCCCCGGCGAACCTCGGCGGTTTCGAAGTCGGCCAGGCCTTCATCGACGAGCACGAGGGCGAGTCCGGCTCGCTCATCGGCGCACCTGTCGATCGACGACGCCATCGCCTTCCTCCGCGACTTCTCCTCGCTCCCCGCCGACCTCGAAACCGCCGCCTCGCCCGAGCGCGTGCTGATGCACCACCGTGGGATGTGATCGCCATGCGACCACGCCATGCTCATCGACCTGGCCATGCTTCTGTCCGGCGACTCCCAGGAACTGCCCGAGGCGTCGTCGCCATCGAGGGCGATGACGAACCTTCCATCCGCACGCGCGACGCGATCATCTACCCGACCGTCGTCCTCGACGCCTCCGAAGGCCCGATCGTCATCGACGACGGCGACCGTCCGCCCGCAGGCCATCATCCGTGGGCCCGCCTACATCGGCATTCAGTCGACCGTGCTCGACCGCGCCATCATCAAGCCCCGCCGTTGGCCCCATCTGCAAGGTCGCCGGCGAGGTCGGCGGCTGCATCTTCCAGGGTTTCGCCAACAAGGCCCACGAGGGTCACCTCGGCGACAGCTGGGTCGGCGAGTGGGCCAACCTCGGTGCCGACACCACCAACCCAACCTGCTCAACACCTACGACCAGGTTGTCATGCAGACCGTCCCCGCAGGCGAAGGCGGGCGCAAGCAGCACCGGCCTGCAGTTCCTCGGCTGCCCCATCGGCGACCACACCAAGACCGCGATCAACACGACCATCATGACCGGCTCGTGCTTCTCGACCGGCACCATGATCGCCACCACCGCGCGCCGCCCGCGTTCACCGAGCGCTTCGCCTGGTGCACCGACACCGGCATCCGCAGCCTTCCGCATGAACAAGTTCATCGACATCGCCCGGACCGTCATGGGGCGCCGAGGCATCGAACCCTCCGAGGACTACATCGCGCCTGAACGCCCTCGCAGACGCAAGCGGAGGCGACGAATCGTGAAGACCTCTACGTCATCGACGCTTACGCCCAGTTCTTCCGCGCTACCACGCCATCCGCACCGATGACCTCGCCGGTCACCAAGGAACCGACCAACGCCACCTACGGCTTCGTCGGCATGCTCCTCGGCGCTCGCCAACCACCACCCGACTACCTCGTCGTCGCCACCGATGTCTCCGGCGATCGCGGCACCTTCCGCTCCGAGTCTACCCGCCTACAAAGCCAACCGCTCCGAGCCCCCGACGACCTCAAGCCCCAAGCCGAGCGCTGCGTCTCCATCCTTCAGACCCTCGGCGTGCCCGTCCTCGGGCTCGAGGGCTGAGGCCGACGACGTCATCGCCACCATCGCCAGCGCATCGGCGAGGAAACGCCCGGCGCGCGTGCATCGTCTCCAAGGACAAGGACCTCCAGCGAACTCTCACACCCCGACGACACCATGGGCGGCGTGGAGATGTTCGACGTCCACACCGATGAGCACATTGACGTCGCCGCTCCTCGGGACAAGGGCGTCACGCCCGAGCAGGTCGTCGACATGCTCGCGCTCATGGGCGACACCGTCGACAACGTTCCCGGCGTCCCCGGCGTCGGCCCCAAGACCACCGCGTACCATCGCCGAGTTCGGCTCGCTCGACGCCGTCATCGCCGAGGCCACCTCCGATGCCCCGAAGAAGGACTGGAAGATCAAGGGCAAACGGCGAGAACATCGCCGCCGCCGCCGAAACCCTCCCGCTCTCGAAACAACTCGTCCAGGCGCGACGACCTCGACCTGCCCTTCGACCTGCAGACGGCTTCGACCGCGCAGTTCAACATCATCGCGCTCCAGCCGCTGCTCGAAGAACTCGGCTTCGGGCGTTACCAGAGCGGTGAAATCGTTGCTCGGCGGGGCGACTCCCGAAGCCGAGGCGACGGTGGAGGCCAAGCCCGCTGCGAAGTCAAAGCCAACGACCGCGACGACGCGGAGGGCACACTTTTCGCTTCCGGCGACTCCGAGCAGGTCACCGAGACGCTCAACGCACACCGCGCCCGCAACACCGCCTACGAAACCGTCACCACGAAGGCGCACCAAGGACCTCGTCAAAGCCCTCGAAGACGCCGACCTCATCGCCGTCGATACCGAAACCACCTCCATACACGCCATGCAGGCCAGCTCGTCGGCCTCAGTTTCGCCACCGAACCCGGCAGCGCGTGGTACATCCCCGTCCGATCCCCTGAACCGACGAAGCACCTCGACACCGAAACCGTCCTCGACGCCTCCGCCCCGTCCTCGGGTCCGACAAGCATCCCAAGACCGGCCACAACCTCAAGTACGACCTGCTCGTCCTCCGGCGCGCGGCATCCGCCTCGGCGGCATCGCCTGTGACACGATGGTCGCCTCCTACCTCATCGACGCCTCGCGCTCACACTCGATGGACGCTCTCGCTCTCGCCGAACTCCGGCCACTTCCGCATCCCGATCAGGACTTGATCGGCACCGGCAAGAACCAAAGACGCTTCGACGAGGTCCCGCTCGACGACGCCGCCGAGTACGCCGCCGAAGACGCCGATGTTTCCCTCCGCCTCTACCACGCCTGATGCCGCAACTCGCCGGCGACCTGCGTGAACTCTTCGACGACGTCGAGATGCCCCTCGTCGAGGTGCTCGCTGAGCTCGAGTTCAACGGCATCCTGTGCGATCCCGACGACTCGATCGCCAGCGCGAGCGCTGATGGTCCGCATCGAGGAACTCAAGGGCCACTCGAAGACTCGGCGCCGCCCGTTCAACCCCGACTCCCCAAGCGAGCTTTCGGCCATCCTCTTCAACAAGCCCGACGACGCCGAGCAGGGCCTCGGCATCAAGCCGCTGAAGAAGATCAAGACCGGCTACTCCACCGACGCCGAGACCTCGAAAACTCGCTCGACCCCACCATCGAGAGCCCGATCCCGCGCTCATCGTCGAATACCGCCAGGCTCACCAAGCTCGTCTCCACCTACCTCCCTCGCTCTGAAGGAGGCCATCCACCCAGAGACGCACCGGATCCATCCCAGTTTCAACCAGACCGTCGCCGTGACCGGTCGCCTGGTCGTCGGACCCGAACCTCCAGAACATCCCCATCCGCACGCCCATCGGGCGCGAGATCCACGCGCTTCGTCGCACCGGGGCTCGGTCCTCATCTCTGCCGACTACTCCCAGATCGAACTCCGCCTGCTCGCCCACCTCTCGGGGACGAGGCCCTGATCGACGCCTTCCACGCCGATGCGGATATCCACCGCGCCGTCGCCGCTCAGATCCACGGCATCGCCCCCGAAGATGTCACCGACGAGCAGCGGTCCGGCAGATGGTCAACTTCGGCATCGTCTACGGCATCACCGCCTTCGGACTCGCGCGGCGGGCATCGGCAACCCGAAGCCGCCGAGATCATCGACGAGTACAAGGCCCGCTTCCCCGGTATCACCACCTTCCTCGACCGGTGCGTCGGCGAAGCCAAATCCACCGGCGCAGTGGACCATCCTGCACCGCCGGCCCCATCCCCGACATCGGAAGCAACCAGCCCGCCCGACGCGCTTCGCCGAGCGAACCGCCATCAACACCGTCGTCCAGGGCTCCGCCGCCGACCTCATCAAACTCGCGATGATCAACCTCTACCGCGAACTCCCCAACTCCATCCGGACGCCCGGCTGCTCCTGCAGATCCACGACGAACTCGTTCTCGAGTCCCCGGAGCCCCAAGCGGAGGCGGTCAGTGCCACCGTCAAAGAACGATGGAGTCGGCGATGGCGCTCTCCGTCCCCTGAAGGTCGACATCGGCTGGGCTAATTCGTGGTACGACGGCAAGTAGGCGGCCATCCGGCAACGTCCGAGAACGTTCCGAGATCGTTCCTTTGCCCGACGCACAGTTCCAAACTGCGTGAACCGCTTGAGAGACACCCTTTTCTGGGTAGGATCATTGGTCCAGGGAAACCCGCAGAAGACGACGAGGAGGCGATGACGTGAACACCAAGATTCAGAGTGGCCTGGCGATCGGGACGCTGGCAATGCTTTCCGCCGCAACCCACGCGGATGTCATTGCCTCGCTCCAAACGGACCAGTTGCCCTCGCAACAGGCCGGCTGGGCCTACATCGCCACAGGAATCCACGGTGCCGTCGCGGAATCGGACATCTTCTCGCCCGACACCTCCGTGATGACGGTGAACACCATGGGGCAGGCCATCGCGAACTCGCCAGGCTCGGCCTTCGCTTCATTTGATACCTCCGCCACGACCGTGGATGGTGGAATCGTCACCGCGACGTTGACCGCGCGTACTCGAATCGCAGGTCATCCAGTTCCCCTTCGGCTTCGCCTACTACGTGGCCGTGGACGGTTACCGGATGGGGTTCGGTCTGACGACCGACACCGTCACGGGCTCTGAATTCGTGGGCTCGGCATCGCTCGACGCGACGCAATGGGTGGAGTACCGTACTCGTCGGGGACTGGACCGCCGGCGAGTACTCCGTCTTCGCCAACGGCGACCTGCTGTTCACCGCTCCGCTGGGCGTGTCGAACATCGACCGGATCGACGTCGGTGACGGCACCGGAACCGCAAACGCGCTCACCGAGATTTCGGAGTTGAGCGTCTCGTTCATCCCCACCCGGAACCGCTGGGCTGCTCGCGCTGGTCGGCGTGGCCGCGTCCCGCCGTCGCCGATGATTTGCACGATCACACCCAGTAATCCCCAAACCGCCCGAATCCGCCCCTTCAGACGCCTTCGCGCCTTGACAGCCACGCCGGATCCGATACATTTCCTTCCCGCTCGTCCCGGCGATCGGGTCCCCTTGGGGCGGTACCAATTGGTTAGAGTCCCGGACTGTCGATCCGGTGGTTGCGGGTTCGAGTCCCGTCCGCCTCGCTTCCAGTCCCGACCGTGTCGGGACTTCTGTTCTTTGCCTTTGGCCGGGACGCGGCGAACGAGCCCGATCAGGGCCGATTGCGCCCTGATTGCGTCCTGAACCCTCTCTGTCCTTCGGGTTTCGAACATCGACTGTGGGCAGCGCGTGCTCGATCGGCGTCCTGCGTCTCGGCGGCCAGATAGTAGGACTGCGTAGTTGTGATCTTTGAGTGACCCATGTACTCCTTGAGCACATGCATCGGAACCACGCGGGCCATCCGAGTGCCGTATGTCCTCCGGAGATCGTGGATGGTCCCGTGCTCCCAGGCGACAGCGTCAACCTCCACCCCTCGCTCCTCGGCGAGTCGCACGGGCCTTGGCCTGAATCAGGTCGAAGCGAGCCTTCATGTTGTTCACGGGCTCGTAGTTCGGACCGAGTTCGCCCTTCTCTGCGAGGATGGCAGCCATGCGGGCAAGACGGTCGAGTGAGATGAAGACATAGGGTGAACGTCGCTCTCGTCCTGCAGCCGTATCAGCAAAGCGACGGTGCTCTCCGGAATAGGGACGGTCCGTTCCTCGTAACTCTTGGCCGACCATGCCATAATCGGGTAGGAGTCACCATTGCCAACGGCAAACTCGCCTGCTCGCTTGGCGCTTACGCGAACCGATCCCGCATCGAAATCGATGTCTCGCCAGTGGAGATTCACCAGTTCGCCGCGGCGGAGACCGCTGGTCTCGGCGAGCGCGATGAATACCTCCACCAGAGCATCGAGGCCACCTGCCGCATACTGGTCTCGTCAATCGAGAAGATTCGCTTCGGTCGCGATTGGTTCGTGGCATCTTGGCGCCCGCAAGCGGGTTCTCGTGGATTAGCCCGTCCTTAAGCACGGTTCAGCATCGCTTTCAGCGTTCGCATGCTCTTCGCGAGGGTGGTCTCGGAGACGCCTGCCTCATCGAGCAGGTACGCCTTGAGACGCCCGACGTGCGGCTTTCAAACTGGAGAGACCGGTGTCTCCACCCCAAGCGGCGATTGCATGGGCGGAGGAGTGCTTGATGCTCTCGATAGTATTCCGTTTCAGGACGCCGCGTACTGCTTCTAGGTCGTACTCGATGAACTCGGCGAGCGTCATCCGACGCGGCCGATTTCTCGAGATCTTCCCGCCGCCAATTTCTTGTTCCTTCGTCCGGCGTGCACGCTCTGCTTCGTTCTTCGTAACTTGACCAACACGCCCAACAGATTCGGAATACTTCTTGCCGTCCGTGCCCCACCAGCGAAGCGTCAATAGTGGACCTTCCTGCCGTCTTTGAGTTTGCCGGTCGCTTGTGTGCTCGACCTTGATCGCCATCCCGCATCCTCCCCGTGCCTACTCGCAAATGTCGTCACGCCGGTTCCTTGAACCATAGCGGCGAAGGTAGTTCTCCGTCTGCTCACTCATGAACCTGTCCAATTCCGCTCTGGTAAATCGGTTGTACCTTCCGACGCGGCATGGTCGAATACGCCCTTCAGCGACAAGGTATTCCAGCGACACAAGGGCATCGCCAATATCGCGATCTTCGGCGAGACGGAGATAGATCGCCGCCTCCTGCGCAGTCATGAGCGCGGGTGCCGGACGCGGCGGATCGGTCGGTAGCCACTCTGGAGGGATTGTGCATGGCGGACTCCGCTTTCTGGCCTGCGGCATCGTTCGTTCTCGATATCCTTGACCTTCGCGGCGGTTGAACGCAGCGGCGATGAGCCTCTTCGCATCTTCCTCCCGCAGCGACCTGATCGTCTTGCTGGCCGACGACCCCGCATCACCTCGCTCGGTCCGGTCTGCATCCCGGCTCAATCCGTTTTGTTGACCTTGAGAACCCGAACTTCAAGGCCCGGCCCAGATGGCTCGGGTGGCTTGTAGGCCGCTCCGGTGCTTCCGGTCTCGGTCGTTCTGGTGGCGGATTCGCGGCTCGCTCAAAGTCCGCTGAAACATCACGAGACGGTTTGATCGGGTTCTCATCAGGACGGGCCATGTCGGGCCTCCCAGGAAGCAGTGGGTCAGTGGGTTCAGTGATTCAGATTGAGACCAATTCACACCGGGAAGGCTGATCCGTGCGGATCAATGCCTCGTTGCAGCGACGACGATCGCCTCCGCCTGTTCGCCGTACCGAGCGAAGATGATCCGCCTCTTCGCATGGACCACACCACCTCCACAACCGCCGGTGGCCTCCGCACCAGAGGGGTAAGCAGCGGCCGATCTTTCATTGCCGATGCACCAAACCGGAGTGGTACGTCTCGGCGCTCACTCTGCGAAGCCACCGCATCGTTACGGGGCAGCGTTGTCGCGAACACACGACCACGGACGCACTGGATCCCTCGTGATTGTGATACTGATCCGCCGCATCACCACGGGCCGCAGAACGTGCCAAGGCCTTGGTCAACAGGCTGGCCAACGGTTGCACCCCGATGATCAGCACCAAGGCACCAGCACCGAGATGCCAGTCGATGACGGATTTCGGGTTGTACGCGAGCAACTCGCCCGCTGCTGGGAACTGATCCACCAGCAACCTTCGTACGCCAGCGGATCGAGGACCATGTTTGCGATGCGATACCAGACGGTGCCCTCGAAGGTGTCGAATACAGCAGGCCCCACAGGTGATCGTGGAAGAGGCGAGCAGCAAGAAACCCGCACAGCCGATCAGCGTCACCCCGATCCGCTGCAGGATGCACCACATCCTCACAGTGAGGCAGTAGCACTGAATACAATACCCCCTCCGTCGATCGGTCGAACGCGGGGCCATCCGCGCGTCATCGAGCCTTCGGTCTTTGCGGACATGGAGCCTCCTGAATACTTCGTGTTGGTCGTAGAACGCCCGCTGCAGGATCACGGGCCCGATGCGCGGCAGGAACACGAGCATCCGCAAAGCGGATCGTCGCGGTCAAAGAACTCGGCGATCTCCGAGGCGGTCAGCAGCGGATGAGATTGCAGCGAGTAGAATGTCCGAGTTCGCCTGATCGATCGCCGCATCGAGCGTTGGCGTTCGGAGCGAAGGGCTGTACACCAGAGTGGACCCGAGCCGCTTCTCGATGTAGTCCAGCGTGAACTGGTCGTTGTTGCCGAAGAATGTCAGCACCGACGGTTGCCGACAAATGAACCCCAACGTTTACAAACATGCTAGGCTGATTCAGATCCTGCCAAATAGTCCATATTTTCAGGCCGAGACCGGCAACTTGCCCAATGGCTACTTCCAACCGCCGCAGGCGCTGTAGCACTGCCGCTTCTTCAAGGACTAGGAGAACGCTCACCGCCCTGCTGCTTCTGGAAACTCGCCGCTTCGAACTAGGCTTCAAAGTGTTCGCCAGGTTGACCATGAGCCTGAGCCAGCCGGAACAACTGTCCATCTTCATCGCGGAAGGGACAGGTACACCGTGGCCCGATCGGTCTGCAACGACGCGGAAGTCGAGCGGGGCCGTCCTCCAGCACCCGTCGCATGCCGCCGAAGCCGAGGAAGTGCAGATGACGACGGCCCGTCGAGATAACCCCGGACCGCTCCTCTTCTCGCCCTCCGTGAGCGATACAGCCCCGGCGATGATCGCGCCGCCGCCGCGGTGTTGGAGGCCATCCGGGCATGGAACTCCTTGTCTTCGGCCTTGGTCGAGACGAGTTCATGGACGGTCGCCAAGGTCCGCCGACCTTCGAACTCCTAGCGCAGTGCTGACATGGAGTATGAGGGCCTCCAAGAACTGCTTGAACGCCTCGTCCCAGTGAACTTCAGCCCCTTCACCGATCGGGATAAGAGCGTCCGCGATCAGGGAGGCTCCCGAGATCATCTCGTCTACGTCCTTGCCGATGATGCTCCGCAGTGGGTTGAAGGTCGCCTTGAACTCGCTCACTGATTGCTGAACGGATCGAGGAGGTAGACCTTCTGAGCACGCGCGGTGATGGGCGGTTTCGCCAGCGAGGTCTCCTTCGGATCGATAACGATGGTGCTGCCAGCCCAGGTCAGGAGGTTGTTGATGATGAGCGAGCGGCCCTTGCCAGCACGGTTGCCGGCGACCGTGCAGACATGACGATCATCGCCGTAGCCCATTAGATCGCCGCCGAAGACCGCAGAACGGTGCGGCCATCAGCCAATCGCGTCTCGCGGACCTGGCCGTTGACCACGCCGAGGAAGTTCGCCGGGGCGAGCAAGCAACTTCAGTTCCGGGTTGGACGCAAGTTGCTCTGGCGTCGGCCATCGGTGAAACGCCGCCATCGGCGGCCCATCGGTCCCGCGGAGAAACCCAGCAAACAGATTTTCAGGGCCGGGAGATTCGGCCGCTTTGCGTGCTCGTCTGCATGGCATGATCCCTTCGGATCGCCTGGGAACAGTCGCGAGGGGGTATCGCGTTCACTTCAGAGAGGACCGATGCCCGGGATCCCGAGGCCGGTCAGCGTGACCGCTATTAGTCCGAACTTGGCTCGGCGTCGTCGGATTCGCCCACGTCCACTTCCGGGACCCGCTCAACGAGAATGGACGGCCGCTCCAGCAGTTCGCGAAGGAGCTGCTTGGCGAGGTCCTGCGCCACATCGCGCTGGGCGCTTGAGCGTCTCGCTCCCGATCCAGACGCTCGATCTCCGCGAGGCCCGCGTGAGGTCGCCCGCGGCGATCTTGAGTTTGCGGTGAAGGAGCCCCGGGCTCTGCCGCCGTTCGACAACTGCGGGTTCATGCGCCGGCACCCTGCCTACTAATCGCCTGGGTCGGCGGTCCGCCAGTTTGCCCGAAACCGAGCCGCGCGCCGTAGAGCAGGAGCGGCACGGTGAGCACCGCGAATACATCGGGATGACCTTACTCATTGCTGAGTCCCCCATTCCGGACGGGAGCGGAGTCGGCTCTGCTGGAGCATCGTCGCCGTGTCGTTGAGCGCTGACCGCTCCAGACCATCGAACTCAATGCCCGGACCCATCCGCTCGGCCTTCGCTGCTCGCAACCTTTCGCAGAGTAACTGGGCCCGGTAACGCCGATTGCGCCCTGTTCGAGCAGTTCCTCGGTCGTCGACGGTGCGTCCGCCTGAGCGACGGCCACGGCATGGTGTTTCGTGGCCGCTCTGGCGACGAGCACCGAGGTGACCGTCGCGATGAGCAGTGCGAGAACAAACATCGCTACGAGTGCCGCGATGACCCACGCGGGACGCACCTCGTCACGCCAACGATTCCAGAGAGAGTTCGTTCTTTCATGGTGAGTTCTTTCGGTTAGTCGAGAACGGTTTTGAGGATCTCGGCGAGCATGGTTGAGGGGCCGCCCGACACCTGACCCTCGGCCCGCACATATTCGCGAGGCGGCGGTAGTCCGCATCCCGGCGGTTCCCGTGGAAGATGACAACGACGGGCGATTCGCATCAGCGTCCAGCCACGCGCGGTACTTCTCGATGACCTGATCCGCGTCGGCGTTCGGCTGCTCGAAGATCGAGACGTCGCTCAGGACGAGGAGCACCTGTTTGGAGCCGGTACGCTTCGCGATCCAGCACGCAACTCGTGTTCGATGCGGCGGCGAAGTCGACAGAGTCTGACTTCAATTGTGTTGACTCAATCTCTCGGATGTAGGGCCTGCACCGCGTTGCCACGATCTTGAACGGCTGGATCGGACGCATGCCGCCGCTCTGGATGTCGTTGGAGCCGCGATAGCCCACGAAGGCCGCCTGGGTCGGTGCCTACCACGCCGATCGAAGTGAGAAAGATATGCAGGTCCTCGACGGTTCTTCTGCCTGTGTTGCCCCATAGACGCCGAGGTGTCCATCTGAATGACGAGGTCAGCGCCGATGCCTGCAGCGACC
>JACADM010000177.1_pt1 | contig 20441 bp, 33 predicted proteins | sample 7512371 | NCBI WGS metagenome assembly JACADM01 (sample SAMN14389041, study PRJNA612141) | algae metagenome | isolation source: non-axenic algae culture | place: India: Navi Mumbai | collected 2017-01
CAAACAAGGATCGGATCGGTTACATCGTTCACGTTCACCGTAACAATACAAGTGGATACATTTCCACTGTCATCCGTTACAGTTACTTCGATTTGGTTTCACCTAGGTTGGAACAATCAAAATTGATAGTTGGTCCACCAGCACCGGTAGTATAATACACCGTACCATTAAAGACACGTGGCGAAAATACCGTTCCGAAAGGATAGATGCTTGAAGAACCTTCCAATATTTCAATGTTCGTATCACTGGCAAATACATTTCTAGCGGTACCAACGGTATAGTTGAACCCAAGACTTGCTGCCTTATCTGCAGAAGCAATGTAGAATGCATGTGTTTCACCAGCTACTGTATAATTTAAATTCGCGTTGATTGGCGTTGGAAGTCCATCACCAGCGGAAGTAACACCTGAATAGTTTCCAAAAGCGTCCATGCACCAGGATCGTTTTCAAATCCTACGTGTGTTCCAGACTTGGCATAGATTTCAATATCAATACTGCGTTGTCATCTAAGTTTACATCAAAAGTGTTGATGGTCATATCATTCAAGATATTCACATCAAACATGGGGCTTCTGATTCCACTTCCACCAGCAAGGTAGTAGTCAAATCACCCATGGAACCTGTTCCACCTCCACCTATAACCGTATAGTTACATGCTTCATCAACACTCAACAGAAGATCAGAAAGGAATGGAGGCCATTCCATTGGCATCTAGGTTCACTTCAATGGAGTAGCAGCAACGTCATAAGAATAGGTAATTCCCCATTCGGCAAGCACACCATCATCAAGTGCACCAAAGGTATCAGTTACTGTTAATGTCCATGTTCCCAATGTACTTTCACCATCAAAAGCTGAAAGCGGATTATTAGGAATAAAGGAACCATTTATAGTTGGTACTCCAGCATCACACTCATCCTCTACAGGATCAGTGGCTTCATCATCTAAAGTTGCCAAAATATCGTTACCGAACAACCAAAAGTTGATGCAGGTACACCAGGTTGATCGATGATTGTAACAGAAGTTCCAGATGGAGACTGAATTTCAACAATCAAATCCCCTACCCATGTGTGTAGTAAGTCAAGACTTACGTCAAGATCTGTAATGGTTTCATCTGCAGCAACATCCAAGGTGCTAACCACCACCGTATTCAAATCATCGATTGGTAATCCAGGTGCGGTCGTTGCACTATCTGTTACTGTTGCAGGTTCTCCAATACATGTAATTACTGGTGCAATATTATCCTCAGCAGTCACTGTAGCATTACAAGAAGTACTATTTCCTGCATCATCTGTAACAATAACGGTTACCACATTTGGACCAACATCAGCACAATCGAAATCAAGCGTTGCCGCTGAAGAAGGGAATGAGAATACCATTTGCCAGTACGTAGTTGCACAGAAAGGAATATCAACTGAAGTATCTTCCTCAACCGTAAATACTAAGTCTGGTCCAAAGGTGTTCACCAGTTATTCAAGTTGCTTGAGGAACGACTATATCTTCACCATAGAACAAACAGTCACTTGTAGAACTATTATCAAAAATCAAATTCGATCCATCAGTCCAGTAAGTTCAAATACTTCGAAAGAACCTCAAAGTCACCTGCCCAATCCATCCATACTTACATCTCCAGTAACTAAAGGAGCTCCTACATAAGTATAAGGAGTTGTGGTCATGTCACCATTGGGTAATCCATTAAATGCCAACTGACCCGTGTCAAAAGTGATCGGATCATTAAAACTGATACTAGCAACAGCACAGTTATCATCGGAACTCGCAACGACTTCACCCGGAGTTAGATAGTTTCCAGCAGCATCCAATTCAACCGTAATGTCTTGACACGTCACAGTAGGATCTTCGTCATCTGTTACCGTTACTGTAAACTGACAGGTTGCTGTTTCATTTGGTGCATCGTCATTGGTTGCTGTAAACTACAATGGTGTCTCCTACCGAATGTACTTCCACTTGTAGGACCACCGGTTTTGCGTAACAGTTACCGTTCCACCACCTGGATCCACTGCTGCATCTGCGAAGTTCACAATCGCTCCACAAACACCAGCATCATTGGTTACAGTAATATCCATAGGACAATTAATGATTGGAGGTTCCGGTGCAAGTTGCGTGAACGTTAGGCTCCAATCAATCATTGTACCAACGTCTCCTGCAGCAGAATCCCCAACAGTTAGGGTCCATGCTCCATTAGGATCGGACCCATTGGTCACCATTGACGTAATCAGATCTGAAAAGAACAATTGTGTACCATCATCAGCAGCATAGTAATCGCAAAGACCATCATCTTGGCAAATTACATCTCCACCAAAATTGTACTTCCCATACTTTCTGCATTATTGGCAGAACCATCAACAAATATGATTGGCCAACAAGAAGAAGTCACTGCTATCACCACAGCAATCACCGCCAACAAGTCCAGGATTGTAACAAGATCAATGGATTCACCAGTAGGTGCTTCCAAATTAATTCTTAAATCCCCTGCCCAGGTATGGTCAATAGCAACAACAACTGCAATGTCAGTAATGCTTGTTGCAGCAGAAGACCAGAGGCTGTTGCCGTAAAAGCGTTTCCGCAGGATTGGGATTCCCATCGGTTACATGGGCCCCGTTGTGCCTGGAAACGATTGCGCTGATAATTGCCAAAAGAAACGCTAAAACCAGCGTAAAATCAAGGTAATTTTTCATGAAATTTTAATTTGATTAGACTTTCTTAATAAAGTGTTAATATATAAAAATGTATATAATAGAAATCTATTGTATTTTTTGAAATTAAAATTTCTACGGTATTTGGACTACAAGTTTTATATATTTGTTTTCTCACTCTATATCAATATCATGAAGTTTCAAAATTACCTTTTCGGCGGTGTCTTATTTTTAATAATTTTGGATGTGATACCCCAGAAAATAAGCAAAAGGAAGGAAGTTACACCGATGGTGCTGCTACCCTTTATACCAAAATTTCCAATGATGCTGCCAATATTCACTTTAAGAACATGATTCGTGAAAGTATGGAATTCAATTTTCTGAATTACCCTTACATCTACGCAGGCGGTGGTGTTGCAGTGGGGGATATTGATAAAGATGGACTTCAGGATATTTATCTTACAGCAAATCTTGGACCGAACAAACTTTATAGAAATAAGGGAAATTTTGAATTTGAAGATATTACAAGGGTTTCCAAAACGGAAGACTACAGAAGGGTTTGCTACAGGTGCTACGATGCTGGACATCAATAATGATGGATGGATGGACATCTATGTTTCAAGGCTGGCTCTATGGATAACGATGATGGCAAGAAGAAATAAATTATTTGTGAATCAACAAGACGGTACTTTTAAAGAAGAAGCAAAAATGGGGTTTGGATGACCCCGGGTATACCACACAAGTGTACCAACTAGATTACGATAAGGATGGGGATCTGGACCTCTATGTTTTGAATTATCGTTATGACTTTAAAACAACGCTAAAATTAGTGGTGTCATCCAAAGTCAGATTGAAGAAACCACCAGTGATCAACTCTATAGAAATGATGGGAATACTTTTACTAAAGTCACAGGTCAAGCGGGACTCTATAACAAATCTTGGGGCTTGGCTGGAGCTGTGGGGATTTCAATAATGATGGCTGGGATGACATCTACATTTCAAATGATTACCTCAGAACCGGACCAACTGTACATCAACCAAAAGACGGGACCTTCAAAATGAAATCAATGAGCGTCTGAACCATATTTCTTTCAATAGTATGGGAAGTGATTTAGCCGACTTGAACAATGATCTTTATCCGGATTTAATAACGTTGGATATGCTTGCCGAAAATTATGCCCGCAGTAAGGAAAATATGGCTTCCATGAGCAGGAAAATTTCATGTCTATGGTGGAAGTGGGGTATCACCACGCTTATATGGCCAATATGTTGCATTACAATACCGGGAGTGGAAAACTTCAAGAAACGGCGCAAATCAGTGGAGTTGTTAAAACCGATTGGAGCTGGGCTCCTCTTTAGCAGATTTTGACAATGATGGGTTGAAGGATATATTTATTACCAATGGAGTATACAAAGATTACACCAACCAAGATTTCAGAAATGAATTACGTGCAAGGAATGCACGTGGAGAATCCATGACCCTAGAAGCTGTAAATGATTTAATGCCTTCACAAGAATTGGACAACTACATCTATAAAAACAATGGTGACCTTACCTTTGAAAAGGTCATTGAAGAGTGGGGAGCTAAAAGATCCAAGTTTTCTAATGGGCGGCTTATGCCGATTTCGATAACGATGGAGATCTTGACTTAATCGTGAACAACGTTAATGATGAAATTGGGCTTTATAAAAACAATGCCAATCAAAACTATTTACAATTTAAATTACAAGGACCCAATCAAAACCCCTTGGGAATTGGAGCAAAGCCTATATAAAGTGCAGATGGAGTGCAGTTTCAGCAATTGTACCTAACGCGAGGGTTCCAATCTTCAGTACCCGAAATCCTTCATTTCGGATTAGGAAGCAATCCGAATTTGGAAGAAGTGATTATTGAATGGCCCGATGGAAAATCTCTAAGACCAATGCTCCAAAACCAATACTGTATTGAGTTTGATTATGCTTCAGCGGTAATGATGATGTTGCCTTGAAATCCTACCGCACCAAAAACAAGCTGTTGATCCTACTTCTATCGGACTCAATTACGAGCACAAGGAAAATACTTTTAACGATTTTTCCCTTCAGTTGCTCATTCCACAAAAACAAAGCTCAAAAGGTACGGGTATCATTACAGCCGATGTTAATGGCGATGGTCTTGAAGATCTATTTGTAGGAAATGCAGGAGGAGCAGCTGCTTCTTTATTCCTTCAAAGTCATGATGGGCAATTCAAAAGTCCAATGAAGCATTGTGGGATAGAAGCTGCTTATGAAGATGCCAATGCTTTGTTTTTTGATGCCGACGGGGATGGTGACCAGGACCTCTATGTAGTAAGTGCTGGATATGAACTTCCAAAAACAGCCCTTTACTTCAAGACAGGCTCTACCTCAACAATGGAAAAGGCAGCTTCAGCAAAGCGAATAATGCCCTGCCTACTATGCTTACCTGCAAGGCCATTGCAGCCAATGATTATGATGGAGATGGGGACTTAGATCTTTTTGTGGGAGGGAATGTGATTCCTTCGAATACCATTGGCACGCTCCTATTTGCTGAAAAATGAAAATGGAAAATTTGTCGATGCCACCCCGAGAATAATAGCTTGTCGGAAATTGGTATGGTTTCCAAGCGGTTTTCACAACTACGATCAAGATGGGGATCATGACTTAATGGTGGTTGGTGAATGGATGGCCCCTACCCTTTTCAATAATAACAATGGGATTTTGCCATGGCAGAAAATATTACTGGGCTTGAAAAGACCGAAGGTTGGTGGTTTAGCGTTACCGCTGCCGACTTTGACGGAGATGGAGATGATGATTATGTGATGGGCAACTTAGGGAAGAATAATAGTTTCAACCCAAAAGAGAAACCCATTTATATCTATTCTAAAGATTTTGACGACAACGGAAGTTATGATGTCGCGCTTAGTAAAATAAACAATGGGAAACTGGTTCCAGTCCGCGGAAAAGAGTGCAGCAGTGAGCAAAACCCTTTTTCTTCTTGATAAAATCAAAACCTATAAGAATTTGCCAGTATGGAATTCAAGGATATTTATGGTGAGGATAAGCTAAAGGATGCCCATAAACTCACCGCACATATGTTTGAATCTGCATATGTTGAAAACCTTGGAAATGGCGCGTTTAAAGTTCATAAGTTGCCGAATGAAAGTCAGCTGGGCCCAACTCTGTCCATATTAGCTGAAGATGTTGACAAAGATGGAAATTTGGATATCATGGGGTTGGAGCCATTTACGATGCAGAAGTAGAAACCATTCGTTATGACAGTAATTATGGGTATGTTTTGCTTGGTGACGGTGCTGGAAATTTTGAATATTCAAAATCCTACGATCCATTCGTTGATCGGGATAGTAAGGATATGACTAAGATTGAAATTAATGGAACGACCTATTATTCCGTTGTTAGCAACAATGCACCGTTGGAAGTGTTTACGTTCAAGCCCTAGTCTTAACAAGAGTTTATCAAGCTCTTAATGGGTTTAACAAACATATTTCTTATATTCTTATTGAATAAAAGCAGTAAAACAATGGATAAGAAATTTGAACGAAAGAAAGAGCAGACCAATCCAATTAACCCTACGGGCGATCGGAATCAAAAACCAATGAATTTGATATTGATTCTGACACCATTCGTGAACAACAAAATAAAGTTAATTAAAAATACTTACGATATTGAAGCACCCACGAAATCGACTGTGTTCATTTCGAGGGTGTTTTCTTCATCAACTTATAGGATTGCATACTACCTACGGCTCTATTTGCAGCGCCCGAAGGTGCCGTTAGCGAAACCGTTTTGATGATACGTTCGGTATTTGGAAGTTGAAAATGATGAACTCTAGGAACTTCGTCAGAAACGTTCTTCAGAGGTCGCATATGATTTCAATAGCCTTCGGAAGAGATATTCCGGACCGTTTTTACTATTTCCCCAGTAAAAAGCAAGGTGTCCAAACTTGGATTATCAGATAGAATTTGAACCAAATCCCGAAGCTGCACTTCTTTCATACCCAGGTCACTTGCATTTATCTTGGTCCTTTTGCTTCTTGAACCATATCACAAATACCGATTCCCTAGTTAACCAAAATTCCTTTCGCTGGTCAATCGCCCTTTTGGTTGTTTCAAATTCAAGATTCAAATTGAAAATTGTATTCAAAATTGGCCAAAGTTGCCCATCACGACTTCCGTAACAAAATCTACGTCTCAGGTACTAACTGTCCCGTTGTAAATCGGGGTGGCGGCAAAGTCCCTACAATAAGTTTGGTAGCTTTTTCTGGAATAAAGGGTGGGTATGGATGCACATGACGGAACACTATCTCATAAAACCAATTCATGTTCGGTAGACATGGGTTCACTGAATTGGTACCCCTCATAATCAAATGCCTTTAAGTCATCAATCGAGTTGGCGTCTGTATCCAACAATAAAACGTGTCATATACCCCCGTGCTTGTTTGGCGTAAGTCATGATTACCTTGTATTCCCATTTTTAAATCTTTAAAACCGGAGTGACTACAGAAACTTTCAACTTTTTGCATCTATGGCTTTAAAATATTCGTTACTGGCCAGGTTGACAAAACCTCATCATCTTCAAGCTCTTCGTTCGGTTTTCCGTGATCTTCTTTTCCAAAACTGATAGAGATTCTTTTGCCTCCCAATGGTCATCTTGGTTCCCATCTCCAATCGATAGGGCTGAATTAAATCAACGGTTTTAATATTCCATACAGAGAAAGTATTCTTACCTTATTTTGTACCGTGTCTATTTTATCCTCTGGCAGCGTAAAATATCAAGACCTCGATACACATCCCCATTGAATGCATATATGGAAGGCCTGGCATTGTCAGCACTAAAGGCAGTTGCCATTCCTGGTTACGCTCGTAGTTTAACCGACTCAAATTTTCGGAAATATTCATGAGTTTTGAAGGCTCTTAACCGATTTTTTCTTAAGTACCCGATTTAAACGTTCAGCTTCTTCCAAAACGTGCTTCTGTATGTTTCGCTGTTGGTAAATCAGATTCAAAATCCAATGATTTTGCAGGTGAGAGAACTACTTTCATAATTTATTTCTTTAATTAATGTAAAGTAGGAAAGAATTTATCCTTGATGATAAATTTTGATTTTTGAAGCAATAAACCCATAAATAAACTTTATTTGATGACATGTTTGGAATACTGTCGCCATTTTTCCAGGCATTGTTCCATGTCTTCTAGTAATGGAGCTTCAAATCGAAGTATTTTCCAGTAACCGGATGTGTAAATCCTAATTTTTGGCATGTAAGGCTTGTCTTGGAAGGACCTTAAAACAATTCTCCACAAATTGCTTGTATTTACTAAAATGGGTTCCCTTCAAAATTTGGTGACCCCATATCGTTCATCGTTGAAAAGCGTATGTCCCATATATTTCATATGCACCCTTATTTGATGGGTACGGCGTTTCCAACTTACAAGACACCAAAGTAACATAGCCAAATCGTTCTACCACTTTATAATGGGTAACAGCAGGTTTTCCCTTATCTGCATCATCGAGGTCTTCAAATACCGTGTTTTGCAATCGGTTTTCGGGTGCCTACCAATGTTCCTTCAATTGTACCTTCATCTTCTTCAACATTCCCCATACCAATGCCAAATACTCCCGTTCGGAAGTTTTCTCAAAGAATTGCCTAGATAGATGAGTCATCGCCTCATCTGTTTTAGCGACGACCAGCAAACCACTGGTATCCTTATCTATACGATGGACCAATCCCGGACGACCACTACTGTTTTCTGGGAGGTTTTCAAAATGGTAGGTAAGGGCGTTTATTAGGTTCCGCTATAATTTCCATGTCCAGGATGAACGACCATTCCCGCAGCTTTATTCACCACAATGACCGATTCGTCCTCATACACAATGTCTAGTGGAATATTTTCCGGAACCAATAGAAATTCGTAGGGTGGGTGTTCAAAGAACAGTGACTATATCATTGGCCTTTACCTTATAATTCGACTTTACCGCCTCACCATTTTACATGAATGTTTCCATTCTTTGCAGCCTTTGAATTTTATTTCTAGTTACGTTTTCAATACGATTCATCAGAAATTTATCAACCCTAAAGGTTGTTGGCCCTTATCGGCAGTAAATCGGTAATGTTCATATAAATCATCATTACCTTCATCATATTCGTTATGGTCAGATTCCGTTGCCATCACTTTCGTTTTGATTCACGTCCAGTTCATCACTTGCCTTTTCCACTTCATTCCTATTCAATCCACCTTTGCCATCGCCAAGCACCAAATCAATCACGGAGGTTTTTGAAGCTTATCCCCAGCATTTATTATTCTACCTTCATGGCTAATCTCCAATACCTCATCTTCGGCGATATACGCGGTAATTGATTTTACCTATTTCAAAGCCCATGGCCTGTAATGTTTTTGTGCCGACGCCTCGTTTTACCTACAACCGGTGGTATTTCAATCATTGGATACCCCGACCGATTAATGGAAAGGTAAATCTTTCTATCTTCCTTAACGAATTTCCCTGCTTTTGGAATTTGCTCGATAACGGTTTCATACTCAAAGTCTGGATTATAATTAGTCGAATCCATTATACCATACTTCAAATTTAAATCGGATAATGCCGCATCTGCCTCTTCAAGCGTCATTTTCGATAAATCAGAACCTCAATTTGCTGTCCATGGTTGGTTGTGACTCTTAACCACCACATGATTACAAATGATAAAAGAATCAATACGCCCACAGCATACCATAACAACTGCTTGAAAAGGTTTTGGTAAACAAAATCCAATAAAAGTCATGTGTCAATGATTAGGTAGCAAAATATGAAACCAAATTTAGTATGTTTCACACGAATAGTGATATTTTTGTTAACGTAACGAAATAGTTTTGTTATGGCAAAAAAAGATTGCAGTAATCATGGGTGGTTATTCCAGTGAATTTGAAATATCACTGAATAGCGGATTCCTTGTATGCGAACACCTTCCGAAGGATAAATATAGGTGTTCCCCATTCATATCTTAAAGAGGGTTGGTTTTCAAAACACCAGATGCGTCCAATGTTGAAATCAATAAATCAGATTTTGGTTTCAGTGGGAAGGACAGTACATTCAGCCAGATGCCATTTTCAATGCCATTCATGGAACCCTGGTGAAGATGGAATACTTGCGGCCTATTTCGACCTTTTGGGAATCCCTTATTCAAGTACTGGTTTTATCCGGCTGCCTTAAGTTTTAATAAGAGGATTGTCTTACCGTTTTGAAGAATTTTGGAATAAATGTGCCAATTCTTATTATGTAAACCAAGGAGCGGAACCTACTTTAGATGCTATCATCAAGAAAGTTGGACTTCCCTGTTTTGTAAAACCCAACAGGGCGGGTTCAAGTTTTGGGATTAGTAAGGTCTACACTGTTGAGGAGCTTCCTTCAGCGATGGAAAAGGCTTATGGGAAGATTCACAGATCATCATTGAAACTGCATTACAAGGAACTGAGGTGTCGGTTGGTGTATATCATCATAATGGAAAATTAAATGCACTCCACCTACTGAAATTGTTTCCGAAAATGATTTTTTGATTATGAAGCCAAATATATGGGCAAGTCTCAAGAAATAACACCACAAGGATTTCAGATGAAGAAAAAATTGGTACAGAAGAAGCTAAGAAAATCTATCTCTTATTGAATATGGCAGGTATTACCAGAAGTGATTTTATCCTTCAAGATGGAGTCCCGCATTTTATTGAAACCAATTCAAACCCTGGACTTTCATCAGAGAGTATCGTACCTAAACAGGTAAGGGCTGCAGGCATGACCTTGGCCGAATTTTTCGATGCCCTTGTGAAGAGTCTTTGCTTAAAAATAGTATCTTTCTTTCTGGAAGCGGAAGATTTCCAAAACAAAACCATTCAAAATGAAAAAGCAAGTATTCCCTGGATCATTTGACCCAATAACCAACAGGCATGTTGATATCATTGAAAGGGGCTTGATCTATTCGATGAAATTATCGTGGCGATAGGAATCAACGCTGAAAAAAACATATGTGGTCTTTGGAAAAGCGGAAGGGGTTTGTTGAAGAAGCATTTAAAAATCATCCCAAGGTCAAGGTAAAGACCTATGAAGGGTTAACGGCTGAGTTTTGTAAATCTGAAAATGCTGGTTATATATTAAGGGGGTTGAGAAACTCACTGGATTCTCTTATGAAAAGTCCATCGCTCAAACCAATGCCACGCTTACTGGAATCGAAAGTGTATTTATAATCAGTTCTCCTGGAGCTTCACATATCCTCAAGTGTGGTGCGGGACATTGCACGTAATGGCGGTAATTATAGCTCGCTTGTTCCAAAGGCATCGATCTTCCAATAGACTAAACCTTAAAAACAGGACATAAAAACCCTTCCGTCACCGAAAGAGTCTTTTCCTTAAAAGTAAACTATAAATCTTTATAGGGATGCAATATGCTTTGCAACGTTGGATTTCAAATTCGCTGCCTTATTCTTATGAATAATGTTTTCTTAGCCAATTTGTCCAACATGGAAACCACTTACCATTTTTCTGCTTCTTTCTTATTGGTCGTTTCAAGAAGTCGTTTCATAGCATTTCGAGCCGTTTTATGCTGATAACAATAGCCTTTCTTTTCACTACTTCTGATTCTCTTTAAAGCTGACTTGTGATTTGCCATAATCCTTGCTTAAATTTTGTAGCCATGGGAGAATCGAACTCCTGTTTCAAGGATGAAAACCTTGCGTCCTAACCACTAGACAGAATGGGCCTATTGTTTCAAATTGCGGATGCAAAAATACAACATTTTTTAAATGCAACAAGTCTTGCATTATTTTTTTCGGAAAAATTAGTAGGCCTTTGCGAATACCACTTTCTGCTCTGAAGGTTTGCCAGTAACAATGCACTTTCCAGGGTTTTATCACTATTTAAGGGAATACAACGAATGGTCGCTTTGGTTTCATTTTTTAATCTGTTCTTCCGTCTCAACCGTACCATCCCAATGAGCCAAAATAAACCCTCCTTTGGACTCCAGCACCTCCTTAAATTCGGAATAACTTTCCACCTCGGTCGTATGATCTTCCCTGTAGACCATTGCTTTCTTAAATAGATTATCTTGAATTTCCTTTAATACATTCTCAATCACTCAACAGCCGAATCGTTGGAAATTATATTCTTTCTAAAGTATCCCTTCGCGCAATTTCCAAAGTGTTGTTTTCAATATCCTTAGGTCCCTATTGCAATACGAACTGGAACTCCTTAAGTTCATATTCGTTAAATTTCCAGCCGGTTTGTGGGTATCCCTATTATCAAATTTCACACGAATGTTCTTGGCACGCAACTCCTTCATTAGGCTGCTGCAACTTGAGAAGCAGCTTCCAATTGTTCTTCATTTCGATAGATGGGTACTATCACCACTTGGTATGGGGCCAAGTTGAGGCAACAATACCAATCCATTGTCATCACTATGGGTCATCACCAATGCTCCCATTAACCGAGTTGAAACACCCAATGAAGTGGCCACATAATCCAGTTTTCCTTCTTTGTCTGCGAATTTTACATCAAATGCTTTGGCGAAATTCTGACCAAGGAAATGGGAAGTTCCTGCTTGTAATGCTTTCCCATCTTGCATAAGTGCCTCAATACAATAGGTTTCCAATGCTCCGGCAAATCGTTCACTTTCTGTCTTTAAACCCCGGATTACCGGAATCGCCAAAATTCTCTGCAAATTCAGCATAAATTCGAAGCATTTGTTCCGCTTCTGCTATTGCCTCCTTCTCTGTGGCATGAGCCGTATGCCCTTCCTGCCATAAAAAATTCAGCTGTTCGAAGAAATAATCGGGTACGCATTTCCCATCGCACCCATTCGCCCATTGATTTACCAATATAGGAAGGTCCTATACGATTGAATCCACTTTCGGTACGTATCCCATATAATCGTTTCAAGTGGGCCTTACAATTAACTCTTCTTCCAATTTTGCCTCTGGATCCACCACAATACCTTTGCCATCCTCATCATTCATTAACCTGTAATGTGTAACCACGGCACATTCTTTTGCAAAACCATCAACATGACTAGCTTCCCTACTGAAATAGGACTTAGAATAAATATGGAAATAGGCATTTGATGCCCCTTTCCTTGAACATTCTATCCAGTTCCGCTTGCATCCTTTCCAAAATGGCAAATCCATACGGTTTGATTACCATACAGCCCCTAACTCCAGAGTTTTCAGCTAAATCTGCCTTGATTACTAATTCGTTATACCATTTGGAGTAATCTTCTGCTCAGTGGTCAAGTTTTTTGCCATAAGGATCGATTTGGCACAAATATTGTGCTATGTTAAAGATTATTTATTCTCGGCAAAACTAGTTATTTTTATAATGTCCAACAATATTAAATTCAGTGATATGCACACTTCAACATACTTCAGTAAAATTAGTTCATTTTACAATGGGGTTCGCAATTATTTCCCTACTTGCAGCCTGCGGAAGTTATCAAAGTTGCAGACAATGATGGTATTTACAATACAGATGTCAATACCTCAACGGCATATAATGATGAAGTTACCGATGAAGAACGTGGGAACTACTATAAACAATATTTTGGTGCAAAAGCAGCTCAGCTTGACGACATTCCAGAAGAAAACCTTGTATTTACCGATATAGAATCTATACCAATGACACCATTGATGATCAAGGATACATCATTATTGAAGAACCTGCCTCAAATGAAAATTATGGAGGTTGGGGATCCAATGGTGGTGATATTGCAATCAATGTCTACAATGGCGGTTGGGCAGGCGGATGGTATGGCGGCTGGGCGGAGGTTGGTACCGCCCATGGAATGCCTGGGGCTGGGGCAACCCGTATTGGGGCTGGGGCAATCCTCATTGGGGCTGGGGAGGCTTTGGCTGGAACTGGGGCTGGGGAGGCTTTGGCTGGAATTGGGGCTGGGGTACTGTGGCTCCAACCACCTTTGGAACTGGAACCCCATTATTACGGATATAACGGATATGGATATAATGGATATGCCTATATTCCAATAGGGGACGCAGCAATATTGACTATCTAAATAGCGGAAGAAGTTCTACGCGTTATAATAGCGGTAGGTCAAATACTTCCAATCGATACAGCCGTTCTGAATTATATCGAAGGGCTCAAACCCGCTCTGTTCGAACGAACAGAAACTCAAGATATAATTCTCGCTCGATCATTCCAATAGACGTTCATCGCGATCCCGACCCAATTTTAGAAACAATAGTTCATGATCCAACACAAGGTCATACAACCCTCTCGATCAAGAAGCAATTCGAGGTCCTATTCTAGACCTTCAAGATCCAGAAGTTCTGGGTCTTTCAATCGAGGTGGAGGTTCATCTGAAGCAGTGGTGGCCGAAGAGGTGGTGGTGGAAGAGGCTAATAGAGTGGAGTGAATTCCAGAAAGCCCATTTTTCACCAATACAATTCAGAGAAAAATTAAAAACTATGATGAGGATATATTACACCCTAATTGTATTGTTCTGCCTACCCCAAATGATGGCTCAAAATCTTGGGGACGGACTTCGATATAGTCAAGATCAATTCGTGAACAGCTCGTTTTACAGCCCTAAGCGGCCTTTGGAGCTTTAGGTGGTGATATATCAGCAATTTCAGTCAATCCAGCGGGTAGTTCGGTTTTCTTTACAATAACATGAGTATGAGTTTGGCTGTGGATGATGTGAACAATCGCCAACCTTTTGGTAGAGAAAGGAAATCAATGATCCGATTTCAATATTGGCAATGCGGGTGCTGTATTCGTTTTTGTAAATAATAATGAAGAAAGCCCTGGAAAAGTTTACAATTGGGCTAAGCTACCATCCCAAAATAATTATGATAGTCAGCTTCCGTATTGGGAAGCAGTGATGCAACCATTGGGAGTTCTTTCTAGAACAAGCTCAAGGAACTTCCTAGACCTTCTCCAGTTGATGGGCGGTGCATTTCAGACCTGTATTCTTTTGGTCAAACCGAAGGCGTAGCCACTCAAAATGCATTCTTAGGGTATCAAGATTTATTTTTTGACCCCATCGACAATAAGCAATACCCAATATATGTCGAATATGGGAACCGGAACCTTTAGAAAGGATTTTTATCGAATCAGTGAAGGATCACAGGGAAAATATACTTGAATATAAGTACGCAGTTTGGGGACAATCTCTATTTTGGGATGAACTTGAGCTCGCACATTATTGATTATAACGAAGGTACTTTCCTTAGGGAAACAAACGCGAATCAAAACAGTTTGGTGAAGCGTGTCGATTTTGAAAATACGCTTCTGTATTGGGTTCGATTTTCAGCACAATTTGGTGCAATTGCCAAAATTCAAAATAACCCGAGGTTGGGATTAAGTTATGACACACCAACGTGGTATACCATCTCTGAAGAAACCACTCAATATCTTGAAACCGATCGAGTGGAAAATGGAGAAACCATACTTACTATTGTGGATCCAAGAATCATTAATGTTTGCAGATTACAAACTCACCACCCCGGCAAGGTGACGGCAAGTGCAGCCTATATTTTCAATAAACAAGGGCTAATTAGCCTTGATTATAGTTATAAGGATTATGGCAACATTAAATTGTGCCAGCGAGCGATGCTTATTTCGCTTCATTGAATGATGTTATCTCTAATAATTTAAAGGGTGCCTCCACTTTACGAATTGGTAGTGAATATCGCATCAAAAATCTAAGCTTAAGAGCTGGGGGCATTTCGAGGAAAGTCCGTTTGAAGATGACTCGATTCAAGGCAATCGATCTGGCTTTTCGCTAGGCTTGGATACAATATGGGAAATTATTTTATCGATTTAGCCTATTCCAGAAGCAGCATGGAAGGTAATCAAAGCTATTACGATGCGGGATTTGTAGATGTTGCAAATATCAACCGAACGTTTCAGCGCTTTGTCTTTAGTATAGGTCTCAACCTATAATCTTTGAAACTCCATCACATCCCCTGGCTCTAACCCCCATCTGTCCGTTAAGCCCGCATTCACCTCCAATACGTACTTCGCTGGAGCTTCAGAAGGCAAACTTCCTTGATTAAAGGGTTTCGCGTTTTTGAATACTTACGACCCTAAATTGCGAATTCAAGTAAATTATATCCAAAGGGAATTGGGTATTCTTCATATAAAAGAACGTGGTTCATCCCTTTCAAAAATAAAAGCATGCCCTGTGTTTGTTCCATTCCCGTCCTGTACATCAATCCTGTTTGAGTTTCATATTCACCTTCGGCAAATTCAATATCAAGTTGGGCTATTATCGAATCGCTCTCACCCTTCTTCAAACTCAACTTTCCTTCCTTAGTAAATTTAATTTCCTTGGTAAGGACTTCCTTTTTGATTATCCTGGCAACCAAATTGGCAAATCACCAAAAGGTCAACAAGAGAATTCTGAATGTGCCAATCATTCCGTATAATGTTTTTAGTAGACCGGACCATTAAATAGACCCCTACAATAATAAAGGGATACTCAACCATTGTCCAGTGGATAAAACATTCCCTAAACTTTCTTCAAACCCACCTTGATTCTTTCTTATAAAATTCTGCTATAAACCGCACCGTCCAAAGCAAAATTAGAAACAATCCAAAAATATATCCCAATTGTTTTCTTTTCTCTGTTTTCCAATAGATATACCATAGTATTGCAAAACCAAGATATACCCAAAAGCTTCATATAATTGCGCAGGATGCCGTGGTTCAGTTTCACCTAATTTAGCAAAACCACACCGAAATCGCTTCCTGTATAATGCCCTACTATTTCGGAATTTAAAAATTACCAAACCGAACAAAACTCCACCAATCGCGACAGGGATAATGATCCGGTCAAAAATCCATAGAATTGGCTTTTTGAGCACTTTTGTTGTATATAAACATTGCGATAATAATACCCAATGCAGCTCCATGACTTGCTAATCCCTAAATCCAGTAAACTCAAATCCTCCTTAAATTTAAATGGTAAAACACCGAAAAGAAGTCCTCCTTAAACAGTTCAGTTGATAAAAATAACATGTCCCAAACGTGCTCCAATCAAAATTGCCAATACCATATAAATAAAGAGGCTGTCCAACTTTTCAAGTGGCACTCCTTCCTATTAAAAATCCGTTTCATGATAAACCACCCCAAAAGGAAGGCTATAACAAACATCAAACTGTAATATTGCAGGGTATAAAATCCCAAATCAAGACCTTCAGAGGGATTCCAAGTAATACTTAAAAATGACATAGAGTTGATTTCAATAGCAGCGTAAAGATAGAAAACGCCACTCATATGATACATTAATTGTGAATTTCTTTTCGGGCACAGGATCATATCCTTCCTCCCCACGGATGGCATCGACTGATACGTTTTAGGCCATCCAACCTCAATAGACCATATCTTCTCAATGAGGTTGCTGCATAATGGGAGCAGGTAGGTTGAAATCTGCAGGTGGATGGAAAAATAGGAAATGCCTTTTGATATATTTTAATCAATACAAGAAATGGATATATCAAAATGCGTTTCATAGTTTCTACACCACTGAAAAGGTGGTCCCTTCCTTACCATCCTTCAATTGAATACCGGCTTTCAATAATTCGTCCCGAATACGATCACTTGTTTCAAAATCCTTATTTACCCTGGCATTATTTCTCAAATCGATGAGTATTTGAACCGCATCGTGCAAGTGATTGCCTTCCATGGCATTTGAAGCCTCGTCTTTTAGACCCAAGACTTCAAATAGAAAGCCATGTAGGGTGTCCTTCAAGATCTTCAAATCATCAACAGATATTTTGGATTTTTGTTCTTTAGCTGCGTTGATATGCTTCGTTGCTTCAAAAGTTGAGCGATTAGGATTGGGCTGTTAAAATCGTCGTTCATAGCATCATAGCAAGATTGTCTCCATTCAGACACATTCCAGTCACTACTGGAGGAAGGTGAAATTCCATCCAAGCTCCTATATGCTTCCATCAATCTTTGGAATCCTTTTCAGAGGCCTCTAAAGCCTCACTTGAAAAATCCAAAATAATTCAGTGGGCTCGATACATGAAAATTTTACAACAACCGGAGAAAATGGCTTTGCTCAGAATTGAATTGTTTCCACTAAATATTTCATGGGGTAAAATGTTATTCCCCGTAGATTTAGCCATTTTCTTACCATTAAGGGTAAGCATATTGGCATGCATCCAATAATTCACCGGACTTTCATGATAACACGCTTCAGATTGTGCGATTTCACATTCATGATGAGGAAATTTCAAATCCATCCCACCACCGTGAATATCAAAAGTATGGCCAAGATATTTAGTGCTCATGGCAGTACATTCTAAATGCCATCCTGGAAAGCCATCACTCCATGGGAAGGCCAACGCATTATATGTTTTGGTTCCGCTTTCTTCCAAAGTGCGAAATCCGAGGGTTTTTCTTTTCAGACTGTGCTGCAAGTTCTCTGGTATTGGCAATCATATCCTCCAACTGCCTTCCACTCAATTTGCCATAAGCATGGTCTTCATTAAATTTTAAAACATCAAAATACACTGAGCCATTTTTCTCGTATGCATAACCCTGTTCCAAGATTGATTTGACTATTTCTATTTGTTCAATGATGTGGCCAGTGGCTGTTGGTTCAATGCTAGGCGGATAAGAATTAAAAGCTTCCATCACATTATGGAAGTCTACCGTATATCGCTGAACAACCTCCATGGGCTCAATAGATTCAATTCTTGCTCTTTTGCGATACGGTCTTCCCCTTCATCTGCATCATTTTCCAGGTGGCCTGCATCGGTGATATTCCGCACATATCGCACTTTATACCCCAGATGCTTGGTACCTAAAACCAAATCGAAAGACAGGAATGTTCGACAGTTACCTAAATGAACATTGCTGTAAACTGTTGGACCACAAACATACATGCCCACTGCTCCAGGATTGATGGTTTCAAATTGCTCCTTTTCTTCGAAAGGGAGTTATAGATGTAAATTTCCTGTTTTTCGTAAAGCTTCATGTGTGTTAAAGGCTAAAGAAGTTTTAAAATTCAGTCTCCAATTTGATGTAATCCAAAAATCGCGACGGGTTTCAGCATCCTTGAATTTACCTCAAATTGCTGGTTACCGTGCTGCTATCCACATCCCGTATACCTCGTGAATTTACACAAAGGTGCTTTGCATCAATTACACATGCCACATCCTCCGTTCCAAGGATTTCTTGCAATTCTTTAACAATTTGCATGGTAAGTCGCTCTTGAACTTGAGGTCTTTTTGGCGTAATAATCAACAACACGGTTCATCTCTTGAAAGACCGACCACGGTTCCATTGGAAATGTAGGCTATATGCGCCTTCCTACAATGGGAAGTAAATGGTGTTCACATGTGGAATATAGGGTAATGTTCTTTCAACCAACATTTCCCGTATTTGTATTTATTTTGAAAGGTGGATGCCTTGGCTTCGATCGGGGATGCAAACCAGCAAATATTTCTTTGACAACATTTTCGCCAAATTCGATTGGGTGTACCTTTTAAGCTGTCATCTGTCAAATCCATTCCCAGGGTTTCCAAAATATGGGCCACATCCTTCTTAATCGATGCGATTTTTCCATATCACTCATTTCAAAGCATCGACGTAGGGTGTATCCGCTGAAGATCCAACATGATTCTCCCCGTAAGATTCGATTGCTTTCAATTGTTTTCTAAATCCATATACGCTTGTAAAAAGCAAAGATACACATAACCCCAGAGTATAAAAGTTGAAAAGTCTTTTAGCGCTTAAAAACCAAGTGTTTTCATAAAATTTTCATAATTTTCACTGTTAAAGAAGAATTGCTAGATTATGAGAAAACTATTACTGTCTTGTTTGTTATTCCTGTTATATCTGTTGCTCAACCAATAGACCTGTTCCAACAATTCAATGGGCGTTATGACTTTACAGCACTTGGAAACACTCTAAATGCTTCTGCAAACCCTGCTAGTTGCACCCTTATTCCTTTTAGCAGCGCTGATTTAAACTTAGCCCCTACCGAAACCCTTTTGTCAGCTCACTTATATTGGTCGTGCCCATGGGCCACTCAAGGAGGTGGTGATTTTGATGTTACCCTCAATGGAGTGCCCGTAACCGCTTCAAGAACTTTCAGCCTTACTGCAGGAACCGGAATTGAATACTTTCAGCCTATGCCGAAGTAACAGATATCGTAGCCGCCAATGGAAATGGAACCTACACCTTTGCTAATATGGATATTGATATGCCAGCAACTGGTGCATGTACCAATGCCACTAATTTTGGGGATGGGCCATCTATGTCATCTATGAAGATCCATCGCTTACATTAAATCAGATCAGTTTATTTGACGGACTTGAATTTGTTTCAGCCAATAATCCGTCCCTTGAAAATCCTGATAATATTGATGTTGCAACAGATGATCTGGCTAAAATTGGGTTTTTGGTAATGGGAAGGGATGAAAACCATTGCCAACAATGAAACATTATTGATAAACGGTATTTTAATTGACAACCCACCATTAAATCCAGGAAACAATGCTTTTAATGGAACTAATAGCTACACAGGTTCCAATACATTGTGGAATATGGATTTGGATTTCTATGATTTGGAAAATATAGTCAATCCAGGAGATACTAGTATCACAATCAACTTAACTTCAAGTCAAGATTTTGTAATGGTCAATAACCTCATTACAAGCGTTAATTCTGAAATTCCAGATGCAACCATTAGCATTGATGGCACAGGGGTCATATGTGATGACAACAATAATATGAATGTGGACTATACGGTCTATAATGTGAATAGTACTGCTC
>JACADM010000164.1_pt1 | contig 20358 bp, 35 predicted proteins | sample 7512371 | NCBI WGS metagenome assembly JACADM01 (sample SAMN14389041, study PRJNA612141) | algae metagenome | isolation source: non-axenic algae culture | place: India: Navi Mumbai | collected 2017-01
GGCGGAGTCGATCCGGCGTGTCGCTTGATCGGATTCGTCGTCGACAAGCGTAATCCAGTCTGGTTCGGTGTGGGCTTCGGTCACAGCAGCAGACGGTCGCGAAGGTCTTTATGGTCGGAGCGGACCGCGTATTCCCCTTGAGCAGCAGGTCGATCGCGCAATGGCGCTCGTCTTCCGGGCAGGTTGTAGTGCTCCATGTGGATGACGGCCGGGCGCGTCTCGAACGGCAGTTAGCGCACACATCCAGTCGGCAGCCTCGGTATCGATCTGGAGCAGGTCGATGTGGTCGACAGCATGTGCGCGGAGCAATCGGTGAGGTCATGCTCCGGACCGGTACGCTGATTCGCTCGCGGCAATGACCGCGATGTCCTCGGCAGATCGCGTTTACCCCGAGCACGCTTCGGTCGGTGAACATCGAGGATATGCCGTTTGCTGATCGGGCAGTTCGCCGCAGCAAACGACCCTCAGGGGATCCGGTGCAGGTCCACCGTGCCGGTGTGGTCAGCCACGGCGCAGTTCTCAAAGCGCGGACCTTCGACGCCGGCGTAGTTGGCTTTGAGGCGCTCGAACAGGTCGAGGAGCGGCTCGACCAGAGCCGGACCAGCCCAGTTCGGTGACGAGAGGGTGGATCGGGTCGACGACGCCGTCCATCGCCCGATCTGAACGAAGAACACTGAGCGATTCTCAGAACGCCGGCGGGCGTCGAGCAGCCGGGCGACGTGGTCGAGGGTGAAGTAGCGGAGGGCGGACTGGCTGGTCGCGGTGGGGGTCACTGGTTGGTTATCGACCGGGTGGGGGCATCCTGCAGCAGCGTGGAACGGTGGTTTAGTCTGGGTGCATGGTGAATCGCTGCCGCACCCGTTGGGCTTCATCGATGCATCCGGCGACAGTCGCGATCTGGCTCGGAGCACGCTCGCGGGCGTCCCGCTGGGGCTGTGGGCGGTCCGGAACCTGTGTCTGGCGATGCCGCGATCGTCGGTGGTCGCGGCGTGCGACCGGCCGGCGATGGCGAGACTGTTCGAGCGGGTCGGCGTACGCGTGATCGAGGCGACCAAGATGCATGGGCGCTGCCGAGACGCGTCGGACATCTTCGCCCGGCTGGAACGCCCGTTCTGCCTGCCAGAGTCGGCGAACCGGGCCCTCGTGTCGTCGAACCCGGAGCTCATCAATGAGCAGAACACACCGATCGAGCGCCTGCGGATCACGGGCGAAACCGATCGCAGGTGGCCGAGGCGGTGGCGGGGCTGGGGCCGAGCCACCCGATCGTCTGCGGCGCAGGGGGTTCCGGCTGCCGCTGGTCGGGGTGAAGGGTGGTCTGCGATGTGGACAGCACGCTGACCACCGCGAGATCATGTGCTGCTTCGCCGGCCCGACGAGCCAGCACGCCCCTTCAACACCCACGACGGCATGGGCTTCGGGCTGCTGCTGGCGGGCATCAGGCTGGCGTGGCTGACGGCGACGAGCCGGGGCGGATCGACCCAGAGCCGGGCGGACGTACTCCCGATCGATGTGGTGGACATCGGCAAGGGCGACAAGGGCGAGCGGTTTATCGCGGTTTGCGAGCGACTGAGCGTGTCGCCGGATCGGGTGGTGCCATCGGCGACGATGTGAACGACCTGCCCGCGATGAAACTGGCGGGCGTTTCGGCCTGCCCGGAGGATGCACTGACAGCGTGAGGAGCAGCGTGGATCTGGTGCTGAAGTCGCGGCGGGTTCAGGCGCGTGGTGGCAGGGACCTCATTCTCGACGGGCTGAGGACGCCCGACTGAAACCGTTGGTTTTCCGCAGGTTTCGAACCCGAATGACCGATAAGACCGCTGATGGACGGTCCGGCCGGCAGTTCGAAGATTGTCGGGCGCAGAGTTACTGCGCTGCGCGTCAGGCCCGCGTGACGGGCGATCTGTCGTGCAGTGTCACGGCTGCTTCGACATCGTGCACCTGGGCCACATCCGGCACCTGCAGCACGCCGCCCGCCAGGCGGATGTGCTGGTGGTGACGATCACGGCCGACGCGTGCGTGAACAAGGGCGACGGCCGGCCGCTGTTCAGCGAGGGAACTCCGTGCGGAGAACCTCGCGGCCCCGATTGCGTGGACCTGGTGTATGTGACCCCGGACCCGACGGCGGAAGCGCTGCTCGATGCGGTGCAGCCGGATGTCTACATCAAGGGCCGCGAGTACAGAATCGAACAACGATCCGCTTCGCCGCGGAGCGACGCGGTGGAGCGCCATGGCGGGCGGGTGGTGTTCTCGTCGGGCGACATCGTGTTCTCCTCGACCGCGCGGTCAGCGCGATGGAGCATCGCGAGGACCCGGTTCACGCCCGGTTGCGCGCTCACCCAGGCCCACGGCATCACGGGCGAACGCCTGGCCTCGCTGGTCGGGCGTTCGCGGACCAGCGGATCGTGGTGATCGGCGAGACGATCATCGACACGTACATCTACTGCGACCGGCCCGAGGTGGCGTCGGAATCGGCGGTGCTTTCGCTGAGGCCCTGGAGCACTGGCGTTTGATGGCGGGCAGCGGTGATCGCGCGCGTCATATCGCGGCGCTGGGCGGGCGACCGGTGCTCGTCACGGCGTTACCCCCTCGGACCAGGCCGAACTGTTCCGCGAGCGGATGACGGGCTGCGGCGTGGTGCGCTCGATCGAGGTCAACGCCCGATGCTCGGCAACGGTTTCTCGTCGGATCGCAGAAGGTGATGAAACTGGACATGGTCCGTCCTCGCTCTCGATTCAGGCAAGCGGGCCGGTGAAGTCGCTGGCCGATGAGGCAGCGGCGGAGAACGGTGGGGCCGACGGTGCCGTGCTCGCGGACTTCGGGCTCGATCTGCTCACGCCCAAGTCGCTTGCCGAACTGGGCTTATCGCTGCAAGGCTCGGTCGGCTTCGTTGCCGGCGACGTGTCTGGGCGGCTCCGGCGCTCTCGATGAAGAAGGTCGATCTGCTGTGCCCGACCGAGGTCGAGATGCGCGCAGCCGTATCGGATTACGACTCGTCGCTGAACTCGGTGGTCTGGGCTCATACAGCAGACGGCGCGCGTGGAATCATCGACGATGGCGATGAGGCTGATCGCGTTCGATCGGGTCGCGGGCGCTCCGGTGAGGACTGGTCCACACGCGTCGCCGGCGAGCACGTGCCGGCAATGCGCCCACGCGATAGACAACCTCGGCTGCGGCGATGCGTTGCTGGCCTCGACGACCATGGCGCGGATCGCCGGCGCGGAATTGCCGAGGCGTCGCCTGATCCGGCGCGTCGCCTCGATCGAAGCGGGGCTGGTCGGGAACCAGGCGGTGGACGCGACGCACCTGCTGGCATCGGCCAAGCGGACGGTGGCGCGCGGCTGGCGGTGAAGCCGGTGGCGCCGACGCTTCGCATGGTGGTCTGAGGGGGACGCATGCTGAGCTGCATCATCCCCGCGAGACCGGCCTAGCCACTGCGCGGACGCTGCGTGACATCGAGAAACTCGGCGGGGACGCGTTCGAGCCCATGGGCGGCGGAGGTAATCATCGCGGACAACCGCTCGGGTTCCAGTCACCGCGCGAAGGCGATCGCCAGCCGGATCCCGTGCGCGTGCTGCACCGGCGGACCAACGAGGCGGCGTCGGCTGGAACGCCTGCGACGGAGGCGTCGTCACAGACGGAATCGGACTGGCTGCTGATGCTCGACGACGACTCTTCGCCGACGGATGCCCGTTCGTAGAGGAACTGCTGCGCGCGCTGACGAGGTCGGGCGGTGTGCTGAGATCCGGCTCGGAACGGGCGTCGCAGATCCGGCGGTCTGCCGAGGTGCCGATCGGCTGCGGGCGTGGCGATCCGCACGGCGCTGTTCAACCGGCTGGGCGGATACGACCCGAGCTTCCACTACTACGTGGAGGAGTACGACCTCGCGAAGATGCTGCTGGCGGGGTATCGCGTCGCGTTCAGTCGGGCGTTCGGTGTGGTGCATCGCTGGAGAGCAACCGGAACATGGACGCGATCCTGCGGAGCCTCGTGCGCAACGCAGTGGGTCGCAGCGGTACGCGCCGGACGGCGTGCTCAGTGGGTGCTCGACGAGACCGTGACCCGATACCGGGCGATCGCGGAGCGCGAAGGGCGATGTCGGGGTACGAGACCTGGCTCAACGAGTTGCGAAACGCTCCACGCAGCATCGCACGCCGATGGACGAGAGCCTGTACGACCGGTTCACGGGCGTCAGCGCGGTGCGAAGCACCTGTCGCGTGTCTGGCGTCGTCGGACGGGCCGGTGTGCTGCCTGATGCCCGCTGGTGCACCGCTCAGCAAGAACGCGTGGCGGTGCGGGGTGCTCGGGGAGCCTCAGGATCGAGCCGGTGGACGATCCGCGGAGGCGCGCTGATCCCGGCGACGATCCCTCGCCGGGTCCGATGCTCGACGCCTGCGAGTCGCTCGCCCGGACCTGCCGCGCAAACGGGTGATCGCGGGCTGGGACACCAGCCGGTCGCCGGTCGACCATTGTCTAACCCGCGTCCGGTCAAAGCGTTTATCATCTGTTCTGACCGATTCCTCCGCGCCCGCCGGGCGACCTCAGATCGCGGCAGACGCACACGCCAAGGTCAATCTGGCGGCGGTCGGTGCGCCCGATCGATGACGACTCGAGCGCGACGGCATGCACCCGATCCGCGACCTGGATGGCGCCGATTGGCCTCGCCGACGAGGCGCTCGTCACGCGCTCGGACGATCGGTTGTCGCGCTACGCGATCCTGTGGCACGCCGATGCGCCGCAATGATCGGCCCCGATCGACTGGTCGGTGCGACGATCTGGCGGTGCGGGCACCTGCTGCTCAGAGCGGGAGGGCGCTGCCGGTGCCTGAGCTCGACAAGCGGATCCCGGTCGGCGGCGGGCTCGGTGGCGGCTCGTCGGACGCCGCGTCGATGCTTGTCGCGGTTCGCGGTTTGTTCGGCTCGACCTGAGCGATGGCGACCTGCGTGAACTGGCGATTCAGTTGGTTCGGATGTGCCGTTCTTCCTGCAGGACCGTGAGGATCGCTCATCGCTCGGGCCGGGCCCGGCGGTGATCGAGGGAATGGGCGAGGTGCACGCCGGTGAGGCCGGTGTGCACCCGTCGAGCACGTCGTTCTTATTACTCCCGGAGTTCGGCTGCCGACCGGCGGCGTGTACCGAGCGTTCGACCATCTGATCACCGACACGCGAGCGGCGAGACCGATCACGTGTTCCGCGACGTCGAGGTGCACAAGCTCCGCTTCGACCGGCGAAGTGCGATCGAGCGAACTGTTCAATGATCTGGCGGCGCTGCGATGCAGCCGAAGGCTCAGCGCGGTCATCGCGAACATCGAGCAGGCCATCGGCGCAACGGCAGGTGACGGGTTCCGGGTTCGTCGCTGTTCCTGCGTGCCCGGCACGCGGCGAAGTGGAGGCAGAGCTCCTGGCGCAGCAGGCTCGACAGCCACCTGATCGGTTGCCGCGATCGCGACGCGACTGCTCTGATTTCGGTCTGAGTCAAGCGGCTTATCTCGAAGCGCGCCGCTGGCGAGGTCCTCGATCGTCGCGCCGATCTGTTCGTCCTTCTTGATATCCCGCATGGTCATGGCCAGTTTACAGCGCCAGTTGGGGTACTCGTTGCTCGTGCCGGGGATGTTCTGCGGGCGGGTCTCGGCCCAGAAGTCCTCGATGTTCACGAGCGCGAACTCGGCATCGCTCTCGGCGACGTAGCGGTTGAAGGCGGCGGCGAGTACGCGATGCGCTCGGTTTCGCGGCGTAGCCCCTCTTGACCAGAAGATCCAGCGAGCGCGTGGGCGGTCGGTCCAGTTCGCGGGCTCGCTGTCGAGTGTCTTCGGGGTGCTGCCGGCCTTGCCGAGGTACCGCGTGACATCGCCGCCCATCAGATCCATGGCGAACGGCGGGTCGTGGGTGTTCAGGCTCGCAGCGCGGTTGGCCTCGATCGGTGCGAGAGCAGGCGGTGGACTTTCTTGCCCTTCGTCTGTACGCTGAACTGCCCGATGTAGAGGCATGCCGACGCGGTGCTTCTCATCGCGGTCTCGATCGCTGGGGGACGGTGCGAGGTTTTCGCCGATAGAGGCGGCACTGGAGCGCGTGCGACTCGATGCACAGGATCGCGAAAACTCGTTGCTCGTAACCGGCGTTAGACGCCGTCCCGCTCATTCGTCGGGGATCATGAACAGGCGGTAGAAGCACATGACATGGTCGAGGCAGGAAGTGGAGCGTGAGGTGGTTTCGCAGCGAGGCGATGAAGTAGGCGTAGCCCTCGCGCTGCTTCCTCGGGATGCATCGGCGGGAACCCCAGTTCTGCCGTTCTCGAAGGCAGAATCGGGCGGCACCGACGAATCGCCCGGTCATGAAGACGTGGCAGTTCTTCCAGATGTCGTAGCCGCTGGCGTGCGGCCCGGCAGGTCGAGGTAGAGTTCGCGCGCGGCTCAGCCATCTCCGCTGAACGCGGCGCCTGGTGCATCGCGAACTGGGCGTACAGGTGGTACCGCTCGTCTTCGGGCGGAAGTCGCCTTCACGAATGGCGCCGTTGCGCAGGCGCGTGGGCGAGTCCTGCCGGCGCGTCGAGTTTTTCTCCGACCGCGAAGCGGGCGTAGGTGCGGACCTCGGGCGTGTCTTAGGAAAGCCTTGCTCAGGTGAGCGGTCGCCATCGGAGGCGAAGAAAAGTTGGCGAGCAGCTCGAGCACGCAGCAGCTGTGGGCAGCGACGGCGCGGTAGTCGATGAGAACGGCGCGACGCAGCGAAACATCACTGCGATAGTCCGGCGTCGGCGAGGATCTTCGTTGCGGTCTGGCAATCATCGAAGCCGGGGCCAATTCCAGATCGAGCAGCGAGCTCATTCCAGAACAGGCGAAGACCGGGGCGGCAGGCCAGGGTTGAAGACCTCGCCTTGAGAAACGCAGGAGGAGAGCGTCGAGATAAGGTCCGCGCGATCGGCGCCCCATGAGCGAGTTCGCGGAGTCGGTGAGGATGTCGATGCCATGGTTGCGACGGCGGATGCTGTAGGTCGGGCAGAACAGGCCGAGGCTCCTGCCGTCGCGGCGCCGCCCCATGCCCTGGTCGGCAGGCACCTGGTAGAGACCTTCGTGCGCAGAGGATCAGGCTCTCAAAGGTTTCGCCGGCGTGGGTGATCGTGAGGGTGTGGTAGCCCATGCCGAGGTTCTCAGATGGCGTGCGTGTGCTTCCGGGGAGCAGGATCAGGGCAAAGGGCGCGGTGCCGGTGAGGTGCGTCGCTCGGCGGTTGCAGATCGGCGATGTCCGCGCTTGCCCTCGATGGTGCGCCCATCCTCGGTCCGGATCGTCCAAGTGACCCTGCCGGAGCCGGCGTCGTCGGTGAGACGCAGGCGGGCATGAGGCCTGCTGCCGATCCACGCGACGGTGATGGGTTCCACTCGCTGGCCGGCCCGGTCCGCTTCGGGTGCTCGAGCACCGAACCCGCTTCGGATGCACCGCGACAGGGTGGCCATGCTGGTGATCACGGCCATCAGCAGCTCGTCGGAAGCCTCGACCACGCCGTGGCGGCTGGAGTCGTAGCGGGTGAAGATGCAGGGCCCGGCCAGCCGGTGCAGGGCGGCGCGGTCCCGATCGGCTAGCGTTGTGCAGCGTCCGTTGCCATGACGAAGGGTCTCAAAGGGGATCGCCAGATCACGGCGAACAGTGACGGCGGGGATGTCCTGTCCGGTTCGGGCGGGCGCACCTGCGCCTCGCTCGCGATCTGCGACAGGCGGGGCAGTGTAGCGGATTTCGCGTCGGGGCTGAGGCTCAGGAAGCAGGTTCGGAGGGGCTGAAATCGTTCTCCGGGCGGTGATCTCTGGCTCGCCCTCGATGCCGTAGACCGGCCAGCGTTCACGGTCCAGCACCGGTCCGGGGTCCTCGTCGATGCCGGGGTACTCGCCGAAAACCCGCCCGAACCGACGATCCGGCTCGGCATCTCGCAGTCGCACAGTTCCAGGGTGCGCCGGAGCCCGCTGAGGCGTTCGTGCCCAGCAGCGCGTAGCAGGCGCGAACACCGGTCCTGCGCAGGCAGATAGCCTGCTCGAGGCGTGATCTCGAACTCGGCCTCGAAGCGATCCTGCATTCTCGATGATGGGCATGAGTGGTCGCCCGGCGGTCATCTTCGCGACGCGCGCGCGGAGCGGTCCTCGAGCGCCGTGTAGTCCCGCATCGCGGCGGTGGTGCCTCCGCGTCCGTCGAAATGGTCAAAGCCCGGTGGGCAGTCGATCAGCAGGTACAGGTGACGCCCTTGCCCGCGACGATGAAACTCCGCAGTTCGGCGCGACAGAGGATCTCGGGCTCCGCAACGCTTACCTGCTCGGCGGGTGCCGAGTCGGACTCCGCATCGCACGCGGAGCCGGCGAGGCGAGCAGAACCGCGAGCGGCGTGGTGATGACGCAAACCAGCAGTTGTCGGATTCGCATGGAATCAGTGTACGAGCCGGTCGCCGGTGATTGAAGGTCACTCGTTGCGGGCGGCGACGCTGGACGATGGCGACGTACTCGCACAACTGATCCACGATCACCTTCTCGTAGGCGGGGTTGTGCGAGAACTCCGAACGCAGACCGGCGTGAATCCGTTGGAGCGAGTCGATGTGCGTGGGCGCGGGCACCCCCACCGGGACGGGACCTCGGGGTTCAGGTCGATGTTGAGCCAGAACGCCTGATGTGTCGAGCCCGGTTTGACCGATCTGGTCGAGGAGGACTCCCGCGCGCCGCCGCCGATGTTCATCAGGCGTGCTCCATGGGCAGGCCGACTTCGGGGCGTTTCAGCGACAGCGGGCCGTCCGGTCCGATCTTGCCGGCGGCACGATCCCTGAACGCGAAGATCTCATCGCGACAGGCGGTCTCGGCGATGATCGCGCTGCGCAGGTCGATCAGCGGGTACATGGTGACGACCGGGAGGTCGAGGCCGACGGTCGAGACGCGGTAGAAGTTGCGACGCTGGCAGCATCGACATTGGTGGGCATCTTGAGGCGTAGCCCGGTGATGGCGTTGTGCCCACCGCTCGCTTCGATATTCACAGCCAGGACCCTGGTGCGGAACATCCACCGGTTTTGGCCGACGGCGATGACCGACGGGTTGATGTTCTCTTTGAGATCGATGGTCCGCCCCAGCACCATCGGCTGGTCCACGGTGATCGAGGCGTTGTCCATGTCGGAGGATGCGGACGCAGATGATGTTTTGGCGGAGCCCGGTTCGTCTTCGGTGACCGTGGGAACACCGGTGTCCGTCTTGCCGATGTAGCGAGGGAGGGTGATCTCGGTGCGCGCCCGCTGATGAATCTGCTCGGGCTGCGCTTGCCAGTTCTCGGTTCTCGATCGTGTCGCGGGCACGGCATTGCTCCTGATCTTGAGCGATGGATGAATGAGCCGTGAAACTTCGGGTGCATCGGCCCGCTCGCGACGGCGGTTGATCGCCGACCGCAGAATGCCGGATTCGCCTGATGGCATCCGTGCGACGGAATTGGGGCGGGCTTATCGGTCGGACGCGGGCAGGAGAGCATTTCGATGAGCGCGTCTTCGACGACTCGGACCGGCTCATCGAAGCCGGAGCTGCACGCTGAGGCGGGCTCGCCCATTGAGTAGAGCGATGGAGCCGGTCGCTCGGATCTCGATGCTTTCGGGGTCGACGTCGCCGCCGCGCCTGAGCGCGATCACGGGGTCGCCCGGCTGCCAGACCATCTGCCACAGTTCGGGCTCCCGGAGTCGTCGTCGGGCTGCATCTCGGCGATGCCCGACTGCCAGTTGCCTTCGCTGACATCGGAACCAGAACCATGCGGGAAGTCGTCCACGAGCAGCGCGGCGGCGGGCTCAGGGTCGATGCCAGCGTCCGCATCAAGCGCGGCGCGTCGAGCGGGTCGTGGAGGACAGGAAGGTGTGGCCGACACAGACCGACATGGCGATCGGCGACGGAGCGGCGGTGCGGGATTCGGCGCCAGGGACGAGGCCTCTGTGTGAAGCAGCGTCACGCGACCGGGTGGCCTCGGATTCTTCGCGGAGCGCCGCGCAGGACCTCGGGCGAGCGGGTCGGAGTCGATCGCGAGCACGGCGTGGCCAGCGCGAGCAGGATCGCGATCCGCCCGTCGCCGCAGCCGATGTCGAGCACACAACCTTCCAGTTCGGCTGCGACGGAGTACGATCTGGATCTGCGAGGTCTCGTCGTCGAGGGGCAGTAGTCGTCGGTGTGCGTGGCGTGCATGGGCTCAACGCGTACCGGCGGAGGCGGGCTCAGTCGCTCGCCGGTGGTCCCTCGGGTACGGCCCGTTCTGCTTCGGGCGCTGGCGGGCGGGAATCGGTACCTGCGGCGAGCCCGCGAGGCGGGCCGGGTTCTTCTTTGGCTTGCGGGTCTTCTTGTTGTGCAACAGGTCGTAGACTGGTCCACGTCGAGCTCGGGAAGACCAGCGGCGTAGGCGATCTGGGCGAGCATCACCCGGTTTGTCACCCGAGCACGCCCGAGCGATGCACGGTGCCACTGGATCGTTCGCTTGCTGCGGAAGAGGCGCTCGGCGATCGTCGCGGCGGGTAACCGTCGCCGATCATCTTCAGCACCTGGGTTCGCGCGAGATTCGCGAGCAGGCCGAGGTCGTGGACGTTCGCTCGGGACAGCCGGACATCGCGCTCTCGGGAAGCGAGTGGGCTGGGCGAGCATGCCGTACGTCGTCGCGATGACGCCGGGCTTGCCGTTGCCGGCGTCCGTCAGCGGTTCGTACAGAATGTGAGACCAGACGCCGCGGACCATTGCGCAGAAGTAGAGCGGGCGGTTCGCCTTGATGCACTCGCGGATGAGGCGGAGGCGGTCCTGGGCGAAATCGGAGCCGAAGAGCTCTTTGATGTTCCGGCCGACCATCTCTGTCTTGTTGCTTGATCCTCAGGAGTACCCGTTCCGGACTGCGCGTTTGCTTCGAGTACCTGCCCGTCCTCGTCAACGACGAGTCGCCCTCCGACACGCGTTGAGCGTCTCGAAGACTCGGCGTTCACGATGTTCATATGGGCAGCGTTCGAAGCTTCAGGCACCTCTGCCTGCTTCATCTTAAAAATCTCCTCCCGGCGGAGCCGTTGATGACCTGTGCACCCTGCGCTTGCGCTATTTTCCGCCAAATGCTCCAAGGCATCCGGCGATTCTCGGTCCACAGCGGACGTTCGAGAACCGGGCGATCGGTGCGAATCCCGTATCTTTGCATGGTGATACCAATACCGGGTTCTGGTGATCACCTCCGAAAGGTATTCAGGTATTGCGTGCGTGCAGCCTCAGCAAACCACCTGTACATGGTGGTTATTCCGCAAGTCGTACCTATTTGTGTCTAACCGCAATTCCGAGGTCGTCAGGCGATCGAGATGCTCTCGTCGGCGTACACGTCCTGAATGGCGTTGAGCAGTGGACGCCCTCGTTCATCGGGCGGCTGGAAGGCTTTGCGTCCGGAAATCAGCCCGATGCCGCCGGCTCGTTTGTTGATGACGGCGGTCTTGACGGCCTCGGCGAGGTCGCCCTTGCCGCTGCTGGCGCGCCGGAGTTGAGCAGGGGCGTCCCATGTAGCAGTTGGCGATCTGGTAGCGGGTGAGTTCGATCAGGTTTCCGCCGCTACCGTTCTCGTCGGCTCCGGAGAGTTCGGTGTAAATGCAGCTGTCGAACTTGCCGTATCCGGAATCGCCCATGTTGAGCGCGCGTAGCCGCCGGTGGCTGGGGAGTTTCTGCTTGATGATGTCGGCCTGAATGGTGACGCCGAGGTGGTTGGCCTGCGCGGTGAGGTCGGAGGCGGTGTGGTTGTCCTGCCGCCGTTCTTCTTCTGGTTGAAAGCCTCGTTGCGGATGTAGCACCAGAGGACGGTGACGAGGCCGTAGGAGTGGGCCTCTTCGAAGGCCGCGGAGATTTCCTCGATCTGGCGGGTCGATTCGTCGCTGCCGAAGTAGATCGTCGCGCCCGACGGAGACCGCGCCCATCTCGTACGCCTGGCGGACGCTGGCGAACTGCGCACGGTCGAACTTGTTCGGGTAGGTCATGAACTCGTTGTGGTTGAGCGACCATGAACGGGATCTTGTATGCCCACTTGCGGGCAGGATCCGAGGACTCCGAGGGTCGACGCGACGGCGTTGCAGCCACCCTCGTAGGCGAGTTCGACGATCTTTTCAGGGTCGAAGTAGATCGGGTTGGGGCGAAACCGCGCCCGGCAGGAGTGCTCGATGCCTTGGTCCACGGGCAGGATGGACATGTAGCCCGTGCCGCCGAGGCGCCCGTGGTTCATCATGGTCTGGAAGTTTCGCAGGACCGGAGCCGGGCGGTCGGTGATCGAGCACGCGATCGACGAAGTCGGGTCCAGGGCGTGGATCTGGTCCTTCTTGATGCCCGTGCAGGAGTAGCCGAGGAGGGCGTCGGCCTCGGAGCCGAGGTGCTCGGGGATGCTGTTGCTGGTGGCGACGGTCATGGATCGATCTCCGGGATCGCGGGGAGTAGACGGGGGTTGGCCAACGAAGCGGGCAGATCGGACAGGATACCAAATGAGCCCGGGCGGATCGGCGCGGGCTCATGGGAAGCGGTCTGGATTGCTGTGGCAGCGTCGGTCGGATCGTCGTCGGATCAGGCCTTGGACTTCGTGCCCGGCAGTGTTCGTGACAATCTTGGGCTTGCCGTTGCTCGCGGTGTCGGTCTCGACCTCGTCGTCGACGGAGGACTGCATCGACGTCCGACCTTGAACTTCACTACGTTCTTGGCGGGTACCGGGACAGGTTCGAGTCTTGGGGTTCTGGGCGAGTCGGGCTTCGCGGCTGCGGATCTCGAAGACACCGAAATCGCGGAGCTCAAGGCATGCCCTTTCGAACGACGATCACCTCGTCGAGGAGCTCCCTGAACGGTGGACTTCACCACGACCCGCTTCTGGCCGGTCTTTTCGGCGATCCGGTCGATCAGGTCTTTCTTGGTGATTGTCGCCATGGTCAAGTCTCCCTGGATGGTCCCTTGCTGGTCGCTCGTAATCAGCACATAGCGCAGACGAACAGCGATTTGGACGCCGGCAAGCGTTTTCGCCGCCTTGGGCCCGGCGTCCGGTCGGACGGTTACAAACCGATGCGTGGCTGGACGGGTCGGACGCCACGCGTCGACGTGTAATTATGGCACGCGCTTTCCCCAGTCAATGAAACACTTGTGAGGATCCTGACCTTTCCACACCTCGGCTGGCGATCGGATTGCCCATTGTGAAACAGGTAGAAAAGCGAGGCTTCGCGGCGGGCTGGATCGGTCGATCAGCGCTGTTGCCAGCGCCAGAATCGGACGGGACGCTCGATCGGGCGTGGGGGTTCCAGGCACTGTCGGGTCGCGAGGACCGGACCTCGGGTCTGTGGCGTGAGCCGGGCGTCGTTGCGTGAGAATTCGTAGCGGTCCGCGGCGATCAGGCCGACGCCGGGCTCGCCGGTGTTTGACGCGTGCCAGTTCCGGACCGGGGCCGAGAAAGACCAGGGTCGGCGGGGGCGGTCGTCCGTACTTCCGCCGTGAAAGGAGCTGGCGTGCGGGCGCGCCGACCCCGATGCCGAGGAGCCAGGCCGGCGAGAAGTCAGGAGTCTGGGAGTTTGCAGCATGCCTATCTCCAGACGATACAGCGCGTGTGCCAGGAGTCGAGGCCCGTGTTGGAGTTGTTTGAAGCGGTGTTCGGGCTGTCGGCGGTGTTATCGGTGCTGCGTCCACGCCACATTGATGCGAGGCAGCGCCAAGCGCAACAGGGGCGAAGGTCGCCCTGAGATGGAGCGGGTGATGTTCAGATGATCACTGGCGGGAGGCTCGGAGCACGCCGGAGAACTGGAACGGCATGGGGCCGTGGTTCTCGATGTCGGAGTAGATCTCCACCTTGCCCATGTAGCCGCCGGCCCGCTGCGGGGCCTTGCCGCGGACGGTGACGTTGTAGGCGGAGCCGTTCTGGCCCTCGACGGGCGAGACTTCGAACTCGAAGTCGGTGATCTCACCTGCGCGAGCACCACATCGGTGATCTGGAAGGGCTCGCCCTTCCGAGTCACCACGATCTGGTGCTCGAACGCGGTGCCGGGTTCGGCGAGCGGCGAGCGGCCGAAGGTCGGCTCGACCTCGAGCCAACGATTTCGCCTCGAGGACGACGTTGAACTCGAAACCGGACTGCTCGGCGGAGTCGCCTTCGGTGCTCATGACGATCATGCGCCCGATCACCCGGTTGATCTGACCGATGGTCGCGTCGGGCTTGGTCTGGATGAGGCGGCCGGCTGGGGAGTCCTCGCTCACGGACTCGAGTTTGGTGTAGGACCAGGTGTAGTCGCCCGCGGCGTCACCGAGATCGAAGTTCTTGAACTGGAAATTGGGATCGCGCGATTCGAGGACGACTCGGGCTGACCGATGTTGCCGGCCTCCACCCGTCCGAAGGTCGCGGTCTGGGAGGATGTCTTGACCGCCGGGATGTAGTTGGCCTTGAGCGTCAGGCTGATCGTGCGGTTCTCTTCGGAGTTGGTGATGACGATGATGTTCTTCGACTGCAGGCCGGCTTTCTGGGCCGGGGTGAAGGTGAAGTCGATCGACGCCGTGCCGGGCTCCCATCGCGGTTGCGGAGTTCGGCTGCGTTGGCGGAGGTGCAGCCGCAGGTCGTGCGGACCTGCTCGATGATGAGATCCTCGGTACCGGCTGGTGAACTCGAAGGTGCCGGGGACCGGGTTGGTGCTGTAGACGTCGCCGAAATCGACCTCCATCGATTTGAAGTTGATCTTGGCGTTCGGGTTGGCGGGCGCGGTGGCCGGGCCCTGCGGCGTGGTGTTGGCGTTCCGCACTTTCTGGTCGGCGTGCGAGGGCGGCGGCCTTCTGGGCGCGCGAGTTCTGATCGGCGGTGTTCGCTTCGCGATCCGTTTCGCGTTCGGCGAGGATCTGCTTGAGTTGATCCATGGCGGCGTTGAGCTCTTCCTGGTTGCCCTGCGTGAGGGCCTGGGTGAGTTCAGGGTGATGCGACTGTCGCTGAGGTCGGCCTTGGCGAGCGTCGGCGCGCTCATCGGGCTCGACTGGAGCGGACTGGTTGGAGACCTGCTGGGTCTGGCCCGCGTTCGGATCGACGTCCGGTGCCTTGTTCGTCATGGCGACCGCTAATGCGACGACCGCCCCGGTGGGACGACGACGCCGGCGATGCGTCCGACCGGGACCGCCCGGCTGCTGTCTCGTTTGTGTCTGCCATCTCTGCTCCTCTTTCGCTGCTGCGATTCAGCCGCGGCGTCGCGATGCGGACGCTGCGTCGAGTCTTCAAGCGTACGCTCGGGTAGTTTGCCCGCAAACTGTGTGCGTCTTTCCCTGAAATGAGGCCCACCGGACCTCGCTTCGCATCTTATACCGTCGCCACAACGCCGGGTTCACTTGGTGTATTCCCGCGTCATGGGATTGAACGCACTATTTGTGGGTCCGGACGGGGTTACACGCGGGCCGACGGGTTGAAGCGCGCCCGGGAGGACTCGAACCTCCGACCTGCGGTTTCAACCACCCGCGGTTTCCCGCGGGACCGGACCATCTCTTCACCCGCGGCCCGTTGGCCGGTGGGGTGCCAGGCAGCTCCGATGGGCTCAACGCCCATGCGGTGCGGGTATCGCCGGGGCGGCTCACCCGCTGGTCTCTACACCTTCCGCCGACTGGGTGGGTGGCTCACCCGCCCGTCGGCGGCTCGGCTCGGGATTACCCGTGGATCGCTGGGATCCTGTGGGCTTCCCCGAGTTCACCCGGTTCGCCTCCCGTTGTTTCCTTCAGGGGCCCCTCTTCGTGTCATAAAGAAGGAAACCGCTGCTCTATCCTGCTGGTACGGCAGCTGTGATGTGGTTCGGCTGCTTTGGGCGGATCAGACGCCTGCGGCGGGGCCGGGCCCGCTGCAGGGGTGTCGGGTCGCATCTGGCGACGCTGGATCGGAGTATACCGACGCAGAGCGAGCGGCCGTCGCGTGTGAACGGCGGTGCGTCCGAGAACGGCGGGCCTTACGATCAAACGATGGTTTCCTCAGCCAGCGAGTCATCCCGACGCCGTCCGCCGCTTGCGTGCCGGATCTGGCGCAAACGCCTTATGCGATGGACCGTTATCGGTGCGATCGTCGTCGTCCTCGGCGTCCTCACGGTGACGCAGACGCCGATGCTGGGCTGGATCGTGATGGGGCAGATCGAGGGCGTCTGGGCGGGACGGCGAGCGCGGTTCGTGCCGCGTGTCCATGGACGGCGAACTCGTGGTCCGCGACCTGTCGTTGCGTCTGAACGGGCTGGAGGGCGAGGCCGCCGAGTATCTGCGTGCGGATCAACTGCGTGCGCGATCGACTGAGGAGCTGCTGCTTTCCGGTCAGAGCCCGATTACCGCAATGGAGTTGAACGACGCGACGGTGCGGGTGTCGCTGACGGGACACGAGCGAAGTGAATCTTTCGCGGTTGCGGCCGCGGGCCAGGGCAGGATGAGCGGCGGCTACCCGAGGATCGAACTGCGGGGCGACGATCGAACTCGGCGAGCACAGGCCGACGGGGCCGGGGACGGCGGCTTCGTACACGCGGTTGACCACGCTGAATCTTGAGGGCAGATGGTGGAGCGCGCCGACGCTCCGCGCGGTACTCGATCGAGTTCCGCGGAGATGCCTTCCGCAGTCGACGGTGCCGGCGCGGTCTGGTCGGTCCATTGATCAGTCGAGCGGGAGGTGGTGCTGACGCTGACCGGGCTCGACCTCGCCAGTGGTCTTCGCGCGCGCCGACGCGGATCAGAGAATTCTGGCAGGCGCTCGATGTGCGGGGCGATCGACGACGCGACGTTCACCTACAGGCCGGCCGAGGGTCTCGCGGTTCGTCTGACGCCGCGCGATGTGGACCTGCTGATTCCGATGACGGTGGCCGACGACAGCGCGCCCGGTGGCAACCGACGCGAGATGCTGCAGATGCGGGACGTGCGCGTTCGATCGTGTTCGCGCAGAGCGGTTTACCGCTGATCTGGCCGGCGCGATCGAAGAACTCGCGTGTCGGGTGACGATGCAGTACGACTCGTACGAAACTTTCGACTCGTCGTACCGGGCGCAGATCGAAACCGATCGGTTCACGTTCGCGGATGAGGGCGGTTGAACCGGTTTTGCGCGCTGATGGTGCGTGTGATGGACCGGTTTCTCGAGCCGCAGGCGGAGTTGCCGGCTTCGTGCGGGTGTCGCGGTCGGGGCTCCGACGGGTCCCCTGGGCGAACCGTGACCGAGGTATCCTGAACATCTCCAACGGTTCGGGCAGGTTTGCCGAGTATCCGTACCCGATCGAGAACATCGAAGGGCAGGTGCAGTTCGATGGCGCGAGGTCCGGCTCGTGGACATCACCGGCGAGAGCAACGGGGCTCGGCTGCTCGCGACGGGTCGGATCTGGCCGCCGCGCGGCGCGGCGGTGAGATCGATGTTCGCATCGAGGATCTGAAGACCGATGCGCTGTTCGCGCAGTCCCTCCCGGAGAACCGGCGATCGGTGTACGAGACGATATTCAGCCGGGAGGAGTTGAGCGGCTCCGCGAGTCGGGCGCGGTGCTGTCGATCGCGGACCGGAACGGGCTGCTGTCCAAGCGGATCGAAGTACAGGCGTCGCTCGACCGGCTTGCCGGTGATGCGTCGGCTTCTGCGGTGGAGTGGAGCGGCTGCGAGTGAGGCTCGCGTCGATCGATGCGGCGCTCGAGACCCCGGTGTTCGAACTCGGCGGTACGGGCACGCTGGACATCGCGATCCGGGCGGGAGGGCGATGACTCGCGAGGGAGACGATCGTCATCGACATCCCCGAAGCCGGTCTGGTCGTCGATCGGTTCCCGTACCAGCGACGGCGGAGCTTGCGTCTGACGATCGAGGACGGCACAGCGACGATCGCAACGAGCGTGTTGCGCGGCCTGCGGGGCGGGGCGGGGACGATCTCCGGGGGCGTGCGATACACCAGCGATGATTACGCGCGGACATCCGCATCAGCGCCGGTGAGGTTCCGATCGACGGCCTGCTGATCCAGAGCACTGCCGGGGCGCGAGCGTTTCGAGCGGGCGTCAGGCGACGGGGAGATTCAGAATTCAGCGTGCACTGATTCCTGCCGGCTGAACCTGTCGGAACGGCCGGCTGCGAGGCCCACATTTTCGCGTCCGAGCGAGGTTCCACGGACTTCCGCGTCGAGGTCGCTTTCGACGGTGTTGCGCGCACGCCGGGCCGATCGGCGTGAGCGACGGGACCTGATGCTTCAAAGCCGGTGATCCGGGGATCGCGCCGCGTGCTCACGGATCTGTCGAGCGAGTTTGTTGTGACCGACGACTTCCTCGATATGCCATCGCTCGCCGGTCGGGTGGGCGAGGACCAGCGCGTTTTCGGGCTCGGTTCGCGTCGAGTATCCGGCGAGCGGGATCGGCGCGTGACGCGATTGATCGATGGACCTGGAAGGGCGGTCGATCGCGGTCGGTCAGCCTCTGGAGCGAGTGCTGGACGCTGCGGACGCGAGCCGCGCTGGCGTGGTCGTGTCGCTGCGGGAACAGTTCGATCCGGCAGAGCCTTGATGCGCGGCTGACGCTGGACGGCAGCGAAGAGACCTGCGCTACGCCGTCGGACATCGAGGAAGCTGGTCTTCAACGCTTCGGCGGGCGTGCCGAGGTCGGCGCGACCGGGACGGTCGGCATCACGCCGGGCCGGGTCGCGCTCGATTCGGTCGAAGGCGTGTTGCGGTTCAACGACGCTGGCCGGACGGCTGCGTGTCGACGGTGGGTACACCTCGAAGCGTTGGGAGCGGGTGGCGGAACGACCGAGAGCCTGGCCGGTTCGGTGCGCGATGCGCTGTTCGAATCGCAACTGCCGGAGGCGTGGTGGGAGCGATTCTCGCCGGCAGCTGGCGAGCGGGTCGCCTCTCTGGAACTGCCGGGCTGTTCGATACCGACTTCACGCTGCGGAGCGGCGACGAGCCTCGCTTGACGCGGAGGTGCGTCCTCGACGCTGGCGCTGAGCCGCGATGGGTACGAGGCGGTGTTTGATCGCGTCGAGGGTTCGATCGGCGTGAGCGACAGCGGCGGGGCGATCGATCTCGAATGGAGTTCGACCGACCTGAACGCGACGGTCGACGGGGCCTGGAGTCGAACCGACGTCGAACCGTTCAGTCTGGCAACGACGATCAGCGCGACGGCGGCCTCGTTGCACGACGGGTGCGGGCGATGCTCCCGGACGCGGTGGTTTCGATGATGAACAGGATGGAGATGGCGTCGGACTCGACGCTGTCGATGAGCGATGCCAATCTGCGCATCGATGGGGGCGGGCGTTCTTCGAGGGCGTGGTCGGCTTCGAGGCGATGGATGTGCATCGGCTTGCCCTCGAAGACCTCGTCGGTCGGGCATCGATCGAAACTCGTCTCGGACGGGCGAGCGCGGAGGTGGCGGTCGATCTGAGCGGAAACGCGCGGTCGTGGGCGGCGTTTGTCGGATGTTCGTGCTCGCGTCGAGACCGGCGAGGTTCATCAGCGCGGAGAACGGACGCGAAGCGGATGCGCCGGGCACGGTCTATGTCCCTCGGTGTCGGCGTCGATCGCCGGGGGTAGGCTGGCGGCGAGCGGCGAGGTCCGTCCCGATGCGCAGTCGGCATCGTTCGTCGGCGGCGCGTGGCGCAGGCCGACCTGAGCGGGCTCGATTTCAGGCGGCTGCTCGCCGAGGTCTCGCGTGACCCGGCGGGGATCGCGAGCACCGAGAACCGCGGTCTGCTCGACGCGAACCTTTCGCTGACCGGGCGCTCGGCAACGTCGACGCGCGCGCGGGCGTGCGCTGATCCGGTGCAACCGGCGCCCGGGTCGGACGGGACGAGGTCCTGCGCTGCGGGTCTGATCCATTCGTCGCTCTCCAGCCTGCAGGCACCCGTGAGCGAGCCGATCGACTTTGCCGCCGAAGCCTTCATCGAGGACCGGTCGTCAGCCTCCCGACCTTTCGGCGGAGTCGAAGTCGGTCTCGATCAAGGATCGGGCACGATGACGCTGCCGGATCTGGGCCTTGATCTCACTTTCACGACGGTGGTTCTGCGGGATGTCTCGCTGCTCACGGAGATCTTCGAGCGGGTCCGCAACGAACTGGTTACGGCACGGGTCGGCGGCACGCTTTATGATCCGGGTCGAGGTCGAGCAACCGACCGCCACGCGGAGGCTTCTCGACGCGATCATCGGAGGCGGACGACAGCCCGCGCCCGTAAAGACGCGAACGATGCGTCCCGCACCAGACCATGAAAGAACGAATGAACCAGAACGATTCTGAGAAGATCAACAACATGTCGCGCCTCGATTCGGTGACCCTGACCCGGCGCGTGAGGACGCGTACCCGGCGATCCACTCGCCGATGAAGGGCAAACGCCGGGTCGATCAGCCCGATTTCATCGAAAGCTCGATTCGATCATCGCCGAGTGCGGCGGGACACCGAGGTC
>JACADM010000187.1_pt1 | contig 20115 bp, 29 predicted proteins | sample 7512371 | NCBI WGS metagenome assembly JACADM01 (sample SAMN14389041, study PRJNA612141) | algae metagenome | isolation source: non-axenic algae culture | place: India: Navi Mumbai | collected 2017-01
CGATAGCGAGTAGTTCCTTGTCGTACACGGCGTAGTTGAGTTGAGCTGGCGTCAGCGTTCTTGACAGAGGCAAGTGGTTGCAAATTATTTTGCCCTGATGCTTGCAAAGCACCGCTACTATTGTCGAAATGGAGCATCGGTATATATGACAAAGGTTTCTGTATTAACTGCTAACACCGGAGCAGAAGATAATTTTTGTTTGAGTGTATCAAAAGCCTTTTGGTGGATAAGCATCAATTTAAAGCTGCGTTTTTCTTTTAAAGATGTCAGAGGTTTTGCTATCTGTGCATATTGTAAAATGAACTGTCGGTAATAACCAGTAAGTCCCAGGAAAGATTGTAGCTGTTTTACGTTAGTCGGCCTTGGCCAGTCATTATTGCTTTATTTATGTACTACTGAGAATCCGTCTTGATTTACAATGTGTCATCGGTAAAATTTGAGTCTAATTATGTGTACACAATAATATTTTTGTATGTCCTCCAGATTTGACAGCAGCTATGATGTTTGACTTCATATCTTTGAAAGATTGTCTGTTCCTTTAAGATCGATCATAGCTGATCGTCCTTCAGATTGATTGTCTTCAATGTACGGTGGAGTGAGTGCCATTTCGTATATGATATGTCGAGCTTGATTCAACAGCATTGTCGCCACCCCAATGTAGACTTCATGTAAAGCTCGACAATTTCGTAACTTAAAATATCGCGGACGGGCGCCAGGAAGACTCAAATGTCTCAAACCGACACAACCTGAGGCTGAAAATTCCTGCAAGGCAGGTAAAGCTGTCAATTGAAGGCTCCTCAAATTACTGCAGCCATCTACTCATTGTGCGCAATTGCAGCATTCCGGAAGGTAGTATGGTACACAAATTCACCTGATACAAAGATGTGCACCCACTGAGATCGATGGACCAAAGGTTATTAAATTTCCAGCCAATGCTCTAACGCTCTCTATATCTATTGACCTGCAACTATGCAGCGATAAATTCTTCAGGTTGGGGCATCTGAAGGCATCTAAATCATTGAAAGTTAGTAAGGCGCAATGCAAGCATTGAGTGTTTCTAGTTTTGGACATCGTATCTCATCAAATTTTTGTAGATTCTTGCACCCAGATACATTAAGACTTTGTAACTGAGGAGCTGATAAATCTAGAGCAATCAGCGATTTGCAGTTCGTCAATGATATCTCCAGTAACGAACTACCAGGCAACCTCAGGAAATCTCCTTCAGTCTTGGAAGAGAGTTAATGTGAATTTGCTCCAAAACAGAATTTATATGTATGCGTAATCCATCTTCATGTATACACACAATTGGACAAATGCAAATATTTTAAACTTGGAATTCGTTGGGGCCTTGAAGCAAGAAATTACGCACTCCTGCATTAGATATATCAGCTGAACCAATAATGAAACCTCTTCCAACCCTGGAAGCCTAATTTTATCTGTCGATTTGAATTCATGCGCATTATTGAATGTTCCATTTTGCAATTTGCATTTTGCATTCCTACAGACACAATAGAAGAGCCCGTGGATGCTGCAAATCCAGGCGTTTGAAAAGATGACAGCATGGTGTCGAACCGTAGCAAAATTGTTCTAGATCAGTCCCTATGGCAGACTGATTTGAAATATGCATGCTCATCATGCTCTGTTCTAAATTTGATCCTACTTCGTCTTCTCCGATAATACATGGTACTGCTTTTCCATCCTCCAGACTGTCCCTGGTTTGTACTCTTGTCATACTTCTAAACAGTCTATTTGACTTCCAGAGCCTTCTGACTTCATAGAATCCATTGCTTCCCCATACAACAATTCTACATCAGTATCTCGCCTATATTTTGCAAAGGACAATAGAGTCTTGTCATTCACATACTTTGATTTTGACACCAGAGCCTTAATGTTGGAATAGACGAACATGCATATTCAATAATGCTCTGGACTTCCTTATGAAGGAAAACCAGCTTTGTAACTGGCATAATGCATGAACTTGTGCGTTTCGTGACAGATAATGAATCATCAGCATAGTAGCGTACTCTTTCAACCATTTTTCTCTATTGGAACTATCAAGTCTATCAAGAGCTCCTTGTGCAATACCAGATATTATCGAAAACATGACATTGCTGTCTTCATCATGATGTCGAATAACAACCGTGGTTGCCTTGCAATACGACCGAATGATTGCTGCAGCTGCACTCGACGTTGTCATAGAGACGGGTATTCGGACTACAGATGCACTTGATCTCTCTCATGGCTAAGCGATAAGCGAAGTCTTTGCATGTACAAGCAAGTCGTGATTTCTCTTTCATTTCAAGATGTTCAAAACAAGTTCTTTACCTCTCTGGCAGTGAATGCCACAAGCTGTTCGTCTGACTATTATCATGCTTCCTATCCCTCAAGGGTTGTTTATCTGATGCAACATCTTCAGAATCAATCGTTTGCATCGGATCCTTTCGTAATAAGTCGTACTTTGATTCCTCAAAATCTGCCATTCCTAAGAGTGCTTCTATCGATCCATTCAGAGAGCCATTGCATTGATCAAACACATCTTCAATTATGTCATGATCCAGAGCATCTCCAAAACACTCTTCAAATGATTCAAAACATTTGATTCGTTTCTATAATGGATACTATCTATTCTATCCTTGGCACCAGCGCGCTGATGCCCTTCTGTAGTTGCCAGCGCTCATTTCCCAGAATGCTTGCGATGCTGGCGTGCTATCTTCCCTGAGAGCAAACCCAGGAACTTTCACATCACTCGCCGCAGAACAGCGTCGTGCTGGTTTTTCCGACTGTTTTTCAAATTTACATTTCCTCTGACATTTCATCGTCGTCGTCTGGCTAACAACGCATCGATGCCAATGCTTGGCGTGATGGCTCGGACATTCTGTCAGGTTACAATCAGTCTCAAATACAAAATTCGTTTTCTGATTTTTAACAGATTAGCTGACATTATATTTGTTTCTAAAATTTTCGAGAAGATTTGAAAGAAATCAGCGTGTTCTTAATACACAAACAACTTTTCTTTTCAATTCTGTTTCAAACTAAACCCATATTTTCATATGTCAATAGATCGATTAATCCCAAAAGATTAATCAGAAACAGATCATCAAATTTTACCCATATCATGTAAGGCAAATCTTTGCTAGTTTTACCTACCTAGCTGTTCACATGTTGCTGAACCCTACTTCACACCCACAGCTTACAAGAAAATTCAAAGACAAAGACAAAGTCGTATGAATAAGTTGTTTCTGTTTTGAAAAGGGATATATAACAAGAAAAAATGCAATGTTTGTGCTCGCCCTTTATTTTGTTCTCATCAAATCGAGTTGACAATTGTGTGTGTAGCGTGCATCAAGCTGCCTAAGATTTTCCGTTTGGAGCAGTGAGCAAAGCCAATTTGCCCAAGTCGTTCGGTAGCTAATTTGGCTCCAACCCTATTTTATTTACATTGAAATCTATTTAAAGAGACGTGAGGTGAAAATTTTGAGGGATAAAAAGCAAGGAAACGGGAACTAGGAGAAAATCCGTTTTTAAAAGCATCAAAAGAGCGAACGGCGAAGCATCAGGAGGTTGATGTGGGTCTGTACCCCAAAAGCCTGTTAACGATTTTCGATGCATAGCAGTATCAAAATAACCAGCTCTAATAATACAATCGATTGAGGAGGCAATACAGAAGATAGTTTATTTGCGAATAATATAGATAAATGTGAAGATGCATCTTGGTGTGACAGCTGCAGTGTCTGGACTTGTGTTCTTTGGAACCCAAGTTACAGTTGTTACAAAATTGGGTAGGTTTTAGCCTTGCTTCACTGTCAAGTTGCTGCATGCTTCATCCACGACGATGACGGTATTTTGATAACCTTATAGAAACAACTTCCAAAATACAATATATTATGTATTGTCTACAATCAGTACGAAAGGGAAGGACAGGCTCTTGAATCAGAAATTATGGGAAAATGTTTCCCATAGTTGGTAGTTTAGATATATGTCTGTTATTGTGCTTACGCAGTTTTCCAAACGAAGGGCATTACCATGGATGGAACGATGAAGAGCTTTCACAAGCCTCTGGCTATAGTAACAGGTATGTAAACTAAATAAACTTCAATATACTATTACGATTTAAAGAAATTCCATGTCGTGGTGCATCTCAAGGAGAAAGTTTCATCATGTCATCAGCAGACATGCTTCCTGTTTCATCGTCTGTCCTTGTGTGTTTGAACATTTTTCGTAGGAATGTTTCTGGGAATGTCCTTGTGCTTACCAATTGCAATACGAATGGAGGAAGAAACGAAATCAGAAACAGGAAAAAATTACGACGGGGGAAGCGAAAATGGGACCGCCACCACTCCACTTCTTCAGAATGGTGATGAAGCGCAAGGCAGTAATGGAGTGGAATCGTTCGAATCCAGGAATAAAACAATCGTCCAGAGTGGAAGAAGGCGTTAATGGTAACAATCCCGACGTTTTTGATGTTGCAGCTTCTGTTCTTATGAATTTAGGATTACTGTCCGTCACTGCATCGGTGTATCAAATGCTTCGTGGTGCACAAATGCTTTTGCTGCTTTATTTGCTGTACTATTCCTGAAACGAAGATTGAACTTGCTGCATATAGCCGGTATGATGTGCTGTCTTGTAGGTATCATAATTGTTGGGTTTTCCAGCATAGCTCAATCAAACAAATATAATACAATGAAACTGCAATTCTTGCAAACCACTAATTCAACTGTTGGTGAAGTTGGATTTGAGAAGGAGTCTGTTTTGAAATCTGAGCAACCAACTTCACGCCAAGTGGTAATGGCATGGCTCTCATAGTACTGTCACAAGCCGTCCAGGCTATACAATTGACTTTCGAAGATTACTTCATGGTAATTTAAATTTTCTCAAAACAAATCATTGTTTTAATAAATTACAAGCTGAATTTTGAAAATAAAAATATGTATAGCTTTGTGTCACCCGTGATGTATCTGGTGTTTTAAGCTGTCCTTTTCCTACTGGATCTTATGGTTACAACTTCACTGGATGCGCAGGAAGATTTAGACATTTCTCCATTGAAAATAGTTGGATATGAAGGAATTTTTGGTGCCATTAGTATGCTATTTTTTGATACCTCTGATGCAAATCCTTCCAGGAAGTGAGGGAGGTTTCCATGAGGACAGTATTGAAACTTGGTACATGATCGTAAGAACCGAAAATTGCAGCTGCTGTACTTGTTAACTTGGTAGGATCTCTTGGATACAATGTGTGCGCAATGTTCGTTACAGGTCATCTTGGAGCTGTTTTAGGACAGTTTAGAGACAACAAGGTATGGAAAATGGCTAGGTATCGAAATCTGGTGCAATAGTCTGGTGCAAAAGTTTGTTGTTCTTTTCTCTCCTCATACAGGACATTGTAGCATTAATGTAATTTGAAATGGAATTTACACTCAGAAACAACGTATTTCCCGTTAAATTCCCGCAGAACTCTTTTGTGTGGATTTTAATCTAATAATGTACTATACTCCTTTGGGAGAGGGTGTTCTGGGTGAAGAATGGACTATTTACTCTTGGATTCAAGCAGCAGGTACAGTCCTTGCCTTCATCGCATTATCTGATTATTATCATGAATTGAGTCAAATCCTTGTGAACATCGAAGCGACAATTTTCATTGTAAATATAGGTTTTATCATTCTGGTTGGAGGAACGCTGATATATAGCAAAGGAGACGAAAAAGAGGTTGCGAGGGCAATTAGAAAGCAGATCTAAACAGTATGGAGGAGGAAGTGGAAGCCCAAACCGAGGAGGACCACCTTATATCACCTAGAGGACATGGACTTCAGTATGCTCCTGGTTGTCCTGCAAGCCCTGTCACAATGATTGGCAACGTTCAGGCTACTGCACTTAAGAGCTCTATGAACATGAATGCATTTGGAAGCCTACCGTTGTCCGGAAACTTTGCAGTATCTGAAGCGTATATAAGGTAAGGCCTTTGAATCACGTTGGTATGGCCTGCCAAACCATATCAACTTCTTCGATGCTTCTTTTGCTCTCAGCATCTTTTCTGTATGATTGACTAAACGCTAATATACCTTGTCGATAGAAATGCTTTTGTTTTTTAATGCATTCTTGATTTTAATAATAGACTGCATGGCGCTTTTGTTACCCATCTATTCTAATCACCCATGCAGGAGGGCATCTTTACCTGATCGGCCTAACAGTCCAGGCACAGAAGAAAGCTGATTGAACTTCAGAAACCATACGATATACTTACCCTGACTTAGGTTTTCCCACTGGAATACTCTTGTGAGAACATAAAACTCTAGTTTTAATTCAAACTGAGGTTTTGGCGGGAGGAAGGACTAGATGATTGCCTCGCTTGTATCTGTTCATGCATTGGTACATGCCTTGAGAGAGACATGTCACTGCATATAGTCAATGCGCTGTAGTGTACCTATATTATACATATTTTTCCACCTAATCATTCTCACTCTTTCCATGGCATATCAATGAATCTTCATTAAGAGATGAATAAACAGATTGTCAAGAGCACGTCTTCGCCCTGCAACATCTTCGAAACATCACCACGTACAGAAAACATCCCATCGACTGTGGTGTAGACCCAATACTGTTCAACCAAAGAAAATTCTGTTCTAGGGTCAGAGAACTTTCATTAAAATCTTCGAATTGCGAGTTTCTTACCGTTAGTTTTATTTTTAAAATCCTTTTCACAAGTTCGATTGATCTGCATTTGTCATGGAGGTAGTAATAACCATGTTCTTTTCGTTCCTGGATTGAACCGGAAGTACAGAAAGACGTTGGCTGGTGGTGGCTTCCCGACCAGTGTACAGCCATATCTTGATCATACATTAACAATGCTGCCGAAGAAGAAATCAGGTATATCATTCTATCATCACTTCCAGATGAATCGTGTTTTGTTTTGCTTTGCTTTAGCTCAGCAAAATGCATTGGATCCGATAGAGAACTGAAATTTCGATTACAAAACACACTAGTCTTCATTGACTTTCGAGTGACGCTTGGCCTTTCATTCGATTCTCTCTCGCTCTTCTCTCTCTCTCTTCTTTCTCTTTCTCTTTCTCTTTCTCTTCTCTCTTCTTTCTCTTTCTTTTCTTTCTCTTTCTTTTCTCTTTCTCTTTCTCTCTTTCTCTTTCTCTTTCTCTTTCTCTTTCTCTTTCTCTTCTCTCTCTTTCTCTTTCTCTTTCTCTTTCTCTTTCTCTTTCTTTCTCTTTCTTTCTTTCTTTCTTTCTTTCTTTCTTTCTCTTTCTCTTTCTCTTTCTTTCTTTCTCTTTCTCTTTCTCTTTCTCTTTCTCTTTCTCTTCTTTCTCTTTCTTTCTTTTCTCTTTCTCTTTCTCTTTCTCTTTCTCTTTCTCTTTCTCTTTCTCTTTCTCTTTCTCTTTCTCTTTCTCTTTCTCTTTCTCTTCTCTTCTCTCTCTCTTCTCTCTCTCTCTCTCTCTCTCTCTCTCTCTCTCTCTCTCTCTCTTCTCTCTCTCTATATGAATGAATGCAAAACATTTTCAATTTCATTCATCTATTAATCAAACATCAAACAATTCCAAGTCTAATTCATATAATTTATCAAGAATATATTGTTCAAATCACAGTTCAGTACATACGGGTGGCAGTAAGAGAAGAGAAGAGAGATTCTTCTTCCTTTTGTCGAAAACAAAGAACACAAACACGATGCATATCAGACCACACCAGCCGTCATTGGCTTGGTGATTTTCGGAACGTTTACCTCCTTGGCAGCGAAAATAGGTACATGACAATGAATATGTGTGGAGATATGGATACCTTTTCAAAACTGTTGGATGAAGTATATCGGTGTATTTTGTAGAGAACGTGGGCTTTAGAGGTGATGATGGTGATGATGATGTCGGAAAAGGAGAGATAGCGTAGGGCAAGGGTTGTGTTCATAGGCACGTATATGAAAGAGGACATTCAAAAATCGAATATGTTTGGTTTTAAGACGATGTTTAAGATGATCTATTTTTGTTTTCATGTCTTTGATTTGATCAACACTGAAAAAAAAGTGAGTTTTTCTTTTTTCTCCTGACTTGTCTGGATGGTATTATGCTAAGGAGAATCCTTTTCGTAGTACTAGGTCATGCTGGTTGGTCTTGTCAGAGAGAGAGAGAGAGAGATCTTGAGGGTGAGGGAAGGAAATAATTTCGGGTGGAAGCGATAGGTGGTATATTTGGACAATGTTGAATATCTTTGATGATAAATGAATCAATTGGAACAATGGACAAAGGGATGGAAGACCATTAATATGGAGGTCGAAATGAGGGAATGGTCCCGAATGAAACAGGGTGTACGGAAATATCAATGCAGAAGAATAAGGTGAGGGTAGTTACGTGGTTTCTTCTTCTTTGGAATGTAGTTTATCAACTGCAAGGAACAGGATTGGATGGGACATTGAAACATTTCGAGAAGCCATGGGCCATGACAACAGGTATGCTATTAATAGATGCTGCAATGTTGGCTGAAATTTATGAATGAACGAGATAGGTTGCCAAATGTCCTATGTTTGGTGCACATCCTTCTCTCTTACAAAGATATCCATGGCTTTATGGCATCGCATTATGCAGTTATGTTTATTGGCATGACATTTTGCCTTCCTTTAGCTTTTATTCTGAGAAAAACAAAAGCAAAAGAGGGCAGCAGAAGCTGAAGCAGAAGCAGATGTAGATCGTCCGCTTCTTAGGGAATTCCCGAGGACCAGGCAATGATAATGATACACATAACAGTTGGAAGAATGTTTTGATGCTAACTATTCCAACAATATTCGATCTTGTTGCGACTGTTCTTATGAATGTTGGATTGCTTTCAGTAACAGCATCTGTGTACCAGATGCTCAGAGGAGCTGAAATGCTGTTTGCTGCTTTGTTTGCTGTTGTGTTTCTGAAAAGGACCCTAAACAAATTTCACTTCGCTGGTATAGCATGTTGCATTGCTGGCATAAGCTTAGTTGGTGCTTCAAGTATGGCTTCGGCAGCAAAAATGTGGGAAGTAGCGATCTTGGCTCTCAATCTAGTCTAGAGTCTGGCATATCTGACACGACTTATCTTCAAGATTCTAAAGTCACAACTTCACCAGGGCAAATTCTTTTGGGGATGGTTCTTATCATTGCATCCCAGGCTGTTCAAGCAGCTCAGATCACTTTTGAAGACTATTTTATGGTGAGAATGTATTTATATGATATTTAATTGTATTTAATAATCGACTTGATTATCAAAACTTGAATATTGTGAAGATATCAAGTCTACTCTACTGGAATAGAGATCGTGAACGGATTTGACTAACCTAGCTGGCTTTTCCTACATCATGAAATATAGGCTGATTTGGACATTCCGCCATTGAAAATTGTCGGCTACGAGGGGCTTTTGGATCAATTGCTATGATTTTTTCCTTTTACCAATTGTTCAACGTCTTCCTGGCCCGGAAGGTGGAGGTATTCATGAAGATTCAATAGATACTTTGCATTTGATTCTGCACACTCGATCTATAGGTATTGTTATTGCTCTTGATGCTGTGGCTTTGTTGGCATACAATGTCAGTGGAATGTGTGTTACAGGACACTTAGGTGCTGTTTTTCGAACTGTGTTAGAAACAACAAGGCAAGTTTATACTCATGCATTGAACAGAAGAGCCATTAATTTAGTTGAATTTGTTATTGATTGACATCTTGATCCTCACCTTTTGTGCCAAGCCTACAGAGTAATTTTCTTTATAATTGCACTGTTTATCACCTCACCGTGCTCCGATCTGTTATTTTACTGCTCTTGATCTCAGAACCCTTTTGTTTGGCTTGTCGATTTAATCTTATTCTATACGCCACTTGGATTTGGTCAACTTGGCGAGGAATGGACTTGGCATTCTTGGATCCAGGCAGCAGGTAAGTACCATTGCTTCTACTGCAGCAAAGAGGGCCCTATTTTATTTTTTGTGTATCATAAGCAGGTTATTTGAAAGCTTGGAACTATTCGTGTGAAATTCAATCATGAATTTAGAACCCTAAATCGAAATTTAATTTTGTTAAATTCTTTAGGGTTCGTTATTCTTGTGGGAGGTACCATTATCTATGGCCAAGGTGACGAAGCAGAAGTTGCCCAGGCTATAGCGGAAGGTTATTTAGTAGAGGAAGAGGAAGGGTTATTACACAGCCAATCGAACCAACGAGGCCTATTGAAGGTAACTGAAACTACTTAATCATATTTTTGTGATCTTCACTGATGTATCTCTCTAGGAAGTTTTTGAAAGTAATGGCCCTGAATGAATAAACACTGATGGTGTATCTGCAACCTTTTCTTGCAGCTGTCCCAAGCATTTCGATCACGCCAGCAATACCCTTGAGCGTACCAAGTAATATGGCTGCTGCATCAAGCTTAAAGACTTCTATGAATATTAATGCCTTTGGTAGCTTGCCCATGTCCAGTAGTTTACGGACTGGTAGCCTCCGATACAGGTAATTTTTTTTTCCCAAATTCATATCTGTTAGTTTCTTCAGATCTGCTTCTGTCTTCTATCCCTAAAGAGCTGATTGAGCTAAACTAAAAACAAAATATCAGTTATCTAACGACCGACAGTTTTATTCATTTTACTCGACCTTGCAGGCTCATGTCCCTCCAGGAAGGGAGTAAAATGCTATCCCCAATAATTTAGCCACTTAATTTTTTTTTTTCCAATTACGTAAATCATTGAAAACTATGTCTATCTGTAGCTTAGATCGAAACTAAAATTGTGTAGATTCCATACTTCCGAAATAAGTTTTGCCATTACAATCTTTTCCTCAATGTAATATGCCACTCAATTCTCTTTGCTTTCCATGAAGTCAATAATCCAAGAAGAAGAAGAAGAATGAGACAAGAAGAAGAAGAAGTCTTTTGAGTACCTGACTCCAACTCTGACTCTTTGTAAAACAAAAAAAAGAAAAGAGAAAGAATAAAATAAAATAAAAATTTACTTGATAACATCTTCATGGATTGATTATACAACAAAGTCCCATGAGAACCATTACATGTATGTAAAAGACACTATACCGAATCCAGTCGTGCAGCTTTGATGGACGTTTTGAAAGACCAAACCGTCTGGACATGCCATGGGAAACTGTATCTCTCAAGACTTCAAGCATCTCAAGATAGCATTTGTGCAAAGCTACACAAATATGGAATACGAACAGGAGATTTGATATTTTTGTAGGTATGTCTGTTCGTGTTTCTGTCGCAGTACGTCGTGGGTCGGTCTTCAGTCCATGAGGAATGTCGTGGAGTGAACTGTCTCGACAAAGGTGTACAAGAAGTGGATGTGTGTGCATTGTTAGGGCTAGCATGGGTTCATGAGTCTTTCAAGTGTATGAATTCGTTCTTGTATGACTGAAAAGCTTTGTATTTTTTTTTCGTCCTTTTAGTTTCCTTTGTTTTTTTTCTCTCTCTTTTGACTTTTCTCTTTTTCTCTCTTTTTATCCAAAAGAGATGTAAACAGAGAATCATGACGGATGATGACGTCATGATGATGTTTCGGCGTTTCTATTCTACTGAGAGAGGAGAGAGAGAGGGAGGGAGAGAGAAGAGGAAAGAGAGAGGAGAAAGAGGGGAGAGGGAAAGAAGAGAAGAGAACAACAACAATCGAGTCTGTCTCTCTTCTTCTTCTTCTTCTTCTTCTCTGTCTTCTTGTATCTTGTCTTGGGTCTGGAAGGTTGTGATACGATATGATATGAAAATGAATGACACACACGTGGTGAAGCACATACATCACGTACAACATAAGAAACACAGATAGAGTCGACAATGTATAATTGGGATGTATTCGATTGTATAGAAGAAGAAGTTGTTGGGGGAGAGAGAGAGATTGATCCATTTCATTCGTCGTTGACGTTTTCGAAACGACAATCAAGTCATCTCTGTCGTCATCCTTTCGATGGTGGTTCTTTCTTTCTTAGCATTTTCTTTCTTTCTTCCTGGGTCTGACGTGTAGTTCTTCCTCTTTTCTTTTTTATTGAGAGAGAAGAGAGAGAGACAGAGAGAGAGAGAAGAAGAAGGGCAATTTCAGAAGAACACAATTGTACTGTTTTACTTTGAAATACCGAATTTTGAATTCTCGATTCTGGTTTTGTACAGATGGGAGGAAAGATGCGCCATATCTCTTCAAAGCTGGCTCTGCATCATGGCTCCGTGCAGCTGCGGTGGGAATCGTTGTCGTTGAAGGTCCTGGGATTGAAGGAGTCAGCGTATGGGTCCATGAAGAAGGCTGTGAAAGGTAATGGGAGGAATTTAGAATGCAAAAAAAAATTGAATTGTATTAGAAAGAATTCGTATATTTTGGATTGTATAGCTTGCGGTGAAAGCATTCAAGATTCATATATAGTTTTGCATATTCGGTTTTGCAGAGAGGTGCCTTTCTCCATTGAGAAGACGATGCTTCAAGAAGAGCTCATGTCGCATTCATGGACGCGTATTGTCGTTAGGAAAATGTGCAAATCGCTAGATACGGATCAAGAAGCTTCATTGCTATCCTTTCTTCGTCGGAATATGTCACATAATCGTGGGAAACGAGGGGCAGCTCACGAAATGGACTCGATGGATTGACAACGAATGCAGGAAGTTCATCATTTGTGCAGAAGAACGGAGGGTCTGAACAAATACCACAGCCTTCGGGACCGCCTTTGTCGGATGCTGCAAGAATAACTCATAGCAGTGGTAGAAATAAAATTGCTGATTGTGAGGACAGAATCTCGGGCAGACAGTTTAATACGCAATACAGAGGATCAATATCAAGCAAATCTTGTAGTATCCTGATGCAAAGCTGTCGCTCTAAACTACTTTCTCAAGCTCCTATTGTATCCACTGAGATTTTCAATGCAGCCTTTTCATTGCGCATACTCTTGAGCATCTTGATCTTATAGCTCCCATTACAAGCAATACTACAAGAAAATATGCTGCCATCACAGAAAGTGGACAATTGTATTCATCATCGTGCCTGCTACTCAAATTGCCTTGTCCGGGAGCATCTCGCTCGTACCCAGCAAGAATGAAGGATAATCCTACATCCCAACAAAGATTTGAAGCGTATGAAAAAGATTCAAGAAGCATTCAGGAAAATGAGATCAGCAATGATCATCAAGTAGCAGCAAATGTTCGTCCGGTAGATACCAGGACTCTGTCAAATTCTATTGCACCAAACAATGATGGTGTAGAGGCGGATGGCATTATGGAAAATTTTAGATTTCTCGAAATCGAAACAGGATTTCCATACTCTATAAATCCCAGTAATATTGGATACAAGAACCATTGCTCACATGCAATTGCTTGTAATAGAGCAGGTTCCAACCAGAAACTCAACTTACCAGTATCAACATATTAAACCGTTGATAATGCATTGAGAGCAGTCGACTGGAAATGACGTTAGTGACACTTTGTTTTACTGAATTCATCTTAATATATCAATATTGCCGACGTTTCATTTGTATCGATCAAATTTTGGTTTCAATTGCACACAAATGTATATTATCATGACATAGAGGCTTTAATTTACATCCTTTGACTTGGGCACTGAAGATGGACAAACAAAGTTTGATTCTACTTTTAATTCTGCTACCAATGAATGGCGCATTAACGACTGTTGCTACTGCTGTTGTTATTTTGAAGAGCAATTTAAATGTGCTTTTTGTAGGTGATTTGAATGTGTGATGATTCAAGCCTTTATAACATGTAAAGATTTCCAAACACGTACTGCATAAGAGACACAAGGCATCTGCTTCTCTCTAATGATCCAAAATTTCCGTCTTCCCTGTTTTGTACCTTTTGCCACGTCACGCAGTCCATCATGAGTTTTCTTTGTCAGAGTGTCGGACTGTCCTACTGTCATGACTGGGCGTTATTATGTCTACTTTCTTTTGGGTTATTCGATAAATAGTCTTTTCGTTCACATATCAGACGACTCCTAATTATTATTATTATTCTTTGTAACTTCTTACAGTGTTGTTCCAGTAAGACAAAATCTAAATAAACATTGCCCTTCATAACATTGTGGTGGAGCTATCCGGAGTTATCATTTCGGTGGAAACATAAAACTAAAGATGCCTAATACGGAACAGGCTACTACGCGTAATATGGCGCGACAACAAAATCAATTACAACAGGAACAACAACAACAAGTACATGATTGGGAGCTCGAGCGACAACAACTCTTGGAGCAAATACAGAGCCTGTCGACCCGAGTCAATCAGCTGGAGGAGTCAAACAACGAAAACGCCGCCGGTCAACCTTCCGGTGGTTCACCTTCAACCGGTCAAACTCCTGGAGGAGTTTCCGGAAAAAGGACGTGAAAGCCCTAATGAAGTCTCTAAGAGAGTTCAGAGGCGTTACAGGAGTCAAACCGTCCTCCAAGGCATGGACGTCCATTGTAAAGGCTACCCTCCTGGGTTGCAATGACATGGAAGCTTTGGCGTATATGCCGCCTCTGTTAAAAGACAATGCCTATCAATGGTACGAAATTAAGGTTAGAAAAGCTAACGGGGTACCATGGACGTCTTTAGATGAGTTCTTTGAAGATCTCTGCTCATATTTCACGTGGGAGGAGTCTCTTGACGATGTGCTGGTACAGTGGGACAGTGCCAGGCAAAAGACAAAGGAGAGCGTGCTAGATTATGCACAACGCGTGGACACAATCAGACTAAGCAGAGAAATGTACGATGGAGCCATAACGCCATTGGAACATTACCACAAGTTTCGTCGGGGTCTACAGCCCGAACTACAACGGGCGTTACTAAATCACTTTGGAGCGCACAAATTTGAAGCCCGTGGGGCGCCAGATCCGACGTCGTTATTAGCGGAAGCTACTACATACCTGGTTTCTTTTGAAAGAATTAGTCTTCTCACAAAAATTGGGGAAATCCCCGAAAGGGTACTCCCGAGAATTTATTCAGCCAACGAAAGGCAAAAGGCCTCTGTGGGCATTGTGGAACAGGACCCTGGACACCCACGCACAGATGCACCGGGTCCAAAAATCAAATGTCGAGGCCTATACCACACAGTGCTGGTGGAAGATCATCCTTTAAACAAGGGATCGCTGGACAAAGCGGCATTTCGGAGCGAAAACAATTACAGATGCACTTGAAAACCACGGACTCAATGGATCCAGAAACCGCACGCATGACAATGTCTGTGCTGGACACGATTACTCAATCGTCCTTTGTCCGGGGAGATTAATGGACAAATGCTCAAGGTACTAGTGGACACTGGCTCAGATTACTCTTTTATTGCTGAAGCCAAGGTGGGACAGCTAGGCCTCCACCCATCAAAGGTGTCTGGCGAGGAAGTTGAGATTGCTGGAGGGCAATCAATAACCATTGCAGAATTAGTTCCGAATGTGGCTGTGAAGATGCACACACTAAAATCCTATTTCATCAAACCGATACATCTTCGGGTGATGCCTATGCGCCAAGTTGATCTGTTACTCGGGAAGGATTTTCTGGTGAACACACTTAATATCCGAAGTGATCTATCAATCACTACAAAGAAGGGAGAGCAATTGCTGCCTTGGACCTCAACCACTCAGGAATTGGAACCACTTTTAACGGTGCCAAGCCAAAAATGTCTTCATAAGTCGTCCCTCGGGCGAGTCTATCTGGTTCAAGGTCATTTAGAAGACAAAGTACCCAATGATGCCAGTACAAATCAGTTAGAAAGAGATTTTTGGATAAAAATGCTGATATCTTTGCGGAGGACCTGCCTTCACTTAAGGAAGGCATGCACCCTGTGGAGCATCGTATCGAGTTGTTACCTGATGCGGAACCCACATGTGCCAAATTAAGACGATTTTCTCCTAAGGAAGTCGAAGAAATAGGAAGTCAAATTCAGACTTTACTGGACAAACGGTTCATCGTTCCATCACAATCTCCTTTTGGCGCTAATGTGTTACTGGTCAAGAAGGCCAACGGAACTTGGAGAATGTGTGTGGACTATAGGGCCTTAAATACCATCACCGTCAAAGATAGGTTTCCCCTACCAAATCTGCAGGATCAATTGCAACACCTGCAACAGGCTAGTTACTTTTCCAGTCTGGACCTTACTCAGGGATATTATCAGATCCCTGTAAGGCCGGAGGACCGTCCAAAGACAGCTTTTCGAACAGCTGACGGCGTTTTTCAGTGGAATGTAATGCCGTTTGGGCTTACAAATGCACCAGCCACGTTCCAGAGGTTTGTCAATGAAATATTCCAGCCATACATCCGTAAATTTGTGCTCGTATATTTGGACGACGTTTTAGTTTTCAGTGCTACATTGGAGGACCACCACCAGCATTTGCAGTTGGTGGCGGACAAGTTGCGGCAGCATAACCTCGTTGCTAAGCCTGAAAAGTCAAGGCTGTATCGGCGTAAGCTTCTATATTTAGGATTTGAATTAGATGGCACCAATGAAGTAACCACCGTCTCTCCATCCACTGAAATTACTAAGACATTGGACACGTGGCCAATACCTGGAACTGTCAAAGACGTACAACGCTTTTAGGGTTTATCAACTTCTATCGTCAATTTATCCCAAATTGTGCACATATCAGCCAGCCCTTAGTGACACTGCTAAAGAAGGACCAACCCTTCCTTTGGTCAGCAAATTCGCAAAAAGCGTTCGAACAGCTCAAGGAGCAGCTACGTCAGCTGCTAAAACTGGCGACGCCAGATCCCCATAAACCGTTTCAAATTTTCAGCGATGCATCGGACGTTGCGGTGGGCGGTACTTGAACAAAACGGCTATCCCATTGTATACGCTTCACGAGTATTGAATGAAGCGGAAACTCGCTATTCTACTTACGACAAAGAACTTTTAGCTATCTACTTTGCCCTGAAACAATTCAAACAGTATATATGGGGAGCAAAGAAGGTGATTCTTTTCTGTGATCACCACAGCCTATCCCGCTTAATGAAACAGAAGGAGCTGTCAAGCCGCCAAGCTCGATACTTGGATTTTTTCGCAGATTTCGATTTCGAAATCCAGTATGTTGAAGGACCTCGAAACCGAGCAGATGCATTGTCTCGAATTAAATCGGGCCCGTCTGTTTGTTGTGTTACTCTCCTCTCTCACCACGGACCTGGTGAAACAAAACATTGAGAGACTTGCGCATGAAGATCCGGATTATCAAGCTCTTTTCGAGCGGGCAAAAGAAATGGAAAGCAAGTACATTGTCAGGGAACGCCTTGTATATCTATTAGGGCAGGACGAAGGACGGATGCTCTTAGTAGTACCTAATAATGCGGATCTCAAGCATCAAATCATAATGGAGGCACATAACACGCCCTATGCGGGACACAAAGGCCAAACGGCCACTCTCGCATTCCTGAAGAAACACTTCACGTGGTCGAAAATGGACTCAGATGTTCGAGATTTTATCAAACACTGCGATGTTTGTCAGAAGAACAAGCGGGACTATGCGCCAGAGCATGGCCTCCTGCAACCTCTGCCAACACCCACCCAACCGTGGGAGGTACTTGGTATCGACTTTGTTACAGGTTTGCCAAAACCAAGGCAGGACATGATGCCATTCTTGTAGTCATTGATCACTTAACCAAAATGGCCCATGCCATTCCGTGTCAAAAGTCTATTACAGCATCTGAGGTTGCAGATCTCTTCATCAAAATATATTTTCAGGCTTCATGGCATGCCACAGACCATCATCTCGGACAGGGTTCTCAGTTCATTTCTCACTTTTGGCAAACATTGTTCAGACACCTTGGCACTAGAGTTAGCCTAACGACGGCTTACCATCCTCAATCCAATGGGTTGACGGAACGGGTCAATGGAACCTTGTTGGAAACGTTGCGCATTTTCGCAGCTCAAGAGCCTTTAAAGTGGGATCAATATTTATCTCTTGTTGAATTTTCTTACAACAATGCCAAGCAAACGGCGACACAAGAGACCCCGTTTTATCTCAATTATGGTACAGACCCGCTTGTACCGTTGACGCTCCTTACAGCACAAAAGTTGGGACCCTTCATCCAGGAGAATCCACGAGCAACTAGGGATTTCAATCAGCTGAAACGACAGTTAGAGAAAGCTCGGCAAGCAGTGGAGTGGTCCAAGGAGAGAATGGCCACTCGCGCTAACAAAAACGCAAACCTAACCCTTACCAGGTTGGAGATCAAGTTCTTCTTTCTACAAAGAATTTAAAACTAAAAGGATATGATTTCCCAAAATTAACTCCTTTATTCGTAGGACCATTTCAAGTACTTGCAGTAAGTTCTAATACGGTTGGTCTAGAAGTGCCCGGCTCTCTTTCGGACACCTTTAATATTAACAGGTTACGACGCTATCATTCTGGCGGACGTTTCTATCAGGTTGATGTGCTTCCGCCTCCACAACTGAATCCTGGGATTCGACTATCCACCTATCGATAGATAAGGTTCTACGTGAGCGTTACACGGGGCCAAAACGATCAATTCAGCAATATCTTGTCTCTTTCAAAGGTTATGGTCCAGAACATAATTCATGGATGACTGACAGTCATCTACGTGATTTGTTTGGTGTTAGATTTAAAAACTCTTAACCGAATTTAGAAAACGGCAATTACACAATCCAATCATTTAATTCCAAATATATGCCATTAATCATATAAGCGTGTTGAGCTTGTGTTTTGTTTGAATATTTTCTCACTTTACATCATCATGCATCCTTTTAGGGAAGGGAATGTCATGACTGGGCGTTATTATGTCTACTTTCTTTGGGTTATTCGATAAATAGTCTTTTCGTTCACATATCAGACGACTCCTAATTATTATTATTATTCTTTGTAACTTCTTACAGTGTTGTTCCAGTAAGACAAAATCTAAATAAACATTGCCCTTCATAACACCTACCCTGTGCCTTTGGCTCTCATGGAAAATGCTGACGTGGGTTTCAAACCTAGCCTTGATACTTTACATGAGGACTAGGTTGATAGAAGCACAAATACGTAATACGAATGACATATTTGAATATCTATTGACTACGAAAACCTATCAATACGCGTGTTTTTTTTGCATGGCCCAAGAGCGACATTGACAGAGAGGAAGATACATTGTAATTGCTTCTCTGTACACGGCAATTTTTGTCAATGTCTTCCACTTTGAAGTACGAGCAACGTCAAGACACTTAAAAATCATACATAAAGAGAGACAGAAATAGACAAATAAAAAGCAAGAAAGTTATCGGTTCAAAATATTACAATCAGCATGAAACTTAGGTCCAAGGGGATGACTGTCTGTATTGCCACGACGGTCCTGCTGTTTATGGCCTGTACCCTACGGCTGCGCAAGCTTTTGAAAATAGGACACAAATGTACTTAGATAGAGCTAAGGAATATTGTGAAAGTTCTGATCCACCCGAAGTATGCGATTGGGTGGACAATATAAATGATGCGAGGAGGCGTTTGTATTTTATACCACTGTTCCCTTTGGAGGGACTGTATGGACGGGATGGTACGATTCAGCAATCGGTAAGGAAAGGTTTCCCAGAAATGTATCCGGACATTTCAGCTATTGGCAATATTTGGGAAGAGGACTTTCTTTAGGATGTCGAGGCCCCATTAGAGTGATTGCGGTGCTGAAGAAGACAGGTGGCCGTGAGGAAGCATGCAGCTTTCTGGAAAAAATCTGAATTCGGATAATATCACAAGGTGTGAATTGATACTGCCTGAGACTTATGAAAATGAAGATGAGGCTGCAATCAATGCTCAAGAAACAAATTGTGTTACATGTTCACAATGTCGTGGACCTGGGGAGTGTCCCTCGGAGATGGGGGTATGGTATAAGGATATCTGGGAATTTGATATGCCTGAGAAATGTCCGTTCGATGGACCCAGCATACCAGCGATATTATAGACCCTGGAGCAGAATTTCGTCTTGCAAAGTTTGATGTCGAAAGTATCGAAGATTAGAAATTCACAGAAACACTACTTCGATTGTTGTGACCATGGTATTTTTGTGTATGATGATGCTTCTTCTGTTCAACTTTGACTTGCAACTATCGAGTATGCTTGCTGTTATGACGCAAAAAGAGAATTTATTTGACAATCTATATTCAACTATCACTGTAGAAAAGATTTTTAATATCATTTCGTCATCACAGACGAGCAAGTAACCACTCGTTCAGCTAATCGACTG
>JACADM010000059.1_pt1 | contig 20114 bp, 38 predicted proteins | sample 7512371 | NCBI WGS metagenome assembly JACADM01 (sample SAMN14389041, study PRJNA612141) | algae metagenome | isolation source: non-axenic algae culture | place: India: Navi Mumbai | collected 2017-01
GTACGACCACAAGGGCGCGAAGGTGAACGCGATCCGCACGCGGACGCTGCTGGAAAAAGCCGACATCGTCGTGGTCCGCTTCGGCGACAAATACAAGCAATGGAACGCAGCCTTCGATGCCGGCTATGCTGCCGCGCTCGGCAAGTCACTGATTGTCGTTCACGACCCGTCGCTGACCCACCCGCTCAAGGAAGTTGACGCAGCTGCTCTTGCGGTTGCCGAGACGTCCGAACAAGTCGTCGATATCCTCAAATATGTTATACTGGGGAAGCTCGATCGGTGAGCAGGTCTGAAATTAACAATTTCATTACCATACTAATAGACACTATGGAAAAGCCGGGAGTTTTTACCGGGCACCAGACCTCCGCCAAATGGAACGGCTTCTTGAAGTGAGGCAGTCGCAAAAAGACTGCGCACGTCGATGTCCAGTTCCGAGCAGGGTCTGAAAGTACTTTAGTATTATCATCAACACTGTCATCAAGGCGTTGAAAAAGGCAGCTATGGAAGCCGTCGTATGCCAAGATGCCAAGAATTGGAAAGAAGACTCATGCTACATGGAAACGTGAAATGGTTTGATCAGCGCCGAGTATCGGCACGATCGAACCGCAGGACGGCGAGGACATCCTTGTCGACTCTCGGCCCTGCGCCGGTCCGGTATTGACACTCTGAAGGAAGGCCAGCTTGTGGCTTTCGACCTGGAGTGGCGCCGCGGTCAAATGGTGGGCTTGAAGACCTGAAAGTCCTGTAAGGTCACTTACAGGTCATTACCGGGTACAAGGGCGGTTCGACCGCCCTTTTTTATTGGAATTTTTCAGATGCAAATTGACGAGAGATTACAACAGGGCATCTCCGCCCATCGCAGCGGCAATCTGGAAGCCGCCCTCAGCGCCTACAAGGACGTGCTTTCAGAAGATCCCGACCACGCGGACGGCCTGCATTTCCTGGGGCTGCTGCATTTCGATGCCGGCAAGGCCGACAATGCGGTCGCGCTTATCCATGCATCCCTGGAAAGAACCCGCGCATTTCTCCGCCTGGAACAACCTCGGCAACATCCTGAAGCTTTCGGCGACAAGACGAAGCCTTGAAGGCCTATTTGCGCGCAGTAGAAATCGAAGTGCGCCACGAGGAAGCCTGGAAGAACATCTCGATGATGCTGCAGGAAGCCAGCAACAACGAAGAGCTTCTGCCCATGCTGCGAGAAGTCGTGCGCCTCGACCCAGACAATCACAGCGGCTGGCACAACTTCGGCATATCGCTGATGCTTGCCGGCAAAAGAGAGGAAGCGGCAGACGCTTTCGAACGGTGTCTGCAGTTCCCGCCAGACGTCTGGAGCGACAAGGGCTGGCATCCGCGCGTACTGTGCGCGCTTGGACGGAACGAAGTCGCCACCCGGCATATGGAGATGCTTGTCGCAACCTACCCGGACGACCCGGTCATCCGCTATCAGTTTGCCGCGATCCGCGGAGAAGACCTGTCGCTTGCACCTGCGGACTATGTTCGGGATCACTTCGACAGCTTCTCGAAAGCTTTGACGACGTTCTGAACGGGCTCGGCTACCAGGCGCCGAAGCTTGTCGCCGAGGAAGTAGTGGAGCTGGCCAGGGAGCGCGACTTGCCGTTTGCCCATGTGGTCGACCTTGGTTGCGGGACCGGCCTTTGTGGACCACTGATCCGCACCACTGTGCCCGGCTCACCGGCATCGACCTGTCACCGGGCATGCTGCGCAAGGCCGCTGCGCTGAAGGTCTACGACTTCCTGGTCGAGGGTGAGCTCGTTGGATTTCTGTCCTCCGACCTGCCGGCCCAATTCGATCTGGCAGTCTGTGTCGACACGCTGTGTTATCTCGGCGATCTGCAGCCTTTCATGCAGGCGCTTGCAGGAGCCCTTCCCCGGGTGGAATGCTCGTCGCGAGCGTCGAGCATCTCGATACGTCGGACGGACCGGATTACCGCGTGGATGCTACGGGGCGCTACGCCCACCGGCCCGAATATCTAAAGCGCTGCGCGGAGGCCGCGGGCCTTCTCTATGCACGGGAGAAACGGGATATTCTGCGCAAGGAACTCGGTAAGGATGTGCATGGGCTCGTTTTTCACATCCGTAAGCCAGGCGCCACCCAGTCGTGACAGTCTGTCCGCGCGGACGGCAAGTGATTCGTGCAAGGACATTCAAAGCGTTGTGCCGGGGCGTAAAGTTGTTACGGTGTCGCCGTTGGAACGAGTGTCCGTTTGAGGGACCGTTAATGTCGGAATGCAATGTTCTGCTGGTGTATCCGCGCTTCAATGCCGGGTCATTCTGGAACTATGGTGCGACCTGCGAAATGGTCGGCGCCAAATATCCCGCTCCTCCTCTCGGCCTGATCACAGTTGCGGCAATGCTGCCGATAACTGGAATGTCCGCCTGATCGACCGCAACACCGGCGCCCTGACGAACGACGATCTCGCCGGGCCGACATGGTGATGATGGTGGCATGCTGCCCCAGCAGGCCGATTGCCTCGCCGTCATCCGCCGTTCACAGGAAAAGAATTGTTCCCGTCGTGGTCGGCGGTCCGGACGCAACCTCTTCTCCGGAAGTTTATGAAGCGGCCGACTTCCTGTCCTTGGTGAAGCCGAAGGCATTCTCACCACTTTTCGTCGACGCCTGGAAGGAAGGGGTTCGCAACGGCCGTTTCTCGGCCGAGAAATTCAAGGCAGACGTTTCCTCCAGCCCCGTACCGCGCTTTGACCTTCTGAGATTCGACGATTATGTCCAGATCGGCGTTCAATATTCGCGCGGCTGCCGTTTACTTGCGAATTCTGCGACATCATCGAACTGTATGGCCGTGTGCCGCGCACCAAGACCAACGACCAGATGCTGGCCGAACTCGACCGGCTGTACGAACTTGGCTACCGAGGTCACGTCGACTTCGTCGATGACAACCTCATTTGCAACAAGAAGGCCGTGAAGGGCTTCCTCCCCGAACTGGCGAAATGGCAGAGAGAGGAACGCCAGCTACCCGTTCGAAATGTCGACCGAGGCTTCGCTCAACCTGGCGGATGACGAAGCTTGTTGAAGATGATGCAGCAGGCCGGATATTTCTCGGTCTTCATCGGCATCGAAAGCCCGGACCCCGAGGTCCTGGTGGCGACACGCAAGAAACAGACACACGCCGCGACATCGCCAAGAGCGTGCACAAGATCTACGACGCCGGCAATCTTCGTGCTGCCGGCTTCATTGTCGGCTTCGATGAGGAAAGCGACAAGGTGGCGGACGAGATCTCGGCGCTGATCGAGGAAGCCGCGATCCCTGTCGCGATGACCGGGCTGCTCTATGCCCTGCCGAACACCCAGCTGACGCGCCGGCTCGCCAAGGAAGGCCGTCTGCATGCGGATTTCGCACCGATGATCCGGATACGGAACATGGCGATCAGTGCACCGCCGGCTCAACTTCACCACAGTTGCGCCCGCGCGCGCAGATCCTGGAAGACTTCAAGCAGGTCATCGACCGGGTCTATGGTCCGGAAGCCTACTTCGGCCGCGTTCAGAAAGTGCTTCCATGCTCGACATGAGCGGCGCAAACGGTTCGATCTTCGGCGCCGGGTTCTTCCATGACATCAAGCTGTTCGGCCGTCTTATCCTGGCAATGACCTTCAAGGAAACCACCTATCGCGGCCCTTCTGAAAACCCTGATCAAGACCACCTTCACCAATTTCAGGGCGATCAAACCGGTCATGATGATGCTCGCGCTCTATGTGCACCTGGGGCCGTTCTCCCGTTTCGTGGTTGCCCAGATCGACAAGCAGATTGCCGATATCGAAAAAGGCAACTGGGAACAGCCGGCGCTGGTGGCCGCCGAGTAATCGGATAAGGTCACCCTCCTTCAGCTGACGGGATTGGCGGGAAAAGAGTTGCGGTCCGTATCTCCAAACGCAGCGCGCTGGGGTTCATCCTGGTCACGCTGGTTTCCATTCCATTGGCATCGGCCTGATGATGCCGGTGATGCCCTCGCTTCTGACCGAACTCACCTCGCTGCCTGTGAGCGAAGCCGCCCGCTGGGGCGGCGCACTGAGCGTCGTCTACGCCTTGATGCAATTCGCCTTCGGTCCGACGCTCGGCAACCTGTCCGATCGCTTTGGCCGCCGTCCGGTGCTGCTGGTGTCCATGTTTCGCCATGGCCGTCGACTACCTGATCATGGCTTCTCCTGGCATCTGGCCGTGCTGTTCATCGGCAGAACCCTGTCGGGTGTTGCCGGAGCAACCTTCTCGGCCGCATCAGCCTTCATTGCCGACGTGTCCGTCCAAGGAAGACAGGGCCAAGAACTTCGGCCTTGTCGGGGCCGGATTTGGTGTCGGCTTCGTACTCGGGCCGATGATCGGCGGTTACCTCGGCGAATACGGGCCACGTGCGCCCTTTTATGCCGCAGCAGGCCTTCCTTCGTCAATTTCCTCTTCGGCTATTTCATGCTGCCGAAACGCTGAAGGACGAAAACAGAGAGATTTTTGACTGGAAACGGGCCAACCCATTCGGGGCCTTCAAGCAGATCGCCGCCTATCCGGCGGTGCGCACGCTGCTTCTGGCCATCTTCCTGTTCGACATCGCCCATTCCGTCTACCCTCCGTCTGGAGCTACTATGCGGAGGAAGTCTTCGCCTGGAGCCCCGGAGACATCGGCCTGTCTCTGGCGGCCGTCGGTATCGGGTTTGCCTTCGTTCAGGGATACCTGATCCGTGTCCTGGAACCGAAGCTCGGGCCCGGCCGGACACTCTTCATCGGGCTGGCCGCCAATCTCGTGGCCTTTGCCGGTCTCGCCGTCGCCGATACCGGCTGGATGGCCTATCTGCTGATCTCGTTCGCGGACTTGGTGCCATGGCTACGCCTGCCTTCACCGGTCTGATGTCGGTCCGTGTCCCGGACAATGCGCAAGGCGAATTGCAGGGCTGATTGCCAGTGCCGCCGGCCTTTCCATGGTGGTGAGCCCGCTGGTGATGACCCAGGTCTTTGCCACGTTTTCGGGTCCTGAGGCGGCGATTTCCTTTCCCGGTGCGCCGTTTGCCCTGCAGGCGTGCTGATCCTCGCAGCCATGCTGATCGCCCTTCCCTTCATGCGTCTTCAGGAAAGCTGCCGTCACCTTCCGAGGCGGCCGACCGGAAGACACCAGCCGAATAATCAGGTTCCCCCAAAAGTGACAGGCACCTTTCCTCCCCTTCTCGACGGGCCACGTCTTGCACCGGCCTCCGGCAAACCCGCCCGACAGCTGGTTGTGATCCTGCATGGCTACGGCGCGGATGGCCTTGACCTGATCGACCTCGGCGTGCCTGGCAGGGACAGCTTCCCGATGCGGCTTTCGTTGCGCCGAACGCTCCTGAACACCTTCCCTTTGAAGCGCTCGGTGGACGGCAATGGTTTGCGCTCCAGGAGCGCGATCCCAATGAATACCGCCTCGGCGCGCAGGCCGCCCACCGGTGCTCGACCGGTTTCTGGACGACGAAACTTGCCCGCCATTCGCTGGACGGCAGCGCGTTGGCATTGGTCGGCTTCAGCCAGGGAGCCATGATGACCTTTCAATGCGGCCTGCGCCGCCCGTCTCCGCCAGCGGCCCTGATCGGTTTTTCCGGACTGTTGCCGGGAGCCAGCCAGCTGGGTCTGGTCAACACGCAGAGCCCGGTGCTGATCGTCCATGGCGAGGAAGACGATGTCGTTGCCAGCTATCATGCCCAGGCAGCACAAAAGGCGCTTGATGATGCCGGAGTTTCCTCAAGCCTGCACCTGCTGGCCAGCCTAGGCCATTCGATTGACGAGCGCGGCATGGTGCTGGGCGGGCGGTTTCTGGAAAAGGCATTTGGCCCTGCAATGCCGATCTGAAGACGGCCTTGCATTGGTTAATAGCCTGTTAACGGTTTTGCAGGATGATTTCTGCAACTGTGCCGGACCAGAAAGGGCCGACGAGCCGGGATCCGAAGCATGCAGATTTCCATCGAAACCACTACGCAAAGCGCGAGCCTTTTTACGGCTTCCTTTTCGAATGGCGGCGCTGAAGGCCAGAAGAACGATCCCAAGGGCAACGCCTACGTCACGAGATCGGCCAGCGAAATGGCCACGACAAGTCCCCCGCCGTCAATGCTCTGGAAGCAGCCAGCAAACAGGCCGAGGAAGACGCGGTCGTGATCGCCGCCCTTCAGGATGCGGTCGAAAAAGGCAAAGGCAAGGACGACGACAAGGAAAAGGACGGCGCGCTGGCGACCGTTGAGGACTATCAGAAGACCGCCGGCAAACTGAAGGTGGCTCTTGGTGAAGAGGAAAGCGGCACTTCGGCGAATGTCGCCTATGAAAGCGCGACGATTTCAACGACCACCATTGAAGCCGAGATCGGTGGTGAAACCGTTTCCGCGCAATTCGTATCCTTCGAGCGGGTGTCCTACGACAGCGAAACCGGCTGTCCGTCCGCTCCGCAAACGCCTCTTCCATCGAAGGCAACTTCGACAACGGCTCCTTCAGCTACCAGAGCGCTGCCGTCAGCGAGCTTTATGCAGGCACCGGCGACCAGGTTCGAACCTCCTCGGCCTGTGGCCTGAGCAGGCAGCCCTTCCGCGTACGCTCCGGTTGGACGTGGGCTGGACCGGACTGCCGGATCAAGTCCGGCAATGACGCATGTGGGAAAGAGCCAGATCTGACACCTGACTTAAAAGGGGAGCCGAAGCTCCCCTTTTCCATGCCTTACGCCTTTTTCAGATAGGCGACGATGATGTCCAGAGCCGCCTGAAGGTCACCCTTGTCGATCATTTCAGTGACCGTGTGGATGTAGCGGGTGCCGACGACGATGCCGATTGCCTTGGCACCGGCAGCCGCCTGCTGGGCAGCCGCGCCGTCCTGACCACCAGCCGCCAGCATGGTGCGCTGGAACGGGATCTTTTCCTTGACCGCAATGGCTTCGATTTCCTTCACCAGATCGCGGTCCGCGATGAAGCTGGAATCCTTGACGTGCAGACCGAAGCCTTCGCCCTGCACCGTGGTGCGGTCCTGCTCGGGAACGCCGGCGTGTCGCAGGCAAGCGTGGTATCGATGCCAAGCCCGATGTCCGGCGCAATGGCAAAGGACGCGGTGCGCGCGCCGCGCAGGCCGACTTCTTCCTGGCAGGTGAAGGCGACGTGAATTTTCGCAATCATGCTTGGCCTTGCCCAGACCTCGGATCGCCTCGATGCCGAGCCAGCAGGCGATGCGGTTGTCGAGCGCCTTGGAGACGACCTTGTCGCCGATCTCGATCAACGGCTCGTCCATGGTCCACCATGTCGCCGACCTTGACGATCTCCTTGGTCTTTTCGCCAAGGCCCATGTCGATGACGAATTCCTTGGGCTCCGGCACCTTCTTGCGCTCTTCCGGAGAAGAGATGTGGATCGGCTTGCCGCCCGGGTTCATCACCCCCTTGAAGTCGCCTTCATCGGTAGACACCAGCACGCGGCGGGAGAACAGTTGCGGGCATCGAAGCCACCAACCGGCTGCACGTGAACGAAGCCCTTGTCCGTGACATGTGAGACCAGGAAGCCGATCTCATCCATGTGGCACAGAAGCATGACCTTCTTCGGGGTTCCCTTCTTGAAGCCTTGCGGCTGTCGCGGCGGCAAAGCAGCGAACCCATCGGATCGACGGTGACCTCGTCGAACAAGCCCTTGATTTCCGCCTGAATCAGGTCGCGGACCCGGTGTTCGTGACCCGGTACACCCGGCGTTTCGCAAAGTCGGCGAAGCAGATCGATATTCATGGAACTTCCTGTGAGGTTGGAAAATCGGCACGATCCTAGTCCGAAAGACCGCGCGGGATAAAGAGCCAAGACAGATTAGTTCGAAAAGAGAGGCTTGTTGCAGGTATGTGGCCTGCGATAAGCCTCGGCAGGAACCGCATCCCCCATGCGAATCCTGACAGACCGTTCCGCCGTTTCCGGCACAGCCCTTCAATGCGAATGGAAAGGTTATCTTCGTTGACCACTCTCTTGTCCGGCACCGTCCATGTCGAAACGCGCGCCGTCACGGTCGGCAACTCCACCGTTCACGTTCGCTGCTGGACACCTGAAGATCGTTTGCCCGGCAAGGTGCCGGTGCTTCTGTTTCACGATTCTCTTGGCTGTATCGCCCTCTGGCGTGATTTTCCCGAACGCCTTGCCGTGGCCAGCGGACGGGTCGTGATTGCCTATGACAGGCCCGGCTTCGGCCAGTCGTCGGTGCGCGAAGACATCCTGCCCGCAAGCTTCATCGCGGATGAAGGCAGAACGGTTGTGCCCGTGCTGTGCGAGCAGCTGGACCTCACGCGATTTGTTGCCTGTGGGCACAGCGTCGGTGGTGGCATGGCGGTACATACGGCCGCACAGCATCCCGACAAGGTCACGGCCCTGGTCACGATTGCCGCTCAGGCGCTTATCGAGGACCGCACCCTGGAAGGTGTGCGCGAAGCCCGCACCGCATTTGCCGATCCCGGCGCGTTCGACAGACTTGCGCTCTATCACGGCGACAAGGCGCGCTGGGTGCTGGATGCCTGGACGGAATCGTGGCTTTCGCCCGCCTTCGCCCATTGGTCCCTTGACGATGCCCTTGCCGGTGTCCGCTGCAGCACCCTTGCGATCCACGGCGCACTGGACGAATACGGATCAACCCGCCACCCGGAACACATCGCCAATAGCACCGGCGGACAGAAGGTCATCCTGGAAGGAAGAGGGCACACGCCTCACAGGGAATGCCCGGACCTGCTGGTTGAAACCATTTCCAGTTTTCTGGTGAATGTTTCGTGATCCAGCACCCAGGCAGGCTGCTTGCCGTCGCAAGAAAAGGAAAACTGCGGTCGGTCTTCGCAGATTAGCGAAGTCGGTTTAACTTCTTGCTCGCCAATTTCGAAAAATCGTCCGCCTGTTTTTCGCTTTGCCATTGCAGTGTCGCAATTGATGACAACATTCTAAAGGTAAGCAAAAAGCGTCTCCCGTCTTCTCGGAGAGATGTAGCGCCTTCCATTGCGACGATCCCGGGGAATCCCATGACCCAGAAAAAACGTTTTATTCTTTCCATTGACGGCGGCGGCATTCGTGGCCTCATTCCGCTTCGGCTGCTTGAGACACTTGAAAGCCGATTGAGCCAGCGCGGCGTTAGCGAGCCGCTGCACCAGGTTTTCGATCTGATGGCCGGTTCTTCTACCGGCGGCCTCATTGCTGCGGGCCTATCCGCCCCGCGCCCAGGCGGCACCGCCGGCGCACCTGCCGCTACCCTTGACGAGTTGCGCAGCTTTTTCGAACGCGACGCGCGGGAAATCTTCAAATCATCAATCTCGGCACGACTGGCCAGAACCGTCACCAGTTCGCTTGGCCTGTTCGATGAAACCTACGATCCGCGGCCGCTGGAAAAGCTGCTGAAGGAACGCTTCGGCTGGACCTCCATGGCCAGCGGCCTGACCCACCTTGTCCTGACCGCCTACGATCTGGACAGCGCAAACCCGTGTTCCTGACAAATGGCCTTGAAGCCAGCAGCGGCCGGCCGGACGACTATTACTTCTGGCAGGCTGTGCGTGCGACCACCGCCACCCCCTCGTATTTCGAACCGGCACGCGTTGAAAATCTCAGCCGCCGGCGCGAGGAAGCCCTGATCGATGGAACGGTCTTCATGAAAGACCCGACAGTGGCAGCGTATCTGGAAGCCCGCAATCTTGGCTGGGGCGACGACGAGATCGTCATCCTGTCGCTTGGCACCGGCCGGGCACCGGAACGGTCGTTCCTTTACAAGGACGCCGTTGGCTGGGGTGCCCTCGGCTGGCTGCAGCCCTCCAAGGGCGCGCCGCTGATGTCGATCCTGGCCGACGCGCAAAGCCAGACAACCTCCGATCAGGCGCGTCAGCTCTTCGCAGAACTGCCGAACGTGACCTATCACAGGCTCGACGCCGATCTTCCACCGGAAGCCGAAGACATCGACAATGCCCGTCCCGGCAACATCATCACGCTGAATGGTGCTGCAGACAGGGTGATCCGCGACAACACGGTTTTCCTCGACGCGTTCGCCGACATGATTGCGGCGCATGTGGATAATCGCGAATCGGATGCGGAAACGCCTGATTTGGTGCATGCTGCCTGACGAGTGAGGTGGCCGTCGCGGCGGGAGCAACGACGGCGGAACACCCAGACTGGCGCACGAGGTTTCGACGTGAGAACGGGGAAAACAGGCAAGCGAAACCGCTGGGCACCTTTGGTGTCCGGCTTCATGGCATTTGCAGCCGCGGTGCAGGTTTCCTGTCTCGTAGCGTCAGCCGCGCCAGTGCCGACAGCCAAACCTGCCGATCCTGTCTCCGAGGACTATTCGCCGACCGTCGAACTGGTGGCCGGTGTGCCTGTCCCGGTAAAGAAACGCGATGTTCCGGAAGGCTATGTTGCGAACAAGCCCAAGCTGTTGCTTTATGGGGACCAGCCGGCACGAGACTATTTCGGCGCCGCCACCAGCCCCGCTCAACTGAAAGCCCGCTCGATCGGGTCCTATGCCAAGGGCTGCCTTGCAGGTGGAGCGGAACTGCCGACGGATGGGCCCACCTGGCAGGCAATGCGCCTGTCGCGCAACCGCAATTGGGGCCACCCTGTCCTGATCGACTATCTCAAGGATCTGGCCAGCGATGCCCCCAAGGTCGGCTGGAACGGTCTGCTTGTCGGCGACATTGCGCAGCCGCGCGGCGGGCCGATGACATCCGGCCATGCCAGCCACCAGATTGGCCTCGATGCCGATATCTGGCTGACGGAAATGCCGAACCGGCGCCTGACCGCCCAGGAACGGGAAGACATCTCCGCTATTTCGATGCTGATCGGTCCGATGGACGTGAAGGGTGCAGACCGGCGTGTCGACCCCAGGAAATGGTCGGATGACCATGCTCGGCTGATCCGGCGCGCCGCATCCGACCAGCGCGTTGCACGCATCTTCGTCAGCCCGACGATCAAGAAGGCTCTGTGCGATTTCGAGAAAGGTGGCAACCGCGCCTGGTTGCGCAAGGTGCGGCCGTGGTGGGGGCATCACTATCACTTCCACGTGCGCCTTCCTGCCCTGCAGGCAGTGCCGGCTGCAAGAACCAGAACCCGCCGCCGCCGGGCGATGGTTGTGGCGCGGACCTTGCCTATTGGCTCTCCGACGAACCCTGGGTTCCCAAAAATCCCCCCAAGCCCGGAGAACCTCCGAAGGTGGTCAAGAAACGGCCCATGGCTCTGGCAGCCCTGCCGAATGACTGCCGGTCGGTGCTGACGGCCAATTGAGACCGGCTGGAAGACACGCCTAGGCTTTCGGCGACTGCATCGGCCCCAGAACCCTGGCAACGAAGACCAGATCCAGCCAGCGGCCGAACTTGGTGCCGGCTTCCGGCAGACGGCCGGCAACATGAAAACCAAGCTTCTCGTGAAGGGCGATGGACGCAGCATTGTCCCCGTCGATGACGCCGACCAGCACATGTAATTTCATGTCGGCGGCAATGTCGACCAACCGTTTCAGAAGCGCCTTCCCAATGCCGCGCCGCTGTGCCGCCGGGTCGACATAGACGGAATGTTCCGCCGTCAGACGGTACCCTTCGCGAGGCCGGAACGGCCGAAGCTGGCGAACCGAGAACGGTATCCGCATCGTCCACGCCACCAGAACCGGCAGACCCTGCTTCACCCGGCCTTCGTACAGGTCAGCCTGTCGTCCAGCGTTCCTCACGATTTGTCCAGGCAGCCGTCGTCTCGCGCACAGCCTGATTATAAAGCGCCAGATCGACGGGACATCCTTCGGTTCTGCATTACGGATCAACATCATGCTCTCTTGTCAGGCTGCTCGGCACATCAGTGCCGATGCAATCTAGATCACACTTTGAGGTTGATTTGCCACGACAAATGTCACCTGCGGGCTACGTCATTTGCCGGAGGCGCCATATCCCTGCCGGAGCGGTGAAACCCGGCATTCGCCCGAGGGTGCAAAAAAGCACCGGAATTCAACGCCCGAAGGCTTCAATCTACTAGGCGAAATCGAATTGCAATGGTAAAGGGGCGGCCATGACGACGAAGAAGCTTTCCAACATCCGCAACTTTTCCATCGTGGCGCATATCGATCACGGCAAGTCGACGCTGGCCGACCGCCTGATCCAGATGACCGCACGCTGACCGACCGCGAAATGACCGAGCAGGTGCTCGATTCGATGGACATCGAACGCGAGCGCGGCATCACGATCAAGGCGCAAACAGTGCGACTGATCTACAATGCCAAGGACGGTGAACAATATACGCTGAACCTGATCGACACGCCGGGCCACGTGGACTTTGCGTACGAAGTGTCCCGCTCGCTGGCGGCCTGTGAAGGCTCGCTGCTGGTGGTCGACGCCTCTCAGGGTGTGGAAGCCCAGACGCTCGCCAACGTCTATCAGGCCATCGACAACGATCATGAGATCGTCACCGTCCTCAACAAGATCGACCTGCCTGCGGCCGAACCGGACCGCATCAAGGAAACAGATCGAGGACGTGATCGGCATCGATGCGTCCGAAGCCTGCATGATCTCCGCCAAGACCGGTCTTGGTGTCGACGACGTGCTGGAAGCGATCGTTTCCAAGCTGCCACCTCCGGAAGGTGACCCGGAAGCGACGCTGAAGGCGATGCTGGTCGACAGCTGGTACGACACCTATCTCGGGTGATGGTGCTCGTCCGTATCATCGACGGCTCCCTGAAGCGGGGCCAGAAGATCAAGATGATGGGTACGGGTGCTGCCTATGATGTCGACCGCGTCGGCGTCATGACCCCGAATTTCCTGCAAGTGGACGAGCTGAAGGCCGGCGAGATCGGCGTCATCACCGGGTCCATCAAGGAAGTGGCCGACACCCGTGTCGGTGATACCATCACCCTGGAAAAGAAACCCTGCACGGAAGCCCTTCCGGGCTTCAAGCCGGCTCAGCCGGTCGTGTTCTGCGGTCTCTTCCCGGTCGACGCGAACGACTTCGAGGATCTGCGCGCTGCCATGGGCAAGCTGCGCCTCAACGATGCCTCGTTCTCGTTCGAAATGGAAACATCCGCAGCTCTCGGCTTCGGCTTCCGCTGCGGCTTCCTCGCCTGCTGCACCTGGAAATTATCCAGGAACGGCTCTACCGCGAATTCGACCTCGACCTGATCGCGACCGCGCCGTCGGTGGTCTACCAGATGTCCCTGACGGACGGTGCGGAAGTCGAACTTCACAACCCGGCCGACATGCCGGATGTGGTGAAGATTTCCGAAATCCGCGAGCCCTGGATCCGCGCAACCATCATGACGCCGGACGAGTATCTGGGCGGCATCCTGAAACTGTGCCAGGAACGGCGTGGTCTTCAGATCGACCTGTCCTATGTCGGCTCCCGCGCGATGGTAACCTACGACCTGCCGCTCAACGAAGTCGTGTTCGACTTCTACGATCGCCTGAAGTCGATCTCCAAGGGCTACGCGTCGTTCGACTATCAGATTCGGACTACCGGGCCGGCGATCTGGTCAGGATGTCGATCCTGGTCAACGAAGAGCCGGTGGATGCGCTTTCCGTGCTCGTGCACCGCAGCCAGGCGGAACGCCGTGGCCGCGCCATGTGCGAAAAGCTGAAAGAGCTGATCCCGCGGCACATGTTCAAGATTCCGATCCAGGCGGCCATCGCGGCCGCGTGATCGCCCGCGAGACCATCTCCGCCCTGCGCAAGGACGTGACTGCCAAGTGTTACGGCGGCGACGCCACCCGTAAGCGCAAGCTGCTTGAGAAGCAGAAGGCCGGCAAGAAGAAGATGCGTCAGTTCGGCAAGGTCGAGATCCCGCAGGAAGCCTTTATCCAGGCCCTGAAGATGGACGAGTGAGAAACCGGTTGGCGCGCCGCGCCACTCCCAGCAAGGCCTTGCCATGAGTATTGAACAGACCCTTTCGACCGCGCCGGCAACGTTTGCGAGTTTCTGCGGCGCTACCGAAGCGCTGCGGCCGCTGGATGTAGGCCCGATACGGACGGCACGGCGGATATGGCGGTTCTGGCTTGCGCCGCATGTGCCGACCAGATTTCAGGTGCCGCCGATATCGATCCGAAGCATTGGCTCTGCCTCAACGAAGCCGCCTGGAGCCAGGTTCCCCCGGTTCAGGTTGTCGCCTACCGCATGCTTTCCAGAATGCGGGACGAGAGCTGGGCGCGTGATCTTCTGGACATGCTGTATCTGGACGACGAAACGCTTGCCTGGGCCAAGGCCGGCCTTGGCGGCAGCGCGGGCGAAGGTGACGACGGCGTGGTCCACAGGATACGCACGGCGCCGTTCTTGCCGCTGGCGACACGGTGACATTGATCAAGGATCTCAAGGTCAAGGGCGCCAACTTCACCGCCAAGCGCGGCACCGCCGTGCGCAACATCTCCTTGTTGCGGACAATGCCTCCCAGATCGAAGGCCGCGTGAACGATCAGCGGATCGTCATCCTGACGGAGTCGTGAAGAAGGCCTGATCAGCTCGTTTCTGAGCTGATCAACACGCCCCGGGAGAGCGCTACGCCGCATCCCGGAAGACCTGAAGAATAGCCGAAACAATTGTCGGTCTTCCCGGCAGAAGAGCGTCATCCTTGTTTTCGGCAATTCGGGCAGCCGATAGAGTTCCCCGACCTCGCGGCCCCCCTCCGGAATATTCGCCGGTCGAGAACAGGCAATGCCGAGCCCTGCGCTGACCGCCCCCTGTATGGCGCCGACACCGGTGCCGGTGAAGGCGTCTTCAAAAGCGATCCCCGCATCCTTGAGCGTGCCAGTTGCCAGGCGCCGGAGGGCGCAGGTTTCCGAAAGCGCCACCAACGGGAACGGGGTACCGTTTCCCAGGAGAAGTCCCTGGCGGCTGTCCAGACGAGATTTTCCTCGAACGCCACATGACCCGTGCCCTCGACGTCCTCGGAGCGCACCATGATCGCGCTGAACAGACCAGCCTTGAAGTCGTTGTAGAGCGTATCGGAATAACCGACCGCAACGTGGAGACGATGTTCCGGCAAGGCCTTGCTGAGGGAGGCGATAATCTCCGGGAGACGGCCTCCCGCAGCGTGATCGCTGATACCGCACCGAAGTCGCTTTTGAACGGAAGGACCTGAAACGCGGGCGGTCACCCTGTCATGCAGGTCGATCAGGCTGCGGGCGTCACTTAAAAATCGAGCACCGAAGCTCGTCAACCGGACGGAGCGGGGCGATCGGCTGAGCAGGTGTTGCCGAGACGGTCTTCCAGTTTCTTGATCTTGACGCTGACAGCAGACTGGCTTGCCCCCGTCATCTGCCCTGCCCGGGTAAAGCTGCCTGTTTCGGCAACGCGAACAAAAGCGCGCAAGAGATCCATGTCGAGATCGTCATGCAATCATTCTAATTTATGATTTTTGAAATATCAAAGATTTGTTTCTGTTATCTTTGATGCCGCAATAAGGTGGCAGCATCACCGAATGACGGAGGACAAGATGCCGCTTACCAATGTTTCCCTGCTGAAAGGCTCCAGGACCGCTGCACAGAAATCAGCAATCCTGGACGAGATCTATCAGGCAATGCGCGAGACCTTCGGCGTGCCGCAGGACGACAAGTTCATGATGATCACCGAACATCCACGCGAAGATTTCCTGTTCGGCCGCCACTTCATGAATATCGACCGGTCGGACGATCTGATCATCATCCAGCTGACCGTCAGCGATACGCGCAGCGTCGACCAGAAGAAAGCGCTGTTCGCCCGGATCGCCAGGGCCTGGCCCGCGAAGTCGGCATCCGTTCCGAAGACATTTTTATCAACCTGGTCGAGACAAGGCTTGAGAACTGGTCGTTCGGTCATGGCGTCGCGCAATATGCCGACAGGCAACCGGTCGCCGTTTGATCCGAACCGGACAGGAAGCCGGTCGACCTGTCGCCTGGCAAGACAGAGAACGCAGTAAAATGCGGGATTGCCTCCCAAAGACAGAAACGGCGCCGGGCTTGCCGCCCAGGCGCCGTTTTCTGGTTTGGAAGTCTTGTCCAACCGGCTGTCCTTGCGGAGGGTCGATCGGAAGGTTTGGGGACCGCCTTTCAGCCGGTCTTCAGCCTTAGCGCCGGTTGAGCGGAAGGTCGGCCAGTTCACGCTGGGACATGCGCACGATTGCCGGATGGGACATCGGGTCGGTGCGGTCATAAGCGGAAGCCGGACGAGCCGTCAGGTGTCGGCGCATAAACAGTTTCATCATGAGTTTCATTCTCCTTATTATTGTTTTTGCATGGCCAAATTCCTTCTTTGAATTTAGCTATGCTCCTTATATAGACGCCACTACTCGCTAAAAAAATCGACTTATTCTGATTTTCAGTTTAGCTTTTCTAAAATGAAGAACCTCAATCGCATTCACCTCTCCGGCCTTCGCGCCGGTGGAAGCCGTCGCTCGGCTGGGCTCTGTCAAGGCGGCAGCGGACGAACTCGGCGTAACCGTCGGCGCCGTCAGCCAGCAGGTTCACAAGACCGAGGCCCAGCTTGGCGTGCAGCTGTTCGAGCGGCAGAACCGTTTGCTGTTGCCAACCGCTCATGTGCTTGCAATGCAGCCACATCTGACCAGCGCCATGTCCTCGCTTTCGACCGCGATCGCCACCACCCAGCGCGGACGGGAAGATGCGCTGACGATTTCGGTTGCCCCGGTCTTCGCCGGAAAATGGCTGGTTTGGCATCTCAAGAACTTCAACAAGATGCATCCAGGGATCCGGGTTCGGGTGGAAGCGACGGTGGACCTGGTCGATCCGGACATGAGCGATGTCGATCTGTGTATCCGTGTCGGCAAGGGACCCTATCCGGGCGTCAAGGCAGAGCAGTTCTGCACCAGCGGGTGTTTCCCGTCTGCAGCCCGGCGCTGGCCAGACAGATCAAGGAGCCGAAGGACATCGGCAAGCTGCCGATCATCCGTGACCCCGGACAAATGTTTACCTGGAAACCTGGCTTGATCTCTTCGGCCTCGATGAGAGCATCCTGCAGGATGGCCCGACCTTTTCAGACGGTTCACTGTGCCTGGATGCGGCAATCGCCGGCCACGGGGTGTTTCTGGCCTGGGAAACGCTTGCGGTTTATGCCGTGAAGTCCGGCCAGGTGATTGCCCCCTTCCCCGAGCGCCCCGCCACGGGCAGCGCCTACTGCTGGTCAGCGGTAAAAACGCCCCTCAGACAAAGGCCAAGAAGGCTTTCGGCGACTGGCTGCGGGAGGAACTGCACGGCTCCATCGGCAGACCGAAAGGAGCCGATATGGTGGAGGCGTGAGTGTTTGTCGCTCTTCGCGCACCTCTACTCCGTACTTGCAATGGATTTTCCCAGTATGTCGGCCTTCACGGCGCCACGTGTGCCCATTGGCCGGTCCGGACCGACGGTGCTGTCGCGGCGGGTCTGCGCTTCCATCTCGCCATTCAACTCGGCCCCGAGCAAGATGATATAGGCCGAAATCCAGAGCCACATCAGCAGGATGATGACACCGGCAAGGCTGCCGAATGTTTTGTTGTAGCTGGCAAAGTTCGCCACATAGACCGAGAACCCGTAGGACGCGGCAAGCCACAACAGGCAGGCGATTACAGCGCCGGGCGTGATCCATTTCCATTTGGCATCGGTCGAGACGGCCCGAACCTGTAAACGAAGGAAAGACCGGTGACGGTCAGAAATCCCAGAATGATCCAGCGGGCCGATGACAGGACCTTCTCCAACCAGTCCGGCAAGGCGAGATAACTGAAGACTACCGGCAGCAGAAGCGCGGACACCAACCCCAAAACCAGAGCGAAAACAAGCAGGATCGTCATCACGAAGGTTCTGGCTTTCAGCGCAATGAAGCCCCGCTTCTCAACCTCGTCATAGGCGACATTAAGCCCTTCCATGAGGCTGGCCATGCCCTTGGAGGTGGAATAGAGCGCGATGCCCAGACCGATGACGAAGGCAAAGCCAAGCCCCGCATTCTCGCTGCCCGCAACATCTGCGGCCTGTGCGAGGATGATTTGCGACGCTTCCTTCGGCAGAAAGTTCTCGATCATTTCAAGCTGACGGCTGACCTCGACTGGTTCAACCACAAGCCCAGACAGCGCCGTGAACGCAGTTATGGTCGGGAAGATCGCAAGAAGACCGTAGAAGGCGACGCCGGCGGCGATCAGGTCGATGTGGTCGCGCTGGACCGCGTTCCACACCCGGTAGCTGATATCCAGCCAGCCCATTGGCGGGATCTTTTCCGGACTGCCCGCATCTCTTCCACGTGCCATGTTACCCCCTCAGTTGCCTGCCCACGCCCTTCTGTCCACGGACGTTGGCAAACAGCAGGGAGTTCAAAGGTAAACGCCCGGGTGGGGATTGAGTTCCGGTGCCTGGGCTCGCCTCTTCGCGTTGGCCAAGTTGAGGCGCAAGGCTGCCTCTCCTTTTCCGCTTGCCAACGCCTCGCCTTTCGCTACATTGACGCCCCATGAGCGACCTTACCGCACATATCCGCCGTTCCGGCCTTTGCAGTGGCTCTCAGCCTCTTTCCGGGATCGACGTGCGCCTCATCGAGCTGCAGGGCCCCGCCTGCGGTCGATTTACGCGCTAGCGCGCTTTAATTCCGGCGCTTTTCTTCTCTTCGGGAACTCACGCAATAATGCGCATGAGGCCGTGGCAATCACCGCCATTATTCGCTAAAAGACCCCGACTTTCTGTTTCGACACCTCCGCGCGCAACGCGCGAACCGACGACCGAGTACGCATGTCCAACCTCGACACACTTGAATCCGATCTTCTGGCCGCCATCGAAGGCGCCGGGACCGAAGCCGCCCTGGAAGACATCCGCGTTGCCGCCCTTGGCAAGAAGGGCTCAATTTCCGAGCAGATGAAAACGCTCGGCAAGATGACCCTGAAGAGCGCCAGGTGATGGGCCCTGCCCTCAACGGCCTCAAGGCGAAGGTCACCGACGCTATCGCCGCCCGCAAGGATGTGCTGGCGGAAGCGGCCCTGGAAGCACGGCTGGCCAGCGAGAAGGTGGATATCACCCTGCCGCTGCGCGCAACACCGGCGGAGACCGGCCGTATTCACCCGGTCAGCCAGGTCATCGACGAACTGACGGCGATTTTCGCCGACATGGGCTTTTCCATTGCGGAAGGCCCGGACATCGAGACCGACGAGCTGAACTTCACCGCGCTGAACTTTCCAGAAGGCCACCCGGCGCGCGAGATGCACGACACGTTCTTCTTCAATCCGAAGGAAGACGGCGAACGGCTGCTGCTGCGCACGCACACCTCGCCGGTGCAGATCCGCACCATGCGCAACCAGGAACCGCCGATCCGCGTCATCATTCCGGGCCGGACCTATCGCTGCGAAAGCGACCAGACCCACACGCCGATGTTCCACCAGGTGGAAGGCCTCGTGATCGACAAGGACAGCCATTTCGGTCATCTGAAATGGTGCTGCGGGAATTCTGCAAGGCCTTCTTCGAAGTCGACGACATCAAGATGCGCTTCCGCCCAAGCTTCTTCCCGTTCACCGAACCGTCCATGGAAGTCGACATCCAGTGTGACCGGTCCGGCGGCGAAGTGAAGATCGGCCAGGGCGAAGACTGGCTGGAAATTCTCGGCTGCGGCATGGTTCATCCGAACGTCATCCGCAACTGCGGCCTCGACCCGGATGTCTACCAGGGTTTTGCCTGGGGCATGGGGATCGACCGCATCGCGATGCTGAAATACGGCATGCCGGACCTGCGCGCCTTCTTCGACGCCGACGTCCGCTGGATCCAGCATTACGGCTTCCGCCCACTCGACCTGCCGACACTGTTCGGCGGTCTGTCCAGTTAACCGCCTGAATTTGGGGGCGCCATCATGTCATTGCTGATCCGCATCGTTCTTGCCGCCATGCTGACCGTTTGCCGCCCTGTTGCCGGCAGCCGCGCAGACCAGCGACCAGGAAACACGCGTCGCGACGCCGACCTCGTTCCTCGAGGCCTGCGCGGACAAGATCGAGAACCGGGGCCGGCTGCGGTTCTGCGATACCTATTTCCGGGAGAAGCTGGCACCGAAGCCGATGCGCTGCTGTATCTCCGTGACCGGATCACGCGTCTGCGTGCGGCCACGAGGCAAGCTCGGCCGAAAAGTACCAGAGCTTTCTGCAGGCAATCTATATCGTGGCGTTCCTGACCATCGCTTCGATCGTTCTGATCGCCAGCGACCGGCGGATCGGCG